>Ga0209536_100013516_pt1 | contig 11769 bp, 9 predicted proteins | sample DeeMarSeWOR28_12_FD_187461 | JGI IMG/M metagenome (GOLD analysis project Ga0209536, IMG submission 187461) | Marine sediment microbial communities from White Oak River estuary, North Carolina - WOR-2-8_12 (SPAdes) (version 2) | ecosystem: Environmental > Aquatic > Marine > Intertidal zone >...
CGGGATTAATGAAGCCTTTTTTTGAACGTCTCCGTCCCTGCCATGATCAGGATATCCAGCACCTGGTTCACACGGTATCGGGATGCGGAGGATTATATGGTTTTGCCTCAGGACATGCCGCCAATTCATTCGGCCTGGCGATCCTGTTGTGGTACTTTTTCAGGAACGAAAGCAGATATTGGATTATTGTATTTTTATGGGCTTCTCTGGTAGCTTATAGCCGGATATATGTGGGAGTACATTATCCTGGTGACATTATTGTCGGAGGGTTTATAGGATTATTATCGGGTCGGATCCTGTTCTTTTTTTATCTGAAATTACCGCCATCAAGAAGAATATATCCATAATCCTAGCCTGATAATATTTTTACTGAACAAGGTTAAACCTTAATTATCCATATATTCATAACCTCCCTAAAATTCATTTATCGGCTTTTTTATTCAATTCACATTCTATTAGATACGACAGGATTCCGATTGGATCGGGAAGGCCCTCCGGTACCAAGCAGATTCGTTCTTTGACAAAATTTAGGCAAATTTTACAGAAAGCCGGATCGGTCAAAAAATTTGTGAATTTTTTGGGTTAATTTTAATAGGAAATAAACAGGTATGCAGGAGGATAGTTATCGACATAAAGGATTGAGACGTAGGTTAGCGCAAACCGTCAAAAATAAAGGGATTAAGGATGAAAGGATCATCCGGGCCCTGGAAAAGGTACCCAGACATTTTTTCTTTGATCCGATTTTCCTGGAACATGCCTACCAGGATAAAGCCTTTTCTATCGGCCATGGACAGACAATATCACAACCCTATACCGTGGCTTTTCAAACTCAGCTGCTCGAAGTGGATGAAGGCGATAAAATCCTCGAGATTGGTACTGGATCGGGTTATCAGGCATGTATCCTGCTCGAACTCGGTGCCGACGTATTTACCATAGAATATATCGAGCCCTTGTATGAATCGGCTAAAATAATGTTGTCAAAAATGGGGTACAGGCCGCATTTTTTTCATGGGGATGGAACAAATGGTCTTCCTGCCTTTGCACCGTTTGATAAGATCATCGTAACCGCAGCCGCTCCTGAAATTCCCCAGCCTCTCCTGGATCAATTGAAGATCGGAGGGATCCTGGTTATACCCGTAGGTGATGATACACTTCAAAAGATGATGCGAATAATCAAACATGGGGAAAAAACATATAAAAAAGAATCGCATGATTTTTTCAGTTTTGTTCCTTTAGTTGGAAAATTTGGCTGGAAAAGATAGAAAAGATCATGATTTTTACCATAAAGAATAAATAAAACCAGGGAAGAATTGAAATTAATGTTTTATTTGACACACAACAGATACGGATCATCCGACTATGGATCAAAATGATAAATACCTGCAATACTTAATTCATGAAGATATATACCTGGTAAAAGAGGATCATATCCCGGCAGACCTTGATCAGGTAGCTAGCGGAGAGAAGGAAGATAAAGACCCGGATCCTAAAACGGTCGTGGTAGTCAGTTATCCGGAATCAAATAACATCCCGGAACCGGCCCGCATGTTTTTATCAAATATCCTCCGTTCGGTAAAGTTGACCATGGAGGATGTAATCTTACTTCACCTTGAAAAATTGGATCCTGAGAAGGGATTGCCTGAAAAAGATCTCATGCATAATTCAATAATAATTGGATTCCTGGATGCTATTCCCGCAACATTAAATCCTTATTTTTCAACCATAAAGTATGAATTGCGGATAAACGAACATTTTACAAGCTTGCATTCAGATCCCCTGGAAAAGATCGAACAGGACAGGTCGTTAAAAAAGATTTTATGGGACAGACTTCAGAAAATATATAAATCGGAATAGTTTATCCGAAGATTTCCTCCAGTTTTTCCTCGAGTGATTTTCCTCTTAGATTTTTTCCTATGATTTTCCCTTCCTGATCAATCAGGTAGGTAGCTGGTATTGCATTGATATTATAAATTCTGGCAGCATCGGAATTGAAATACTTCAGATCCGATACATGTGTCCATATCAGGCCGTCATTTTCAATCGCCTTGATCCAATCTTCATGTTTCCGGTCGAGTGAAACTGCAAAAATTTCGAACCCTTTATCCCGATACTTGTGATACATCCTCACAACATTCGGATTTTCCTTTCGACAAGGCCCACACCATGCCGCCCAAAAATCGATCAGGACATAATTCCCCCGCAAGGAAGATAGTTTTACCATCTTCCCCTCAGGATCGGGCAACTCGATCTCAGGAGCGACCGATCCCGGGGCCAGTTTTCTAAGATCATTAACCTCGGCTATAAAATCCTTCTTAATTTGATAATCCGGCATTTCGCTATCGATCACGCGCGCCACACTATCGATGAAAACGAATTCCTGATCTTTATCCAGAAAATTGATTGCCTGTAATATCGCCACAGAAGTACCCATCGATCGGATCTTACTTTTAATTCTGTTGTTCACTGCAGTAAGATCCTGCTGATATTGCAGCTGTATTCTTTCAATCGCTTCCGCATTCTTCGCTTTCACTGCCTCCCCGTAAGCAACATTTATTTCATTCACCTGTTTCTTAAAGTCATTCATTATCCTATTCAACTCATTCAGGGCATCCATGGAAGATGATCCGGTTATTTCATAAGGCGCCATTGGGCCTGATCCATCTACATTTACCACGATCGGCTCTTCGGTAAGGATAATATTCACAAACTGGGTATCATAAAAATTAAGTCTGAAATAACCCGGTTCGTCAACCTCATAGACTGAATAATAGGTCCCATCATCTCCAACCGTTAACGTATCAACGGTTAATAATTGCCCTTTATCTAATTTTTCGAGAAAAACTTCACCTACTCCCTGATTTTCAATTTTACCACTTATGATTTTAGGTTCGTCCTGAATTTTATTTTGTGCCGGAGTACAGGCGATTAATAAAAGTAATAGATTGATGTAGTTGATAAATTTCATAATTCAGAAACAGCTTTCCTGTGTTCTAAGTCTTCAACGCAAGTATAATAAAAAAGTTTTAATCCGGGGACCGGCCGATAGGTGAATTTAGATCAATCTCCATTGATACGAATAGTTTATCTACCGGAAAGGTACGAGCTTTAAGCCCCAACGAAAGTTCCTCTTCTGTTTATTCGAGTATACTTTTAAGTAAATCGCTTGTTATTTTGGGGTCCGCCTTGCCTTTTGTTCTTTTCATTACCTCCCCCATGAACATCCCGAGTAATCCTTTTTTCCCTTTTTTATACGCTTTAACCTTTTCCGGATGATCAGATAAGACACTCCTGGCGATTACTTCTAAATCCCTAGTACCCATATTTTTTAAAAGGTCTTTATGCTCTATGAATTTCTCGATGGAAAGGTTGCCATCCTTCAACATGGCCGGAAAAATCTCCTTGGAAGCCGTTGTATGCGATATCTTTCCTATGGATATCATTTCGATAAGCCCAGCCAGATTTTTTGCCGGGACCGGAAAACGATCGATCCCGATATTTTTTTCATTTAAAAAAGATTTTACCGGGCCCATAATCCAGTTGGAGACCAGTTTATATTGCCTGGTATGATCGCAGACTTTCATAAAGTAGAGAGCAATTTCTTTTGAATCGGTGAGTAATTCCACATCGTAATCCGGTAATCCATATTCCTTTTCAAACCGAACGGCAAGTGCGTCTGGTAATTCCGGCATTTGGGAACGGATCCTTTCGAGCCATTCTTCCGATATTTCCAGCGGGCTCAGATCAGGATCGGGGAAATATCGGTAATCATTGAGTTCTTCCTTGGTGCGCATACCGTATGTTTTGCCCGTATCCGCATCGAATGTGCGGGTTTCAGAATGAATATCATGCCCTTTGCTGATCTCTCTGATCTGTCGCCTTATCTCATAATCGATAGCTTTCTGCACATGACGGAATGAATTCATATTTTTTATTTCTACCTTCTGACCGAGTTTTTTATCTCCTTTTTTCTTAACAGAAACATTGGCATCACATCGCAGGGATCCTTCTTCCATATTCCCGTCACAGATCTCCAGGTACCGTAATATTTTCCTGATCTCAACCATTACGGAATAGGCTTCTTCGGAAGAATGGATATCGGGTTCCGTCACCATTTCGATTAAAGGTACCCCTGCCCTGTTCAGATCGACGAGGGATTCCATGGACGGTTGATGGATCGATTTACCTGCATCTTCTTCCAGGTGAATTCTGTTTAGACTGATCACCCGGTCTCTACCGTCCTTGTTTTTGATCGTGATGCTGCCACCGACACAAATTGGCGTTTTATCCTGGGTAATCTGATAACCTTTAGGAAGGTCCGGATAAAAATAATTTTTCCGATCAAATATTTGTCTTTCTGATATTTCAGACCCACAGGCCAATCCCATTTTTATAGCAAATTCGACTGCCCTTTTATTCAATTTAGGCATTACACCAGGGTGTCCGAGGGTAATTACACTCACCTGGGTATTGGGCTCTGCCCCAAACCGGGTAGAATCGCCCGCGAATATTTTACTTTCGGTTTGTAATTGCGCATGCACTTCGAGCCCGATGACGGGAACATATTGATCAATCGCTTCCTTCACATTATATATTTGTAACAATAATATTGATTGCGTACAAAAATTGCAATGAAATCAATGTTTTGGTATTATTTTATATGTAGCCAAGTGATTTTTTTAGGACATTATCAATGCCATCCGGGTTCTTCCCGCCAGCCGTAGCGTAAAAGGGCTGTCCACCTCCGCCACCATCGATCTCCTTGGCAAGTTCTTTAATGATATTTCCTGCGTTGAGATCTTTTTGTTCGACCAGATTGTCAGAGATCATTAAGGTAATAAGCGGCTTTCCATCAATATCAGCAGCAAGTACAAGAAAAAGGTTATCGACCTGTTGCCGGATCTGGAAAGCAAGATTTTTCAATACGGCGGCATCAGATACCTGGATTTTTTCGGCGATCACATTCGTATTGTTCACCCGTTTGACACGATGTATGAGCTCGTCCTTTAATTCCTGAGTATCTTTTACCTGCAAAGCCTCAATTTCCTTCTGAAGTTTAATATTATCATTAACCAATGATTCAACCGTTTTCACAATATCCCTGGGTTTTTTCAGGGTGAGGTTAATTTCCTCCAGCAGATCCAGGTGCCTGTTAATATAGGATTCTGCTTTATCGGCCGTAACGGCTTCAATCCTCCTGACCCCTGCTGCTATGGAACTCTCAGAAATAATCTTGAATATCCCGATCCGTCCGGTAGAAGGCACATGGGTCCCTCCACACAATTCAACCGAAAAGGAGGGATCGAATGAAATCACACGGACAAATTCTCCGTATTTTTCACCAAAAAGTGCCATAGCACCCATCTTTTTTGCTTCTTCAACCGGGATATTCCGTTTTTCATCGATTCGGATGTTTTCCCTTACCTTCTGATTAACAATTCGTTCAACTTCCCTGATTTCCTGATGGGTCATCCGGGCGTAGTGGGAAAAGTCAAATCGCAGGATCTCTTCATTGACCAGTGATCCCCGTTGTTGTACATGCGTTCCGAGCACTTTTCTTAAAGCCGCATGCATCAGATGGGTGGCGCTATGATTGTTCTCTGTTAATCTGCGTTTATACTCATCCACCACGCATATAAATTCTTCCCGGGGAGTTTCCGGCAATTTATGCGATATATGTATTATCAGTTCGTTCTCTTTTTTTGTATCTACAATATGCACACGGTCTCCATTTGCCTGAATATAACCACGATCTCCCACCTGACCACCACTTTCGGCGTAAAATGGGGTTCTATCCAGTACAATCTGATAATAGGTCCTTTCATTGCTTACTACTTCCCTGTAGCGTGCGATGTTTGCCTGAGCACGTATCTGTTCGTAACCCAGGAATTCGACCCGATCGATATCTTTCAATATTACCCAGTCGCCGGCTTCCTGTCGTGCAGCTTTTTTGGATCTTTCCCTCTGTTTTTTCATTTCCTCCTGAAATCCTTTTTCATCGACCGATAAACCATTTTCCCTGGCTATGAGGGCCGTCAGGTCGACCGGGAAGCCATAGGTATCGTACAATTCGAAAACGATCTTTCCATCAATGATGGAATTACCTTTTTTCAATCTGACTTTAATCTGATCGAATCTTTTCAGTCCATTTTCCAATGTTTTCAAAAAGGAAGATTCCTCTTCATAAATAACCCGTTTGATAAATTCCTTCTGTTCGCTGATTTCGGGAAAAACATTCCTGAACTGATCAGAAAGTACATCTACCAGTTGAAATATAACCGGATCCGAAAAATTAAGATATGTGAATCCATACCGGACAGCCCGCCTCAGAATCCTACGGGTCACATATCCTGCTTTCGTATTGGAAGGCAATTGACCATCCGCAATGGTAAAAGCTACGGCCCGGACGTGGTCTGAAATTACCCGGATCGCGATATCGTTTTTTTCATCCTTCCCATAGGAAGTTTTTGCCTTTGCTGCGATCTCCCGGATCAGGGGCTGAAAAATATCCGTTTCATAATTTGATGTTTTCCCCTGTATCGCCATCACCAGCCGTTCAAATCCCATACCCGTATCCACGTGTCTTTCCGGAAGATTTTCAAGTTTCCCGTTCACCAGCCGGTTAAATTGAATAAACACCAGATTCCATATTTCAATCACAAGGGGATGATCCTGATTTACAAGTTGATCTCCGCGGATCGATTCCAATTCCGAATCCGGCCGTAAATCTATATGGATTTCGGAACAAGGGCCACAGGGGCCGGTCTCTCCCATTTCCCAGAAATTATCTTTTTTTGATCCATACAGGATACGCTCACCAGGTAATATCTCTTTCCAGATCCGATAGGCTTCATCATCCCTGTCCAGGTTATCATCCGCATCACCTTCAAATACAGTGGCATAAATCCGGTCTCCGGGAAGTTCGTACACGCGGGTAAGAAGTTCCCAAGCCCAGTGAATGGCCTCCTTTTTAAAATAATCACCAAAAGACCAGTTTCCCAACATTTCAAACATAGTATGATGGTAGGTATCGATTCCCACTTCTTCGAGGTCGTTATGTTTTCCTGACACGCGCAGGCATTTCTGCGTATCTGCTACCCGGGAATGGTCGGCTTCCCTGGTACCTAGAAAGATATCCTTAAATTGATTCATCCCTGCATTTGTAAACATCAGGGTCGGATCATCTTTTACTACCAGGGGTGCCGATTTTACGATTTCATGGCCTTTTGCCCTAAAAAAATCCAAAAATTTTCGTCTGATTTCTTTAGAATTCATACATTAAACCAATAATTTAGAAAATTAAAGTTTTTTTTTCTTTAAATGTTTATAAATTGCGAACGACAAATACCGTATTTTTGCAGATCACTATGTAAATAAGAGGTTAACATTTTTTAAATATTGGCAAAATTACGCCTTTATTGCTTATTAATATATTATGGCACGTATTAAATACTACTACGATACCGAATCATGTAAATACGAACGGATCAAGGTTTCGACCTGGGATGTGATCCTGAATTTACTTGGGTTCTTTTCGGTTTCGTTAATTATTTCCGTTCTCATCGTGATCTTATTCAGTACCTATTTCGAGTCTCCCAAGGAAATGCTTCTGCAAAAGGAAAACCAGGAACTTAAGATATATTATGATTTACTGGAAAAAGAGCTGGCGGATTTAAATGCTATGATGGCGTCACTACAGAAAAGGGATGACAATGTATACCGTGTAATATTTGAAGCCGAACCGATTCCTTCCAGCATCCGGCAGGCAGGTACCGGAGGTACCGACCGATACAAGAACATACTGGAAAAAAACCTTGTAGACGAGGAATTGGTGCTGCAATCCTTAAATAAAGTAGATCAATTAAAACGGCAGATGTATATTCAGACACGATCATATGATGAGATCCTTCAGATGGCCCGGAACAAGTCCAAGTTACTGGCTGCAACACCTGCCATACAACCCGTTCCCAACCGGGAACTAACCAGGCTGGCATCAGGCTTTGGTATGCGAATTCATCCCATTCTTAAATACAAACGAATGCATTTTGGAGTGGACTTTACAGCCCCCAGAGGCACCCCCATTTACGCAACTGGAGATGGGATTATTGAACGGGTTATCAAGAATTTTGGTGGCTACGGAAGACAGATCATTATCCGCCATGGTTTTGGTTATAAAACGCTGTATGCACATATGCAGGATATCGAAGTGAATGTAGGACAAAAGGTAAAAAGAGGTGATAAAATCGGTACCGTGGGGAATACAGGATTATCAACCGCTCCCCATCTGCATTATGAGGTCGTTAAGGATGGCAAAAAAGTGAATCCGGTTAATTATTTCTTCATGGATCTCAACGATGAAGAATATGAAAAAATACTGGAACTTGCTTCCATCGAGAATCAATCTTTGTCCTGATTTTCTACAAAATAATGAGTATCAACGCTTTTGTCTGACAGGCAAAAGCGTTTTTTATTTTTGGTAAAAAGTTTTACATTTTCTTCTAGCATAAGTATAAATTTTTGATAATTTTGATTTTTGAAAAATCTAATCACCGGGGTTTGCATTTTTATAAATTATCTGTTCATTGTTTTTAATATTACTACTGTGCCTTATAAAGAGAAAGTAATAGAAAAAAAGTATTATTCCATCGGTGAGGTTGCGGAACAATTGGAGGTAGCTACATCATTAATTCGTTTTTGGGAGAGTGAATTCGACATCATCAAACCGAAAAAAAACCGGAAAGGAAACCGGCAATTTACAAAGGAAGACATAGAAAATGTTAAGTTGATTTTTCACCTTGTCAAGGAAAGGGGATATACCCTTCAGGGTGCCAAGGACTTACTGAAGAACAATACTAATCCGGTCAAGGATAAAATGGTTATGATCGATTCACTGAAGGAAATCAGGACTTTTCTGGTTGAATTGAAAAACCAGCTTTCATAATTTCAACACATATATGAACCAGCTTAATATCCCTCGGGTGGGAATTACGACGATCCCGGGAATTGGTAACGTGCTTGCCCGGCATCTCATCAGTTATTGCGGATCGGCAGAAAACGTTTTTACCACCCCTAAAAACAGGTTGTTAAAAATACCTGGGATAGGTACCAGGATTGCGCATGAAATCCGGAAAAAAGATCCGCTGGAAAAGGCGGAATCGATCGTGAGAAAATGCGAGAAGGAGGGCATACAGATCTTATTTTTTACAGACAATCATTATCCCTACCGTCTCAAGGAGCTGTACGATGCTCCCATTCTTTTGTACAGTAAAGGGCATTGTAATCTGAATCCTGAAAAATCGGTTGGGATTGTCGGTACCCGGCAGGCAACGGGGTATGGGAAAGCCATGGTTGATGAAATTGTGCGTTCACTGACGCCCCATCATCCGACGATTATCAGCGGACTTGCTTACGGGATTGATTACAGGGCACATTTGTCCGCATTGAAAAGCCAGTTGCCAACCATTGGCGTAATTGCCGGAGGCTACCGCAACCTTTATCCGGCATTGCATAAAAAAACTGCCCGGGAGATGGAACTATCCGGATGCATCCTGTCCGAACATGAACCGGATGTGGTTCCCGAATCTCATTTTTTTCCGGAAAGGAACCGGATCATTGCCGGTTTATCGGACGTGCTGATCGTGGTTGAAGCCGGATTAAAAGGTGGGGCATTGATCACGGCCGAATATGCAAATAATTATAACCGGGAAGTTTTTGCGGTGCCTGGAAATATTCATACCAGATACAGTGAAGGATGCAACAATCTGATAAAAAATCACAAGGCGCATATATTTACCTCATCCAAAGATATAGAATACATCATGAATTGGATCATGGAAGAAATTCCTTCACAGCGGAATGAAATTAACTGGACTGATTTTTCTATCCCGGAGAAAAAAATCATTCAGCTATTTCTTAAATCCGGAAATGAGATTTTAATTGATGAACTGAGCTGGAAGTCGCAGATACCCCTTAATCAGCTGGCTTCTCATTTGCTCAATCTTGAATTCAGGGGTTTTATCAAAACGTTGCCCGGTAAAAAATTCAGGTATACCGGCCCGGTACCAGGTGTAAACTAGAAAACCCACGCATCAGATATCGTAGCCCAGTATCGGAGACAACCACTTTTCGGTCTCCTCAACACTCAAATTAATCCTCTTTGCATAGTCAATCACCTGTTCCCGCGTAATTTTATTGATGCCGAAATAACGTGATTCCGGATGAGAAAAATACCATCCGCTTACGGATGATGCCGGGATCATGGCACAGGATTCTGTCAGTTTTACTCCAATTTTTTTCTCCACGTTCAATAGTTCGAAAAGAAATCTTTTTTCAAGGTGATCGGGGCAAGCAGGATAACCCGGAGCAGGCCTGATCCCTGAATATTTTTCTTTGATGAGTTCCTCATTGGATAAATTCTCTTCCTGTTGATAGCCCCAGTACTCTTTCCTTACACATTCGTGCAGACGTTCAGCAAATGCCTCAGCTAACCGGTCGGCGATGGCTTTGATCATGATGCTGTTATAGTCGTCATGATCCATTTCAAATTTTTTGGCTTCCTCATCTACGCCAAATCCGGCTGAAACAGTAAAGGCTCCCAGATAATCCTTCACGTTATTTCTTTTTGGAGCGACAAAATCGGCCAGGCAGTAATTAGGTAACCCTTTCGCTTTTTTATTCTGCTGGCGAAGATGGTGTAATACCATCCGGATGCTGGATCGGTCTTCGGTCTTACCATTGTGACGATACAACTCGATATCGTCCATATCGGAAGCGGCCGGGAAAAAACCAAAAACCGCTTTTGCCGTAATAAGTTTTTCGGCAATGATCCGGTCCAGCAGCAGGTTGGCATCATTATATAATTTTTTAGCTTCCTTCCCATAGGTACCATCCTCAAAAATGGCCGGATATCGTCCTTTAATTTCCCAGCTGTGAAAGAAGGGAGTCCAGTCGATATAAGGACGGATTTCCTCAAGAGGATAATCCGGCAGGGTTTTAATCCCCAGGAATGAAGGTTTTCTAACATTCAGTTTACTCCAATCCGTCGAAAATCGATTTTCCCTTGCTTCACTAAGAGAAATGAGGGATTTGTTTTCCTGCCTGCTTGCGTAATCCACCCGCAGTTCTTCGTATTCTTTTTTATAATCCTTTGTAAAAGAGGAAACCGCTTCTTTATTGGATTGAAGTAAATTGCTTGCAATCGGTACACTTTTGGATGCATCGAGTACGTGGATCACGGATCCCTGATAGTGTGGATCAATTTTGACTGCCGTATGAACTCTGGACGTAGTGGCCCCACCGATAAGCAAGGGAATATCCATATGCCTTCTTTCCATTTCCCTGGCAACATAGACCATTTCATCCAGGGAAGGAGTTATCAAACCACTCAATCCTACGATATCAACATTTTCCGATTGGGCCGTATCCAGTATTTTTTCCATGGGGACCATCACCCCGAGATCGATGATCTCAAAATTATTGCAGGCAAGTACTACCCCGACAATATTTTTCCCGATATCATGCACATCACCCTTTACCGTGGCCAGTAAAATTTTCCCCGCAGATTTCGGTTTATTTCCCAATCCTTCCAATGCATTTTCTTTCTCGATATAGGGTATCAGGTAAGCCACAGCCTTTTTCATTACCCGTGCACTTTTTACTACTTGTGGAAGAAACATCTTGCCCGCACCGAACAAATCACCTACGATGTTCATCCCTGCCATCAGCGGACCTTCTATTACCTCAATGGATTTTTTAAAGTTGGCCCGGGCTTCT
>Ga0209536_100013517_pt1 | contig 11769 bp, 10 predicted proteins | sample DeeMarSeWOR28_12_FD_187461 | JGI IMG/M metagenome (GOLD analysis project Ga0209536, IMG submission 187461) | Marine sediment microbial communities from White Oak River estuary, North Carolina - WOR-2-8_12 (SPAdes) (version 2) | ecosystem: Environmental > Aquatic > Marine > Intertidal zone >...
ATGCGGGCCGTCGGAGAAGACCGTTCGGCATTGGTGCTCGCCGGGGCGATCGCCGGAGCGGCGGGGCCGGAGACCGAGGTCGTGGGCGTCGGCGCGTTCCCGCTGTCCCTGCCGTTCTATCTGCAGCGGCACGTGACCGTGAGCACGGCCGATGGTGCGGAACTGACCAGCAATTACGTGGTGCGGAACCTCGAGGCGCTGCGCAGGATGCGTACGACCACCCTGCGCGGCCCGGACTGGTGGCGCGAGGCACTTCTCTCGTGCACCCGGCCGCGCGTCTTCGTGGTGCGGGTCGTCGACATGGACGCTCGCGCCGCGCTCGAGCGTGACCTCCCGCTCCTCGTGCTCACGCGCAAGTACGCGGTCTTCGGTCCCTGCGGCAACGGCCTGCTCGCGCGGTCGGTCCGGTCACGCTTCGGTCCCACCGCCGACGGCTGACCATGTGCGGCATCTACGGGATGGTCGGATTCGACGCCGCGCTGCACCGGCCGGATCGTCTCACGGACATGGGCGCGCAGCTGCGGCACCGCGGGCCCGACGATTCCGGACGACGGGTCGAGGCGCGCGCGGCATTCGGCGTCGAGCGGCTGCGGATCACCGACCTCCGGGCCGAGGCGGCACAGCCGTTCAGCGATCCGTCCGGCCGCGTGTGGCTGAGCGGCAACGGCGCCATCTACAACGCGGCGGCCCTCCGGCAGCGGTACGCCGCGTATCCGTACCGCTCGCGTTCGGACATCGAGCCGCTCGTGCCGCTGTACCTCGATCGGGGGATCGCCGCGTTCGCCGAGATCGACGGGATGTTCGCCGTCGCCATCTGGGACGGGCGCACCGGAAGCCTGCTCCTCGCCCGGGACCGCGCCGGTGAGAAACCGCTCTTCTGGCGTCGCGTCGATACAGAGATCTGGTTTGCCTCCGAGATCCAGGCGGTGCTGCGCGAGGACGATCGCCCGCCACTCGACCGGTCGGCCCTCGCGGATTACGTGCGGCTCGGGTATCCGCGGGAGCCGCGCACCATGCTCGAGGGCGTCACCAAAGTCCCCGCCGGCACGGCCGTGGTGTTCGCCGGGCCCCAGCCGTCCAGCCACCGTTATTGGCGCCCGGAGGCCATCGAGACCGCCGACATGGGTGCGGCACCGGCCGCAAGTGAGCTCGAGCGAGTGTTGATCGCGGCGGTCGAGCGGCAGATCGTCGCCGACGTTCCCGTGGGCGTGTTCACCAGCGGTGGGGTAGACTCGGCACTGCTGGCCGCGCTGGCGCGCCGGCGCCTCGCCCGGCTTCGCACATTCACCGTCGGCTTCCGCGATCGATCCTACGACGAGCGCGGGGACGCATCCCAGCTCGCCGGCGCGCTGGGATGCGAGCACATCGAGATCGGCCTCGGTGACGACGAACTGCGCGAGGCGTTCGACGTGGTCTCGTCCGGGATCGCGGAGCCCATCGCCGATCCGGCCATTCTACCCACCTACCTGCTCGCCCGGGTGGCGCGCGCGCACGTGGGTGTCGTGCTGAGCGGCGAAGGAGCGGACGAGCTGTTCGGAGGTTACCCGACCTATCTCGGCCACCAGGTGGTCCGCCCGTACCGCATGATCCCTGCCCCCGTGCGGCGACTCGTGCGCGCCGGCGTCGGCAGGCTCCCGGCGTCGCACGCGAAGATCACCCTGGAATTCCTGCTCCGACGGTTCGTCACCCACGCGGACGAGGACCTCCTCGAGCGGCACGTCTCGTGGTTCGGCACGGGACTGCCGGGTGGTGTGCTCGCCGCGCCGCACGGGGCACCGCAGCCGCTCGATCGGGCCGGGTCCGCCGATCCGCTCCGGCAGGTCATGCTCTTCGACTTTCGGACGTATCTTCCGGACAACCTGCTGGCGAAGATCGATCGCGCGACCATGCTGGTCGGGCTCGAGTCCCGTGCGCCGTTCCTCGACCGCGACGTCGTGTCGTTCGCCCTTGGATTGCCGACGCACTTCCGGGTGCGCGGGCTCCGGACGAAATGGCTCCTCAAGCGCGTCGCCGACCGCTACCTGCCCGCCGGCACCGTGGGACGCCGCAAACGCGGGCTGAGCGTGCCGATCGCGAGTTGGCTGAACGGCGGCCTCCGCGGGGAGACCGATCGGCTGCTCGACCGGGGGCGGCTGCAGGCCGGCGGCGTCTTCGACGCCGAGCAGGTCGCGCGGCTCCTCGATGAACACCGCGCCGGCCGTGCGAATCATGCGCGGGGGCTGTGGCCGCTCGTGGTCTTCGAGCGGTGGCGTGAACGATGGATGGGAGCGTGACGATGAACCGAGACGAAGCGTTGGCGCTGATGCACGAGTACACCGAATCCGAGGCGCTTCGCGCGCACATGTACGCGGTGGAGGCGGCGATGCGGGCGTACGCGCGGCAGTACGGCGAGGACGAGGAGTCGTGGGGGCTGGTCGGGCTGCTGCACGACTTCGACTACGAAAAGCACCCCAACGCCGAGCGCCTCCCCGACGCGGAGCACCCGACGTTCGGCGTCGGCGTCCTGCGCGAGCGCGGCCTGCCGGAGCCCATGCTGGAGGCGATCCTCGGACACGCGTCGCACACCGGCTTCCCGCGACACTCGCGCATGGCCAAGGCCCTCTTCGCGGTGGACGAGCTGTGCGGCTTCCTCGTGGCCTGCGCCCTCGTGCGGCCGTCGAGGAGCCTGCAGGACCTCGAGGTGAAGAGCGTCAAGAAGAAGCTGAAGGACAAGGCGTTCGCGCGCGGCGTCAATCGGGACGAGGTGATCCAGGGAGTCGACGAGCTCGGCGTGCCGCTGGACGAGCACATCGGGTTCGTCATCGAGGCCCTGCGGTCGGTCGAAGGCCGGCTGGGGCTCGGAGCCCCGTGATGACCTCGGCGGGCCAGCCCGACGGAGGCGAACGGTACTCATGGAACCACCGCCGGGCGTTACCTGCGGCGGCCCCTGGACGCTAGGCAGCGAGATTCAACGCGTGCCCCCCCCCGTGCGTAAGGATCATATGCAGGACGCAGAACTGGCGGCCCTCGCCCAAGCTGGGGACCGAGAGGCCTTCGGGGAGCTGGTTCGGCGCCATGCCGCCCAGGCCAGGCGGATCGCCAGAGTGATCCTGGGCGATTCCGAGGATGCCGACGATGCGGCGCAGGACGGTTTCCTGGCGGCGTTGCGGCACATCGGGCGATTTGACCCGAGCCGGCCGTTCGGGCCCTGGCTGCTCAAGATCGTTGCCAACGCGGCCGCCGACCGGCGGCGACGGCGGAAGGTCCGGCATGCCGAGCCGTTGGCGCCGCACCTGGCGACGGGGGGGGACGCACCGGATCGGTCCGCCGATCTGAGTGCGCTCAACGCGGCCCTGAAGCAGGCCTTGGCGCAGTTGCCGGAGCGGCAGCGGATGGCGGTGGTGTTGTTCGACGCGGAGGGATACTCGCACCGGGAGATCGGCGAGGTCCTGGGGATACCGGAAGGAACTGTGCGATCCGACGTGTTTCACGCCCGCCGCACGTTGCGGGAGGCGCTGGCGACCTGGGAGGAATGGCGGAAGGAAACCTCATGACCGACATGTCTCCATTCGATCATCGTCAGGACGCGGAGTTGGGCCGCGCGCTGCAGCGCGCGCTGACCGCGCCGAACGATGCAGCGTTCGTGCGCCGGGTGCTTGCGGCCGCCGACCAGGTCTACGGCGACGTGGCCCCCGGACAGTGGTGGACCGTGCTGACGGCCTGGGCGCGGCCCGGCCTGGTGGCGGCGATGCTCGTGGTCGCCGCGGCGGCGTTCTGGCTCGGCTTGTGGGTCGGATCCCGCGGACCGGGAAGCAGCATGGCGACGTTCACCGACCCGCTCCAGACGGAGAGCGAGCAACTCTCGGTGCCGGCGCTCCTGGTGGAGGACGGCGCCCCGACGGTGGACGTCGTGCTCGCGGTGGCGATGGGACGATAGGAGTCAGGAGTCCGGAGTGTGTGAACGGCGGTTTCAAGTCGAGATGAGGATATGACCAACCGGTCCAAGACCCTCGCCGTGAGTTTGCTCCTTGCCACGTTCGTGATGGGTGTGGCGATCGGGGCCGTGGGGAGTGCCGCGTGGGGCGATCGCGCCGAGCGGCAGCGGCGGCCACCCCAGCGAGAGCGGCCCAGCTATGCCGAGATCCTGCAGCAGGAGCTCGCGCTGACCGCCGAGCAGCGGGATTCGGTGGAAGCGATCCTCGCGCGGCGGGAACAGGCGATGCAGGAGATCTGGCAGCAGATGGGGCCGCGGTTCGACTCCCTCCGCACGCAGATTCGCGTGGACATCGGGCAGATGCTCGACTCGACGCAGAGCGTCAAGTACCAGGACATGATCACCCGGAGCGAGCAGCGCCGGGGCGAAAGGGATCGAGGTACGGAACATGGCAGGTAGAATTCTCGCGGCGACGCTGGCCTGGCTCGCCGTAAGTACCGCGACGGCACGGGCACAGGTTCCGACCGTGACGCTCCAGGAAGCGGTGGAGATGGCGCGCCACGTGAACCCGACGATCATCCAGGCGGAGGGACAGCTCCAGAACGCCGGCGCCGGGAAGCTGCAGGCGATGGGAGCGTGGCTGCCGTCGCTGTCGGCGAGCTCCGGCTACAACGTTCGGCCGGGTCAGGAGCGGCTCGACCCGACGACAGGCGCATATGTGACCCCGACCAGCCGCTCGGCGAGCGGCAGCATCGGAGCGTCCCTGGAGATCTTTGACGGTTTCCGGCGCCTCGCCGAGAACCGGTCCGCCAACGCGGACCAGGCGAGCGCGCAGGCGTCGCTCGTCAATCAGGAGTTCCAGATCGCCCTGCAGACCAAGCAGGCGTTCTTCAATGCGCTCGCGTCCGACGAGTTGGTGCGGGTCTCCGAACGGCGCATCGAGCGGGCCGAGGAGCAGCTCCGCATGTCCCGCGACAAGCTGGCGGCCGGGTCGGCCATCCGGTCGGACACCCTGCAGGCCACGGTCGAGCTGGGAAGCGCTCGGCTGCAGTTGCTGCAGGCGGAGACGGCACGGGCGACGGCCGAGGCGAATCTCGCGCGGCTCATCGGCGTGGACGGCAGCGTCCGGGCGGCACGCGATTCCGCCCTCCTGCAGCCGGTGGTGCTCGACACGGTGCAGCTCCGCATGGATGCGGTCGCCCAGGCGCCCTCCGTCATCCAGGCTGACGCGGCCGTGAAGGTCGCTGAGGCATCGGTGTCGGTGGCCCGCGCGGCCTACTTCCCGTCGCTCAGCGGCTCGTATAGCCGGTCTCTGTCCGGCGCACCGCTTGCGACGAGCAACTCCTGGGACTGGCGTTCCTCGTGGTCGGCGAGCCTCAGCCTGCGATGGACGTTGTTCAACGGCTTCAGTCGCGAGGCGGGGGTCACCCGCAGCGTCACCAGCCGGACGACCGCCCGGGCCCAGGCCGACGACGCCCGCCGCGCGGTGCAGGCCAACCTCACCCAGTACCTCGCGTCACTCGCATCGGCGGAGCAGAGCCTCCGCATCGCCTTGGCGAGCCAAGCCGCGGCGGAAGAGGGACTGCGGGTCCAGCGGGAGCGCTACAGCCTCGGCATGGCCACGATCGTCGACGTGCTCACGGCGCAGGTCAGCCTCGACCAGGCGGACGTCGACATCGTGCGCGCCCGTTTCGACTATCTCGTGGCCAAGGCGCAGATCGAGGCGCTGGTAGGGAGGGAGCTATGAGCGGCGTACGGCACATGGAGTTCAAGACCGGGGACATCCCGACGGCGGACATCATCATCCTGACGCACAAGCTCACCCGCTTCTACGAGGTGGGAGCCGAAGTCGTCAAGGCACTGCAGGGGGTGGACCTCCAGGTCCGGCGCAACGAGTTCACCGCGATCATGGGCCCGTCCGGGTCGGGAAAGTCGACGCTGATGAACCTCCTGGGCTGCCTAGACACGCCGACGAGCGGCGAGTACTGGCTGAATCACCAGAAGGTGAGCGAGCTGGACGACGACGAACTGGCTCGCATCCGGAACAAGGAGATCGGGTTCGTCTTTCAGACCTTCAACCTCCTGCCTCGGGCGAGCGCGCTGCACAACGTCGAGCTACCGCTCATCTACGCGGGTGTCTCTGCCAGGGAGCGGCGCGAGCGCGCCGCCGAGGCGCTGGAGCGGGTCGGACTCGGCGACCGCATGGAGCATCGTCCGAACGAGTTGTCGGGCGGACAGCGGCAGCGCGTGGCGATGGCACGGGCACTGGTCAACACCCCCAGCATCCTGCTCGCCGACGAACCGACGGGGAACCTGGACAGCCACACGAGCGCGGAAATCATGGAAGTGCTCGAGGGGCTGCACACACAGGGACAGACGATTCTGCTGATCACACACGAACACGACATCGCGGCACATGCCCACCGGCAGGTGCACCTGCTCGATGGGTTGATCGAGCGCGACGAAATCACTCGCCAGACGGCGTGACCCGGACTTTGACGATGCGTATACATCTGCTTGCCTTGCTCGCCCTCGGCGCCACCGTCCTCGCCTGCGGAGAGGAGGAGGTGGTTCCGGTCTATCAGAAGGTGCCGGTTGCGACGCGCGACATTGTCGTATCCGCGAGCGCCGCCGGCGCCGTCGAGCCGATCCTGACGGTCGACATCAAATCGAAGGCCTCCGGCGAGCTGCTCGAGGTGCGGGTGGACGTCGGTGACGTCGTGTCTCCCGGGCAGCTCCTCGTGAAGGTGGATCCGCGCGTCCCGAGCAACGCCCTGCGCCAGTCGCAGGCGGACCTCGACGTGGCGAAGGCGTCCGTGACCAACGCCGAGGCCCAGTTCCGTCGGGCGGAGGGGCTGTTTCAAACGCAGTCGATCACCGAGACCGAATACGAGTCGGCGGTCCTGACGGCGGCGAACGCCAGGGCGCAGCTGATCCGCGCCGAGCGGAACCTCGAGGACGCGCAGATCTCGTTCGACGATACCGACGTGCGGGCACCCAGCCGCGGCGTGATCATCCAGAAGAACGTCGAGGTCGGGACCGTGATCCAGTCGGCCACGTCGAACGTGGGCGGAGGTGCCGTCCTGTTCCAGATGGCCAACCTGGATACGGTGCAGGTACGGGCCCTGGTGGACGAAACCGACATCGGCAAGATCCAGCCCGGCATGGACGTGACGATCACCGTCGAGGCGTATCCGAACCGTCCGTTCCAGGGCAAGGTGCTCAAGATCGAGCCGCAGGCGCTGGTCCAGCAGAACGTGACGATGTTCCCGGTACTCGCGCGGATCGCCAACATGAACGACTTGCTCAAGCCCGGCATGAACGCCGAGGTGGAGGTGCACATCGGCGAGCGGCGCGGGGTGCTCGCGGTGCCGAATGCGGCGTTGCGCACCGATCGAGACGTTGCGTCGGCCGCGACCGTACTCGGCCTCGATCCTGACGCGGTCAGTCAGGAGATCCAGGAGGCCCGCCAGCAGGCCGAGGGCCAGCGCGCCGAGGGCGCCGCTGAGGGGAAGCCGGCCAACAGCACGAACGGTGGCGGCCAGGTGCAGACGGTCAACGTAATGGGACGGGAAGTCCCGCTGCCCGCCGGCGTCACCGCCGCCCAGGTGCAGGCGATCTTCGAGAAGATGCGAAGCGGAGGCGGCCCGCAGGCACTGAGTGCCGAAGAGCGCGCTCTGTTGGAGAAGCTGCGCGGACCGGGCGGCGGGCGAGGGGGGCAGCGGCCCGGCGGCGGCGGCGGCGTCAACGACAATCTGTTCGGCGGGAACTACGTGGTCTTCGTCCTGCGCGACGGGCAGCCCACGCCGCTCCCGATCCGTACCGGTCTCACCGACCTGGATTACTCGGAAGTGATGGGCGGGCTCGCGCTGGGAGACACCGTATTGACGCTGCCCAGTTCGGGGCTGATCGCGCAGCAGCAGGAGATGCAGGACCGGATTCGGTCGCGCGCTGGCGGCATTCCCGGCATGTCGCGGTAGCGGCCTGCGAGCCCGGCCATAGAAGAAGAAGGGAGTCGACATGCTCTTCGGTGAAGTCATCGCGGTCGCCCTCGGTGCGGTCCGCGCCAACAAGCTGCGGTCGTTTCTGACGGCGCTCGGCATCGTGATCGGTGTGGGGGCGGTGATCACGATGGTGGCGTTGGGTAACGGGGCTCAAAAGGCCGTGCAGGACCGCATCGCGGCCCTCGGCACGAACCTGCTCACGGTGTTCGCCGGCCAATCGATGCACCGCGGGGTGGCGAGCGCGGACCGGGTGAGCCTCACGACCGACGACGCGATCGCGCTGAAGCGGTACGCGGGGGCGATCAGCGCAGTGGTGCCGGAGATCCGCCGCGGCCAGCAGGTGGAATACGGCAATACGAACATCAACGTGAACGTGAACGGCACCGTGCCGGAGTACGTGCCGGTCAACAACTACAGGCTCGAATACGGGCGACTGTTCACGGCCGGCGACGGCGACGCCCGCAAGCGCGTGGCCGTGATCGGTAACGCGGTTCCGGACCTGCTGAACGCCAACGCCCGCGCGCTGATCGGTCAGCAGATCATGATCCGGGGCATCCCGTTCGAGATCATCGGCGTGCTCGCCGAGAAGGGTGCCAGTGGGGGGTGGGACAACCCGGACGAGCAGATTCTCATCCCGCTCGAAACCGCACAATATCGGATCTTCGGCAGCGACCGGGTCAACTCGATCACCCTGCAGGTGGTGCATCCCGACTCGATGACGGTGGCCATGATCGAGATCGAGAAGGCACTGCGGCGGGAGCACGGCATCGCTCCGGGCAAGGACAACGATTTCCAGATCCGCGACTTCACGCAGTTCCTCGCCACGATGGAGGAGACGACCAAGACCTTCACCTTCCTCCTCGGCGGGATCGCGGCGGTCAGCCTTCTGGTGGGCGGCATCGGGATCATGAACATCATGCTCGTGTCGGTCACCGAACGCACGCGTGAAATCGGGATCCGCAAGGCACTCGGCGCGACTCGGCAGAACATCCTGATGCAGTTCCTGGTCGAGGCGCTGGTCCTCTGCTTCATGGGAGGAGTGATCGGGATCCTGATGGGCGTCGGTGGCGCCATCGCCCTCTCGAAGCTCGCCAGCTGGAATACTTACGTTTCGTGGCCCGCTGTCGGGCTCGCGCTGTTGTTCAGTGCGGGCGTCGGCGTGTTCTTCGGGATCTGGCCCGCGCAACGGGCGGCCCGGCTCGACCCGATCCAGGCGTTGCGGTACGAGTAGGGACAGATACCGGATACGAGATGCCAGGTGTCAGATGGATCGGGACGTACCGTCTGACATCTGGCATCTCGACTCCGGCATCTGACATCCGACCGTCGATACCTGTTACTCTTCCCCCGTGCTGATCCCTGCCCTGCTCACGGCCCTTCAGGTGGCCCAAGGTCCCGTCGGCCAGGTCTACCATGGCCGCAACGGAGAGCTGTCCGTCGCGATCCCGCGGATCGAGGCGAAGGCCACGATCGACGGGGTCCTCGACGAGGATGCCTGGCGCCGGGCCGCCGTGCTGACCGGTTTTTCGCAGTACATGCCGGTGGACGGCGTCGCGGCGACGGACTCCACCGAGGTTCTGGCCTGGTACGCACCGGACGGAATCTGGTTCGGCATCCGCGCCTTCGAGCCTCACGGCAGCGTGAACGCCACGCTCGCCGACCGCGACAAGATCGACACGGACGATTTCGTGCAGATCCTGCTGGACACGTTCAATGATCGGCGGCGCGCGCTGGTGTTCGGCGTGAATCCCCTGGGCGTTCAGGCCGACGGCATCCGCAGCGAGGGCAGCATGGGGACGGCGGGTGGCCGAAGCGCCAACGGGCGGTTCGAGAATGTCGACATGAACCCGGACTTCGTGTACGCGTCGAAGGGACGCGTCACCGAGTATGGGTACGAAGTCGAAATGTTCATTCCGTTCAAGAGCCTGCGATACCAGTCGACCGAACCGCAGACCTGGGCGATCAACGTGATCCGCAAGGTGCAGCACTCGGGGTACGAGGACAGCTGGGTGCCGGCCCGACGGGCGAATGCGTCGTTTCTCACGCAGTCCGGCACGCTCGAGCGCCTGGAGGGGCTCCAGCGCGGGCTCGTGCTCGACCTCAACCCGTTCGCGACGGGGCGGCTGGACGGCAGTCCCCAGACGGACGGGACCTGGAGCTACGACGCGACGCCCGAGATCGGAGCCAATGTGCGGTGGGGAGTGACCACGAACCTCACCCTCGATGGCACCATCAACCCCGATTTCTCGCAGGTCGAGGCCGACGTCGGGGTGATCACCGTGAACGAGCGGTTCGCGGTCTTCTACCCGGAGAAACGGCCGTTCTTCCTCGAAGGCCTCGAGCAGTTCGACACGCCGAACCAGCTGATCTACATGCGCCGGATCGCCGAGCCGGTCGGCGGTGCGAAGCTCACGGGCAAGGTGGGCGCGCTGAACGTCGGCCTGCTCTCGAGCCTCGACGCGCAGGGCTACTCATCGTCCGGCGAGGACAACCCCTTCTTCAATCTCCTCCGGCTGCGGCACGACCTCGGAGCGAACTCGACGGTCGGCGTCAGCTACACCGACAAGATCGACGGCGGGAACTACAACCGCGTGGCCAGCGCCGATGCCCACCTCGTGTTCGCGAAGCTGTACTTCATCGAGGCACAGGTGGCCGGCGCCTTCACCCGCACCGACAGCGTCAACCGATTCGGACCGCTGTGGGAGATCACCGCCGACCGGACCGGACGGAACTGGGGCTTCCACTACACGCTCAAAGGCATCCATCCCGACTTCGAGACCCAAAGCGGCTTCGTCAACCGGACCGGCATCGTGGCGCCCAACATCACGAACCGGATCACGACGTACGGCAAGCCGGGCGCCCTGCTGGAGAACTACACGGCGTTCATCATGATGGAGGGGGTGTGGGACTACGACACCTTCCTCGACGTCGTGGCGCCGCTGGAGACCTCGATCCGCGGTTGGAACCGATTCACCTTGCGAGGCGGATGGTCCCCCAGCGTCACGCCAACCTGGAAGACCGCGGCGTTCGATCCGGAGTTCTACGGTGATTACTACGTCGAGTCGACCTCGGCCGGACTCACCGACACGGTGCCGTTCACGGTGCCGGAACGGGTGAACGATGCGCTCACGCTGAGCCTCGGCGTCTCGACCCCCCAATTCCCCGCGTTCGCGGCCAGCGTGAACCTGGACTTCGGCAAAGACATCGCCTACTACGAGCCGTCGCGCGCGGGGGCGCTCGGCTTCAACGGCACCGTCACCGTCCGGCCCACGGAGCAGCTGCGCGTGGAGGCCAGGTACGCATACGCCCGCCTCAACCGGGACCGGGACAGGACGCGGCTGTCGACGGCCCACATCCCGCGGCTCAAGCTCGAGTACCAGGTGTCCCGACCGTTCTTCATCCGCGTGGTGGGACAATACACGTCCCAGGAGCAGGATGCCCTGCGGGATCCCACCACCGACGCGCCGATCCTGATCTACGACGCCGGCAGCGGGACGTATGAGCCGTCGACCGCGACGTCCGCGAACGACTTCCGGGTCGACGTACTGCTCTCCTTCCGCCCCACCCCGGGCACGGTGCTGTTCCTCGGCTACGGCTCCAGCCTGACCGAAAGCGCCCCGTTCAAGTTCCAGGATCTCGAGCGGGTGACCGACGGGTTCTTTGCCAAGGTGAGCTACCTGTTCAGGATGTGAGTCAGGAGTCAGGAGTTAGGAGTCCTGTCCCAACCCTTAACACCTCCCCACCCCGGGCGTATCTTCGGGTAGCCCGAATCCGGAGACACTTCGATCATGATCGGAATCCGCGTCCCAGCCTCGACCTCGAATCTCGGTGCGGGGTTCGACTGTCTCGGGC
>Ga0209536_100013521_pt1 | contig 11767 bp, 14 predicted proteins | sample DeeMarSeWOR28_12_FD_187461 | JGI IMG/M metagenome (GOLD analysis project Ga0209536, IMG submission 187461) | Marine sediment microbial communities from White Oak River estuary, North Carolina - WOR-2-8_12 (SPAdes) (version 2) | ecosystem: Environmental > Aquatic > Marine > Intertidal zone >...
TCCGCAGCCCGAAGTCCGCAGCCCGAAGTCCGCAGCCCGAAGTCCGCAGCCCGAAGTCCGCAGCCCGAAGTCCGCAGCCCGAAGTCCGCAGCCCGAAGTCCGAAGTCCGAAGTCCGAAGTCCGAAGTCCGCAGCCCGAAGTCCGAAGTCCGAAGTCCGAAGTCCGAAGTACCACGCACTTCGCACTGACAGGCGGGTGGGGAGAGTGGCAGGCTCACCTGCACCATGCTGCTGAACCGCCGTGGCGTGGAACGAAGTGCAAAGTACGGAGTACTGCAGGCTATTGACCACGCGCTGCGGTCGGAGGCCGTGTGTGCCCTATGACGTGCAGGAACCACTCAGTCTTATAAGGCGAGTGGGTGGAAGCAGAATGCGGCGCCCTCTAGTACCGTAGACGTAAAGTGCCCGCATCATGCGGGCTTTTGGTTTTCATACAGGCGCTCAAGCTCCACGATGGAACGCTGCACGTCGGCGAAAAATTCGCGGTGAAGGGGGTGCCCATCGCGCCAGGCTAAGACCTGCCTAATTATTCGGTCGGTGTCTAGTCTGCGGGCGGAAGTGGTCAAGCCATTCAAGCGTAGCGCGATCTTTACGCCGCCATCGTCGTCTAGGAACACGATCTCGGGGAATCCAGGTAAAAATGTTGCATTCACCCGCAAGTCGTGGACGATAGCGGTTGCCACTATCGCGTAGACTTCGTTTCTGTAAACGTCTCTCGCGAGGACCTGTAACATCCAAAATGCTCCCAGAACTGTCTGAATCCTCTGGACTCTAACTCAAAGGGTCCTGGGGCTGCTACCCGAACAACGCCGATCAGCCCCGAAACGAGATTTGGTAGAATTCAGTTATGCGGAATGACCCGACTCCGAAACAGGCGCGCTTTGTCGACGAATACCTCTTGGACCGGAATGGGGCTCAGGCAGCGGTGCGCGCCGGCTACAGCAAGAAGTGTGCGAAGGAGATCGCCTACGAGCTGCTCACCAAACCTCACATTGCGGCGGCTGTACAGAATGGGATGCGGGAAACGGCTGAACGGCTTCAGCTGTCCCGGGAGGCTCTTGTGGAGGGACTCAGGGAGGCAGCAGAGGCAGCGAAGGCGCGCGGCGACGCGGGAGAGATGATAGCAGCTTGGAGGGAAATTGGACGGCTTCTGAATCTGTACCCTTCGACTCGGCAAGCTGAGCGCGCGACCGCCAGCGAGAATCGCAATTTTCGGGCAATGAGAGACGAGGATCTGCATGCGCTGTTGGAGTGATTCGGTCGCTGCGGAGTGACGATGAGCTAGCAGCGCTTGTGGGGGATGGGAGGGCAGGATGAAGAACTGCACGACCGGCTGGACACCGGAGCGCCGTGCGACACAGTCACGAGCGGTACGGCGGTGGAAGCCGTGGCTTGAAAAGCACGGGTCCGAGAAACGCTGAGGACAAAGCGCGGAGCGCTCGGAACGGCCGTTATCCGGGGATCCAGCCGAGGCTACGGGCTCTGGCGCAAGCGCTGCGCGCGCAGCTACAGCAGCTTGATGAAATGTTGCAGTAGGGGCCGCTGGCGCGACGATATTTAATGATTAATGGCCGAACAAACGATGCTTTGTCAGCGACAGTACTGAGGAGCGGAGCAAGAGACTATCGAGTACTGGGATGGCCAAAACGGCGATCGGCACTTCCGACACTTTTCCGACAACAGTGCTGCATTGTTGTGCATTGTCCTGCATTTTGGGCAACGGGCGGCGTCTTTACAGCCTGTTAAAACAACAGGTTAGGTTCGCAAGTCTGTCTACGAACCAGGCGGTCGGGAGTTCGAATCTCTCCGGGCGCGCCATCATTATCAGGGTGCTTACCGGTCACATAGGTAACACTTTATTCTGCGGACATGGGTAACACTTTTGGGGCGAATGGGTTGTGGCCCACTGGCTCCACCCTGTTCTCGTATTGGTCAAAGAAGCCTAGATCATACCCCATGAAGCTGACCAGCCAGATCTTGTCAGCGACCTCCCGGATCCCCACAAACTGGCCTGCAAACACGGTGCTCAGGTAGATCTTGCGTCGGTCCAGGCAGATTCTGCCACGCTCGGTGAGCCGGATCGTTTGGTCGTGAAACGGGTACTCGGGAACGTCGGGATGGTGGTATTCGCGTGCAGAGGGTGTATGCACATCCCCCGGGGATCTTCCACCCAGGGCCTGATGAGGCCGCACATTGTTGTATACGTCGATATAGGTATCGAAGCGGCTCTGTTGCTGCAGAGGCGAGCGCGGTCTGCTGCAGGCGGTCGTGACCGACCAGCCTGACGTTGCGCCGTTCGTGGCCGTGATCGATTGCGACACCGACGAGCTGCATCACTTCACGCAGTTGGATGGCAGTAAGGCCGAGGCTCTGCTGGTCGAGCATTGTGTGGAGTCCGCCGCCATCGACCTCGATGAGGTGTTCCGGGAAACCGAGTCGTAATCAACAAATACGCCCCCCCTCGTGCGGGGCGTCTTCCCCTGTCCCGTCTTCGGTAAGCGTCCTTCCGCATGACGCCTGATCCAATATCCCACGCCATTTCAAACGACCTATCGAAAGGGCTTCAAACAGGTGCTATTGAAGGTGCTAACTAAAACGCGTTTTGGAGGTGCTCATGCCTATCAAGTTTTCCGAGGATTTGGTTCCCCTGACTGTCCTGAAGGTAAATCCCGGGCGTGTGGTGAAGCACGTGACCGAGGTGCACCGGCCCGTGCTGCTCACCAGCCGGGGCCGGGGTGTCGCTGTCGTCCAGTCGGTCAGCGATTACGAGAAAGCCGAGGAAGAGCGGGCCTTCATGCGGGCGGTGGTCGCAGGTTTGGCGGACCTGCAGGCGGGGCACGAGGTTCACCTCGACCAGGCAAAGGCGCGGCTTGGTCTGAAATAGCGCCATGCCCCGGATGGTCATCAGCTTCGCCGAATCCGCACTCCGCGATCTCGATGCGGTGCAGGCCTGGTATTTAGAGCAAGGGGTACCCGACGTTGGGCCGAGGCTGGTGGCGGAGGTGTTCCAGCACGTCCAGGCGCTGGCCGAGCATCCCGACATGGGCAAGGTGGTGCCCGAATTCGATCAAGCCTTCCTGCGGGAGCTCATCCATCCGCCGTTCCGCATCGTGTGCCGGCGCGATCGCCAGCGGGTGAGGATTGTGCGCGTCTGGTGCAGCGAACGCCTGCTTCATCTCCCCACTGCTGACGATGAGGGATCGTCAAGGACTTGAGAATTCCGTAGCGCCATCCGGACCCTGTACGTGACGAAGGGATCAGCAGACAAAACACTGTGACGTTGAGGCGGTCACTGGCGGTGATCTCTGGCTGCACCATGACGTTGCCTTCGAACCTCAGAGGGGTGGTGTAACCTGTATGGCGGTCGGAATTTCAGCATTGAATTCCAGCCGCTTCATCAATTCCGGTGTGACCTGCAGCTTTCCGTCTTCATCAATAAAGAGCACCAGTTTGAGCTGCAGTGTTTTCGCCAACTCGAACCAGTGCTGCGGACCGGCCACAAACAGGGCGGTGGCAGCGACGTCGGCCAGGGCAGAATCATGATGCACCACGGTAACCGCCTGCGTGCCCTGGGCCGGATAGCCGGTGCGCGGATCGAGAATGTGGTGGTAGCGTTTGCCCTGATAAGAAAAATAACGCTCGTAATCGCCGGAGGTGGAAATGCTTTCCTCGCCCTGCATGTCGAGGCTGGCGATCACCGCATCCTGACGCGGATGCCGGATGCCAATGCGCCAGGCGCGATCGCCGTGCCGCCCCAGGGCCTTGACATCACCGCCGACGGCGAAAATGGCGTTTCTGATGCCCATCTCGCGTAGCTGACGCATCGCCATGTCGACCGCATAGCCTTTCGCGAAAGCACCGAAATTGAGTTCGACCTGCGGATTGTCGCACTGTAGGCGACTACCCTGCAGGTGCAGGTCCGCCAGTTTCGGTCCCGCGGCCACCAGGGCGGCGATCTTTTTCGCGTCCGGGGGCTGGATGTCGGGCTCGTCATGACGATGGAATTGCCACAGCTTGATCAGCTTGCCGATGGCCGGGTTATACAAATTTCCCGTTTGTTCGGCCAGCGGTATGGAGAGGGTGATCAGTGGCAGCACCGATGGCGCCACGCTGGCTGGCTCTCCGACTGCGATGAGTTGATTAATTCGTGTCAGCTCACTCGGCTCATAGGGCGTCCAGCTGTGCTGATAGTCGGCGAACCTCTGGTCGAGATGGGCAAACGCCCGGTCTGCGACCTGCTCGTCAACGTCGTACAGCGTGACGTTGATCAGCGTGTCGAATTCCAGGATAGTATGATGGAACTCGGCGGGCTTGTGACCGCAGCCGACGAGCAGGATAAGCAGGAGGAGCCCGTAGCCGCGCTTCATGGCCCTGAGATCTCGATGTAATCCGTTCCAGTGGGTGGTGCCAAGCTCACGGTGAAATCTTACATGATTCGGCGGGGGGCGACCACGCAGGGGCATCGGGGTCTTGCAGGGTAGGGAAGGTGCCGTGCACGCTTGCGCGACCGCAGACCAGACAGACAGAATATCTCAATCTCTGTCCCTTCGTTCCACCGTCTCCGGGTCAGCCGTAATCGGTCTGTAGATTTCAACGCGTGCGCCTTTTTGAAGTGAAGCGTCGGCCGGGTCAGTTTACCGAAAATGCCGATCTTCTATTTGCCCAGGTCGATCTCCGGGAACTGGGTCAGCAGACCTGACTTCTCAATGACGTCCTGCACGGTACTGCCTTCCGGCACGGCGAGGACATGCCGCACGACATCTTTATCGATATCGATTCCGAACGTGTTGTTGCTCTGTTGCGCGAGCCGTGGGCATCCGAACCGTAGATGCGGTTGCTTCAGTTCGACAATAGCCTGGATGAGTTCCTGCGATGGGCCCTTGGGGCCCGGCTTTCTTTTTCTGCCAGATGAATACTGCCGTTGATACTTTCGCTTCTTTAGTATGTCGTGAAATGCTAAAAGCCTCGAGGGCTGAATAATCACGAAGACCCGCTGAATGCGGTGTGGGCTGAGAAACAGCGACCAGAAGCTGAGCAGGTGTCTGTCAAGTGCCGAAAGATTGGGTGCGCGTCGCCGCGAGCGATTGATGAGCAGTAGCTGCTGCTTCATGAGGAGGCTGTCAGCGACGGCGGCCCTCGCACCACCGGGTCCGAGCAGTTTGCCGATCGTGGCCAATAGATGTGCGACGAGTGCCAGCATATCCTTGACGGCAGAGAGGGGTGGGGAAGCTTGCTATCGGGAACAAGACTGTCTAACTCACCGGTTTTATTTGACAATGACGAATCCACCAGTCACAGGGTACAAGGTACGGCGAACAGGCAAAAAGCATGGCAGAGCAGTATAAACGGATGGCCAAGCTCGTCGCGAGCCAAGGCGGCGATCCACAACCGCTTCTTGGTGCCGCTGCTTATTTCGAAAACCAGGCTAACTGATGGACTCGACCATGTACAAGACTGAGCTCTGTGATATCCGTACTGGTGTACTATCCATACCGAGCCACCCGGCTAGGCATGTTGGCGGTACTCCGGGAAGAAGGATTCGACGGCAGAACCGAGTTGCTCATCGGCTGCGAGCAAAAGCGGCTCGATCACGTCCTCGGGTATGCCAGTGATCTCCCAGGCGATCGGGTCGATCAGGTTCAGAGCCTCGGCTGGCACCTCCCCGGTGGAGTCTATATCGTTAAGTCGCACTGAAAGATGCATGATCGATGCGTCAAAGGAAAATTCGCGCGCGTCGGCGGGTTCGTTCTGGTACCGCACGGCCTCAATCCAGCTCTGCGGAAAGTTCCAGCTCTGCATCAGCTCGGAGCCCACTTGCCCATAGTCACAACCTACGATGTCGCGTTCGATCAGATAGAGCGGCCGGTGATTCTGGCGGGCGGCAATGAGTGCCTCCTGGCTTTCCTCCGGTACGGTCTGATACATGATCAAGTGTCCCACGTCATGTAACAGGCTGCCTACAAAGAACCGCTCCGTATCCCTTGAATTGCACTGCTCGCCCAGTAGCTTCGCCAGCAGGCCACAGCGAACGCTGTTAACCCAGAAATCCTCCATACTGATCAGATTGTCAGGAATGTCGGGAAAGGACTTGGTGATAGTCGCAGCCAGTACCAGATCATGGACCTGTTGCGTACCGAGCAGACGGATAGCCGCCTTGATGGTTTCAACTTTCGATGGGACGCCGAAGAATGCGCTGTTTGCGACCTTAAGCAGTCGGGCACAGATCGCAGGGTCATAAGACAAGACGTCGGAAACGTCTGTCATGGTTGAATCGGGATCATAAATGACTGCCTTCACACGGACATAGATGTCAGGCAGGGAAACCAGATCGCCGGTCTGACTGATCAGCTCTTCTGGTGTCGTGTGGGTTGAGCCAATAACGTGCGGTATTTCCATGTAGTGCGACCTTAGTTAAACGAAATGCATCGGTGTGGTCTTCGGTACGCAACGCAAAAACTTTAAGCCGCCCACGCTAGGGCTTTCAAGGCAGATTAGGAGTGTTCCCCCATGGCGTGCATGGCGAATTCTTAGTCATAAGCCCATCAGCAACATGAATGCCTTGCCAGAAACACGAAAAAGTACGCTCGTTACTATTCGCGACTACAGCGCCCGCTCCAGTTCGTCCAGCATCAGCTCCGCGCGCATCGAACTGGCGACCCGCTAGCCGACCTTGCACCGGGCGAAAAAGTCGACGACGAAGGCGGCATGCACAAACTCCATCCACGTCGTGACGCAAAGGACCTGGCTGCGAACATTCTGAGCGCCCCGAAAGCAGACATGGCAAACCCCACGCGAAGCCGGGCTTGCCTGCCTCCCAGTGCGTTGGTCTCAGTTCGTTGCTTTAGCCGCTTCCTTGATGAAGATCGCCTTCTCTTTCGTCGAGATACGTCCCTGGCTCACGGCATAGTTTGCTGCATGCGCCACGCACCTGACATATTGGCCGCGTTTTACCAACGCATCCTGCGGGCATTGATGCGCAGCGGACTGAGTACCCGAGCAACCATCGGCATTAACAGACTGACCCGCAGGCGAGAACGGGTGCAGCTCGTCATTGTTGCCAACGCCGTCGCCGTCCCGGTCGCCATCGCAGGCATTAGCCTCGCCGTCACCGTCAAAGTCCTCCTGATCGTATTCGCAGTCGGCGATTTCCGCTCACATGCACACATCGTACGCCACAGGCGAAGGCCGGCCCATGTTGTCAAAAGATCAAATCGTACGCCGTCAATGATTCAACCGCCGGCCTGTAGTCGCACTCAGGCTCAGGCTCCGTGGCTTGCTCCTGAGTATCTTCTACTTGCTCTGCGTATACTATGTGTGACAATGCAAGGCAGCTTACCACGACTATCGTCGACTTCGGAGTTTTCACGATTTCCCCCTTCCATGTGCTCCAACAAAGGCGACTCAGCGCGTTGCGCATCTATCGTATTAACACGCGATAAAAGGCTTGCCAGCTTCGGGTTATCAGCAACGACAAATGCGAAGTTCTCCCACTGCTCACCTGTGAAAGTTGCCATGATAAGTTCCCGGCAGGAGAGTTTTATCTTCAAGAGCTGGCGTTGCAGTGCATGAAGTTCTTCCTGGAAGGCAAGCAAGTGATCACTGCTCACGCGCGTAGACAGCGAATCGATCCGGAACTGGACTTTCTTCTCGATAATTGCATTCATGATGTTGACCATGTTCGTGTAGTTCCTCTTGCGCCAACCACGGAACGAATTTACCCATCAGTAAGCTGCAGTGCGTCCCGATCTACGCTCCGCACACTGACAACCATCGGGGAAACCCCGATATATAGCTCCGCGCTCACGCCGCAGCCAACACGCCCCAACTTCACGCAGAAAGCAGCCCCAAGGCGGTGCGCAGGCTTCGCGGATGCACGCAAACAAGGCAATCGCGTTTAAAGTCGAAGCGGACATGCCTTGAGGGGTGTTGTAACAAGGACGTCATTTGCCAAAACGAATTATTGTGCTAAAAGCTCTACGGGAGCACCGGTTGTGTCATCCAACATACGGCTTATTGCCTAAGAACCAATAACCGTGCCGCGGATGTGCACATCTCCCGCTGCGAGGCAAGGGAGGCGGTTTTTTTGCTAAGGGGGCAGCAGATGACTAACGAAGTGGGCAGGAAGGAAGTTCGTAGGAACAAGGAATGTCTTCATCCCTGGGAAGCATATCAAAGGGCTTTGAAAGAGGCACAAGATTGTAGAGGGTGCTTCCTCCGCGGCATGTTCTCTGCGGTAGGCCGATGGATGTTCTGTGCAATAGGCAGATGCGCGAAACATCGCAGCGGGTTTCAGGCGAAGACGTAATACGGGCTAACCCGCATCGATTTGACCAAATACTGTCAAACGGTGACGGGTCAGCTTTTCATGAGGCCATGCGTATTCCGGGCACCAGCAGGGCCATGGTCTCTGCGAGGTGTTGTTCAACCTGTGCCAGAGCGGGAAGTGCCTATATAAACAAATCTACTGTGCTCGCGGTGAGATCGAGAACCGCATCAAGGAGCAGCGGCTGTTCGCCGACCGCACCTCCTGTCACCGCTGGTGGCCAAATCAGTTCCGATTGCTGCTTGCCTCGGTGGGCTACACGCTGATGCAGGCAATCCGCCGTCTGGCGCGGAAAAACACCGAACTGGCCAACGCGCAGGTGGTAACTCTCCGGCTCAAACTGCTGAAGATCGGTGCAGTGATGCTGCGCAACACCCGGCGCGTTCGCTTGTTGCTCGCCAGTGCCTATTGCTACCAGGCCCTGTTCCGCCATGTCCACGCCGCGCTCGACACCGGGTAGCCCTCACCGAGTGTTGCCCCGGCACGCTGACAAACAACGGGGGTTGGGGGGTGTCTCTGAAATTCGGCGAACCGAGTGAAATCGGCCAGCACATAACCAGGCCCACGCTATCTCACCGCCGGCCTGGATCCCTCCGCTGAACTGCGGCCAAAATAGGCCTGTTCATGAAATATCCGGGCTGATATGTTTTGACCTGTCAACGGTTTGATTCAACGTATCTTGTATTCAAGCACCTTGGCTCAGAACCTATCCAGCAGACTGCGACGGTGGATCGTGCTGATATGCGTGGATTGGTTACCACCGGACTTCACTGCGTCGCGGAGCTGGCCTTTCTCTAGTGTCAGGGATCATCGACCAGGATTGCCCGTCTGAGGTTGTCCCGTCGTGGTCGATGCCGTTATAACCCGGACACGGGTTCTCCACACCGGTCAGATAGACCCTGAGTCAAGGTGCCTGTCCTGCCTCCTGCTTGAATTTGCTTGATGGTCTGCGTCCCTCAACCCGCGACAGCGGAGCGCGGCGGCGCCAGGCGCGGCATCGCGTGGCGGACGATGTCCCAGATAAAGCCGACCAGCCCGCGCACAATCGCCACGCACACCCGCTTGATGTTCTTGCCCGCCTGGCTGAGCTGACGATAGCGTTCGCACAGGCGCTTTTGCGCCCGCCAGGCAATCGCCTTGGCCGGTGCGGAGGCGTCTTTGGCCTTGCGTTTGAGGTGCATCGTCTGGCGTGCCGAGAAACGGCAGCTCCAGGCACGCTCGACCCGCATCCGACGGGCATGCCCATTGCCGGTCAGCGTGATCGCGCCCTGGCGGCGGCGCCCCCCGCTGGAATGCTCGCTCGGCACCAACCCCAGGTAGGCCATCAGCTGCTTGGCTGAATCAAAGCGGCTGATATCACCCAACTCGGCCAGCAGCACCGTGGCGGCCAGTTTGTCGGTAGCGCGCAAGGCCACCAGCGCATCGACCACCGGCGCCAATGACCAGCCCGGCAACGCCCGCAGCACTTGGTCGGTCAGGTCCGTGACGCGCTGCGCCGCCGCCAAACTCCGCGCCCAGCCGATCCAGCCATTGCTTCAGCGCCTTCGGCTCATGAGCGATCTCGCCCCGGTACTCAGGCGCGTCCCGGCCCGGTAGCGTCACAGCGACCGCGATCGTCTCCTTGTGCACATCCAGCCCGACAAACGCCGCGTAACGGCTCCAGCCCGGCGTCCCTTCAAATGCAGCTGCCGTCTGCTGACCGATGGCCTTTGCGATATCCTCTTTCATGACCTGCCACCTCAATGTGGCTCTGTGTGAAGTGTTCAACCTCAACATAACCCACGTGCCTTGAGGCTGGGCAGGGCAAAACATCATGTCTAGAACGGCGCGTGGTGCCGCTCGATTGCGCCAACTGGGACGAGGGCTGACGGGGCGCCCGCAGGTGGTGCTGTCAGTTTGTTCCTATGCTGCGGATTCTAAAGAAAAACTTGTCTAAGCCGCTGTACAACCAGGCGAGTAGTCTCTGGAGAACACACAGCTATGCTAACAGTGGCAAAAGATGGAGCAACGCAACGGCCGTCCGAACGCGAAGTCATGGTGGCAAGGCAACCCATCTACAACAATCGCATGGGGGTGTACGGTTATGAACTTCTGTTTCGCTCATCGTGTCCGGCAGCGGAAGGTTTCCGGCCGACGGAAGCAACAGCCCAGGTACTGGCGAGCACGATTTTAAATTTTGGGCTCGACGACCTGGTCCTTCACCGCAAGGCAGTGATTAACGTCACCCGCGCATTTCTCGACGTCATGTCGGATATCCAGCTTCCGACCGGGCAGCTAATCCTGGATATACCGGACAATATCGTCGTCGACGACAGGCTTGTCGAAAGGCTGAGGGAGCTTCGCGGGAAGGGTTATGCGATATCCGTGGGCGGCCTGGCAAATTTGCAGAACCTGCAGCGGGTACTCCCTTATGCCAACATATTCCGTGTAGATGTGCGCCAGATGAATATCAACCAGCTCGATGCGCTGGTGAAGTTCCTCAGGCAGTATAAGCACCTCGCTTTGCAGGCGATAAAGATCGAAACCATGGAGGAGTATCGCTTCTACTGTGACCGGGGTTTTGATTATTTACAGGGCTATTTTCTAGGTAAACCACGAGAATATGTAAGTAGGGATCTTCCCCCCAACAAGCTGGCAATTCTCCACTTACTGGCAGTTATCCACAAGGCCGATACCTCGACCAGGGAATTGGAAGATCACATTACACGCGATGTCACCTTAAGCTACAAGTTGCTGAAGCTGATCAACGCGCCGTTTTTTGGCGTTGCGCGTGAAGTGGACTCAATCAAACAGGCGATTGTATTGCTGGGACGCAACGAAATTCGCAAGGTGATCTCCCTGCTTGCCTTGGGTGGGCTGAACGATGCACCTGTAGCATTGATGGAGATCGCCATGCTGCGAGCAAAGTATTGTGAGTTACTGGCCAGCAGGGCGAAGTTGCCGCAAGACAGCTATTTCACAGTGGGTATGTTTTCGGCGCTGGATCTGCTTATGCAGCAGAGCATCAGCAGCATCCTGGAGAAATTGCCACTCAGCGATGCGGTGAAAGAGGCAATTCTTCACCATGAGGGCCCGATGGGCAGGGCACTCTGTTGTGCGCTGGCAGTCGAGAACGCGGACTGGTCTGCGATTGCATTCGAAAATCTCGATCACGATGCTATGCTCGACACTTACAAAGAAGCTATCCAGTGGACAGACAGCCTTATCAAGACGCTCTGAGCCATGGCCGCTTCGGCTCTGTAATCCGGCTTTTCCGCGCCTGTTATGGTCGGCCTCGAGCGGAGCGCTGCGCAGCCGCGTGGAGTCTGTCGCCAATTCGGTTACTAGTGCTCGATATCGGGTGCTGGCCGCATGCACTGCTGGACATGACGAAGTTGACTCAAGTCTCCACAGCATATACCGATGTTCAGGTCGAGTGAGGGTTTTTTTGAGCTGACACGTAGCC
>Ga0209536_100013522_pt1 | contig 11767 bp, 12 predicted proteins | sample DeeMarSeWOR28_12_FD_187461 | JGI IMG/M metagenome (GOLD analysis project Ga0209536, IMG submission 187461) | Marine sediment microbial communities from White Oak River estuary, North Carolina - WOR-2-8_12 (SPAdes) (version 2) | ecosystem: Environmental > Aquatic > Marine > Intertidal zone >...
CTTATCATTCGATGTTTTCGCCATTTCTATCTGTATCTCCCCGCTCTGCCCCAGCACCGGCCACCCTTCCTGGGTCACCAAAATCTCGTTTTCGTTGACCGTGAAATCTCCGCGGCGTGTATACATGATGCCATCCGGGGTCTGCACACAGAAGAAGCCGTTGCTGGACAGCGCCAGGTCGAACGGGCTGCCGGTTTTTTTTAGTCCGCCCTTTGAAAAGTCCGTGTAGGTCCGATACGCCATCCAATATTCCGGCGCTTGGGATTGGCGCCAATTAGCGGGAAACGCCTGGCGGTTGTTGACGTCAGCAAGTTCAAAGGCCCGGAAACGGCCCCTGTCTTTTTTAAAGCCGACGGTATCGGCATTGGCCAGATTGTTTGAAAGAAGCTGCAGTCTTTTCTCATAGGCCAGGGCCCCGGTTGCAGCCATGTAAATCGATCCACTCATTAAAGAACTCCTTATTCATATTGACGGTATCATCATGGGCTAAGCCATCCGGCCTCCGGGAAGTCAGTTAACGATATTGAAGGCCGCTAATGAATCCATCGCTATCAAATGCAAGACACATACCAACAAAAGCCTTTGTTTTTGTAGAAAATGCGCTGACAAAAAAAATGCGCGCCGATGGCGATTGAAATAGATTTATATTTGATTTCAATAACTTATAGTTTTTTTAGGGATGCGGCATGTTGAGCTATAAATTCGAAGCCTTCACCCGGATTATTTTTTTTAGCGGGTTCGATCGAAGGAGGTATTTTTTGCCGGCTTTATCAGGATTTGCCTAGAGTGGTTTCAAACCGTTTTGGACGGACTCGGCTACCGCCGGCGGCAAAACGGGTATCGAAATCGCCCTGCCCGGGTGGCGCATTATGGAGGTGGGTCTTTCAATTTGGCAGACTCGATGCTCAACCGCTTGAGCTTCAGAACCAGATCGACTTCGCCGCGGGGCACATTTAATTTTTCGGCAATATCCGTCAGGCTCAATCCCCGATCGGACAGGCTTTCAATCTCGTTATAGATCGTTTCGGCGGCGTCCGGTTCCAGTGCCTCGGTGCTGGAAATTGGCTCAACCTGACCGGATGAAACAGACGTTAACAAACCGGGCGCAAGCTGGGTTTCTCTGAGCTCAAAATAAGCATTGAGTGTTTGACGTTCTTTATCGATGGTTTCCACGATATGATTGAAGGCCAGTTCAGTCTGCTGCCGAACGGCTTCAACGATGAATTCTGTGTTCAGTTTCTTTGCTTTTTCACCGGAAAGGGCATTAAGATTCTGCCGCTTGATTTTCATATGGTTGCGGATCAGAAACAACAAAATCAAAGCGCACAACCCGACTTGAGTTGCATCAACTGCAATTTCCCAGAAATTAAGTGTGTGCAATGCCATTTCCACTCCCTGAATATCTTAGTTAAGTTGCACTTTCAATTTGGGTAGTCTTATTTTTGGGTGTAGGGAAAATAAGGACTGAGTGCTGAGGACTGAGGACTGAGTAAAAAATTCAGCATGACTCCCGACCCCATGTCGTTTTCCGGCTTGAGCCGAAAGGCTTTATTTCCACCACTTTCTAATTCGTTAAACCTCAGCACTCAGTCCTCAGTCCTCAGTCCTTTGGTAGCCACTGTTTTTTTAGGACTCAAGTGCCGGATAATTTACCACATCATCTTGGTAAATGATATGAGGCCCGAAACTAAACACGGACGTCAATGATTTTCTTATCCGAATCATCTTGAGTTTCTGTGGCATCGGTCTCGTTCGAGGATTCAACGAAATTCTGGGTGAAGCGCTCTTTGGTGTGACTCCCGATAGCCACTTTGTCCGATTCCTTTTTTCTTTTTTTCTTTTTTTTGTCTTCCGGGTCTTCCTTGTCGAAAAATTTTTCAAAAGGAGGGTTTTCCGTTTCACGCTTTTTGCGATTGACCCGTTGGACTCTGCCCGACGCAGACACCGGCGGCAGTCCTTTCGGAAAATGAATGTCATCAACCATAATTCTGTCCTCAGGTTGTCGGTTTTGTCCCACCTTTTCCGGCCTCCCACCTCCGAACCTGGACAGTCCATATTGAAGGCGCATCGATCAACATCCGGGCCTCATCCGCCGCGGATGAGGCTTGACGCCCGAATCTCGGGACGATGAAACAAAAATCCCAATCTAATCTTCCAGCAGTTTTTCTTTGCGCAGTTTCGTGCGTAAATGTAATATCGCCTGGGAATGAATTTGCGATACCCGCGACTCGGTAATTCCGAGCACTTTGCCGGTTTCTTTCATCGTCAACTCATCCAGATAGTACAGCGAAATTACCATGCGTTCCTTTTCAGGTAATTGTTTGATTGCCCGGGCCATGGCTGCCTTTAACTCTTTTAATTTGGTCATACTGAGGGCATCATCTTCGTTATTGACGAGATAACTCAGCAGCTTTTCTTTTTCGTCTCTGGAGGAAACCCCCAGTTCTTCGAGACTGATAAAGGAAATGCTCGACATTTGTTTGGTGCGATAAACCTGCTCCAGATCAACTCCCAATTCACGGGCAATTTCTGTGTCGTCCGCCTCACGCCCCAATTTTTGTTCCAGTCGCAAGTAGGCGGATTCCAGTTCCCTGATTTTGCGTCGATTGGACCTCGAGAGAAAATCCCGGGCGCGCAACTCGCTCAGCACGGCCCCCTTGATCCGGAAGATGGCATAGGTCATAAATTTATTGTCCCGTCTGGGATCGTAGCGGTCTACCGCCTGTATCAGCCCGATCACCCCGACATTCATCAGATCATCGATATCCACGGTCGATGGCAGATGGACCGCCAGTCTCTGAACGATGCGTTTTACATAGGGCAAATATTCGGTTATTAACTGGTCGCGATATGCAGGATCCTTGGGGATAACTTTTTTTGTTCGTGTCTGTGCCAGTGCCATAGAATTTAATTTCTCCAATTATGAAAATTTATTTTCAATCAGATGATGCCAGAAAAAATTGGAATCGCCTTTGGGCACATTTGTCGGCGGCTGGGTGAAAATTTTCCGGGCTAAGTCCTCAAAGCATTTTGTGGCGAGCGTCTCCGGATAAAGATCGCTGACAAGTCTCTGCTGTTTGACGCCTTTGGTTATCCTGGCGTCGAACAGCACGCTTCCCAAATAATCGACGGTCATATCCAAGAACCTTTCAGTAACCAGGTTCAACTGACGGAACACCTCTCTTCCCTGTTCCGTTGTGCCGGCTAAATTGACGATGACCTTACAGCATTTCTCCGCATATTTTAAGGAAAGCACTTTCATCAAGGCGTATGCATCCGTTATGGCGGTCGGTTCGGGTGAAACCACCACGATAATCTCCTGGGCGGTCACGTTAAAGTCCATGACATTTGAAGAAATGCCGGCAGCGGTATCAATAAGCAATACATCAACCGAATCGATCACCCCGTCCAGCTGATTCAGAATTTGAACCTTTTGCTCCAGCGTCAGCTGGGTCAATTCCTGGATGCCCGAGGAAGCCGGCAGAATGAGCATGTCACACGGTCCTGCAACCATGATGTCATCAACTGTTTTTTGGCCCATGATGACATGCGACAAGTTGTATTTCGGTGCCAGCCCCAGCAAAACATCGAGATTGCCCAGGCCCAGGTCGGCGTCCAGAATAAGCACCTTTTTGCCCATCCGGGCAAAAGCATAACCCAGATTGGCCACGATGTTGGTTTTGCCGACACCGCCTTTGCCGCTGGTCACGGCAATCACCCGGGTAGACGTCCGACGATCGTTTCGGGCCGCACCGTTGAACACACAACCGGTTTTGCGGGCTTTCATCCGGTCTGATAGGCGGATAACATTATCTGAGGGATTATTTGAGTTCATAAATTGTCAGGCTCCTTTCACATTCCATCCTTTAGGAGTATTTTGAGATCCGCACATTATCCCTCGTGGACAATCCGGTTTGAAAGCGCTTGCTTGCTGCCGGCTGGCAATCCTGACAGGGCATAAAATGCTCCGATTCGGCTGCCTGCAAATTTGAAAAGGTGATCATGTTCTTTGATTTTATTTTTTGGGCCCATTTACAGTCGCTGCGATGAAACACATCGGAATTTTTATTGGCGACAAAGGTGCTGTCGTCAATGCGGGCACCGGCTTTTCCGAGCGTTTGATCCGATCGCTTCGAATTTAATAATGCTTTAAAATTTTTGAAATCGTTGAACAGGTTGGCGACAATTTTGTCCATCGATCCAATTTCGATGGAATCCGGAACCTCACGGCCGTTGGTTACAAAGGACAGCGGCAATGGATGCTGGGTGAGGACGTTGATTAAATTTCCATAAGTGCAGCTTTCATCGAGTTTGGTAAAAATTAAATTGTGAACATCAAGCGTATTCAGGCATCTGAGCGTTTTTCTCAGGTCACTTTCTTTGGCCACCGTCGACAGCGCCAGATGGATTTCGATGCCGTCAACAGCCTCCAGGCATGCCCTGATATCGTCAATCTGGTCCTGTCTGTTGGGGTTGAATCCGGAAGTGTCCACCAGAACCATATCAAATTCCTGCAACTCACTTACGGCCGCGATAAAGGCGGAAGGTGTCGCCGCTGCCCTAAAAGGAACACCGATGGCTTTGGCATAGACCTTCAAATCCTCCCGTCCACCGACACGATCGGAATCCAGTGAAATAATGGCAACATTTTTATGGCCTCCAATCGCATGCCGGGCAGCCAGTTTGGCGATCGTGGTTGTTTTCCCGACACCGGTGGGCCCCGCAACCGCAAGCACCCGGCAGCCCGGTGTTGTGTGCTGCCGGGTTTCGGTCCCGGGTCTTCTTTGCTTTAAGAGGTTGGAAATTTTTGAAATAACCTGGTCGGTTGTGCCGAATCGCCCTCCCGCGGAATACTCGGCGCTTAGCGCGTCGACAATGTCATTGGCAATATCCCGCTTGACCTCCTGGGCCAGCAAATGCTGAAAGACCTCCGCGAACAAATTATCTTTGCCGGACCGAGCCGTGTTTGCAGGCTTATGGGACCGCCTTCGGCCGTACAGGGTTTTAATTCGACTGCCGACCGCTTGCCGAAAATCACGCTTGGCAGAAGTTCCAAGACTGCGGTTTGCCTGGCGGCGGTAACCGTTTAAGGCGCGGGCGTTTAATGCCGAATTTATTTCAGCCGGGAGATGAGAGCCGTCAACAGCAGCGGTAACCTCAACGCCCAATGATTTCATCCGGCCGATAATCTTGCTCTCCTTTTTGAGGCTGCGCGCGGATAGAATGACCGCATCGGACCCCAGCTCTTTTTTGATCAATCCCAGGGCGGTCTTCATATCTTTGGCCTCAAAGCGTTTAATCTGCATGGTTAAGCTCCAGCATGTCTAAGGATTGGATTTCAACTTTACTTAGAATTTCATCATACGACAGCACGATGATATGGGGCATAAAGCGATCGATCAGTCGCTTAACATGATACCGGATCTGGGCAGAACACATCACCACCGGCTGGTAATTCAAAGCGGACATTTTTTCCAGGCTGGCGGCCAGATTGTTCATCAACTGTTGCACAATCGCCGGATCCAGCGATAAAAAGCTTCCGTGATCGGTTTGCTGCAATGATTCTGATATCAAAGATTCCAGGCTGTGCCCGAGCGTAATGGCGGCAATTTTACCTTCTGGCGTCAGGTGCATTTTGGTTATGCTTCGCCTCAGCGCGTGGCGCACGTGTTCGGTTAAAATATCCAGATCCTTGGTGGCCGGCGACCAGTCCGCCAGAGTTTCCAGTATGGTCAGCAGATCGCGAATGGGAACCTGCTCCCGCAGAAGATTTTGCAGAACCTGAACGACACCGCCCAGGGGTAATAAACTGGGTACCAGCTCTTCGACAACTTTCGGATGGGTTGCTTTGACGGAATCCAATAATTGCTGGACATCCTGTCTGCCCAGCAGTTCGTGGCAGTGCCGTTTGATAATTTCAGAAAGGTGGGTCGTCAGCACCGTCGCCAGATCCACCACGGTAAACCCTTTGGCCAGCGCGTTTTCTTTGACGTCTTCCTTTATCCACAGGGCCGGCAGCCCGTAAGTCGGTTCCCGGGTAGCGATACCGTCTATTTTTTCATCATTTGCATTCGGATTCATGGCCAAATAATAATTGGCCATCAATTCCCCTCTTGCGATTTCATTGCCCTTGAGCAAAATGGCGTACTCACCCGGTTTTAACTGCATGTTGTCCTGGATATGAACCGGTGCGACAATGATCCCCAATTCGCGCGCAATCTGCCGGCGCAGCGATTTAATTCGATCCAGCAACTGCCCGCCCTGCTCGATGTCCACCAGCGGGATGAGCCCATAACCCACTTCAATCGCCAGCGTGTCCAGCGGCGGCAGGGCGTCAAACTGGTCTGCCGGCATGGCTTTTTCTTCCTGCACTTTCATCTCTTCTTCGATCCTGGCGGATTCCTTGACGGACCGATAAATGGTGTAGGCCAAGGCGCCGGTTACAGCAGATAAAATCATGAAGGGAATGGTCGGCAGTCCGGGCACCAGTCCAAAACCGAAAAGAACCCCGGATGCAACTGCAATGGCTTTGGGCTGAATGAAAATTTGAGAGGTAATTTCATCTCCCAAGCTTGAATCGGCTCCCGCGCGCGTAACAATGACGCCAGCGGCAGTCGACACGATCAGGGCCGGCACCTGACTTACCAGTCCATCACCGATGGTCAGCAAGGTGTAATTCTGGGCCGCGTTGGCAAAACTCATATCTTTTTGAAAAACGCCGATGGCAAGCCCGCCGATAATGTTAATCAGCGTAATGACAATTCCGGCAATCGCATCGCCCCTGACGAATTTATTGGCACCATCCATGGCACCGTAATACTCGGCTTCCCGGGCAATCAATTCCCGCCGTTGGCGGGCTTCCTGTTCGGTGATCAAACCGGCATTCAAATCCGCGTCGATGCTCATCTGCTTGCCGGGCATTGCGTCGAGGGTAAAACGGGCAGCCACCTCGGCGATGCGGCCGGCACCTTTGGTGATGACCAGGAAATTAATGGCCACCAGGATCAGAAAAACGATGATTCCCACCACATAATTGCCGCCGACCACAAATCCGCCGAAAGCGCTGATGACTTTGCCGGCGGCCAGGGTGCCTTCATTGCCGTGCAGCAAAATAATGCGGGTGGAGGCGACATTGAGTGCCAGCCGGAACAGGGTGACCAGCAGCAGAATTGAAGGAAAGGCAGACAGCTCCAATGGGTGCTGGACATACATACTGGCTAAAATAATGATCAACGAAAAGGTAATGCTGAAAGACAGCAGCAGGTCCAGCAGCAGCGCGGGCAGCGGCATCACCATAAAAGCCAGAATGCAGATCACCGCCACCGCCATAAAAACGTCGCTGTTTTTAGCCACTAGTGGAATTTGCCCGGTCAGTTGGTTCTGATTTGCCAATTTTATATCCTTGCTAAGCCGTTTGATACATTCCCTTGAGACGGTATACGTATGCCAGCACCTCTGCTACTGTTCGATAGAGCTCGGCCGGTATAACGTCCCCGATTTCCACCATTTTGTGCAGGGCCTGGGCCAGCGGCTTGTCTTCAACAATCGGCACCTGATGATTTCTGGCGATCTCTTTGATTCTTTCTGCAACGTGCCCGGCGCCTTTGGCCACCACCGCGGGAGCCACCATCTTGGCTGCATCAAACCGCAGCGCCACGGCCAGATGAACGGGGTTGGTAATGACCACGTCCGCCTCCGGCACCGCCTCCATCATTCGACGGGTTGCCATTTCCAGTTGAACCCTGCGAATCCGGCTTTTAACCCTGGGATCACCTTCCTGTTGCTTGCGTTCGTCCTTAACCTGTTGTTTGGTCATTTTGAGGTCCTGCTCGTACTGCCAGCGCTGGTAAATATAGTCGAGGACCGCCAGGATGATGAGCGCCAGGCAAACAAAAAAGAAAACCTTGAACGCCGCCTTGCCGATAAAGATCAAAATGTCTCCAACTTCCTGCTGCATCAGCCCGGGAAGCTTTGTGGTTTCCCCTCGCACAACCCCGTATGCGATACCGCCGACAACCAGTACCTTAAAAATGGATTTGACCAGCTCCACCAGGGCTTTAATGGAAACGAACTTTTTCATTCCCGAAATCGGATTGAGCTTTTTCAATTTTGGCCTCAGGGGTTCTCCATGAAACTCCAATCCGATCTGACTGACGTTTCCCGCCATGCCGGCAATCAGGACCGTCGCAAAAAAAGGAATCAAGATTAAAAATGCTTTTCTGAAAATTTCTGCTGAAAAAGCACTGACATCGGGAACCGCTTCCAGCCGCAAGGTGTCCAGGCGTTCAAAAACGCCGCCGATCACCTCGGAGATGTTCCAGCACATCCAGGAACCGGCAAAATAAAAAACGCCCATGGCGGCCATCAAAATTAAAACAGAGGGAATTTCCCGGCTCTGGGCGACCTGCCCTTTGCGCCTGGCTTCCTCTCTGCGTTTCGCAGTCGCTTTTTCGGTTCGCTCCTGACCGCCGCTCTCCGGCATGCTTTACCTCACTTAAGTGTTACGAAGCTGCTTTCATCAGCATAAAAATCATGTTGCCCAGGCTGTGGAATATCCCATTTAAAAAAGATGACAAATACGGCAGACTGAAACCGACAAACAAGAACCCGATGATAATTTTTAACGGCATGGCCACCAAAAAGACGTTCATCTGGGGCACCGTGCGGGCGATGAGCCCGAATGCGACACTGGTCAGCAACAAGGCGGCGATGACCGGAGCCCCGACTTTAATGGCGATCACAAACATATGACCGCCGATGTCGATCAACTGCTCAATGAGAGAGCCGCTGACCTTAAACCCGAGGGGCGGCACCAGCTGAAAGCTTTCGACGAGCGCCATAAGAAACCAGTGATGGGCATTGATGGTTAGAAAAATCAAAAACGAAAACAACTGAAAAAATTGCGATAGAAGCGGCACCTGCTCACCGGCCGAAGGATCCATTACATGGGCAAGCGCCAGGCCCATTTGATACCCTGATATCTGACCGGCCATTTGCAGACCGACAAAAATCAAATTAACCGCCATGCCGATGCTGATTCCCAGCATGATTTCACAAACCGCACCGATGGCAAAACTTCCCAGACCGCTGAGTACCGGAAAAGCCGACCGGTCCAACAGGGGATACAAAACGATGCTGGCGGACAATGCCAGCCCGAATTTAATCAATACCGGCACGCTTCTGCTTTTTAAAATCGGCATGCTCATCAATATGGAACCGACCCTTAAAAAAATCAGGAAAAGCACCTGCAACTGGATTAATGGAATTGAAAACGATAGCATCATCAAGCGCCGTCGCCGTGCGTGCAAATAAAACACCCGGTTTGCATCAGCGAATATAGGTTACAATGTTCTTGAACAAATCCGTGGTGAACGTGAGCATGGTCTGCAGCATCCACGGCAAAAAAAACAATAGCGCAACCGCCACCGCCAGCATTTTGGGAATAAAGGTCAGCGTCATTTCGTTGATCGAGGTGGCGGATTGAAATATGCTCACCAGCAGCCCCACCAGCAAACCCGCCAGGAGCATGGGCGCCGCCAGCATAATGGCTGTTTTAATGGCTTCAAAAAAGAATCCGGTCAAAAATTCGGTCGTCATGTTGTCTGGCTTTATTTTTGGGTTAAAAAAAGCTTCTCACCAGCGAGCCGATGAGCAAATTCCAGCCATCGGCCAGAACAAATAGCATCAGCTTAAATGGCAGCGATATCATGATGGGCGGCAGCATCATCATGCCCATGGATAGCAAAACACTGGCCACTACCATGTCGATGATCAAAAACGGGACATACAACAGCAGGCCGATCTGAAATGCTGTTTTGACTTCACTGATAATAAAAGAGGGAATCAGCACCGAAATGGGAATGTCATTGGCGTCTTTGGGCCGCTCGATTTTCGCAATATCAACAAACAGGGCCAGGTCCTTTTCACGCGTCTGTTTGAACATAAATCCCCGCAGGGGTTCAGCGGCTTTCTGCAACGCCTGCTGCTGATCAATTTTATCTTCTAAATAGGGCTGCAGTGCCGTCTGGTTGACCTGCTGCCAGACCGGCGTCATGATAAAAAAGGTTAAGAACAGTGCCAGGCCGATAATGACCTGGTTGGGCGGCATTTGCATGGTCCCGAGGGCGCGGCGCAGCAACGACAGCACAATCACAACCCGGGTAAAGGACGTCAGCATAATCAGAATGGCCGGCGCCAGGGAAAGGACGGTCATCAATAAAAAAATCTGCAGTACGACGGCCATTTTACCCGGTTCCTGCGCCTGCTCCATGCCGATGCTGATGAAGGGCGCTGCATTTTGCGGGGCTGCCGCTGAGCTGTTTTCAGGAGCAAAAAAAACCGCGCCCAGGCCGATTCCCAGAATTACAGCAGCCAGCAGCAGCCGTTGCAACCGCGGCAGGGGTTTGAAGACGCTGTGCACCCGCCAGGGTGAAATTAAATTGGCCTCAGCGGGGCGATTGAATGACAGCTCTTTGAACATTATTGATCTTTTCTGTGCCCGATAAAACGGCTGGTGATTTTGTTCAATTGGTCGCTAAAAGAAGGGGGAATGCGCCCTATTCCCCGGTCATGAATCTGGTCCAGAACCGTTTTGTCTTCTATTTTCGTCAGCAGGCAGATCGAATCACCGCTAATACCGACGACCAGTATGGACCCGGGAACTTCCACCAGAGAGATGTTTTTTTTAAAACCGATATACTGGCTGGCCAGCACCCGGATCAATTCCCCTCCCGAAGCGCCGATGTCTTTACGCATCACCCGCTTGGCAAAGTAAAAAAAAAGGCCCAGCCCACCCAACACCAGTGCCAGAGCGGCCAGCATTTTAAACGCAGTTGCCAACATATCCGGTGTGGCATTCATTTGAGCCTCTCGATACGTTCACTTGGGCTAATGATTTCGGTCAGACGGATACCGTATTTTTCATTGACCACTACGACTTCGCCCCGGGCGATGAGCTTGCGGTTTGCTAAAATTTCCAGCGTCTCTCCGGCCAGTTTGGAAAGTTCCAGCACCGAGCCCTGTCCCAGTTTCAGCAGTTCATTGATCAATATCTTGGTGCGACCCAATTCCACTGAAATCTCTAAGGGAATATCCAGCAGAAACTCCATATTGCCAGTCGGCTTATCTTCAGCGGCGCCGCCAGATTTTGACGTATGCACGGCGCCGGATTCCGATATGATTGTCGAATCCTCGGCACTGTCTATGGCCTCTTCCGGCTGTGTGCCATCTTGCTGTATGTCTTGGTCCGTATCCGCCATGGTTATTTTTTGCCTCCATTTGAATTTATCAATTTCGCAATTTCAACTGCACGGTTGCCCTTGATAACTCCCGGGTACCCGCGGTATTTGGGAACCTGATCAACACTGATGGATATCAGGTCCTCCGGACCGGCTTTGAGTCTAATAACGTCCTCAACCTGCAGATTTATCAATTCCCGCACGGTCTGCTGCGTTTTTCCCAGTTCGGCAATAAGGGTAACATGGGTGTCTTTCAACAATTCCTTTAACTGGGGCCCCCAGGTCTTGGCCATATCCTTTTCCCGCAGGTACTTTGGTGAAAGCTTTTCTTTTATCGGTTCCAGCATCAGATAAGGAATGGCCACATGAAAATTTCCGGAAAATTCCTGGCCTTTGATCGAAAAGACAACGATCATCATCGCGTCGCTGGGTGGCACCATCTGGACAAACGCCGGCTTGGTCTCGGTCTTTACTAAACCGATTTCTAAGGGATAAATCGCTGACCAGGAATGTTCAAACGCGACCAAAAT
>Ga0209536_100013523_pt1 | contig 11766 bp, 11 predicted proteins | sample DeeMarSeWOR28_12_FD_187461 | JGI IMG/M metagenome (GOLD analysis project Ga0209536, IMG submission 187461) | Marine sediment microbial communities from White Oak River estuary, North Carolina - WOR-2-8_12 (SPAdes) (version 2) | ecosystem: Environmental > Aquatic > Marine > Intertidal zone >...
GTGTCATCACTGAGAAATTCTCCCATGTTACCGCTGTATCTATACAAAAGGCGCTGTTGCTGAGAAGAAAGAAACACCGCTATCCTTTTATCCAGTATCTTTACTACACGGGAAAATGTGGCGTCTATGCTGTCAAATGCACGATCATAACCGCTCATCATCGCTTCCCTCTCTTCATATGAAAGGGATAACGGGTTTATGAGCCACTCTGAGAGAAGACACTCCTGTGTTTGAAAGGGCGACCAGATGCTTATGTGCATTGCTTTTTCCGCACCACCTGCCGGACCCATAAGAATATGCACCGCAGCCCAAGGTTGGGTGCATATCTGCTGTTGCGTTTTGCTGTCATACTTTTGCTCTATATACCATAAACCATCACTTCCCAGAAAGCATCGTTTTTCTCTCTGTAAAATTCCCGACACCGCAATATGCGCCATCCTGTTATCAGGCCTGGCGAACTTTAAAAACGACTCTGCAAGCTCCAGAGAGGAAACGCCCTTTTCCTTGCCGCGTATATAGTCGACCATGTTGTCATTTATTGTATTACTGTTCATCAGTGCCCCAAGGTTTACGCCTCATAAGTTAAGTAACCTCTAATAATTCTGAATTACGATCTGTCATTCCGGCCCCGCTTCGCGGAGGGCCGTGTCGTCGCGGCACTCCTCTAAATGACATGGTATGTAATTTACAGAAATTTCCATAACACCTAAAGGCTTTTTTTAAATACTTGCCAACGACCTCCTGATACAGCCTCTCTCCGGCGTCTCCTGTATTACACGCCCTCTTTCTACAAAGGTTCGTCCAATAATATACTCTTAAGAAATATGATACATAAACAAAAAATGGCGGGGATCATATTTTTCGGCTGAATAATTTACTGCCACTGATTCCCGCCTTGCTATAATAGACACACTCCTTGGCTGTTATCCATTATGTATATATTGCCATGTATACTTTGTTAAGATTTTTTTATACATTCCTTGACTGTGTTTTGTTGTAAAATATATTTTATTCTGTAAACCCACAGGTAATCATCATTTTCTCCTCGCAGAGTGGTAGAAACATCAACTAATTGAGACATTTACGCATAAGAAGCAAAACATTGCACAGAGGTAATAATAGTGTCATTGTATATTTTCCATAGAAAAAGTTTCCAATCACCTTTTCATTAATCAAGGAGTGTTTTTTTATGGCAAGAATCTCAAAAGCACAGCTGATCAAGTTGCAGAAGAAGCTAAAAACCGACGCCAAAATCGGCGAGCAGTATGGCATTAGCCGCCAGGCTGTCCATCAACTGCGCAAGAAGTATGGAATAGAGTCCGTCATCGCCAAGAACGTTGAGCGCAATCAGAATATTGTTAAAGCCTACAACGCAGGCACTTCCGGTACCGCGCTTGCAAAGAAATTCAAGCTTTCCATTTCCCAAACCTACCGTATTATCAATGAAACCAAGAAAGGAAAGAAGAAGGCCAAAAAAGCTCCAAAGAAAAAACCAGCAAAGAAAAAGAAAAAATAGAACAGTTTGCTGACTGTAAATAAAAATAAAAGGGCTCGTGAAGATTCATGAGCCCTTTTATTTTGTTTCTCACTGAAACTCATTGTTTTATATTGTAATTACCATGAATGACAGGGAGCTACAGAAATCAAAAACAATGGGCAGGGCTGTCTCTGTTGCTGTTATTATAATGGCTGTTTCCAATATTACCAGCAGGCTGCTGGGGTGGGGTAGAATTAAAGTGCTGGCCTACTTTGCCGGAGTCTCGGGTGATGTTGACGCCTATATATTCGCATTTGCCATTCCGGACCTTATTAACCATTTTCTTGCCGGCAGTGCCCTCTCAATTACTTTTATTCCCCTCTTCCAGAACTATCTTGTCAATAATGATGAAAAGGAAGGGTGGCGCTTTTTCTCAAACGTTTTTACCACCGGCACAATTCTCTTTATTGCCGCCATAGTGATCTCCATGGTATTTACCCAGAATGTTCTTGCCCTGGCGGGAAAGAACATTAATGATCCTGGTAATCCCGGACAGATAGCACTAACATTGCGCCTGACAAGAATCGTCCTCCCTGCTCAGCTTTTCTTCTTCTGGGGAGCATTGCTCAATGGTGTACAGTATGCAAAAAAGAGGTTTCTCCTGCCGGCTTTCACGCCTGTTCTTTATAATCTTGGTATAATCTGCGGCGGCGCGTTCCTTTATAAAGCGGTCGGCATAGACGGCTTCTCATGGGGTGTCCTTATCGGAGCGTTCCTTGGCAATGTGGTCATTCAAATACCCGGAGCTCTCGGCGTGGGCATGCGCTATAGCCCATACATTGATTTGAAGGATAATACGCTGAGGACCTTTGCACTTATTACCGTACCGCTCATTATAGGCCTCAGCATGACCTTTTCCAATGAGCTTTTCCCAAAATACTTTGCTTCCTTCATCCCGGACGGTGAAGGCGCCATTTCCAGCCTGGATTATTCCTATAAAATTGTCAGCATGCTTTTCGGTCTCTTTGGGCAGTCTGTTGTGGCAGGAGTCTATCCATTCCTGTCCCAATTGGCAGTAGAGAAAAAAATAGAGGAAATGCACGCAATGCTCACAACTATACTTACCAGAATTGCCTCGCTTCTCATACCCTGTATTGGTATTTTTATCGTGCTTGCGCCAAGCATCATCGCAATTCTCTTGGAAGGCGGTGCTTTCAGTGCACAAGATACAGCCTTAACCGCAAAAACATTTTCAAATTATCTTCCAAGCGCTTTCTTTATGGCTGGCGCACTTCTTTTTATCCGTGCCTATTATGCCCTAAAGAGAACCTTTTTTCCCATGATTATAAGCACCTGTATTATCTCTGTCTGTCTCCCGCTCTACTACCTTTCTGCAATAAGGGTCGGCGCTTTCGGTATTGCCCGGGTAGCTACACTTGCCATGGCGTTGCTGTTTTTTACCATAACGTTCTTCTGGAACAGGCACTACAAGAACAAGCATCTCTCGCTAATGGCAAAAAATGTCGGCATAATCACAATGATCTCAATTGTCGGTGTGCTGATCTGTACAGGTATAAAGAGATGGGCGCTGACTATATTCCTCTTCAGCCAGCCGACCATATTGAAGCATCTCCTGTTATGTATTGTTGCGGGGATTCCTTCATTCCTTATTATCCTCGGTGGCATTGAAGCTGCGGGTATTCAGAACATCAGGAAAACAATTGGTGCTTATTTTAATAAAACTCTGCGTAAATAGCATTACTCCTACTTACTCATTTCAAGCATCTTCCCGAGGGCGTTGACCGCTTTGTCTGCTATATCTTTCGGCACCGTTACGGTTATACCGCCGGTGCCATCAAGCGCTTTATATACCGCTTCAAGCGATCCTCTTCTCATGTTGGGGCAGGTTATTGAGTCGTCTACGATGTAAAACGACTTCTCGGGATTTTGTCTTTGTAATGTATGAATAATACCTATCTCTGTGGCAATAATGTATTCCATGTCTGAATCGTTCTTGACAAATCTGCACATACCGCCGGTTGAAAGAATTTCATCCGCCAGTTTCCGGGATTCTCCCGGTGCTTCCGGGTGCATAAGCACCTTTGCTGTTGGGTGCTCCTGCTTTACTCTCTTTACCATTTCCGGCTGTATCAGCTCATGGGTGGGACAGAAACCTTCCCATAAGGCCATGGTATGGTTCGTCTGCTCCTGAATCCATCCTCCGAGGTGCTTATCCGGAATAAAAATAATTCCCCTGTCCGCTGGTATCTGTTTCGCTATCTTCAAGGCATTGGAGCTGGTACAGCAGATATCTGACATGGCTTTTATCTCTGCGGTGGAATTTACATAGCACAATACCAGATAATCGGGATATCTGCCTTTAAATTCCTTCAGTTCATCGGGTGTTATCATTTCAGCCATGGGACAGCCGGCATCTTCAACAGGCATAACGACCCTCTTTTGCGGGCTGAGAATTGCAGCCGTTTCAGCCATGAATCGTACACCGGCGAATACGATTACATCCGCTTCTGTTTCCGTGGCCTGTACACTGAGGCCATACGAGTCACCAACGAAGTCTGCAATATCCTGAACTTCGCCCGGCTGGTAGGTGTGGGCAAGTATAACGGCATTCTGTTCTCTTTTTAGCTTTTCAATGTCTTTCACCATATCGCTCATGGCTAACAATATCCTTCTCTATTCTTTTACAAAAGGAGATAACCTCCGCAGGTACTCAACAATATCAGGCATAACCTTAATAACGATATCGATCTCCTTCTCCGTGTTGTATATGCTTAAGCTGAACCGGATGGAGCTGTGTGCAAGGGTATAGGGAATACCCATTGCTTTTATAACATGGGACGGCTCCAGCGAGCCCGTCGTACATGCCGATCCGGATGACGCGGCAATGTCGTGTTCGTTCAGCAGGAGCAGTATTGATTCACCTTCAATGAATTCGAAGCTGATATTGGTGGTGTTGGGAAGCCGCTGCTCCGTATGGCCGTTCACCCTTGCCCCCTTACAGGTATCGAGAAGCGCTTTCTCAAGACGGTCTCGCATGGCCCGGACACGAGTATTCTCCTCTTCCATGTGTTCAGCGGCAAGCTCACAGGCCTTGCCAAGTCCTACGATATAGGGTACGTTTTCCGTTCCCGCACGAATCCCGTGCTCCTGATGCCCGCCATAAACCAGGGGTGCTATTTTTGTTCCCTCCCGAATAAACAGCACTCCCACCCCTTTCGGTGCATGGAGTTTATGTCCGGAAAGTGAGAGCATGTCAAGGGGAACATCCTGCAGATTGATGGGTATCTTACCGACAGCCTGAACAGCATCGGTATGCACAATTCCACCGCGTTCTTTTACTGTCCCGGTAATCTCCGGGAGCGGAAATAATACGCCGGTTTCATTGTTTGCCCACATTATTGTTACAAGGGTATGGCTATCCATTGAAACCTTTGTAAGCATTTCCATATCAAGAAGGCCTTCGCTGTCCACATCAATCTCGTGAAGCGGGATATCAAGCTCAGCCATGGAACGGCAACACTCGCGAACAGCAGGGTGCTCCACAGCAGAAGTTATAAGCTTCGTATCGTCCGCATGTTCTCTGCAAAAACCCTGTATGGCAAGATTGTCGCTTTCTGAACCGCAGCTTGTAAAGAATATCTCGGACGGCTTTGCCTTGAGCAGTGAGGCCACCTGTTCCCGTGCCGTATTGATATACTTTTTTACCGACCCGCCAAAGTGGTGAATACTTGAAGGGTTGCCATACTTATCTTTAAAAAACGGCAACATAACCTCAAGCACCTCTGGCGCTACCCGGGTGGTAGCGTTATTGTCCAAATATATTGTATCCGTAAAAGCCCTCCCTTTTAAAGATCACAATACAGTCTTTATTTTAATACGGGATTAAAATACTAATAGTACACGCAACTGGGGCAATGTATAAATGGCAAATGAACAATAATATATGATCCGGAATTCTTTCGGCTCTCTACTTTTTATCTTCGATAAGCGCTATTGCCATGAATACATTGGCGATAACCAGAGAGAACAGCAGCGCGGATTTAAACAGGCGGAATGCATGATGTATAAATCTTGCTGGTAAGGGGAGGCTTCTCGTCTTTATTGAACTCGTGGTGTTAAAGATCTTCTCAATAATTAATACAATGGTCCAGATTCCTGCCAACAGTAAAAGGATTGTCTTCATTGATCTCATGATATTTCCTTATATCCTTATTAAATATACTCAACACTAACTAATAGGGTCATGTTCCAATATATTAGTTTATATTTTATTGAAAAATATATACGGCGTAGCCTCTTTGTTCAATAAAGGTTTTTTTGAATTTTTATACTACCATTAATTACAGAAAAATGAAAGCGCTACCTTTTATCATAACATTCCTGTCCTGCCTCTCCCTCTATGGCTCAACAGACTCAACGCAAAACCGACAAAGAAAAATTGTCACTGGTGACAGTGCTGTAATAATAAATCCGAAACACTACTCACTATTAAACCAGGATACCGTTGAGTACACGATAAAGCCGGTTTGCGACGTAATGGCTGCTATTCTTTTTGTAAACTATTACCCTTCCAAAACAGATACCCTTTCCTATGTAACAAAAGCACCGTTCTCTACTCTATGGAAAAACAGTCACCTTCCTGATCAGGACCAGCTCCATCTGCAGTTCGGCTATATACTCTATCACGTCAATGGCGACACCATTGTTTCAACGCCGCAGCCCCACCACTGGATTATCGACCGTAACATCAGAAGATCGAAAAAACGATTTACCTGCAAACAGGCTAAACCGGAAGAAGAATTTCATATCGACGGCAGGCTTGACGAGTGGGGCAGGTTCGCCTCTGCCCGTTTTCCCCTGGGCGGGGGCTTCAAATGCTCCTGGACCGGCGCTGACTTCTTCCTTGCGGCAGATGTGCATGATCCTTATATTACCTCTTTCGACAGGATAGAAGTTTCCTTTGACCTGACGAGGAGCAGGACACAATTTTTAAACATCAATCATCGCATTATCTCGTTCGCGCCAAAAAGCAGGAGTTTTTCCTGGGTCGTCGATATGTCTGACACCGGCTATACACAGGTTGACAGTGTAATCATCCGTATTGACGAGGAGATGGAGTGGCGAAGCGGGCTTACCGGCAGCGGCTATACTATTGAAGCACGGATTCCCTTTTGCGTTCTCTCCGCGCTCCAGTTCCCCAACAAGTATCTGGGTTTCGATATCTCGATTGTTGATGTTAATGACGAGAAACAAAATAAGCCAACGGTCTATACCTGGTCCGGTGCAGTGCCTTCGGGCCGCCATAACCCGAATGAGTGGGGAACCATTGTTCTTCGGCAGCTTTTTCTCCCTCTAAAAATCACCCTTGCCTTTTCACTTCTTTTTGTCGCTCTCCTTGTATTAGCAATGATTTACCTGATGCTGTATAAAAAACAAAAAGATCTCTACTACGAAAAACTTGAAAAACAGGAACTCTCCCCACGGCTTTTAGATATAATACATATCATTGAATGCAACATAGAAAAACCGGATCTCAGTCCTGATTATATCGCCGGCACATACGGAAGCACCGTTGCCGAGCTTGAGAAAGCATTTAAACAGGAGCTTAACACTTCGTGCAGAAAAATTATTACCCTGTTGCGGATAAAAAAAGCAAAGGCGCGCCTTATTGAATCAGATGAAGATATGGATGATATCGCACTGGCTGCCGGTTTTACTGATACAACCACATTCGTAAACACCTTTAAAGATCTTGCCGGTGTAACTCCTGAAGATTGGAGAAGATACCGTATGGAAGATGCCAGGGAAGAAGATGAAGAGCTGGAAGAGAATGGAGAAGGAAATAATTAACAGCTTTTCTCTATAATAAAAATCAGCAATCACGCAGATCTGAAATATCTTTTTCAGCACAATTTTTCTTTTTCTTAAATATGACAACACAGACCTGAGTCGTTATAAAAATTATAAACCAAAAAAAGCAGTTGGCCACAGAGATACGGCTACTGCCGCGCCAAAGGGCGCTCCGGCGTGCCCGAAGGCGGGAGACACAGAGCTTTAAAGTATTGGTTTGTAATACATGAGGAGAAATCAACTTTTAAACTCAAAAAGCTTTACGGATGAATACTTTTTTAATCCTACTCTATCTCTTTTGTCTTACTCTGTGTGCTCTGTGACTCTGTGGCATATTTTTTAACTGAGGAATCTAGGATAAATGAATTATTATCCATACCTACTCCTGCAAATAATCAACAAGCAGTGCCTGCAGTCCTGATTTATTATAACGGTTATATTTCTCATGTAACGTATCCAGCAGTTTACTTGCGCTCTCCTCAAGGTCAAGAAGATAGGTCGGTATGTCCGATGAATTAATGCGCTCCGGGCTGCAATGGCCTGGATCTGAAAAGCTGATATAAATCCTGCAGGTTAACGGCCTGATATTATAAATTGTACATAACCCCTTATCTGAAAGCAATGCACATGGCCTCTCAAGCTGATAAAAACACGCTAACAAAAGGTCGGTTGTGTCAATTTCTGATATCTCTTTTTCCCCTTTATTCTCAGTCAGCTTCTGCTCCATAATATCATTGAGCCTGACAAGCTCTTTTTCATTCTCCCTGCATGTTTTAACAATTGTATCTATTCTTTCCGGAAAATGGTTTTGTATATAATCCACTATTATCTCAGCCTCAAAGGAGTAAACATCTTCTACCCAGTGGTGGCAGCAATGGGTACAACCCTTTGTACAGGAAACCCGTTTACCATAATTCCTTATAACCTCACCCTGATACTGGTGAAACCGGTTTAACATTTTTTCAAAGGTGTATTTAAAATCGGGATGCAGGGGTGATGGAACATCAAGTTCTAAAAGCCTTTTCAGGGATTTTACAATGCTGTTATGAATTGTTTTTGCTGACTCTGGTACCGGAAGATTCTTTTTAAGGAAAGTATGCATTACAAATTATTATAAGGATTATTGCGCTACTCACAGAAATAATTATTTATCATTATTAAACAGCCAGAAGAAATCACAGAAATGCACTGATAATATAAGTGAAATCCTGGGATCATACTCATATTCATCTAACTCTCTTTTATCCCTAATCCAGCGGTTTTCAAAACACAGGTGAATATCAAAATAATCCCTGAAATACCCGTGCGCTTCCAGGAATGCATTGATCGTAGATTTAAGATGCGCTCTCTTCGAGAGGGGATCTTCCTTGGTATAACCGAGGGTATCGCTTGGCCAAAGGCTGTCTATGGTACAGGTGTCTTTCCTCGTAAGGCTCATACCCGCTGATGCAGCCCAAAAATTATTACCCGCAAGAGTAAATGAACCCTTTAAAAAATCACCGTCTATATCCTGGTAGCCCAGGCTTCGACCTAGATAGGTATACCGTTCCCCGTTAAAGGTGTTTGAAGTGGTAACAGTATACATCCATTTTGAAAGGTACCGGTATTCAAGGCTGATATGGTGATTAAGCTGTACAGGTAACGGGTCAATCCAGTAAACGCCGAAATCGCCTGCCCAGTGCATGGGCTCCTTGTCCATAACATCCTCATCGTCTACCTGAAAATCATCAAAGACGAGCTGGCCTTTTATGGTTATCTTATCGGTAAAGGGGTGAACCCAGCCCTGGAAGCCGAGCATAAGGTTTGCAGGCCCTTCAGCATTGGTGTTAATAACGGAATAGATGGAAAATGGATTTATTAACTGCAGGTCAGGAAGGCCGCTTTCACGTGAGAAAAGTACGGTCTCAGAAACGCCGATCGACGCCCACTCGCCAAAAATGAAATTCAGTGCATGGGCAGAAAAATAGCGATCCTGTTTTTGCCACTTTGTATCTACATACGAATATAATCGTGGAAAAGCAGAAAAGAGATGCCTGAACTCAAGGAATGAGGTGTGGAGCTGCCATTCAAACGCATCGTATGCAAAGGGATTATTGGAAAGCAGAATGCTGCGGTCATAAAAAGGTCCCCAGTTACGTTTCAGCCTTCCCAATCGTGCAAAGCCGTGTTTGCCGGTATATTGGAGATATGCTTCTTCAATCAAGCCCGCTGCTTTTCGTGCTTTATGCCAAACATAATAGGGGTTTTTTTCATTATAACTTTGGTCAACATCTAATACAGTTCGTACTGTTAAATTCTTAAACCTGAAATCACTGAGCATATCAAAATGTATGTTCGCTTTTTTATCAGTTATAAATTCCTCATTTGAAAAGGAAGGTATCAGAGATGGCTCCAGTGTCCAGTGATCCTGTGAATAATTGGCGGAATCCGGCCAGAGAAACGGGCTCATGATAGACGAGAATCGCATGTCATCCCAGAACAGGTTACTGGGAGAGCCGGTTACCTCACCCTGCTCAACAGCAATGCGATAAAAAGGTGCCCGCCAGTTTTCCAGGGGTACTGAAAAGGCTGAAACGGTCAGGAGAAACAACAAAAAAATCAGGTTCTTCATTTTATTCATTAAAAAAATACCCAGAGAATTTATTTCATTATTAAAGAGCGTATGTTTAGTAAGCCTCGTCTCGCTTAAATACAACAAAAAATGTCTTTATTATAATCACAATATCCAGCCAGATATTCCAGGAATCAATATAATGCAGGTCGAGCTTTACTATTTCATCAAAATCCCTGATTGCATTTCTACCGCTGACCTGCCACATCCCGGTAATTCCCGGTTTTATGCTAATCCTTCGGTGATGCCATTTCTGATATCTGCTGACCTCTTCCGGGGTTGGCGGGCGAGTTCCCACGAGCGACATTTCACCCCGTAATACATTAATGAATTGAGGAAGTTCGTCAAGACTCAATTTCCTTAATATTCTTCCAACAGGGGTAACACGGGGGTCATTTCTTATTTTGAAAACAGCACCGTTAAGCTCATTCTGTTTTTCAAGCGCTGTCTTTTTATCCTCGGCATCTGCCGCCATAGAACGAAATTTATAAAGCACAAACCTCTTGCCGTTTTTCCCGACCCTGACCTGTTTGAAAAATACCGGCCCTCTTGAGGTCAGCTTTATTACTACCGCTAAAACCGGATAAAAAGCAATTAAAACGCCGACCCCGACTATAGAGCCGAAGATATCAAAAATACGCTTGAATAATATCTGATCAGGATCAAGCTCTACCGTATGTGAAATAAATGTCGGGTATTCCATAAAGCTGTGATATTCCCATTGTGCAAATCGGGTTACATGGGAGAGGTTATCGAAAACCCGTGCCGGCCGCCCCATCTCCTCACATATCTGCAAGTAGGGATCAACATGGAAACCCTCCTTTGTCACGCTTCGGGGAATACAGAAAAACACCTCTTCCACATAGCAGTTTTTAAGTACTTTCTCAAATTCCAATCGGGGGATGCTGATATCCAGCTTGTTGATAACCCGCAAACCCCACTCCGGATGGGTGTTAATCTCTTTATGAATCTGGGAGGTGGCCCGCCCCCTGCCAAAAAGTATTATCGGTGTTATGTTACGGTTCTTTTTTCTTATCCACCCGATCAAGAACATGAGAAAATATTTCTCACTATAAATAAATACAAAGGAGAGTGAGGCAAACACAACGTAGAGCGTTCTGCTGTTGTAATCATCAGGCAGCACATAGAGAATCGCAGCCCCAAGCACTCCCGCTGACAGGAAAATCATTATTACGCGCTTATAGAGGCCCCTCATCCAGCTAAACTGAAGTATGGAAAAGAGTTGCCTGGTCCAGGCAAAATAGAGATAAAAGGCCATAAAACCGACAAGCATCAACCAATAATACTGAATTGGAGAGAGCGGTCTAAGGTACAAGGCAAATATGTGGGATATATAAAAGGCCGCTATAATCAGAATACAATCTATCGTAGCAATAAACTGTTTAACAAATGTGGGGTGTTGCTTAAGCATTTATGTAATCCGTTTAAAAATTACAATCAAATTTCCGGTTTGAACTCAAAGGGAAAATCAAAGGTCATATTGCCAACAGTATTGGGAATAGATTTAAACCTAATCTCCTTCACATAATCAAGGAACGGATTAATAAAACTGCTATTCCCTATCTCCGACGACTTTACTACTGCTGAGATAACTTCCCCTGAGGGTCCTACCCGAAAAGTAACATAGATAACTCCCGACATGCTGGGATCAATTTTCAGCTCTTTTTTATATATTGCTTCAAGATTGGGTATATGTTTACCGATCGTACTTTTAATCGATTTTTGATTGCGAAATTTCAGTGCCAGGGCTGAATTGTCCCTCTTCACCAGTTCCTTCTACTGTTTT
>Ga0209536_100013524_pt1 | contig 11766 bp, 5 predicted proteins | sample DeeMarSeWOR28_12_FD_187461 | JGI IMG/M metagenome (GOLD analysis project Ga0209536, IMG submission 187461) | Marine sediment microbial communities from White Oak River estuary, North Carolina - WOR-2-8_12 (SPAdes) (version 2) | ecosystem: Environmental > Aquatic > Marine > Intertidal zone >...
ACCTCCCGGAGCCCGCGCCCTTTGACCGAAGAACTTGAGCGCCTAAAAGCAGCCTTAGCAGACACTTACGCGGTCGAGAGCGAGCTCGGCGCGGGCGGAATGGCGACCGTGTATCTGGCGCGCGACATCAAGCACGACCGGCTGGTGGCGGTGAAGGTGCTGCGCCCCGAGCTGGCCGCCTCACTCGGTACCGAGCGCTTCCTGCGCGAGATCCAGGTCACCGCCAAGCTCAGCCACCCTCACATCCTGCCCCTGTACGACTCGGGGGAAGCCGACGGATTCCTCTACTACGTGATGCCTTTCGTCGAAGGGGAGTCCCTCGCGGACATGATCCACCGCGAGCAGCAGCTCTCGCTGCATGACGCGGTGCGCATCGCCAGAGAGGCAGCCAGCGCGCTCGGCTACGCGCACAGCCTCGGCCTGATCCACCGCGACATCAAGCCGGCCAACATCATGCTGTCGGGCGGGCACGCCGTGGTGGCCGACTTCGGCATCGCGCGCGCCGTGAGCGAGGCCGGCGGTGAGAAGATCACGCAGACGGGCATGGCCGTAGGCACACCGGCGTACATGAGCCCCGAGCAGGCTGCCGGCGACGATCGGCTCGACGGGCGCAGCGACATCTACGCGCTGGGCTGCGTGCTGTACGAGATGCTGGTGGGGCAGCCGCCGTTCACGGGACCGAACGCGGCGGCGATAATGGCGCGTCACACCATGGACACGGTGACGTCCCCGGCCATCATGCGTCAGTCCATCCCCGCCGAGCTCGAGGAGATCGTCTTCCTGGCCTTGGAGAAGTCGCCCGCCGACCGCTACCGCACAGCCAACGAATTCGAGGAGGCACTCAACCTGCTGGACAGCGGCGCGGTGCCGCTACGGCGTGCCTCACGGGCGATCTCGTCGCCCACCCTGCAGCGCCAGCGCCGCGTGCCGCGCAAGTCGCGGCGCAACGTCTACGTCGCTGCGGCGGCGGTCGCAGTGGTCGGTCTGGCGTTCGCCGGCTGGCAGTTTCTCGGCGGCGGGGGGCCGACCTCGGTCGCCGACGGACTCGACGCCAAGACCATCGCGGTGATGTACTTCGACGACCTGAGCCCCGACGCAAGTCTCGGCTACGTGGGCGACGGGCTCACCGAGGAGCTGATCGGCCGCCTGAGTGCTGTCCAGAGCCTCGACGTCATCTCCCGCAACGGTGTCGCGCAGTTCCGTGGCCAGGAAGTGTCCCGCGACAGCGTCGCACGCGCACTTCAGGCGGGCACGCTCATCGAAGGCAGTGTGATGCCGATGGGCGACCGGGTGAGCGTCTCGCTCTATCTGGTGGACGGAGCGAGCGGCGCCGACTTCGACCGTGCCAACTTCGAGATCCCGGCGAGCGAGTTCCTCGCCATGCAGGACTCGGTTGCCGACGAGATCACCGGCCTGTTGAGGGAGCGGTTGGGCGAGGAGATCGAGCTGCGCGAGCGGCGGGCCGCCACCTCGAGCGTGGAGGCCTGGGCACTGGTGCAGCGGGCGGAGCGGCTCCGCAAGGACGCCGAGGCGTTGCTCCAGACCGACGAGTGGGAGGCCGGGTTCGAGAACTTCGACCGGGCTGACTCCATTCTGGCACTGGCCGAGGCGGCGGACCCGGATTGGGCCGAGCCCATCGTGCTGCGCAGCAGCATTGCATACCGTCGCTCGCGCCTCGCGTCCGACATCCCGGAGGCGGTGCGGTGGGTCGGGGTCGGCATGGCGCACGCTGAGCGCGTTCTGGAAATGGACGAGGAGAACGCGGCAGCGCTGGAGCTGCGCGGCACGCTGCAGTACTCCAGCTGGATCAACGGACTGGAGCCGGATCCCGCAGCGGCCGAACGCCTCCTCAACCAGGCCCGCAGCGACCTCGAGGCTGCCGTGCAGCTCGACCCGTCGCGAGCGGGCGCCTACAGCACCCTGAGCCACCTCTACTATCAGTTCGAGGGCGAAGAGGCTTCCGTGCTGCGCGCAGCGCAGCGCGCGTACCAGGCAGACGCCTACCTGGCTGTCGCTCCCGACATACTGTGGCGCCTGTTCCTGGCCTCTTACGACCTCGAGGACGTCAGCGGCGCGCGGCGCTGGTGTGCCGAGGCCTACCGGCGCTTCCCGGACAACTACCGCTTCACCGAGTGCGACCTCTGGATCATGACCACCGGCGCGGTGGAGGCGGACCCCGCGGAGGCGTGGCGGTTGCAGGCAGCCGTACTCGAGCTTGCACCCGAGCACGACCGTGAGTTCCGCGACCACCGCACGCGGATGGTCGTGGGCGGCGTGCTGGCGCGGGCCGGCCTCCTGGACAGCGCGCGAGCGGTGTGGCTCGGAGCGCGCGCGGGATTCGACGTGGACCCGACGGGGGAGCTGCCCTTCATCGAAGCCTACATGCGCACCCTCGCAGGGGACTACGACGAGTCGGTGGCCCTCCTCGAGCGCCTTGCGGCGACCAGCAGCGACCCCACGGATGCAGTCGAGGAGGACTACTGGTGGTGGCGTGAGCTGCAGGACCACCCGGGGTTCAGGGCCCTGGTCGACAGCCGCAACTAAGCGTCCCAGCAATCGTCACCGCGCCCCCCCGAGTCACGATACCGTCACGCCCCTGGGTCCGGCTTGACAGGTCCTTCCCCGCAGGGCACCATTCCTGACCTTTTGGTTCGCGTTTTGCGACTGTGTGCCCAACTACCCCACAATGAGGAGGCCCTGTGCGTCACCGGCTTGTACCTGTGATCCTCCTGGCCGGGAGCCTGTTCGCTGTAGGGTGCGGTAGCGAATCCGGCTTACCCACCGATCAGCCCAACATCCAGAAGTCCCAACTCCCCCCCGGAACATCCGACGAAGCCCAGATCAACCGACTACTTCACGCCCTGCTCTCACAGCCCGACAAGAGAGACGCCAATCAGCTGTTCGCCCGGGTGAAGGCGGAAGCGGCGGGCGGCGACGCGGAAGCGTCCCAGGCTGCGATGTTCGAGCTGCTCGACCTGGTGCTCAATGCGGAGCTCCAGGAGCCGGAGGACATGACGGCGGGCGACGCGCTCAGCGAGCTCACCGATCTGCTGTTCGAGTACGTCGGCCTGGAGCCGCCCTCGATCGACCCCGAGGACTTCGACAACGAGGACGCGGTGGTGGAGGTGGTGACCGAGGACGGCGGGACCACGACTACCGAGTCCGGCAACGCCGGTGTGGTAGTGCCCGCTGGCGCGGTGGAGGAAGACGTTCTGATCACCATCCGCAGGATCGACAAGGACCCGTGCCTCCCGGTCGACCTGGCACAGCTTGCCGACTGCTACGAGTACGAGCGGTTCCCCGCCGGGGATTTCGAGCTGCCCGTAACGGTCGTGATGTGCTTCGACCCGGGGATCTATGTGGAGCCCCAGCTGAGCCGGTTCCTGCTGCACAAGACCGACCCCGAAGAACCGGGCGAGGTGGTTCAGGTGCTGCAGGCCGTGCCTGACGGCGACCTCCCCGCCGACGTGGACTGCGAGGGTCAGGTGACCGCCAGCGCCGAATCGGGATGGCTCGGTAGCTTCGCACGCAATCCGCTCAAGACGGTGCGCGACGGGCTGGCCGCGGTGTTCGTGCCGCGACCCCTGGTCGCGAGCGTGGCTGTGGCAGGCACCCCGAAGCGCCTGGGCGGCTCCAGCGGCAGCTTCACCGACATCGGTGCGGCACTGCCCTCGGAGATGGAGAAGACCGCCGGCGACAACCAGACCGGTGAAGCGGGCCAGGAAGTGGAGATCGCGCCCGTCGTGACGGTCACGGACGTGGCCGGCGACCCGGTGCAGGGCGCAACCGTCCGCTTCGCGATACAGAGCGGCGGCGGCAGCGTGACCCCGCTGTCGGTGGTCACCGACATGAACGGTGAGGCGAGCCCGACATGGACGCTGGGCGCTGCCGGCACCAACGAGCTCGAGGCCTCGGGCAAGGGCATTGCCGACCCCGGCGACGGCGGTCCGTTCATTCCCGCCGCCGGACAGACGGATCTCGTCATCGGCACCGGCTCGGTCGTCTTCACGGCGAACGCCGTGGCGTTCTTCGACGGCTTCGAGACCGACCGCGGTTGGACTGCCAGTGGGTTCTGGCACCGCAGCATGTTGAACGTGTCCAACACGGCCGTCGGCAGCATCGTTGACCTCGCGCCCGACGACGCGTCCGGCGGAGCGCTTCCCAGCCCCTTCGGCGGCAGCTACGCTCTGTGGTACGGGCAGGAGGCCACGGGCAACTACATGGGTAGCAGCTCCTCGACGGCCTGCGGCGGCACGTCAACGGCCGCCAACACCGGGACCGTCACTTCGCCCCAGTTCACGGTTCCCAGCGGCACGGGCTCGGTGAGCCTCACCCTCGACAGCTGGTTCGAAATCGAGAGCGTGAACCCCTCGGGCTACGACGTCATGACGGTTTCGGTGCTCGACGTAGTAGCCGCGACCGAGACTCTGCTCGGCACGCTCAACCCCACAAGCGATCCACCGGGAGGCAACTGCGCCACTCCGTTCACGTCCAACGGATTCAACCTGGCGCCCGGGTGGTCGACGGTTTCCGCCAGCCTGGACGCGTTCAAGGGCAAGGACGTCCAGATCGTGCTCCGGTTCTCGACCGAGGACGCGCTGTACAACGCGTTCCGCGGCTGGGTGATCGACAACGTGAGTGTCGCGGTCTCCACTGCGCCGAGCGCGCCGGCGGCGTTGACACTCAAGGGATCGTCAGTTGGAGGCTTGAGGCCCTATGATCCGAGACAGACGAGCGAGCGCTCGCCTCAGGAGTAGGCACGCAGTCGGGACGACTCGTCACAACTGAGTGCGATACACAGGAGGGCGGCTCCACAGGAGCCGCCCTCCTCACGTTTCGGAGATGTTCTTCCTCCATCTCGAAGTCGTCCCGCTTCCATATCACGACAGCCCGATCCTGATGTGAGTGGCTACTTACACACAAAAGTTGCCGGTCATTCCTAGAGAATCTCAGATGCCGGACCCCAAGGAGGTAGCTCCCTGGCACGAAGTGACTCAAGCAGGGCAGCGGTGAGGCGTTTCGGCCAATTGCGCAATGCGAATTCGAGTGCGACAATTGCGCCACCTCGCGCCACCTTCGAGTTCCTCCCGACCCGAGGGCTGGGCCGCGCAACCCTCTCACGGGAGAAACACGATGAAACGCGTCGCCCTGCTCGCCCTAGCGGCCGCCTTCCTGGTGGGCTGTCAGGGTGATCGACTGCCCACCGAGTCCCCGGACAACACGCAGGCAACCCTGGCGAAGGGGGCGGCTCCGCAGGCGCAGATCAATGCCCTGATGCACGCCCTGTTCAACCAGCCCGACAAGAAGAGCGCCAACAAGCTGTTCGCGCAGGTGAAGCGCGGTATGGCGAGGGGTGATGATAGCTACGCGCAAGCGCAGGCGGCGCAGCTCGTGAACCTCGCGACCGACGCACTGAACGGCGGCAGGCTTGACGACCCCGACGGTATGACGGCGGAGGAAGGAGTGGCCCTCCTGATAGACCTCCTGTTCGAGTTCGTCGGGCTCGATCTGCCGGACGTGGATCCCGGGATCTTCGAGTCGGTGGAGTGGGTCGTGCAGGCGGTGACGCCCGCAGGAGCAACAGTGCTCACGAACTTTTTCCATGCGGGCGTCAGGATTCCGGCGGGTGCCCTGCAGGAAACCGAGCTCATAAGCATCTACTACGTGAATCAGAATCCGTGCCTCCCCACGGGACTGCTTCAATCTGAGGGGTGCTGGCAGTATGAGAAGTCGGGAGAAGATCCCTTCGCGCTCGACGTCGAGGTCGCGATCTGCGTCGACGTGGGCCAGCTGGAGGAGGACTACGGCTCCTACCTGACCGACCTCGTCAGGCTGCACAAGTACGACCCCGAAGAGGGCGTCACGAAGCTGGAAGTGGCGGACGGCGACATCGGTGTCGACTGCGACGATTTCGCGCTACCGGAGTTCTTGGGTGACGCGGGCCTCCTGAAGAACCTGGGCAGCCGCATATGGGAGTTCCTCGGGCCGCGCCCGCTGCAGGCGGCGCTCGCAGAGACGCGCCCCAAGAAGCTCGGAGGCACCACCGGATCCTTCACCGACATGGGCGGCGCAGTCGAGGCGGATGTGGAGATCGAAGACGGCGACGGCCAGACGGCCGGCGCAGGCACTCCCGTACCCGTCGATCCGACCGTGTACGTAACGGACTCCACCGGCGCCGCACTCGAGGGAGTGGAGATCTACTGGTACCCGCAGGACGGCTCGGTCGGTGCATCGAGCTCGTTCACCGACAGCGAGGGGCTCGCCTCCATGAGCTGGACGCTCGGCGCGGTGGGTACCAACGAGCTCATCGCCTCGACCGATGCCGAGGGCGACAGCGTGACGTTCACGGCCAACGCGGTGACCATTCCGGCTGGGCTGGTGAGCTGGTGGCCAGCCGACGGGTACTACTCCGACATCGTGAGCGGGAACGACGGGGCGCCGGGCTACGACCCGCTGACGTTCGTGACCGGCATATCGGGCCAGGCGTTCCAGTTCGACGGCACCTATGATCTGGTCGGCTTCGGCGGCGAGAACCTGGGTGAGCTGCAGCAGCTTACGGTATCGGCCTGGGTGAACCTGGACACGGAAGGCCCCAGCGGTGACATCCAGCGCTTCGTAACCCTGTTCAACGAGAAGGCGGTGCTACGCCAGGACGGCTCCGAGGGCGAGGACCGGATTCTGCACTTCTACATGAACTTCAGCCCGACGTCCGACGAGTTCTGGCAGCTCCGTCACATCTGGTACGCGGGTCTTGATGCCGGCTGCTTCAACCACGTGGCCGGCACCTACGACGGCTCCGCAATGCGCCTGTACCTGAACGGTGTGCTCGTAGGCACGAACTACGTGGCGGGCACCGTGAACATCAGCGGCGGCGGTGGCCACTTCAGCAACGAGCCGGAGCCGCTCTTCGGCCTGCTGGACGAAGTGCAGGTATACGACCATGCGCTGGGTGCCGCGGCGATCGAAGACCTGTATGACGCGGGAGGCACCGGAACTTGCGCGCCGCCCACTCCTCCGGCGGCGCCGGGCCCGACCATCGACGGCATCAACAGCCCCGGCGAGTGGACTGGTGCCATGACGTTCGATGTGTTCAGCGGCGACGAGGAGTTGAGCGGCAGCACGCTGTACGTGCTCAGCGACGGAACGAATCTCAACCTCGCCCTCGATGTTCCCGACGGCGTGTATTCCGCCTCCGACATCTGGGAGATTCGGTTCGACAACACGAACGACAAGGTGCAGGTGGCGTACGAGGACGAGCTGCGGCTGAGCAGCGGGTTCGGAGACGGTAACTTCAACGGCACGTACTGGGGAATCCCCGACGCGGTCAAGGACGGCACCGGTGCGTCGGCCGCCTATGGCTCGGGAGCGGGGTTCTTCGAGATCTCGCATCCGCTGGGCAGCGGTGACTTCCAGGACTTCAACGTGTGGTCCGGCGCCGTACTGGGGATATGCATCAGGTACTTCGACGATGGTGTCGCGACTACGAGCACAACCTGGCCGGAGGGCTGCGTACTGACCGTGAATGAACAAACCCTCTATCACGAGATCGCGATTCCCTAGCGGCATAGACCGCAGGCTCGCAGCACGGAGGGCGGCTCCTTGGGGAGCCGCCCTCTTCACATCGTGTCCAGCACGCGCCGGGCATCACGCCCTGGCTACTCCCCGGCCGGCCCTCTATCGTTCTCCTGAACCACGAGCGGAATTCGAACGCGGTTGAAGGAGCCAAACATGTCTGGTCACCATACAGTCTTCCATGCGACCCTGGCGCTCGCTGCCGCCGCCTTGATCACGGCCCCACTCTCCGCCCAACTCACCTCAGAGCAGGTCGTCGACCTCAAGCTGGTCACGTCCGTCGCGATGCACCCCTCCGGCGAGTACGTGGCGTACGGGCTGCGGGTGCCGCGCGGAGCGGACGAGGAGCGGGGCGGCTCCTACACCGAGATCTGGGTGGTCCCCACGCGCGGCGGCGAGCCACGGCGCTACACCAGCAAGCCGGTTTCGGCCTTCGACGTGGGCTGGTCGGTCGACGGAGCGATGATAACGTTCCGCGCCCGGCGCGAGGCCCACGACCCCCACACGCAGGTGTGGGGCATCATGCTGGGCGGCGGCGAGGCGGAGCGCATCAGCCAGGCTCAGCGCAACGTGGGCGACTACGCGTTCTCGCCGGACGGCACCAAGCTGGCTTACACGATGCGGGATGCGGTGCCAGACGAGGTGCTGGAGGCGCGCCGCCGCGGCTACGACCAGCGCGTCATCGACACGTGGGACGGCATCACCCGGCTCTACGTGCAGGATCTCACGACCGGCGGACACAACCTCGTCACCGAGGACGAACTCCACGTGTGGAACTTCGCTTGGGCGCCGGACGGAAACACCTTGATCTTCCGCGGCAGCGAGCGGCCGTTCACCGACGACGGCTACATGTTCACCGACTACTACATGGTGCCGTCCGCAGGCGGATCGGCAACGCTCCTGCACGACACCGACGGCAAGCTCGCCGGCGGAACGGTCTCCCCCGCCGGCAGCTACGTGGCCTGGCTCGGCGCGGTATCGCTCAACGATCCCGCATCCGGCAGCCTCTTCGTGGGTCCGACCGGCGGCGGCACACCGGTGAACCTCACCGATGGTTACGAGGGCACGGCCGTCAGCTTCGCCTGGAAGGACGAGCGGACCATCCTGCTCAACACCCTGGAGCGGACCCGCACCTACCTATATGAGGTCTCGGTCTCGGGCGGTATGCGCGCCCTGCGCGGGTCCGAGGGACCCATCTTCCGCGGTCTGTCGCTGTCGGAGGACGGCACCAGCTTCGCCACGGTGTGCAGCACACCGACCCATCCCAACGAGGTGTGCGTCGGCAGCAGCAACGGAAGCTCCATGGAGCGACTCACCGTGTCGAACCCGGAGCTGGCCGACATGGAGTTCGGCGAGCAAGAGTCGATATCCTGGACCGGCCCCGACGGTTGGGAGATCACCGGCGTGCTCATCAAGCCGGTGGGGTTCCGCGAGGGAACCGCCTACCCGCTGCAGATGCAGGTGCACGGCGGTCCCGAATCGGCGTACCTCGACGGGTGGAACACCTCCTACAGCACGCTGGCCCAGATGCTGGCGCAGCGCGGCATCATGGTGTTCATGCCCAACTACCGCGGCTCAACCGGACGCGGCGTCGAGTACGCAAAGGGGGACCACGACGATCCGATGGGCAAGGAGTTCGAGGACATGCTCGCCGGCATCGACTATCTGGTGGAGCTGGGCTACGCCGATCCGGATCGCGTAGGCGTGGGGGGCGGCTCCTACGGCGGATACACGGCCGCGTGGGCCACGACCAAACACAGCGACCGGTTCCAGGCCGCCGTGGTGTTCGCCGGCATAGCCAACCAGACGTCCAAGATCGGCATGACCGACACGCCGGCCGAAAACGCGCTGGTGCACTGGAACTTCTGGCACTACGAGAACTGGGACCTGGTGTGGGACCGCTCCCCCATCGCGCACATCCAGAACGCCAACACGCCGACCCTGATCGGCCATGGTGAGCGAGACCTGCGCGTGCCGACCGGTCAGGCGTTCGAGCTGTTCCGGGCGCTCCAGTGGGCCGGCGTGAAAACCCAGCTGGTGATCTACCCACGTGAGCCGCACGGTCTGCGGGAGCGCGCGCATCAGGTGGACTGGAACCAGCGCATCCTCGCCTGGTACGAGCGGCACCTGCTGGGAGCGCCGACGCCGTAACCGGACCTGCACAGCACCCGGGCGGGATGCAAAAGGGGCGGCTCGGTCGAGCCGCCCCTCTCCGCGTCCGCCGCAGACCGCTCTACGCCGCCTTCTTCATTGCCAGCACGGCGTTCACCCCCCCGAACCCGAACGAGTTGGAGAGCGCGATCTCGGGGCTCCCCTGCAGACCACCGTCGTTCAGGTACTGCAGGTCGCACTCCGGATCCGCCACCTCGAGGTTGAGCGTGGGTGGCAACCAGTCGCGCTCCATCCCCAGCGCACAGATGGCGGCCTCGACCGCGCCGCTCGCGCCCAGCGCGTGCCCGTAGTAGCCCTTGGTTCCGCTCACGGCAAGGCGCGCGGCGTGCTCGCCGAACACGCTGCGTATGGCGCGGGTCTCGGTGGGATCGTTGAGCGGGGTGGAAGAGCCGTGCGCGTTGACGTAGCCCACGTCGGCGGGAGTGAGGCCGCCGTCCTCCAGCGCCAGCCGCATCGCCCGTGCCGCCTCGCGGCCGTCAGGCTTGGGCGCGGTCATGTGGTAGGCGTCGTTCGTGAGGGCGTAGCCCAGCACCTCGGCGTAGATGCGAGCACCCCGCGCCAGGGCGCGGTCCTTGCGCTCCAGCACCAGCACTGCTGCCGCCTCGCCCATCACGAAGCCGTCGCGCTCCCGGTCGAACGGGCGCGAGGCGCGGGCCGGATCGTCGTTGCGAGTGGACATGGCGCGGATGATGGTGAACGCGCCGAAGCTGAGCGGCGACAGGGGAGCCTCGGCCCCTCCGGCCAGCATCACGTCCGCGCGCCCGGCACGGATCGCGTGGAACGCCTCCCCGATTGCTACAGTTCCCGAGGCGCACGACATCGCGTTGGTGGAGTTCGGTCCGGTGAGGCCGAAGTGGATCGCGATGTTGCACGACACCGCCCCGCCGAACACCGACGTCGCCAGAGCCGCGTCCACTCCGCGCAGGCCGTGCTGGAGATACACGCCCACCTGCCCCTCGGCGTGGGCCACTCCGCCCAGAGCCGAGCCCATCATGACCCCGATACGGTCCCTGTCCTCGCGTTCCGTCACCAATCCCGCATCCTCGAGGGCGAGCCGTGACGACACCACTCCGATCCCCGAGAACCGGTCCAGCCGCTTGGCCGACTTGGCGGGCAGGTGGTCCTGCGGCCGGTAATCGCTGATCTCGGCCGCGATGCGGCTCTTGAACGGGGTGGGGTCGAAGTGCGTGATGGTCCGGACCGCCGATCTCTTGGCCCTGAGTCCCTCCCACAGGCCCTCGGCCGCCGTGCCTATCGGTGTCACGCATCCGATTCCCGTGACGACTACTCCTGTCATGCCGACTCCGCCTTTCGCTTCACTCCCGCGAGGGTGCGGGAGGCAATGCCGTGAATGAACACGGGGCCGATCACCCAGTTGGCCGCTATCCAGCTTATCAGCGGCCAGCGTGGCCCGTCCCACTCGTGTACGATCGTCACCTCCACCTCGTCCCCCCGCGGCACCAGCTTCCACTCCACGTCCATCCCCTTCGTGATGCCCCCTATGTGCTTGTACCGGACCGCGTTCTCGCCCGGCACGGACTCCATCTCCGAGAGCCACCACGTCGGGTACTTGAACAGACCGAACGGACGCCACGCCGCCATCTCCACCACTCCGCCGGTGCCGGAGCGCTCGCGCATGCGCACCCAGCGGTAGTGCTTCAGGAACTCGGGCCAGCGCTCCACGTCGGCGGCCACCTGGAACACGCGCTCCAGCGGCGCCGCGACGGTCGCTCGATCAACAGTTCGCATCGTCCGTTCTCCAAGTCGCCACGATCCGGAATCCCGGCCGGCGCGAGATGCTCGCAAACACACCTGCCTCACACAGCAGCGCGGCGAGCTCGGCCGGGGCGTAGCCGCGCCGGACCGAGATGACCCCGTCGCGACGGCTCACCGAATGAAACCGGAGCGCGACCGCTCCGAGCCAGATGCCGGCGGCGGCCAGACGAGAGCGGCGGATGTCCGCGATCACCACGCCGAGCCGCGCCACGCGGTTGAGCTCGCGTACCAGCTGCACCGCGGCGG
>Ga0209536_100013526_pt1 | contig 11765 bp, 27 predicted proteins | sample DeeMarSeWOR28_12_FD_187461 | JGI IMG/M metagenome (GOLD analysis project Ga0209536, IMG submission 187461) | Marine sediment microbial communities from White Oak River estuary, North Carolina - WOR-2-8_12 (SPAdes) (version 2) | ecosystem: Environmental > Aquatic > Marine > Intertidal zone >...
CTGCACCGTAACGAAACTTTTGTGCAGCTAATCCTGCTGCCAATTCGTCTTCTTTATAATTGTCTGCTGGAAGACCAGGCATCGGCGGTTTTGTTGCAGGGGGAACAGCAGCGGGAATAGTTGCTGCACTAGCACCCCGGCCAGCAAAAAAACCAGGGCCAAATAAGAACTGAGCACCTGGAAATGTAGGTGTCCAGTTAGGTGCTGCTGCTTTTTTACCGCTACGTTGACCGCCTTGGTATGGCATTATTTATAAGAAATCCTTACTTACAATAGTAACACTGGGCAATAAACATCTCCATGGAAGTTATTCAAACCTTTCCCTGCGGTACCACTATCGAACTTGGTGAAGACTGCCATCACAATCAAGTGCATAGAGTTTGTACTCCAGGGGGATCAATGTGTCGATTGGTAGAACCTTATCATTGTGCGCTTGTTTATGCCGAGCAGTACGAGGAGATGTATTGCATTAAACCTGAAGATTGAAAGTCAGGTATATCGCTGTTTGGGAATACGTTTGTACTGCCTAGGAATCCTTGAGATCCCAGTCGGCAAGCGGATTTCCTAGAGTGGCAAAGGAACGGACGCATAGTGGCTTATATGACGGCATTTTACTTAGGGAAAGAGAATTAGGGGTAGGTGTCCGTTCGTTCATTGTTACGGCATGAACAGTTTGATGGTGTATTGGTATCACCGTGAACAAAGAACGGACTCACAGTTACCCCTACTTCTCTTTCCTTAAGAGAAATAAGGGGTAAAAACACCACCTTTTGTCCGTTCCTTCTAACACTCCCTTCAAACCGTTGACATCACTGGGGATTCAGCCTTACCGTGGAGAGGAGCACAACCTCCCCTTCATGAATTACAAGACGTTTTTTCGTGATTTATCAATGACGGAAGACGATATTATTGATTTAGCGATCCCTTTGAAGATACTAAATGATGAATTAGGTAGGGGTAAGTGCTGGTGCGTAAAAAAGTACAGCCACCCAGCCTTTGAACATTTTCGATTGACGAACAGTAGTCGTCCCCTATTCAAGAACATAGATGCCAGGATGCTGGCGGTTGCTTTTGACAACCGGTTCCCCCCACTGGAGGAGGGTCGCTACACCGTCCTGGTGCGCAGACACACCTGCACATCTCAGTACTGCCTCAACCCAGCGCACTACTACTACGGGAGCCAGAGCGACGTGAAGAAGGAGCTGGCTAACCGCCGTGGTCGCAACATCAATGAGGAGGTCATTGCAGATATCCGGTCTCGTCGTGAGTCCAATAAGAAGAAGTGGACTTACAAGACCCTAGGTGAATTTTTCAATCTCCCCTACCATGTAGTACGTCGTATCTGCCTGGAGAACGCTTACACCAATGACTGACTCTACTGATCTCTCCGATAACCTTAACGAGGCTGTATCAGCTAAAGATAGCTACAGGAAAAAGTTAGAAGCAATACAAGAGAAAACCAAAAACAAATATTGTTTATGGCACCGTCGCAATTTTGACGGACACGTTAACAATTTTGGGTTAATGTACGAGTGCAAAGACTGCATAAAGGCCATAGAGAATGGACGGTGCACTATTGATGTCACTAATTTTGATCTTGATGTTTATTGGAATGTCCGTAACTTCTGGTTAAAAGTAGATATCAGAGGACCAGAGGAGTGCTGGCAGTGGCTCGGTGCAACGCGGCGCAATGAACATGAGAGTGTTGCGTACATGCCCAGCCCTTTCCATTCCGCCAAGATACAGTCCGCCCCCAGGGTTGCCTTCTGGCTTAGCCGTGGTTACACAGGTAAGTACAGGATTATGCACTTACCGGGGTGTGGTCCGCTCTGTTGTAATCCACTCCATCTTCGGATTAAAGAGCTAGAATCAGGTACCAACCCCACAGAGATTGCTGCAATCAATTTGAGTTATGGCAACATCTTCGAGCGAGCAAAAAGTAACAATGAAGGAGAGCTACCTGATTCCGAGTAGCTTTATCAGCAAGAACCCTAGCTATGCAGGCTATGTAGTTATTGATGGTACTGCAGAAGTAACTGAGTGGTTTGAAGATAAGGAAGATGCCTTACTGGAACTACGTTGTTTAGAGAAACAACTAAGCTATGAGTTGATTAAAACAACTCGTTGTGAAGGATTCTATCCGGAACGCGCTACAATTATAGAAGAAAAGTATCAAGCTAGTGGCCGTACAAACGGTTTATACACTAGCTTAATGTCAGAAGATGTCGAGGTTTCTAGCAACACTGCCGGTTAATACAGGCTTTGTAAACCTTGGATCAGTAGAAGCGTATCCAACTGGTGGTACCGGGCCGACTGCTTATGGTCCCACCAGTTACTACGGTAGCGATCCATTGCCTGCTCGACTGGGTGATTCTATTAATAACCCAGTTAATCTAGGCAATCTGACTCCTATTTATAAAACAATTACCATCAGCAATAGCCATGGTGGATTGAGTAGACAGCAAACAAGCTTCTACTCCTTTAAGTTATTGCAACCTCGTTCAATTAAATTAAGCCAGAACTTCAGTCAGTTTTCTACGACTTCAAATACAAACCGCAATACATTAGTAGCATTCTATAAGTTAGAGAATGGCACTCATAGGCGTGAGTTACCTATTAATGATTCCGGTTATGTAGTAGAAGAAGCATCCATTGAGAACGGTGATGAAGATAATGCTGTTGTAAGTTTTGATTATCCCAATACACAGTTGTCGCCAGGGGATTACATCTTCCTCATTACAAACGATATTCGTTACCTGGAGACGACCTATTCAATTACACTGGAGAGTTTTCTCAATGACTGGCGTTACGTTTACGAAGACGTAGATGAAGCACTGGACTTCCGTTTCGTTACAGAAACAGTAGATACCTTCATTGACTTTGGATTAATTACAGATTGACCATAGCAAAAAACCTGCTAACCTAATTAAAGGTCAGCAGGTCTTTACCTATGAAGACAATCTCATTCAAAGACTTTGAACAACACTTCGATGATTTCATCGACGATGTTGCGGAGAATGGTCGCCACTATAAAATTGACCTTGGCGACGGCAGGGCCGTCATGGTAGTTCCATATGAGGAATATGAATTCCTGGTTGGAACTTATGAAGAATGGTTAAATTCTATTGAAAACAGTCTCTAGATCTTTTAAAACTAGTCCTGGTAATATTTACTATTTTTATAATTTGGGATGCCAAAGATATTTGGATCACCTTTACTAATAGCATTTAAATACTGCCCTCGATCATCCTTCTTCTCTTCTTTTTCTTGCTCTTTCTTTGCCATACGTTGATCATATTGTTCTGCTAATTTTTCTTCACTAGGCAGCAAAGAAGTGTAATCAAACGTACCAAAACTCATTGGTTTATATTCCGCTCCTGCTGCACGTCCAATATTTGCATTGGCAAAATAATTCTCAGCAGCTTTGTTGACATCTGCTTGCAGCTGATTAGCTAATCCAGCCTGACTCATTAAATAATCACGACTGAATGTTGTACCCGTAATGATTGGGCGCTGAGGTTCTTGGATGACTTCAGTAGATGAGCGACCGCTACCCATTTTTACTTAAGCTTGACTTCTATACTTACTCTATCGGAGACAAACCTATACAGATGGGGAACCACCTGGAAACCACCGATGATCAAGGCAATAACCAAGATCAGTTCAGCATAAGTAATGGGTCGTCGCATTGTTACAGTCCGTTTACTGCTGAGTTTAGCGAACTTCTCAGCATGATGTCTACCAAGACGATGCTATCATTAATGTCAACTCAACAGAAGCACTTGGCCAAAGCACTGTGGGAAGCTGAAAACTTCGGTGGCAAACCGCTGCCTGGTCAAATGAAAGAGGTCTATCCAAAGCGGAACTACTACGAACTAGTTCTGATGATGGAGCATCAGCGCCAGTGGGAAGAAAAACAACGCTATTGCAAGGCTGCCAAAAGTTGTTAGGCTGCTAACAAATAAAGTCCTATGAATGAGCTACCGGTTTGTCGATCTAAATATCGAAGAGGTAACGGTTGAGAACTATGCAGAACTGTTGAAGCCCTCACTAGCTCAGCAGGTATCAGTCTTTGTGCCGCCAGAAGGTAGCTTTGAAACCCAAGATCTAAAGCGGTATCTGGAGTTGGTCAAAAGCTATGAGGTTAGTACAACTGATCTAGTGCATGGCCTTTCATTAGCAGATCAAATCCGTATTACTTTCAGTGATATGAAAGCCGCCACGATCTGCGAGAAGTTTCCTGACATTGATCTGGCAACCAAACGTCGTTATCGCTGCGTTGCTGAATACCTGATACGCCAGGGCGAACTTGCCAAACTTAAAGATGAGAACGGTAAGCTAGTTAAGAAGCTAGGTAATATGGGCAAGATGGTTGTCATCTACGAACCGTTACCTAAGATTTGTAAAACCTTACAGCAAACTGGTCTCGGACAGTTTATTAGAAATGAGCAACAGGCGGCAGCGGTTAATCAACGGTCTTCTTTCTACGGCCAAAACTGGTGGGGAGAAGAAGATGGCACAGCTAGTGATTGAGCGCATCTGCGCTGACATGTGTGACTTCTACGAGAAGTTTTATTACAACGAAGGACCTGGTGCCATCGTGTATGTTCCCGGTTCAGAGGATCCAGAGAACAGCATGTTCTATCTTCCCGTCAATGCGTTGATTCAGGCGCAATCTGATTTCAACTCCAGGGACATGGAAGGTCCTGCCAGCATCATGCAGAAAGCTATCGCTAGGGCAGAGGCAGTTGATCCAACCAAACAAGGCCTATTCATCATCCAAGATGAAAAGCAGATGTCCCTAATCTGTTATGACCGTGACCGTCCGCTGCCACTCTCTGATGTAGATACAGATGACTAGGGTAAAAGGTGCACACAGACATTACGAAGAAGCCTGCAGGATCTACAGGTTAGAGGATGACTGGTGCACTCCACCTGTTTATCTCCCTCATATTTATCACACACTGCAGCATATTGATTTAGATCCAGCCAGTACTGAGAAAGCAAATAACGAATTTGTTCAGGCTGAAAGGATCTTTACAAAAGAAGATGATGCTTTAAATCAGCAGAAACCTTGGAAGGGAAACATCTATTGTTTTCCTCCTACCTACGGACGCTGTTCCTTCAGTAAGGCACGTCAGACCTGGCGTTGGTCCTTACGTGGTGGTGGAATTGGTTCGCTTAGTCCAGCTAAGGCGTGGTTCAATCGAATTGAGAAGGACTGGAAACTGGGGTACATCAACTCAGCTTTGTTCTATACCACAACGGTAGAGATCATGCGGACCACACCTAGCATGTGGAACTACCCAATGTGTATCCCAAAAAAACGTCCTAGTTTGGTGCATGGACGTAAGTTCTTTCTTTATGAAAACTTTCCCAAGTGGGGATTCTTTGTTTATTTTCCGCCACGGGAAGTGGGCTTCAATCACCTAGACCGCTTCAAAGAAGCTTTTACTCCACTAGGAAACGTCGTGATGTGAACTAAGACGGTGTAGCCCTAAAGGAATTACGGTAGCTAAAGCGCCCATCAGTATTGCCGATGCTGGCAGAACCACGTGGGGAATAAGGGAGCGCACCCACAGGAACGGTTCCACCTTGGCCAGCAAAAACAAAACGGTCATCACCTTGACGTTCAAGTGTTGTCGGGAAGCGTTCAGCGCCTTTACGAGCTTGGATGTACTGACGCAGGAAGCTTACACCAGAATCATTGTCGGAAACCTCTTTGGCTTGCCGATAACGATTATCAACTGTGTAGGATTGACTCTTCTGTAATGCCATCCTAGTATTCTGACAGTCCTTAACGTTCCGCGTGGAAGATCAAGTCAATCATCCTTCTCACTACACAAAAGGCGGCATCGAATGCATTGAAGCCATAGAAGCTGCAATGAGTGATGAAGCTTTTCGTGGTTATTGTAAAGGAAATATTTTGAAGTATCTATGGCGTTATGAATCGAAAGGTAATCCGATTCAAGATTTACTTAAAGCACAGTGGTATTTAGAAAAGTTAATTCAGCAACATGAAGCATCTTCCTGAGCACGAATCTTCTCCTGTATTTGAAGTTCCAACTCTGTCTCCAACGGAATTAGACTGCTTGCGTACCTTAGAGTTTCTAGATCTTTTAGATCAGCTTCAAGGAAAGCAGAGCGCGATCCGATACAGTGAGGACGCTCCGACCACATCGTAAAGAATTTATCAATAATTTTGCCTCCAGGATCAGCCTTCAGGAGTTCTTTTTCCAAGTACTCAATAGCTTTTACCTGCTGGGGCGATCCATTAAATGTAGTAGCTACGTTAAGAAGACAACGAGGTAACTTACATTTATGATCTACAAATAGAGAAACTTCTTTATCAGGTTGCAGAAATAAATCTAATTCTGCTCGCCTGCGATTAATACGATTAGGGTCTGAAAAATAGTTCTTCTTTATAAATGGTGACCACTCACGAATAATATCTGACTTCCGAGCACTCTTATTGATTAGCTCTAACAACGTACATTGCTTAAACTGTACGATGCCAACGCTTTCAGCGTAACTTAAAACAGCAGCTTTCTTCTTTTCATTTAAAGGAACATAGACAACATTATCTACATACCTAGAAAAAATTTGCAAATCTTCTTTTAATTGCTTATCTAACTCTTCTCTACTTGCAACGGTATAAGGAGTAATTGCCTTCCCTTTCAAGCGCGGGCTACCGTAACCAATTAACCAATACTGCTCTTCTTTATTTGCTTGATAGGAAGTATATTCTTCAAAGCCAGTATGAATCCGGCACGGTGCATAACGCCGTACCAGTTCATACCCCAGCTCAGTAAAAAATGACACGAGGCATAGAGCCCCGCATCAGGGCTCAAGGAACAACAACAGAACCGTTATAGCTGATTTCGCTGTAAGCGTCATCAGTGGTCATCAACACCAGGTAATTCTTACTGGCGTTAGTAACCGTCACGGCAACAGCACCTTTTCCTTTGCCAGCTTTAGCAATATCAAAGAACTTGACATAGCCACTCGGTGCACTGCCTGCAGTGTAGTCATCGTCCTGGAAGATCTCGATGGTATTAATACCAACGCTGCGATCTAAGGTAACGATAAGGTCACCGGTGGAAGCAGGATTAACAAGGAAAGCACGTTGGCTGAGGTCACCAGTAGAACCGGGAAGAGCATCACCTTTGTAGGTCAGCTCAGCACCACTGGCGGTAAAAGTATCTTGGGTTCCTTGGAAAGTGCGGGTAGCCATTATTAGCTAATTTGGTTTTGAGTTTGAAACTGGAAGGTGATGTCAGCGTCAATACCGTGTTCCTTAAGGATGCTTAAGAACATTTGTCGGTCCATCATTTTCATGTGGAGCATGTCAACAAATGCTTCTTCTAGCTCATCACGGTCTAGATCCTTGATTGCCAGAGCTGCAGCATGGATAGCGAATTCACTATCAATGGGCAGATCTAGGGCATTGGCATCCATTGAAAAACTTACCAATCCGTCTCTACATCCTAACAGCTCTGTAATTTTTGGCTACTAGACGGTTGCAGTTTGTGCCCGAGGGGGAATGTACCGCTGATCTACAGTGAAGTGCGGTTCATCTGGAGCACCTTCAAAAATACCGGGAGCGATTTGAGGTAAGCGCTCGCTGACGTACTGATTTAAAAATGAGTTTGGGTCGGAAGGTGCCATGAAGTGCAGTGTGGCTGAGAGCAGTAATTCCTAAATAAACAGCAACAAAAACTAAGAGGAGTGTTGACATGTGCAATCCAGGTTGGATTTAAGCAGCCACTGGAACTTTTTGTGTGCCCGACCGCGTTCTATTGCTAAGTCTAGGGTTAGTTGATCTCCCATAGCTTCCGCTTCTTCTGCAAGAAGATTAAAAGAATCTGCAATCAGATTGTTATTGATGGCAAGAGTACGAATCATCCCGTCTTGATCAGCATAATCAAGAGGAACAGCTTCCATAGAAGAACGATTAAGATCTTCTACGGTCATTGGTGTGCTGATATCAAGAGAGCGGATATGTTCTGCAATAACATCTAATCCTTCTTGAAGCTCCTCATAACTTTCTTGAGTAAGTTTATGAATGGAATAAAACTTACTACCCATTACATTCCAGTGGACAATGTAAGTTTGATTGAGCAGGTAAGAAGTGTCTCTTAACAACTGAACAAGATGGCAATAGCAAGTTGCCTTAGGATCCATTTTCATCTTTGCCATTTTAGTTACCATTTGTTATCATTCACCATTTTACGCGATGACTCCAGTAGCGAGCTGACATCTTATCAGGATTAGGATCCTGGGCATTATGTCTAGCGTAGTATGACTTCTTTCTTGCTTTATCTTCTGCGGTTTTAGGATTCTTACCAGCACCCTTTACACCTTGTTGTCCAAAACGAACAATCTTTTCTTTGCCATCATCACATGCTTTGACTACATGTGATTTGGTTGGATGGCCAGGAGTTTTTTGCGGTTTATTGCACTTCATGTGCTCTTTAGCTAACCGCTTAGCTTTCGCTCGATCAGCCATCACATATAATTAGCACGACGCTCTTCGCTAGCAAGGGCCATGCTGGGAACACCCTGAACTCGATTATCCCAGCGAGTAGGCCAACGCTCATTGCGGGTTGCGAGTAAAGATTCTTCTGGCGCAGAAAAGTCTTCAGGAGACATCTTCCTGTCAATAAAGCCATCAAGAAATGATTTTCCTGCAGTTGTTTCCATTAGGCAGAAGCCGCAGTCTCAATAGGACTGGTTAGATAGATTGTTTGCGGTTTCTGTTCTAACCACTGCTTAATTCTACTAACCCTTTGCTCTGAGTACAAGGGATGTCCTTGTTTGATCCAGTCAAAAGGTAAAGTACTGGCCTTGGACTTATTACAGGAAGTACAACAGCAAGCTAAGTTATTGCGAGTACTGTGTCCACCTTTATGCTTAGGAATGATGTGATCAATGGTAGCGGTACGATCACATAATTGCTTATCGCAATAAGCACATTTCCAGTGCCAAGCTTCAAAGATTGATTCTCTAAATTTCTTTCGAGCACATTTAGGACTAAGAACAATGAGGTTCGCCAGGAGATCGTTCTCACTGTGGAACATACTTTATTCACAATTCCTAACATCAGAGTAGGGTGCACACACCTGTACTATCTGCTAGGCTGCGTTTGCCAGGAAGCGTGGCGGAATTGGTATACGCTGCGGACTTAAAATCCGTTGGTCATTGACCTTGTGGGTTCAAGTCCCACCGCTTCTATTAATCAGTTAGACCAATCTCTTCTAGAAATAGATCTGCCTCCAGGTCAGCAGGATCGTAGTTAGCATCTTCCAATAGCTTTAAAAGGAAGTAATGCACACGTTCTTGTACCCACCTCAGATCATCATCACTAACATCACAGACAATTGCATCCAGACGTAGCTCACGAGAGGGCTCACGGATGTGGTCTGCAAGCAGCTCTAGCGCCCGGTATCGCCCTTTCGTGAACTCACCTAACATCAGTCCACCCCAACCGTGCTCAGAGCTTCTTTAAGCTCAGCATCATCTTGATCGGCTTGGCGCTGCTTAATAACAGCAAGCAATTCAAGAGCACCTTGTACTTTGAGATAACCCTCTTTATTTCGCATGAGGTTTTCCTCTCCGCCACGGATTTCTTGTGTGAGAGCAGAGAGTTGAGCTGTCAGTCCTTTTTCAAGGTCAGCAAGAATGTCGTTCATAGTGAACCTCCTAATAGGCACACTATACCTATTGCAAATCTAACCACCAGCCTGTACCAGGACCTTCTACTGTCCAGCGTTTTTCAAAGAGGTACTCAGTGTAAAGGACACTGTTGCCATCTGTGTTGGTGTAGGTACCCGTGTAGTTATCGAGAGCACCCCAAGGATCGTGAACAACAATCTTTTTCTTTTCTGAGTGGTAGCCAATAACAAGGATCCAGTGGCCAAAACCACTGGGAGACTTGGCTGGACCTTTGTGAAGGATGCCTACAGGGCAGGGAATATTGGCATCAAGTTTACGCTTGAGGCGGTCTAGTGTTCCATCTTGATGGAAGGTAGCTTTAATCCGTAGACTATTTAGAACTTTAATCTGTGTTGCAACATCAGTAGTATCACCTACTGCAAACACTTTTTGTAAGTATTCGTTATCATTAGCAACTGATCCTGGCCGTAAATACATAGCAGCCATAGCGCATGTAGAGGAGAAGCAAGTACGGCCAGCATCACGATAGTTATCTCTCTGGGATTGATAAGGTACTTTTAGTACAACACCATCATAAGCAACTTTAGGAACTTCATTTGGAGTTGGTTTGTCACCAGTAAGTCCATACCAGTGTTCATCAAATGCCCACCAAGTACCAGCACCCCAGGGAAGATTAATTTTGGTATGACCATCTTTCTTTTCAAGAACTTCTACACCTTTGTAAGAACGGTTCTCTTTGATGCTGACCTTTTGGTGGTTAGGCAGGAGTGTACTCTGAACAGGTTCTTTCTTTAGTTGTGTAGCACGACTAGAAATAATATCAATTGTTTCTTTTTTAATGATGGGTTGACCAGATGTAAACAGTTCTACCTCTTTTTCACGCCGCTCAACTAGACCAGGAAGTGTCTTAGATCCAGCTTTAACCCACTTAGGTAACTCTTCTCTAGCAACAGTATTAGGATCTTCTCCTTTATTAAGGCGCTTCCGTAAGGTTGATTCCTCTAATGCACCAACCCCACAATTAAAAGTAAACGATACAAGAGCATCAAACTGTTGTTGATTTAAAGGAACAGTAATTAGAAGATTAACAGCATCTTCAAAACGCCTTACATCAATACGAAGGATTTGTTCTGCTCGGTCTTTTGTGATTGTTTTACCTGGTACAGCATCTTTACCAGTGTGTCCCCAGCCAATGGTCCAGACACCAGCAGCACACTCATAGGCAGTAAGACGCAGCCCTTCAAACTGTTTAATAAGATCTAAACCAGCAGTAGAAATTTTCACAGCGATGCTTCAGCTGTGTTTATTGTACTGCTGACTTATTCTGCGTTACGAGACAAACTAATTAGTGTTGTTAGCACACCCATCAATACTGTAATAGTGCGAGCGTCAACATCACTGCAACCCATAGGAGCAGGGTCTATTTTTTCTGCTTCTGGAGTACCAACGTATTTAGCGTACCAAGGCCAGACAGTAGGGAGCACGTAGAACCTGCAGGCACCCCACTGAAGTGTAGATACTAAAACAATGGCTGCAGCGCATCCAACAATAGATCGCCACAGCCAGTTTGTCATGATGTATTAGTGAGTAAGACTACGAGCTAGCAAGACGCTTCATACCACCGGCATTCTCGGTGTAAAGACGATCAAGAGCTGCCAAGGCGGCAGCTTCCCTTTCGCCAACATCCTCCTGATTGCTTAGGTCGAGGCTGGCTTCGCAGTATTCATCCCAGGCTTCGGAATCAGACATATTTGTGAGTAGAACTACGCGCCCTTGAGAGCTGCTACTTCGGCTTGAAGAATCTGAACTGTTGCCGACAGTTCTTGAATCGCTCCAACCAATAAGGGGAATAACTCACTGGTGGGGGCAATGGATTTAATACCGTCCTCCCCAGTGTTGACGGACTTTGGAAGAACTTGTTCAAACTCTTGCGCTATAAATCCTTTTACGTCCGTACAACACTCTTTATGCTCTTGCTTCCAGTCAAAAACAACCGGGCGAAGCGCATTTATGCTATTTAAGCAACCTTCAAGATCACGAATGTTTTCTTTAAGAGTTATATCCGAAGCGTTAGCAAATGCAATGTTGCC
>Ga0209536_100013527_pt1 | contig 11765 bp, 9 predicted proteins | sample DeeMarSeWOR28_12_FD_187461 | JGI IMG/M metagenome (GOLD analysis project Ga0209536, IMG submission 187461) | Marine sediment microbial communities from White Oak River estuary, North Carolina - WOR-2-8_12 (SPAdes) (version 2) | ecosystem: Environmental > Aquatic > Marine > Intertidal zone >...
CAGGACCAGGAGATGCTGCGCGAAATCGCTGCCGTTTTCGTAGACTCCGTGGACTGGCCCTAGCCGCTACAATGCCTTGCCTCGAATGGCGTGGCGCAAGGCGCCGCTGCCGGCGTCTTCGGGCCATCCGGCAGGGAAGTCGACCACTATCAGCGTCCCGGTCGGGAGGCGCTTCATCTTCCTCCGCTCGGAGGGTGCCAGCACGTCGAATGCCAACATTTCGAAGCCGGGGTTATGCCCGACGATCAGAATCCGGTCGCCTTCGGCAAACGCGCGATCCAGCAATGCCGCCAGGGTCCGCGTCGAGGCCCCGTAGATTTGCGGCACGAAGCTGGTGCGGCTCTCCAGGTCCGGACACAGGGCGAGCAGCGGGGCGAGCGTCTCGCGAGTGCGCTGCGCCGGCGAGCAGAGGATGTTGTCCGGCAGTTGCGCGTGGTCGCGAATCCATTGGGCGAGTCGGGCTGCATGATCCCTGCCAGCCTCGCTCAGGGCCCGGGGGAAGTCCTCGATGCCCGGCTGCCACGGCACGGCTTTCGCGTGCCGCAGAATCATCAGTTGCTGCATCTGTCTGCTCCGCTTCAATCGGGCTCAGTGTACACAGCCCCCTGTGAAAGTCACCAGTGCCTGTCCGGTCAGTCGCCACCACCGGCTGTACGGGTCAGCTCGAGCCAACCCGCCGGATGGATGTTGCCGCCGCTGATGATCGCGCCAACCTTGCGCCCCGCGAACAGTTCCGGGTGGTTGCGAATGGCCGCCAGCACCGTGGCCGAAGAAGGTTCGATCAGCAATTTCAGGTGGCGCCAGGCCAGGACCATCGACGCGCGGATGTCGTCGTCGCTGACGGTGAGCACCGCCTTCACGCGGTCCCGGATCACCTGGAAATTGCGCTTGCCGACGATCGCCCTCAAACCGTCCGCGATGGTTCGGGGATGAAAATCGTCCACGATCTCGCCGCGCTCCAGACTCGCTGCAGTGTCCGCCGCGCCGGCGGGCTCCGCGCCGTAGACGGTCACACCCCAGGCCCCCGTCGCGATCGCCGTGCCGGCGATCAATCCGCCACCGCCGACGGGTGTGATGACCATCTCCAGTGAGGGGACAACCTGTTCGAGTTCGAGCGCCGCCGTGCCCTGGCCGGCGATGATCGCCGGGTCGTCGTAGGGGTGCACGGGGATCATTCCCTCCCGCACGAGCTGCTCCAGCGCCGCCGCCCTGGCCGCGTTCGTTGGCGCGCAAAAGTGAACCTGGCCGCCATATCGCCGCACCGCCTCGACCTTCATCGGCGATGAGTCCTCTGGCATGACGACATGGGCCCGGCGGCCGTCCAGCCGCGCGGCCAGGGCCAGGGCGGCTCCGTGGTTACCGGACGAGTGCGTGGCTACGTCGCCGCCACGGCCGTTTTCCGCGAGGCGGGCCACGGCATTGCAGGCGCCGCGAAACTTGAATGCGCCCGTGCGCTGCAGATTTTCGCACTTGCAGTAAAGGTGGCAGGCGACGGCCTCGTCGAGGTCCGGATCGTTGATGACCGGCGTTACGCGAGCCTTCGAGCGAATTCGGGCATGGGCCAGGTGGATGTCGGCGATATCGGGTATATCGAGTTCCGTTGGGCAGGTCATTTCTGACAACTCCTGGCACACACAAGGCCTATAATACTGGCCCCTCTGGAAAATTCATCTGCCCGTCCCGATTTATCCCGGGAGCAGCAGATTTGGGAACGCCATGAAAAAAGGTCCGAGCAACAAAGCGGTGTATCGCACAGAGTATGCACCTTACCCATGGGTCCTGGAACAGGCCCGTTTCCGCTTCGAAATCGGCGAGGCCGCGACACGGGTCATCTCGGAAATCCATTTCCGGAGCAACCCGGCTTCAGCCGCTGCCGGTGACATCGAGTTGGACGGGCAGGGCATGGAACTGGTGTCGGTCTCCCTGGACGGGCGGAAGCTGGGTGAGGCCGAGTTCGACCGGACCCCGGACAAGCTGATTGTCCACCGGGTCCCGGACCGCGGGCGCCTGGAACTCGAAGTGCTGATCCGGCCGCAGGAAAACACGGCGCTGGAGGGTCTTTACCCTTCCGGCGACTTCCTGCTCACCCAGTGCGAGGCGGAGGGTTTCCGCAAGATCAGCTATTTCCCGGATCGGCCGGACGTCATGACCCGTTACGAAGTAACCGTGGTCGCCGACCGGGCGCGCTATCCCGTCCTGCTGAGCAACGGCAACGCGGTCGACTCCGGGGAGTTGGAGGACGGGCGGCACTGGGTGCGCTGGGACGATCCTTTCGCCAAGCCCTGTTATCTGTTCGCCCTGGTGGCGGGCGACCTGGCCTGCGTGGAGGATCGTTTCACGACCCGCGGCGGGCGCGACGTAACGTTGCGTTTTTATGTCGAACACGGCGATGAGAGCAAGTGCGGGCACGCGATGGAGTCGCTCAAGCACGCGATGAAGTGGGACGAAGATCGCTTCGACCTCGAGTACGACCTCGACGTCTACCACGTCGTCGTGACGAGCGACTTCAATATGGGCGCAATGGAAAACAAGTCGCTGAACATCTTCAACTCCAAGTATGTACTGGCACGGCCGGATTCGGCAACGGACCTGGACTACCAGGGCATCGAGGGCGTCATCGGACACGAGTATTTCCACAACTGGACCGGCAATCGCGTGACCTGCCGTGACTGGTTCCAGTTGACCTTGAAGGAAGGGCTGACCGTCTTTCGCGACCAGGAGTTCTCATCGGACATGCAGTCGCGCGCGGTCAAGCGCATTCGTGACGCGAGGGTCTTGCGAAGCCGGCAGTTTCCGGAGGATTCAGGTCCCATGTCACATCCGATAAGGCCCGATAAGTACATTGAAATCAATAACTTTTACACGATGACGGTGTACCAGAAGGGCGCCGAGATCATTCGCATGTATCACACCCTTCTGGGTGAAGAGGGCTTCCAAAAGGGTATGAAGCTCTACATTCAGCGCCACGATCACGAAGCGGTAACCTGCGACGACTTTCTCGCGGCGATGGCCGACGCGAACGGGCGGGACCTGGACGCCTTCGGGCTCTGGTACGGCCAGGCCGGCACCCCGGAAGTGACCGCCCGCGGGCATTACGATGACCTGGCCAGAACGTTTGAACTGCGCTTCTCCCAGCGCACGCCGCCCACCCCCGGCCAGCCCGAGAAAGTGGCGCTCGTCATTCCAGTCGCGCTCGGGTTGCTGGCGCCGGATGGCAGGGAGTTGCCGCTGCAGCTTGCCGGCGAAGATGCTCCGCAAGGCACTTCGCGCGTGCTGCTGCTGGAACAACCGGAGCAGAGCTTCACCTTCGTGAATGTCGACGAAGCCCCCGTGCCGTCGCTGCTCCGGGGTTTTTCTGCGCCCGTGAAGCTGGACTATCCCTACCGCCCGGACGAACTCGCGACGTTGATGACGCACGACAGCGATGCGTTCGTCAGCTGGGAGGCGGCCCAGTTGCTGGCGCAGCGCGAGATTCTCGGGAATGTCGAGCGCCTGGCCGCGGGCCGCGAGCCACGGCTGGGCAAGCACCTGCTCGCCGCCTTCGAGGAACTGCTGGCCGATCCGGGTTCCGACCCGGCATTGACCGCCGAGGCGCTGACATTGCCGGACGAGGATTATCTCGCCGAGCAGATGTCGGAAGTCGACGTCGATGGTATCCATGCGGCCCGGGAGTTCGTGAAAGGCGAGCTTGCGGAGGCTCTGGCGGAGAGTTGGCGCCAGCGCTATGTGGCGCTGGCCGAGGTTGGCCCTTATGACAAGTCCGCCGCCTCGATGGCGCGCCGCAGTCTGCGCAATGTCTGCCTCTCCTACCTGTTGCACGCTCAGGGCGGGGTCGATCTGGCCCTGGCCCAGTTGCGCGACAGCGACAACATGACGGATACGCTGGCTGCTCTGCAGGGCCTGCTATGGGCCGAAGCGCCCGAGGCGCAAGCTGCCCTGCGGGACTTCGAGCGGCGCTGGCGGGACGACAGCCTGGTGATGGACAAGTGGTTCACGATGCAGGCGATGGTGCCCGGACCCGGTACCGTGGAGCGAGTCCGCGATCTGCTCGAACACCCGGCATTCAGCACCACGAACCCGAACAAGGTGCGCGCCCTGCTGGGTGCCTTCGCCGCGTCGAATCCGACCGGTTTCCATGCAAACAGCGGGGCGGGCTACCGTCTGGTGGCCGACCAGGTGTTGGCGTTGAACGCTTTGAACCCGCAGGTGGCCGCCCGCTTGGCTGCCGCCTTCAATTCCTGGACGCGCTACGATCCGCGCCGGCGGGATTTGATGGAGTCGGAATTGAAGCGCGTGCAGGCTGACGGCCACCTTTCCCCGGATGTATCCGAGATCGTCAACAGCGCCCTGGCAATGGGCGGCAGGCAGAACGATTCATGAACGCCCTCGATCAAGTGCCCCTGCCGCTCCTGGTCACTGATTTCGACCGGCCCGACATGTCCCTGTTTGAATTGAACCAGGGGCTGATGGCGGAGTTGGAAGAAACGATGGAACAGCAAGGCCCGGCGGGTTCCGGCTCGATACGGCCGTGATCCGCCACGGCCGCGCTGCCGTTCTTTTGGGCGGATCGTGGATGACGTTGCTGCAGGCCTGCACTTCCCTTCCGGCGCCCGAGCCAACGCCGGAGGTGCCGGCCATCGTCATCAGCGGCATCGAGATTCGCAATGAACTGCCTTACCCGGTTACCGATGTAATGATCAGGGTCCCCGCAACCGGCGGTTTCGCCGGCTGCGGCAATATTCTGCCGCGCTCGCAGTGCGTCAATCGCTTCGAAAACATCGACTATCGTTCCGACGCCGTGGTGATCACCTGGAAGGAGCGTGGTCAGCCGCAGGAGACCGGAGAGTTTCGGATCACACGGCCCGAGGCGGCTGAACCCGCTGCGGCTTTCCGGGTGCAGGTCATCCTGTTCGCGCCGGGCGAGGCGGGCGCTCGCCTGGTGCCGGTTGGCGAAGACAGGTCTACGACTCGTTAAGCGCCTTGAGCAGCAAGCTGCGGTGCAGGTCGGCCTCGTGCCGCGTGGCGAACTTGGGCGCCAGGCGCAGGTCCTCGGCGAAACGGATGTTGAACTGGTAGCCTTCCCCGTCTTCGGCTTCGAACACGCGGGTCAGAAACGCGACCTTGTCCAGCACGATGGCGTAGCCCTGCAACTCGAATACCTTTCCAGCCATGTGCGGCTTTCCTGTGTTCCACCGGCGAGGCGAGCATTCTATACCGTTTCGGGCCGGGGGGATCAAACCTGTCCTGATTCTGCTCAGTTCCTGTTCATCGCAGGAATGATATGCTTGTCTTGATGAAAAGGACTCTGTTTGCCGTTGCAGCGATGCTCATCCTTGGCGCTTGCGCCAGTGACCGCTATTATTCCGCAGGTGGAGCGGGCAGTGGCGATTACTACATCGCGGAGACTCCGGCCAGCATTGTCCACTATCAAGCCGCCTACTCTCCGTTGCTCGCCTACGGGATGTCGCCGTGGTGGGGTTACTCCTACTACAGCCCCTATTACTATCCGCACTACTTTTCCGTCTGGTACGCGCCGTGGCCTTACTACGAACACTGGCCATACTACCCGTCCTGGTACGCCGGCCAGCCAGGTTGCTGCCCTCCCTACCGCCACCATCGCCACCACCGCGGCTTGGTTCCCGGGACCGGAGAGCCTGGCGCGCCACCGGCCACCCTGCCCGGATTTCCGGTCGGGATGCCGGCCATGAGCGAAGAACGCAGGCGGATACTGGACGACCGCAGCCTGCGGCGCGAATTGCGGTACGGCGGCGCCACGGCCCCCATGGGGTCCTTCAGCCGCCCGTCCGCGTCGATGGGAAGTATCCGATCCGCGCCGGGCGGCCGCACCAGCGCGGGCATGGCCTCCGGGCGCAATCCCGACCGACACGATCAGTAGCCCGGCCCGCGCCGCCGTCAGGCCAATGACCAATGGCAGTAGTCGACGTGCCTCGCTGTGCTAGATTGGGTACGGTCATGAGCATCCCGAAGCGGCCGAGATGAACATCGTCCAGGAGATCCGCCAGCGCCGGGTACTGCCTGCCGTTGGTGTCTACATTGGCGCTTGCTGGGTGGTCATCGAAATACTCGACCGGCTGGTCGATCGCTATTTCCTCTCGCCTTACCTCACGGATATCGTTTTCTGGGGCCTGTATTCGCTGCTGCCGACGGTATTCCTGCTGGCCTGGACCCACGGCCGGCCCGGCAAGGACCGGATCAGCCGGTCAGAAAAAATCGGCGTTCCGCTCAACCTGATTGCCAGTGCCGGACTGTTGTTGATGGTCTTCGGTGGCAAGGACCTGAGCGCAACCGCCGAACTGGTCACGGTGGCGAACGAGTTGGGGCAGACCGAAGCGCATTACGTCCCCAAAGACTCCTACCGCCGTCGGATCGCGGTGTTCTTCTGGTCCAACGACAGTGGCGATCCGTCGTTGGACTGGCTTCAATACGGGCTGACCGAGCTGCTTGCGCAGGATCTGCAGCAAGATCCGTTCATCGTGGTCACGTCACCCTGGCCGGACCACGGGTCCGGAGCGTATGCGCAAATGCAGGCCGCCGGTTTCGATGATGGCCTGGGTTTGCCGCTGAGCCTCAAGCAGGACATCGCTCACGCCGCGAATCGCGCCTGGTTCATCGACGGCGGCATCGACCGGGTCGCGGGCGGGTTTCGGGTTGCCGCCAATGTCTGGAACACCGACAGCCTTGAACGCCTCGCCGAACTCACGGAACAGGGCCCCGACCTGCTGGAGTTGGTGGACCGCATCTCCTCCGGCGTTCGCGAGGTCCTGGAGATTCCTTCTGCGGGCGGTGTCGCGGGCGATCTGCCGCTGCGCGAGACCTACGGGCGCTCGGAAGCCGCGCTCAGGAGCTACGTCGAAGCACGCGCCGTGCTCCTATTCGAAAATGACTGGGCCGAGTCGAGCCGCCTGTACGATGACGCCATCGAGGCCGATCCCGGCTTTGTCCTGGCCTGGTACCACAAGGGCCTGAACCAGTGGGAGCAGGGCGACGCGGCCGGTGCCGAGGCGTCCTTGCTGGCGGCGCAAAAACTCGCCTACCGGTTACCCGAGCGGGACAAGGCCGAGCTCAAGGCGCTGACGTACCGGATTTCGGGCGACCAGGACAAACTGGAGAAATTCCTGAGGCTGCAGATGCGCATCCGGGGCGATGCGGCGGCCTATCGTGACCTGGCGAATTTCCTGATGCTGACGGGTCGCCTGGAGGAGGCCAAGCAGCAATTCAAGGCCGCCATGCAGCTGGACAGTTCGGACCTGCGCTCTTACATGCGGCTGTCGGTACTGGAAAGGTCCACCGGGAACCTGAACGGTGCCATCGAGTTCGGCCGCCAGTTCCTGGCGGCGCGCCCGGACGATCTGGAGGGCCACCTGATGATGGGTGACCTGTGGCTCGAGGCGGGTGACATGGAGGCTGCCAGGGACTACTACGAACAGGCCCAGCTGCTTGAAGACCTGCCATTCAGTGCCACCCTGCGCCTGGCGGGCCTCGCGATGCGGCAGGCGGAATGGGCAAGGGCGCGTGAGCTGATCGAAGAAGCGCGCGAGGCCGCGGTCACGCCGCGGCAGCTCAGCGCGGTTTTGGACACCGAGGGCGGCCTCGAGTTGAGGCTCGGCCGGATTCAGCGGGCGCTTGATCTCGTCGAGCGGCAATCGGAGATCAACCGCCAGGTGATGTCTCCGGTAGAGCAGGTATTTTCCTACACCGTACCGGTCATCCAGTTCAACCTCCAGTTGAACCGGCTGGACAGGGCAGAGCAGGTGTTGCTGTCGGCGCAGGAAGCGATCCAGCCTCCCATCAACCAGTTACTCGCTTTCATGGAAGCCGTGCTGCGCGCCAGGACGGGCGAATTCGAGCGGGCCGAGTCCGCTGTCAGCGCAGGTGCCGAGTTGATTGAACGTTTCAAGGCCGATTACCTCGCGTTCCAGATCCCGCTGGTTTCCGCCGACATTGCCGCCCAGAAGGGGGACTATTCGGCCGCGGCGCGCCTGTACCAGCAAGCCATCGAGCAGGTTCAGCGTTCCGCCGTCGCGATTGCCCAGAGCGGCTCGTTGCCGCAGTTGAACGGGCTCTGCGCGCAGATGCACGTCAAGGCCGGAGAACCGGAAGCCGCTAAGAGCGTGCTGGATTTCGCGTTCAAGCGGGACGCCGCCGAGCCGCTGCTGTGGGTGGCGCGAGCCATGCTGCAGGACGTCAACGGCTCTCCGCACATGGCGCTGGCCTCGATCAATTACGCCCTGGCGATCTGGGTGCAGGCCGACTCCGATTACATCCAGTACAAGGAAGCCCTGGCACTTCGCGACCGGCTGGCCGCGGGCCTCGACTGATCCGGGCTGATTCCGGCCCTGTATTTTCCGGTCCGGGCACAGCTGCCCTTTGTCCTTGATTTTCAGTACAATACGCGCTCGTTTCTGAAAGCCATACTGACCCTGATGCTCCATGCGGAAACCTTCGATGTGATCGTGATCGGCGGCGGCCATGCCGGCACCGAGGCGGCGCTCGCCGCCGCTCGGACCGGCGCCCGGACGCTGCTGGTGACGCACAGCATCGAAACCATCGGCCAGATGAGCTGCAACCCGGCAATCGGGGGGATCGGCAAGGGACATCTGGTCAAGGAAATCGACGCCATGGGCGGCGTAATGGCGCGCGCCGCGGATGCGGCCGGCATCCAGTTGCGCACGCTCAACTCCCGCAAGGGGCCAGCGGTCAGGGCAACGCGCGCCCAGTGCGATCGAGGCCTGTACCGGGCCTTTATCCGTCGCGCCGTCGAAGGGCAAGCCGGCCTGTCGCTGTTCCAGGCTGCTGTCGACGACCTGCTCCTGGAAGGCGATCGCGTGGCGGGCTGCCGCACCGCAGCCGGGCTGGAGTTCCGGGCCGCCGCGGTGGTGCTGACGACCGGCACCTTCCTCGGCGGCAAGATCCATATCGGCGAGGAGCAGTTCGAAGGAGGGCGCGCCGGGGACCCGCCTTCCAACCTGCTGGCCGCGAGGCTGCGGGATATGCCGTTCACGGTCGGTCGCCTGAAAACCGGCACGCCACCCCGGATCGACGGCAAGACCGTGGATTTCGGCGCCATGAAGCGCCAACCCGGGGACGAACCGCGGCCGGTGTTTTCGTATATTGGAACCGCCGGCGATCATCCGGTGCAGGTATGTTGCTGGATCACGCATACCTCGGAGAAGACTCACGACATCATTCGCGGCGCACTGCACCGCTCGCCCCTGTTTTCCGGCGAAATCGAAGGGGTGGGGCCACGCTATTGCCCCTCGATCGAGGACAAGGTGGTTCGATTCGCCGAACGCGGCAGCCACCAGATTTTCATCGAACCGGAGGGCCTGCATACCCAGGAACTCTATCCCAACGGCATTTCCACGAGCCTGCCGTTCGATGTGCAGCTCGATTTCGTCCACTCCATCCCGGGTCTGGAGCGTGCGCACATCACGCGCCCTGGTTACGCCATCGAGTATGATTTTTTCGATCCGCGGGAACTCCACGCCCACCTCGAGACCAAGCATGTGGCGGGCCTTTTTTTCGCCGGCCAGATCAACGGCACGACCGGCTACGAGGAAGCCGCGGCACAGGGCCTGGTGGCCGGGGTCAACGCGGCCCGCAGCGCGCGTGGGGAATCTCCCTGGGCGCCGCGGCGGGATGAGTCCTATATGGGCGTCATGGTCGACGACCTGATCACCCAGGGCACCCTCGAGCCCTACCGCATGTTCACCAGCCGGGCCGAGTACCGCCTGCACCTGCGCGAGGACAACGCGGATCTTCGGCTGACCGAAAAAGGCCGCGAACTGGGACTGGTCGACGAGTCGCGGTGGCGATTCTTCAGCGAAAAGCGCGAACGCATCGAGGCGGAGAGGCAGCGCCTGCACGACCTCTGGGTGGTGCCTGGCGCCGCCCTGGCCACCGCACTGGAATCCGGCCTCGGCATCGCCATCAGCCGGGAGAGCCGGGCTCTGGACCTGCTGAAGCGGCCGGAGCTGGATTACGGCAAATTGGTTTCCGTCGACGGCATCGGGCCCGGGGTGGACGACCCCGGTGTCGCCGGGCAGGTGGAAGTCCAGGTGCGGTATGCCGGATATCTGGCCCGGCAGCAGGAAGACATCGAGCGCCGGCAACGGCAAGAGGGCATGGCCATTCGCGAGGGTTTCGACTACGGCCTGGTGCGGGGCCTCTCCTCCGAGGTGCGAGAGAAGCTGGAACGGGTCAGGCCGGACACTATTGGGCAGGCTTCCCGCATCCCCGGCATGACTCCGGCGGCGATTTCGCTGTTGCTGGTGCACCTGAAAAAAGACCGCCAGCGGGTAGCCTGAGCCCGCCGGATCGAACAAATTCAGAAAATCACGAATTCACAACACCGAATTTACAGTTTCTTAACGTCGATTGGATATGCTGTAGTCGTAAGTTGACTGTGCCTAGCGCGTCGCCCCTCAAAACAGGCAGTCCCCACACTTCTATGCCTAAGCGATGCGCTTTCGAGCCCTGGACTCCAATCCGGGGCTTTTTTTTGTTCGGTCAAAGGGCGGACTGACGCGGCCTCCCGCGGCGAAAACCGCTTGGCGGCCCGGCCGATTCCGGTAAAATCCACCCTTCAGCCGCGCGAGGCCAGAGGCGCCCGATTGCCGGTGAACTGAACCAGACCAGGACCCTTGCCATGAGCGATGACACGCCAGCCATCCCGACCCACTTCATCCGCAATATCGTCATCGACGATATCGAGTCCGGCAAACATCAGGAAATCGTCACCCGCTTTCCGCCGGAGCCCAATGGCCATCTGCACATCGGCCATGCAAAGTCCATTTGCCTGAATTTCGGCATTGCGGACGAGTTCGGCGGGCGCACGAACCTGCGTTTTGACGACACCAACCCGTTGAAGGAAAACGAGGACTTCATGCTGGCCATCATGGAGGACGTGCGCTGGCTGGGCTTCGAATGGGACGCCTTGTATCACGCCTCGGACTATTTTGCGCAGCTTTACGAATACGCGCTGCACCTGATCCGGACCGGCAAGGCCTACGTCGAGGAATTGACGGCCGACGAGATCCGCGCCTACCGCGGCACGCTGACCGAACCGGGGCGCGAGAGCCCCTGGCGTGATCGGCCGGTGGAAGAGAGCATGGACCTGTTCCAGCGCATGAAAGCCGGGGAGTTCGAGGACGGCCAGTACGTTCTGCGCGCAAAGATCGACATGGCGTCGCCCAACATCAACATGCGGGACCCGGTGGTCTACCGAATCCGCAACGCCTCGCACCACCGGACCGGCGACGAGTGGCACATCTACCCGATGTACGACTGGGCGCATGGAATCTCCGACGCGATCGAGGGCATTACGCATTCCCTGTGCACGCTTGAATTCGAGGATCACCGACCGCTTTACGACTGGTTTCTGGAGAACATCCCCGCACCGTGCCATCCGCGCCAGATCGAGTTCGCACGCGGCAATCTGGACTACACCGTGATGAGCAAGCGCCGGCTGCGTGAGCTGGTCGAAGAAGGTCGCGTCACCGGCTGGGACGATCCACGCATGCCGACCCTGGCCGGGTTGCGCCGGCGCGGTTTCACGCCCGAGGCCATTCGTGCCTTCTGGAACGAGATGGGCATTTCCAAAGCCGAAAGCATCATTCCGATGACGGTGCTGGAAAACGCCGTCCGCAATGATCTGAATGTCCGCGCCCCGCGGACCATGGCGGTGCTCGATCCGCTCAAGGTCGTGCTGACGAATTTTCCCGCCGGCGAAACGGAGTGGCTGG
>Ga0209536_100013528_pt1 | contig 11763 bp, 7 predicted proteins | sample DeeMarSeWOR28_12_FD_187461 | JGI IMG/M metagenome (GOLD analysis project Ga0209536, IMG submission 187461) | Marine sediment microbial communities from White Oak River estuary, North Carolina - WOR-2-8_12 (SPAdes) (version 2) | ecosystem: Environmental > Aquatic > Marine > Intertidal zone >...
CAATAATATAATTACCCATTTCATCATTAGTCGCTCGCATAGGTACCACCACCGATCCACCATCGAGTAAAGGTCCTGTACCCGAATAACCAACCACTCCGCCCCATGTCCGTTTCCCGATCAGCGGACCTAGCCCGGCTTTCCTGAAATAATGAGGGAAAATATCACCATCGGAAGCCGAGGTCTCGTTGATCAGGCATACCTTATGTCCATGGAATACGGTATACGGATAGGTCATGGGTTTATCGCTGTCATAACCAAAGCGGGATCCCATCATTTTCGTATCCAGACGCTCAATGATCCATTGCGATACATTTCCGCCCCCATTCGACCTTACATCTACTATTAACCCCTCCTTCCGGATCTGCGGATAAAACCACTTGATAAATTCATAAATTCCACTTGATCCCATGTCCGGGATGTGCAGGTATCCCACCCGTCCGTCTGTTAATTCATCTACTTTTTCCCGGTTGCCGTCTACCCATTCTTTATACAATAATGCCTGCTCGCTGAATACCGGATTAAATTTTACTTCTCTTGAACCGGATAGTGAAGGTTCGTTATTTACAGTCAGCACAATTGGATTGGTTTTATGCTGGAGAAGCCGATAAGGATTATCTTCCGCATCCAGGGTTTCACCATCAATCGCAAGAACATATTCACCTGCCTTAATGTCAATCCCGATTTCGGTAAGCGGCGACAGGTACTTGGATTCTTCATTATCCCCTTTTAATATTTTAGCAATCCGGTATTTACCGGACGATGGATCCATTTCAAAACGGGCGCCGGGCAGGCCTACTTTAGGCCTTTCCGGTATTTCAAAATCACCTCCCTGAATATAGGCATGCCCGATATTCAATTCGGCGATCATCTCGCTGATCACATAGTTCAGGTCGGATCGATGTGCCACATGTTCGAGCAGTTGACTGTATTGTTTTCCAATAGCCTCCCAATCATACCCATGCATGTTATCTACATAAAAGAAATCGCGGTACCTTCTCCATACTTCCCAGAAGATCTGTTTCCATTCTTCACTGGGAATCCTGTCCACGAAAAGATCGCTGGTTGAGACCGTTTTTTTATCCTTGACTTTCGGTTTCGCGTCCATTAAAAAATAAGATTGCTTCTGCCGTACCAGAATTTTATTGCCATCCTGGGATAATGCCAATCCCCTGATATCCTCAATGAGTTGGGAAGATTCGCGGTCTTTGATTGAATAAAAATGAAGAGAAGGTTCTTCGTAACTTGGACGGCCGTAAAAATTAGCACCGGTAGTGGCATATAAAAGATGATCTTTGGTAGCTGCCAGGGCTACAATATTGTCTGAAGCAACGGGTAGGCGGATCACACGCCCGGATAACTCATCGAAATCAATTTTAATATAATCCGGAGCCTCTTTTACATCTTTCTCTTTTTTCTTATCTTTTTCATTATCCACATCCGGGTCTTCTTTTTTCGTTGTAATTTCTACTTCATCGCTTTTTGGTTCCAGGATGTTTTTTACATCTTTTCTGAGCGACATGCCGAATATCCCGGTATTCCTGTTGCCGGCATAGTTCCATTCGATTCGGCTGATCTGTGGGGTAAATTCCCTGTCTGAAAGATAATAAAGATAATTACCCTCCGGGTCCCAGGAAGGATTATATTCGCTGAATGCATTACTGGTGATCTGTCGGGCCCGCTGATCTCCCACACTCCAGATATAAAGCGATTGGAAGCCATTCCAGTCCGTCATTGAGAAGGCGATATGGCCCCCTTTTGGCGACCAGCTGTAATCTGTGATCCGGCCAAACGGATTGTCTGCGATCTCAACTACCTCCCGTGTGGCTACGGTAAGGACGAAAAGCCTGCCGTTTTGATCCGAATAAGCAATACGTTCGTTGTCATTCGACCATGCCGGACCATATAACATATCCCGGTGTTCCGTAGTTAATTGGATAGCTTCTTCATCTCCCTGTTGATCGATGGTGTAGACCTGGTCTTCCCCGCTTTGATCGGATATGAAAGCAATCAGGCTACCATCGGGTGACCAGCTGGCCCATTTATCGTGTGCATTGGATGAGTTGGTCAGATTTCGGGTAGGTCCATTTTCGATGGGGACGGAAAACAGGTCCCCTCTCGCCACAAAGAGGGCCCTTTCTCCCTTCGGTGATAAGCTGAAGTTCTCAATGTTCCCGGAGGCTGAATAACGGGAAGGCCGCATGGATAATCCATCATCCGGTACAAGGATGGATAGAGGCTGAGTGGATTTTGATTCGATATTATAAATTACAAGTTCACCCGCATACTCATATACAATTTGATCCCTGTTGTCGGAGGATGGCCAACGGATGTCCCAGGTATTGCTTCCGGTCAGCTGATTTACATCGCCGGAGTTAATATCGAATACATATAGATTCATTGTCCCATCGCGGTCGGAAGTAAAATATATTTTCCCGCCAATCCACATCGGATCGCGTTCCGACCGCTTCGAATGAGAAACTTCTTTTGTTTTTAGCGTATTCAGATCAAAAATATATAAATTTTGGGCCCATCCTCCTTCGTATCTTTTCCAGGACCTGAAATCCCTGAATAAGGGAGAGAAGACAATTTGGGTGCCATCGGGACTCAGGTCACCGGCCCCGGAGGTAGGCATGGGTAATTTTACGGGTAATCCACCCTCCATACGGACCGTATACAATGCCGTTTCCGTACTTCCGGCATTCGCATCCCGTAACGAACGGAACAGGATGCCCGAACCATCCGGTGTCCATCCGTATACCTGGTTGTCGTATCCCCAGCGGGGGGCAAGGGGCCCTCTGGCCGGATAGTAGGTAAGCTGTTTAGGCAGGCCTCCTATAGCCGGCATTACGTAAACCTGCTCATCCCCATCGTACTGACCGGTAAAAGCAATCCATTTCCCATCAGGGGAGAATTTTGGAAAAACCTCCTGGCCGGGATGAGCTGTAAGACGTATCGCATTTCCTCCAGCGGAAGATACCTTCCAAAGATCCCCTCCGTAACAGAATACGATCTGATCTCCGTAAATATCCGGAAAACGTAACAGTTTTGTCTGGGATAGGGATTGGAAAGAAATTAAACAGAAGAACGCGAAAAATATTAAGACATTTTTCATTTATAAACTATTTTTTATAATTAACAGATATATAAAGTCTTCGCACGGGATGGCTGTAGCCTAAATATTTGCAATAATAGGCCTTACTTCTTTTACGACAAACATATCTACCCTAATAATTGTTCATTTTATTCCTATGAATTCCGGTCTTTTCTACCAATAACGATCAACATTTAACTATCTGTGAGCGGAAAGGAGGTATACTTTTTTTCCATAAAGAATGCGCCTCCCGTGGATATGTTAAGTGGAGTGATTCTGATTTTGGCTAACTTTACTTTTTAAATTTCAAGGATGAATATTCAAAATTTAATTAATAGACTTCGGTTCGAAATCCATCAAATCTTCCAATTATTTAATGATTGGATGAATGAAGATCAAGTGATAAGGAATTTCAAAAGGAATAATGAAAGCTGGTCGATCGATCAAATTCTCGAACATGTCTCTCTGACGAATCACTATCTTCTTTTACTCATCCGAAAGGGGACAAAGAAAGCCCTAAGAAAGAGTCGGGAAATCGTTCTCGAGGAAGAATTGACCGGTTATGATTTTCATCAACCGGACCTTGAAGCCATTGGAGATGTCCAATCCTTCAAATGGAAGAGTCCTGAACATATGTTGCCTGTTGGTGATTCGCGGGATGTGATTGTAAATAGATTTAACTCCCAATACGAACAATTATTAGATATCCTGGAACAGTTAAAAAATGGAGAAGGGATCTTGTATAAAACTACGATGAGCGTTTACCGGCTTGGTAAACTGGATGTTTATCAGTACATAAATTTCCTTGTATTACACGCGAAACGACATATTGAGCAGATGGAAATGGTAAAAAAAAAGTTTTATTCACAGAAAAGATAGATCGCTATTTGTTTGGTAATTTAATTCCCTTTGAGTTAAAATATCCTAACCGGTTCGTCCTAAATACGTAACGACCCATAATGCAATAACCAGTACCAAATTAATTATAGATCGACGATGTATCCCATCACGCGAGAATAGGTTTTATACTAAAGCGGTTTCCTGCCGGTGTATTTTCTCAGTGGACTTCCCACGAATTTCTTCCCTTAAACAGGGTAAGGAGATCTTGTTCACCTGCCCGTTTGAGTGCTCTTTCTTTTTGTTCATGTAAACGATCTTCATAGGTTGGACGCTGAGATGCATAAAGAACGCCCAATGGCCTCGGCATATCGTTTTCCTCGGATAAGCGACTCAGGATCGTCGCTTTCATGGGATCTGTTTCATCGTGAATCCACAAATCATTCTTCGAATATCCTTCGGATAGCTCCACAATTTGAGGTTTCAATCCATCCAGAATAATTCCCTGATCTTCGTTATTTCCAAAAACCAAAGGATTGCCGTGTTCGAGTGCAATGGTATGATCCTTTTTAAATTTTTTATCCGTATATATCGAGAATGCGCCATCGTTGAATACATTACAATTCTGATAGATTTCAATAAAAGAAGCGCCTTTATGATCATTGGCACGCTTTAAAACCGATCGCAATAATTGAGGATCCACATCGAGACCCCTGGCAACAAAAGAAGCATCGGCACCAAGTGCCAGGGCAAGGGGATTGAAGGGCGAGTCTATCGTTCCCCACATGGCCGATTTATTAATGGTTCCAATGGGGGAGGTCGGAGAATATTGTCCTTTGGTTAAACCATAGATCTCATTATTGAATAAAAGGAGGTTGACATTAAAATTTCGTCGAAGCAAATGGATCAAATGATTTCCCCCAATGGAAAGACCGTCGCCATCCCCGGTAACGATCCATATATTCAGATCACGACGGATCGCACGCAGTCCCGATGCAATCGCCGTCGCGCGTCCATGTATGGAATGCATCCCATATGTGTTCATGTAGTAGGGAAAACGCGATGAACATCCTATCCCTGAGATAAATACGATCTCTTCCCTCGGTGTTTGTGCTTCTGCCAGTACCGACTGAACCTGTTTGAGAATGGAATAGTCCCCACATCCCGGACACCAGCGGATTTCCTGGTCAGAAGCATATTCCTTGCCGGGTACAGAGATTTGTGTTTTTACCTGACCCTTTGGCTTCATTCCGGCAGGAGCTTTAATTTTTAATTTAGGTTTCACGGACCATTTCCTCCTCTAAAAGGTTAATGATTTTATTTTTGATCTCGGTCTTTGTAAAAGGCATTCCTTTGATCTTATTCAGGCCGATCGCATGTATATTATATTTCTCACCCAGAATCCTGATCAATTGCCCATTGTTGAGCTCCGGAATCAGGATCATATCAAATTTTGAAAGAATTTCCTCCAGATTCCTGGGAAAAGGCCGGAGATATCGCAGGTGGGTAAATCCAATTCCCTTTTGTTTTTCATGGATAAGTTCCCTTACTGCAGATAAAGAAGCACCGTAGGTGGACCCCCATCCCAATACCAGCACTTTCCCGGATTTGTCTCCGGCCTCAATCGTTTGCTCCGGAAGGTACTCAGCGATTTTATCAACTTTCGCTTCCCTGATTTTGACCATTTTTTCATTGTTATCCGGATCGTAGGAGACGTTTCCGGTCTCATCCTCCTTGGATAGCCCACCAATTCGATGTTCAAAGCCTTTTTTTCCGGGGGCTGCCCAGGGTCTCGAAAGTTTTTCATCCCGGAGGTAGGGTAAAAAAGTATTTTCTCTGAGATGGGTATTGGTTGCCATAGGGATCTTTATTGCCGGGAGTTGCCGGGGATCCGGAATTTTCCATGGACTGGATCCATTTCCCAGGTAACCATCACTCAGTATCATGACAGGTGTCATGTGTTCTATAGCAACCTTCCCAGCCTGGTAGATGATATCAAAACAATCCGAGGGAGATTTAGCCGCCATGACCGGTAGGGGGGTTTCCCCATTCCGTCCGTAAAATGCCTGTAACAGGTCGGATTGTTCTGTTTTCGTGGGCATGCCGGTGGAGGGGCCCGCCCGTTGAACATTGATGATCAATAAAGGTATTTCCAGGGCAACGGCAAGCCCGATCGCTTCCGTTTTCAATGCGATTCCAGGGCCTGAGGAAGCGGTAATTCCAAGCCCCCCGCCGAAAGAAGCACCAATTGCGGATGTAACAGCGGCGATTTCATCCTCTGCCTGAAAGGTATAGACATATTGTCGCATTCGTGCAAGATCATGGAGGATATCCGACGCAGGAGTTATGGGATATCCGGCAAAAAATGTTTCGAGCTTTGTTTTTTGAGCCAGTGAAACTATGCCAAATGCGATGGCCTCGTTTCCCCTGATGTTTCTATAAATACCCTTATCCAGCTTGGCGGGCCTTACATCGATATTAGGGGTGGTCGCTTCAACGGTAATCCCAAAATTGTATCCTGCTTTTAATACTTTACTATTTGCGGCGGCAATCTCAGGTGTTTTATCAAATTTCTTACTCAGGAATTCCTCAGTAAAATCAGTTTTTCTGTTGAATAACCAGTAGACGAATCCCAGGGCGAACATGTTTTTGGACCGGTCGATTTCCTTAATGCTTAGCCTGGAATCGCCTAACGCATTTCTCGTAAACTGGGTAATGGCAATTTTATGTACGACAAAATCGGATAACAATTTATCATTGTCCATCGGATTTTCATCAGGATCGTATTTTGCAAGGCGTATGTTTTTATCATCAAATCCGTCCGTGTTCAGGATCAACGTTCCACCCGGTTTCAGAAAGATGATATTCGTCTTGAGGGCGGCCGCATTCATGGCAACCAGCACATCGAATTCATCTCCCGGAGTATGAATCTGCCGACTGCCAAAATGAAGCTGGAAACCGGATACTCCATATAAAGTCCCTTGAGGAGCGCGTATTTCGGCAGGAAAATCCGGAAAGGTAGCCAGGTCGTTCCCATATTTTGCAGCTGTCTCGGTAAACTGGCTTCCGGTCAATTGCATTCCGTCTCCTGAATCTCCGGCAAATTTGATGACGATATTTTCTTTGAGTGTATTCATCTAATTACGATGTATATCCAAAAGTAAACCTATAAGTTTAATCATTTCGTTGATGTGTAGCAAATTATCAACTAAATGAAATATCGCAAATAGCGTATAATATGAGGGTCAAGGGAAAGAAAGATATGTTATTTAATAAAAAAAACCTCTTCGGGATGGAAGAGGCTTTTTAAATATATTTTTAATTTAGCCTACATCGAGGGAGGTAAAATTACCCGATCAATTACATGAACCACTCCGTTGGAAGCATTCACATCAGCCAAGGCTACGGCAGCATTATTTACCTTGACACCGTTTTTAAGATCAATGGTTACGGCCTCTCCCTGAACTGTATTTGCCGTTTGACCATCTTTCAAATCACCTGACATTACTTTACCTGAGACCACATGATAGGTAAGCACAGCGATCAGCTTGTCTTTGTTTTCTGGCTTGAGGAGACTTTCAAGAACGCCATCCGGAAGAGAAGCAAAAGCTGCATTCGTAGGAGCAAAAACAGTGAAAGGGCCAGCAGAATTTAATGTTTCAACCAGACCGGCTGCTTTTACGGCCGTCACCAGGGTAGACAGGTCGTCGGTTTCGCTGGCTAATTCGACGATGGTCTTGGACTGAGCGTTGACATTAAAATTAATCAGAATCCCAAACAGAAAACTGAGGCTTAAAATAGCAATTTTTTTCATAGTGAATAAAGTTTAGTTTGTTAAATTGAATAACAGTAAAACCTGCAGCAATCAATTTTGTTTAAATATCTTTAAAAAAAATTAGACATATTTTCGAAAAGATCATTTGAAGGAACCTTAGGCCGTTTTTAGTTAAAAAATTTATTTCATCGGTAAAAAATCATGCTGAAATCCAATAATGTGATTGAATTCCTATTTCCTATTGGTCCTCAAATAGAATATATTCGCAGATTCACAAAACATAATTATGATGCAGAATATTGAGAATAAGATCACGCTGATAACGGGAGGCAGCAAGGGAATCGGATACGGAATTGCCAGGGTTTTAATGGATATGAACATGCGGGTTGCCATTACTAGCCGGTCGGAAGAAAGTGCAAGCCATGCAGCCACGGAATTGAATAAATCCGGAAAAGGAGAAGCTTTTGGGATAGGGGCTGATGTGAGAAGCCTGAAAGACCAGCTGCGAGCTGTAAAAGCGGTTACAGAGAAATGGGGCAGGCTCAATGTTTTGATCGCCAACGCGGGGCTGGGACATTTCGGATCGATTGAGGACCTCACCGAAACGCAATGGTCCGAAACGATCGATACGAATCTTACCGGAGTATTTAACAGTGTAAAAGCCTCGATCCCTCAGTTGAAAAAGACAAAAGGTTATATAATTACCATTGCCAGCCTTGCGGGTACCAACTTTTTTGCAGGAGGTTCCGCCTACAACGCAAGTAAATTCGGATTGGTTGGATTCACCCAGGCAATCATGCTTGATCTGCGGCACGAAGGGATCAATGTGAGCACCATCATGCCTGGATCAGTGGAAACCTATTTTAACAATCATAATCCGAATCCTGAAGGTAGCTGGAAAATACAACCTGAGGATATTGGCCAACTGGTGGTAGATCTATTGCAAATGCATCCCCGGACCTTGCCAAGCAAGATTGAGGTACGGCCATCTCAACCACCAAAAAAGTAACATTTTTGTGATGTCGTCATTCCTGATGGCATTGAGGGTTGGTGATGTGGGTGATCAGGAATCGATATTGAACTTTCATACAGATCCCTGATATCCCTCACTCCGTTCAGGCTTCAGGATCACTACTTCGCTGGAGAATGGTCCTTCCTGCCGGTCTGAGTGTAAAGGCAGGAAGGAGAGCCCGCCGTCGCCTTTGCTTTGGCGGGTGAACAGGAATCTTTAACAATTAATTCAGATTTCAGATAGCTTTAGTCGGTTTTTTCAGAAATAACGGTTACTGATTTTGATAACCCAATACCTTTTCATAAAGCTGTCAATGCCTGCAGCTGACGGGCTTTGGTGGTTCCCCCTCCTTTCAGGGTCAGTTCCACCGGACGATTTGACTCCCAGGAACCTCTGGTGAAGTCAGGTACGTCCACCGAGTTTGATCGATTGGCCACCGATTGTTCACTCAATGGCGCAACGGAACTCCAGAGCGCCGCATCGTACACATCCTGATCAAGAGGCAATCCATTTCGCAGGCAATCAATTAACCTCCAGTCCATGATAAAATCCATACCTCCATGGCCGCCGACTTCTTTTGCAATTACGCCGATATGTTTTATTATTTCCGGTGTATATTGTTCTTCGAGCTTTTTTATTTCATCTTCAGACAGCCATTCATGACCTACCGAGATCCTTGCGGGTTCAGGCCATTTCCGTGCACTTGCCCTGGTGCCACTCAGGAGATGGATACGGGAATAGGGCCGGGGAGAAGTAATTTCGTGCTGAACCATTATTGTTTTGCCACGGTAGGTTCTTATAATGGAGGTGTTCATGTTACCCCGGAATTTCACTCCGACATATTTCGCATAAAAATCATCTTCTTGGGCAAGCTCCTTCGCTTTTTGAGCCAATTGAAAATCATTTGATGACATAGATGTAAGATATTCCATATTATCCCCACGATTAATATTCAGGGCCTGGCAGACCGGGCCCAATCCATGGGTCGGGTATATATTCCCATCTCTCCTGTTTTCCTCCAGTCTCCACATATCTTCATAGGCATCTTTTGCAAATAATGCCTCGAGCAAGGTATGAATATAGGCGCCTTCGGCATGAACTATTTCCCCAAAGAATCCCTGGCGCGCCATATTCAGCGTCAGAAGTTCAAAAAAATCGTAACAACAGTTTTCAAGCATCATACAATGTTTGCGGGTGCGCTCAGAGGTTTCGACCAGTCGCCAGCACTCTTCAAGGGTTTTGGCAGCGGGCACTTCCACCGCCACGTGTTTACCCTGTTCCATGGCATAAACGGCCATCGGGGTGTGCCACGACCAGGGCGTACATATGTATACGAGATCAATATCCTCTCTTTCACATAATTTTTTCCATTCATTTTCATTTCCATAATATTCAGCTGCCGCCGGCATTCCTCTTTTTTTAAGGTTATCCTGACTGATTTTAACCTGTTGTTCGCGTTTATCCGCAATTGCCCTGATCTCAACATTGTCAATTTGCAGGATCCGGATGACCGCCGCTGTGCCCCGGCTGCCTACTCCGATAATCCCGATTCTAACCGTGTCAATTTTAGGAGCACTAAAACCGCACATATTGAATATCTGGTTCTGAACCGGCTGCAGATCTGATACAGGATTTTCCTCCTTACTTTCCGTACGGCATCCATTAAATCCCCATGCCAGGGCACCGGTACCGAGGGTTATCTGCTTTAAAAAATTTCTGCGTTTGGTGGATTTTGAATTTTTCATGGTACTGGAAATATTTTTGAATCAATTTATGAAAGTTTATCGATATTTTATTTAAAGATGAAAAGTAATAAAAAATAATCTGAATAGTTGAAATGGTCCGTACGGATTCCGGATTATTTTCCCTGTGGTCGAACTTCAGGCAGGACGACTTCGGGTAGGAGGTTGTGGCAGCCAGTCTTCGATACGTTCTCGGAAGAACGTCTTTCCTGCCAGCCTTAACACGGATTTTTAGTTCGGGCATGCCTGACGGCCAGGCATGCAGGAATCTACATCAAATTCGTAGCCGTCCCTTATACCATCTTGCCCAGCGGCATTTTCGCGTTATAAAGAAGGAAATCCCCGGGAAATTATCCGGTCGGTCATTTATAGCCTACGATACTAACTTTGGGTATACCGTTCACCAGGATATATTCAGTTGCCTTTTGATTTCCTGGTTCGTATTTGTGAAAATTTCAATAAATTCAGAATAGGGTTGATGATCGCCTTTTATCAATCCCCGGTTTGCCCTCCTGGTAGGAGAATCGACATCAATTACCTTAAACCAGGCTGCGCCTAATAGATAAGGCCGGGACGCCAATTGTTTCATACAGGTCCGGTAAAATTCTCCTCTTTCCTTCTGATTTTTTACTACCTGAGGCCAACTCCAATCCAGGCGCCGGTTATAGGGATCCTCTCCAAAATCATAAAGGCCTGAATCCATAGCTGGAATACTCCATTCTCCAATTATTATCGGCCTGCCGGTTTTCTCATGGATCCATTCGAGGATCTCCAGTTCTCCTTTACTGAAACCCGAAAACAAATTTTCAGGGTAGATATTCACACAAACCACATCGTATTTCGACCACAGATCGATGGTCCGGTACAAACTCATCATCGGATCAAGATTCAACCGGTTGGAGATGATCAGGTGATCCGGATCCAGTTCCTTAACCATATGATACGTATAGTCTATATATTCCTGAATCATAATTCTTTCAAACCCGATAAAATCCGTATAAAGCGGATCATCCCACTCAACCGGGGAAGGCTTATTTGACAAAATGTCTTCAAATGAAGAGAAATCATAACGGTTGAAACCGGAGGTCCAGGTTTCGTTTAATTGGTTGATCTTTTCATACTTGGATTTCAGGTAACGGATAAATTCCATAGCCGAATAATCCCCCCATACATATTCAAACAGCGAACTGTAATCGATTTCATTGTCCATAAACCAACCCGCAAACCAAGGTTTTTCTTTATATCGGGATATCCGTTCCCGGGCTTTTTCCCTGGCGTCTTTTCTCCATTCCGGGTTGAAAGG
>Ga0209536_100013529_pt1 | contig 11761 bp, 8 predicted proteins | sample DeeMarSeWOR28_12_FD_187461 | JGI IMG/M metagenome (GOLD analysis project Ga0209536, IMG submission 187461) | Marine sediment microbial communities from White Oak River estuary, North Carolina - WOR-2-8_12 (SPAdes) (version 2) | ecosystem: Environmental > Aquatic > Marine > Intertidal zone >...
GAAACGCCAAACTGCCCCGCATGCGCAAAGAAATGAAGCCGCCCCAGGGCTATCACGATAACAGCGATACGCTTCTGATCGGTTGGGGCTCTACCAAAGGTGCGATTCAGGAGGCGGTAGACCTGTTGAGAAAAGAAGGCCTGAAAGTCGGCAGTCTTCATTTTACCGACTTGTGGCCGTTTCCGAATCATGCAGTTGAAAAACGACTCGCCGGGAAAAAGAAAATCATCATGGTGGAACAAAATTCAACGGCCCAGCTGGGGCAGCTGGTTCGACAGCAAACCGGCATCGACTTTTTCAAAGCGGTGCTCAAATATGACGGCCGGCCCTTTTATCCGTCGGAAATTGCTGCGGCCGTTCAAAAACATTTGAGGTGATGTGATGGCAGATACCGACATTTATGATTCCGATTATGAAAACCAGTGGTGTCCCGGCTGTGGAAACTTCGGCATTTTATCCGCCCTGAAAGACGCCCTGGTCGAGCTCGGCTTATCTCCCCATGAGATTCTGATCATATCCGGCATCGGGCAGGCCGCCAAGACACCCCATTTTTTAAAATGCAATACCTTTCATGGACTGCACGGGCGGGCGCTGCCGGTGGCAACCGGCGCGCTGCTGGCCAACCAGGACCTTAAAATCGTCGTTCACTCCGGCGATGGCGATTGCTACGGCGAAGGCGGCAACCATTTCATGCATGCCGTTCGCCGCAGCCTGGACATCACTTTGCTGGTCCACAACAACAAGGTCTACGGGCTGACCAAAGGACAGGCTTCACCCACTTCGGACCTGGGCATGGTGACCAAACTGCAGCAGCAGGGCGTCATCAGCGAAGCGTTTAATCCGCTGGCGGTTGCCATCGCCCTGGGGGCCGGATTTGTCGCCCGCAGCTTTTCCGGCCACAAGGATCACTTGAGCGGCATGATTCAAAAAGGCATCAGGCACAAGGGCTTCAGCCTGATCGATATCTTGCAGCCCTGTGTTTCCTTCAACCATCAAAACACCTTTGCATGGTATGACAAGCGGGTATATGATTTGAATGCGGCCGGCCACAGGCCGGAAGATTTAGGTCTTGCCATGCAAAAGGCCCTGGAATGGGGCGACAAAATACCGATCGGAGTTTTTTATCGGAAAGACAAACCGTCTTTCACCGACCGGGTCGCGCCCCTGAAAGAGGGACCGCTGGTTTCGAAAAAATACGACCCCAAAAGGCTGCAGTCCCTGCTGTCCGAACTGTAAGTTTTTTCAGATCGGCCAATCAAAAGAATCGCAAAAAAGGGTTGATGGTTCGAAGTCGTATGAGAAAAGTGGCCCCACTGCGCCCTTGCATAGCGGAAATGCCCCGGCATCTATTCCGGCCTGACCGGGTAGTCCCTTATCTTTTACCGATCAGGGCAACGCGCGCGCATTTCATTTGCCGGCGGCGCCGGTTGATCGCCCGGGCGCCGCTGTGCGCCGCGCAGAAGATGGCCTCGGGGAAGCCGGCGACCCGTTATTGGTTTTGACACGCCTTCCCCAGGCTGGACCATTTGTCGGAAATGTAAATCACCCGCCCGGTCGACCACGAATATTTTTTGCCCGGCGCAATCGGAGCCGTCGAATCATCGGCGGCGACGGTAAACACGCGCCCTTGACAATGCTGCGCACAGCTCGGCAGCCAGCCGTTTTCCCTGCGGGAAATACAAAGGGTACATTTAACCGGACCGTACTGCTCCGTATGGGCCATGACGCCAAAAGGACAGGCCGGCTCACATTCACCGCAGCGGGTACAAAGATCAAAATCGATTTGGATGCTTTTATCTTCGGCCCGGAAAATGGCTCCCGTTGGACAGGCTTCCCGGCACGCCGGGTGGCGGCAGTGCTGACACATGACCGGCACGAAATCCGTGAGCAGCTTTCCGTTTATTTTCCGCGGTCCGATTTCCTCAATTCGCACAGGCCTGGGCCCGGTTCCAATCCCGAGTTCCTGCTTGCAGGCAATCTCACAGGCCCGGCATCCCCAGCATCTGTCCAGGTCGACAATCAGGTAGACGGTATGTTCAGTCGTGGAATCCTTCAAAATCAGCTGCCGCTCTCCTTTCTGATCCGGCACATGATGCTGTGCATGCTGACGGTTCCAATTCCCGGAGCAAACTCATGCCAGGGGATCAGGTTGTTTACATTCTCTTCCCCCTGCCAGCCGGGCATGGCCAGGATAACGTCCGGCTGCAGGCCTTCGGTCAGCTCGGCAATCGCTGTGCACCTGCCGGTCGGGGTTTCAATGATGACTCGGTCTCCGGGGCCGATGCCTGCCTGGTCGGCGGTTTGCGGGTGGATCCTGACGGGCGGGACCGGGCACTGTTCGCGTAAAAGGGGATTGAGCCGGTTTTCGGTGTGCCTGAAAAACGGTCGCCTGGCGGTGGTCATGATCAAGGGGTATTCTAAAGCCAGCGTTGGGGTTTTTGCAGGGCTTTGAAACGGCTCGGTATACACGGGCAGCGGCTCACACCCATTCTTTTCGAAAATAGACGAGTATATCTCCACCTTGCCTGAGGGTGTTTTAAATCCGCTTTTTTCGTAGGTTTTAAACTCCAGCGGAGCGAACAACCTTTTTTGGGCGATAAAATCGCCCAGGCTGTATCCGGTCGGTCCCAGCAGGTAGTCATACATGGCCGTTTCATCTTCCCAGAATTTGTCTCCAACCCCCAGCCGCCTGGCCAGATCGATGATGATATCCACATCCGACCTCGCCTCCGGCAGCTCGGCCGCTTTCTGCTGGGCGATGGTGTGGGTATAGGACGTTTGAAAGGAGGAGATGACGTTGTTTCGCTCCAGCCAGGAAGAGGCCGGAAGGACGATGTCCCCCATCTCCGCTGTTGGGGTCATGAACAGATCCGTAACGGCCAGAAAGTCTAGTTTTTGCAGCGCTTCCAGAACCCGGCCGGAATTTGAATAACTGACCGCGGCATTGCTCCCGAATATCAAAGCCGCTTTAATCGGGTAGGGTTCGCCGGTGACGACGGTCTCCCATAAAGTGGGCATATGAGCGGTCGGCAGCGGGCTCAAATCCGAACACAGGAAAGGAAAATCCTCGTAGCCCCTTCTCAAAGGGACGTCCTTTTTGGAAAGAAAGTGGTTGCCGATGAAGTCGTGGGTGTTCTGGCTGATTTCTCCCCTGGTCGACACCAGAATGTTACCCCCCGGGATGTCGATGTTGCCGGTAATCGCCGCCAGCAGCGAAGTGACACGGCAAAACTGCAACGAATCGTGATCCAGATCGACAGCCAGGCAGCGGCAGATGCAGGCCGGGTTCGTGCGCGCGTAAATTTCTGCCGCTTGAACAATCTTTTCGCGGGAAACCCGGGTGATGCCTTCGCCCCACGCAGGTGTGCAATCGCGGACATGATCTTTGAGTCGTTCGAACCCGGTGGTCCAGTTCGCCACAAATTCACGATCATAAAGGTCGTTGTGGATGATCACATGCAGCATGGCCAGTCCAAGGGCGGTGTCCGTTTCCGGCCGCGGCTGCAGCCACAAATCGGCTTTGGCAGCGGTTTCGGAAAGATGGGGGTCAACGACGATCAGACAAGCGCCCCGCTCCCGCGCGTCCATGACCTCCGAGGCCTTGACCGGCCAGGTCGCAGGCGGATTGACACCCCAGACCAGCATGCATTGGGTGTTTTCGCAGTCGGAGGACTCCAGGTAGGGGGCCCCGAAAGTCACCTTGTTATCAACCAGTCGCGGCCACAAACACTGGGCCCAGCCGGTCGCCCCGTTGTTTACGGCGCCAAACGCATTGGCCAAGCGGGAATAACTGCGGCTCCAGCCCCGGCGGGTCCCTTCCAGGAGGGCGATGCCCTGAGGCCCGTATTGGGCTTTGCAGGCCAGCAGTTTTTCGGCAATGCTGTTGAGGGCGTCATCCCAAGAGATCGGCGCCCACTTGCCCTCGCCGCGCCCCCCCGTCCGCCTGAGCGGCGTTCGCAGCCGCTGGTGGTTTTCAACCAAATCTTTTGCGGCCAGGCCCTTGGCGCAGAGAACACCCCTGGTAACGGGGGATTCGGGATCCCCTTCGACCTTGATGACCTTGCCGCTTGTTTTGTCCACAAAGATCAGTACTTCACAGGCGCTATTGCATGAAAAGCAGGCCGACCGGACGATGTTGATGCCCGCAGCGGTTTGTCCGCGAAAGCCTGTGGTTCCACGCTTCCGACCATCCCTTCCCAAACGGGTCGGGGTGGTACGATATTCCGGATCCGGAAGCGCCCCTAAAAGCTTTAATGCAAAAGAATGCCGTTTGCTATGCAACAGGTTTCCTCGTTTTTTTAAATCGTCAGGTGGTTGGTTGTCCTGCAGCCTGCGGGCCGAAGGTCTGATACCCCCAGAGGGCCAACAACAGCAGCGCACCGGCCAGGTCGGTTTTGAAGCCGGGAAATATCAGCACAAAGCCCGCCCCTAAAAGCAGCAGCCGTTCCCATGGACGGCAGGCCCTTTTTAAAAGCCCCTGAAGGCCTGCGGTAAAGGCAATCACGCCCAGACAGGCGGAGATGACGCTGATACAGATCCGGATCAGACCGCCCTGCATCATCAGCGACGGTCCGTAGACCAGCATATACGGGATGATATAGGCCACCAGCCCGAACTTGAAGGCCGTGTTGCCGACTTTGGTCGGGTCCGCTTCCGCCAGGCCTGCGCCGGCATAGCTGCTGAGCGCCACCGGCGGGGTTATGGTCGAAACACACCCGAAATAGAATATAAACAAATGCGCCGCGAGGACCGGCACGCCCAGACGGATCAAAACCGGCGCCGCCAATGATGCCAGCACCACATACGCAGCGGTGGTCGGCATCCCGCAGCCGAGGATCAGGCTGGCAATCATGGTAAAAAAGAGCGCCAGAAAAATACTGCCCCCTGACAGGGACACCAGGCTGTCTGAAAATTTAATTCCCAGCCCGGTCAGGGAAATCACCCCGACGATAATCCCGGCGGCCGCACAGGCGCAGGCGATTGTCACTGAATTCCGGGCGCCGAGTTTCAGCGCTTCGATCAGGTTCCAGGGGTGGGTCCGCGTCGATTTTCGCAGCATACCCATAATGACGATCAGAACGATACTCCAAAATACGCTTTTCATCGGCGAGTAGGCCCACACCAGCATCAGGACCAGAACGACAATCGGAATAAAAAGATGCCCGCCCCAGGCCAGGGTTTTGCCGATGCCGGGCAGTTCCTCTCCGGGTAGGCCCTTGAGGCCCTGCTTTTTGGCCTGGTTGTCCACCATCAGATAAACGGCAAAAAAGAAAAGCAGCGCCGGTATCATAGCCGATTTGGCGATGGTGATATAGGGGATTTCGGTAAACTCGGACATGATAAAGGCCGCCGCGCCCATGATCGGCGGCATAATCTGGCCGCCTGTTGAAGCCACCGCCTCGATGGCCCCGGCAACAACCGCTGGATATCCGGTCCGTTTCATCAATGGGATCGTGAAGGTGCCGGTGGTAACCACATTTGCGACCGCCGCGCCGGACATGGTCCCCATAAAGGCGCTGCTGATAACAGCTGCTTTGGCAGGGCCGCCCCGGCGTCTCCCCGTGATTGAAAAAGCAAAATCGATAAAAAATTTACCGCCGCCGCATTTGCTCAAAAAAGCGCCGAACAACACAAACAGGTAAATATAGGTTGACGATACCGCGATGGGGATGCCGTAAATTCCTTCGGTGGAGGTGTACATGACGGTGATGATCCGGTCGATATTGTAGCCCTTGTGAGCGAATATGCCCGGCATGTAAGGGCCGAAATAGGCATAGAGCAGAAAGGCCAGCGCCGTGTAAGCCAGCATGGCACCGACAACCCGCCGGGTTGCTTCCAATACGATGACCGTCATCAACAGACCGAAATAGATGTCCCGGTCGATGGACATGCCGGCGCGTTCCACAATCGCTTCCCAGCTGAAAAAAATATACGCGCCGGCAGTCATCGCCAGCAGCATCAGAACAATATCCGCAACGGTAGGGGTTTTGCGCTGAGATGATTTTCGGCTGCGGAAAATCAAAAAGGCCAGCACACTCATGAACATCCAATGCACGGACCGCTGAATCATCGAAGAAAAGATGCCAAAACCGCCGGTGTAAAGTTGAAAAAGGGAGGCGGCGACGCCGATGATCAACACCAGCCAGGCCCAGAAGCCCTTGGGCAGGGTCACCGCCCCGGAACCTTTGGCTTGAAGCCGCTTTTGCTCCAAGGCGGTTTGATTGGATTCAGCGTTGGGATTGGACATAAATATGCTTATCCGCAGCAGGGGCCCTTACTTCAACACGCCCTTTTCCTTAAAATACCGCATCGCACCGGGATGAAGTGGAATCACGGAGTTGGGCGCGCTTTCCAGACTGACCACTTTCGTCGCCGGGTGAACCTTCTTAAACTCGCCCACATGATCATACAAGGCGGCCGTGATCTTGTAAGCCATGTCGTCACTCATCTTTTCGTTGACGATCAGCAGGTTGCCGGCACCCACGGTCAGCACATCGCTGTCCGTGTTGTAATAGCTTTTGGGGATGACCACCCGCACATAAAAGGGAAACGCTTTAAGGAATTTTGAAACCTCGCTTTCCGTGACATCGAAAAAACGGATCGGTGTACGCACAATCAATTCCTTGACGGCCGACGTCGGCGCACCTGCCAGAAGAATGGAGGCATCTACATTGCCGTCCTGAAGGGCCATGCTGCCGTCCTTATAACTGATATAGCTGGGTTTGAAATCTTTTACGCTCATGTTGTAAATGGTCAGCAGGCGTCTCAAAAGTGAGATCGTCCCGCCTCCGGCGGGCCCCACCGCAGCGCTTTTGCCCTTCAGGTCGGCGAGGGTCCGGATGCCCGATTCCTTGCGGGTGACCATGTGAAACGTGCTCGGATACATGAGGCAGATCGCCCGGATCGGAAGCGCTTGGGGATAGGGTTTCATCCCCTTGACGGCAAAGTATCCCGTACTGGTGTTGGTGATGCCGATCTCTGTATCACCCCCGCCGACCAGCCGGGGATTTTCCACCGACCCGCCGGTGACCTCCACGCGGACATCCAGTTCGGGAACATATTTGTTGATCAGAGAGGCGACGCCGGTACCGACCGGATAATATGCGCCGCCCATACTCGCGGTACCGATGGTAATCTGTTTTTTAGCCGCATGGCTGCCCGTGGGCACCAGCATGCAGGCAATCAGTAAAAAAATGCCGGTCGCTGCCAGTAGATGTTTTTTTTCCATGATTTACCTCCTCCTGTTGGATTGAAAGTAATCCGGGCGCACCCGTCTGTCAGGCGCAAAGTTATGACCAGTCTTTAGACCTTCCACCCTCAATGGCGATCAGTACAAAGGCGATCACACAGGGTGCGGCACCCCGATTCACCCAGTTATGTATCGTGGCTCTCTGAATTAAAACGTCACCGGCTTTAAGGTGGACCTCTTGGCCATCATCCAGCTCCATGTCTATTTCGCCTGAAAGCACGATGGCATAATCAATGGAATCGGTTACATGCCGTCGGCCGGCAACGCCGGGGTCGTATTGGATGATCCGGAATACGCTGCCGTCTGCGATGGTGGTACCGATATCCCATTCAGCCGGGTCCTCGTCAGTGAGAACCGGCGGCAATTTATCGGTTGCCCACAGGGGAACATGTGAAAAACCGGGCCTTCCGGGAACAGCGTCAATTTCACTGTCCCATTTTACAACCGCTTTTCCATCGGTATCGTGTCCCGTTACGATGCGTCTGACTTTCATTTTTTTCCTTTCCTGCAACCCCCGCTTCTGCAGCCGGCAAGGCGAAACCGGTTTTAACACCGGCAGGCATCAGGCGGTTATGCGCTCAACGATCTCCTTGAATTCTTCAATGGTCAGCAAGGCTCGTTTTTCGGTCCCTTTGGCTTTGACCGCCACGAGAATTTCGGCAACCGTTTCGTCGCTTACATTCTGGACGCCCATTTTTTCAAGCATATAGGTGATGGACGCTTTGCCGCTTTTTTTCCCCAAAACCACCTCCCCGCTGCGGCCAAAGAAGCGGGGGTCCGTCGCGAACATGGCCAGCGGGGTCTTCATGACCAGATCAACACCGATACCCGACTCTCTGGTATAATTGCCGGTGCCGATGACCGGTTTGTTGGTGGCGGGCTTGATGCCTGAAAGTTCCTCGGCCAGTTTGCACATGGATACGATCTTTTCAAATTTATAACCGGTTTCGATTCCCAAAAGCAGGTGCAGACCGACCATCAGTTCTTCCAGGGCCGCGTTGCCGGTTCTCTCGCCCAGGCCGCTGATACACGAGTGCACCACGCTGGCCCCTGCCGTAACGGCGGCCAGTTCCGTGGCAACGCCCATTCCGAAATCATTGTGGGTGTGAATTTCAACCGGCAGGCCGGTGAGTTTCTTTACCTTGCGAACCAAATATTTGATGGCTTCCGGCAAGGCGCAGCCCATGGTATCCACAACGCCGATCGCGTCGGGGGGTGCTTCGGCCATCAGGCGGGTCAGCAGGTCGGTCAAATCTTCTTCACGGGCCCGGGTGGTGTCATAGGGGAAATACAGGGTGTGCATTTTTTTGTCGCGGGCGTAATTGATGCAGTCGACGCTTTTGCGCAACACGTCTTCCCAGGTCCACCCGAACTGGTATTTTAATTTGGGATATCCGATGGGGATTTCGATCACGACGCCGTCGGCCCCGCAGTCGATGGCCTTGTCGATATCCACCGGCAGGGCCCGCGCAAAGGTGAAAATCCTGGCCTTTAAACCCAGCCGGCTGATTTCCTTGATGGCCTGAAAATCTTCATCCGAAACAGCCGGCATGCCGGCTTCGATACGCTCGACACCGACCGCATCGAGCATCCGGGCGATGCGGATTTTGTCTTCCTTGCGAAAGACGACCCCCGGGGTCTGTTCGCCGTCTCTGAGGGTCGCATCGTGAATTTCAACCTTGTCCGGAATATCGAATTCAGCAGTCACTTCTTGGGTAAAGTTATAGGGGCTTACCCACCACTTGTTTTCTTCAAAGTGTTTGTCTTTCACTGATAACCTCCATTGTATCGTCATGAACCTTCGGTGTTCTGAAAATAATTGCGGCAGTATTTCCGCAAGGCGGTCGTGGTACGCCTCTCTTGCTGCTCGGTCATTACTTCGGCCAAGGATAGGTCCCCGGATCTTAACGCCCGGATCATCCTGGCATCGACCAGGTTTTTTCGGATGCCTTCGCAAACCGCCACATCATTGGTTTTGAAGGCAAGGACTTTTAATATAATTTTGTATGATAACAATCGGTTATAAAGCCTATAATGGATACAGCAACCATTCTCGTCTTGTCAAGACATATTACGCCTTTTTGCATCGTTCTTTTATCATGTTCTTAAACGGTCCCTCCAAAAGTGAATTTGGGCCGGAAGCCGGGGAGCTGCCGGTTATCACTCGATCAGAGATCATTTTCATTCCAACGGGTCTTTTTTGCAAGGGGGTTCCGGGGCTATAACTTATCGTGGATAGATATGCGGCTCGACATGTGATAGGATAAGCAACCACCTTGATCGCGCCCTTATCTAAATTGCTTACAGCCAACCGGGGGGTCATGAGAAAACCGCTTCCATGGATTGCATTGTTCGGCTGCCTGGCCTTAAACGCCTGCGCAGCCCTTGCGCCTGTACCTGAAATGGTCGGCACCGGCGGGTGGAGCGGCCCAGACCCCTTGCGCATTCCCTACGAAATCCGGATGAAGCTGTTTAAGAAAGGCAACCTGGTTGTCAACCCCTCTTTTGAACAGGGAAAAACGACCGCCGATAACGGCCCGGGGGGGGTCTCGATCGAGGGCTGGGATGTTGTCGGTTCGAATGTCAGCTGGGTCGATCGAGCATCCGGAGATGGCGCTACCGCAGATGTCCACCAAGGCGAGCATGCCGTCAAGATTTCGAAAAGAGGCACCCATGAACTCGATGCCGCCGACGGAATTTTAAGCGCCTATATTCCCGTCATCCCCGGAAACTACGATTTCGCCTGCTCGATCAGGTTAAAGGACATTTCAAGCGGCCGGCAGCGGCTGGCGCTTCAGCTGGACGATACCGTCCATCTCAAGGTTCTGTATTTCGATGCCGAGAAAAAGCCCCTGGACCCGGGCGACCATGACCCGGTCAGCAAAACACGGATCGACAACTCCGACAAATCCCATGCCTTTGCCCATTACCGGGCCATTGACGATTTTCCCTGGGGCAGGGTCAGGCCCCGAACCTACACGTATCCGTTCTCCGAAGGAGATTTGCCCGCGCAGGCCCGCTTCGTACGCCTGTTTTTAGGCCTCAAAGGCAACGGAACCATGTGGGTGGACGATATCGTCTACCGCTACTCCAAATGGAATTTTACCGCCTTAGAGCGTTTCAAGCCTTATTTTGGCCGGCGGCCGACGCTCAAGGAAAGTCTTGTTCCAACGCCCCGCAGCTTTCAAAAGATTGAAGATGTTGCTTATTACGCCGCCGGCAGCCCTGCAGCGGAAATCCCCGTTATTCTCGTGCCTGCGAATCCGGCACCCGCCGAGCAAACCGCGGCCGCAATCCTGCAGAGAAAAATAAATGCCGTTATGGCCCGTGCTTTTCCGGGCCGTGAAAACAATCAGCCGATGGCCCGTGTCCTCAGGGCAGACTTACCCCTGGACAGTTTAAGAAACGTAAAACTGATATTCAGTATCGGCCGGAACGGTTTTTATCAAAAAGTTCGGCCGGACCTTCCCCTGCGGTCCATCCGGGGCAAATCTCAGGGGTATATCATTAAGCCCGAGAAGATCGGCGGTCGTCACTGCGTCTTTTTAGTCGGTGAAACACCCCTTGCAAATTACTATGCTGCCGCCACCGCCCGGCAGTTGTTTGACGATGACCGCTTGGTTTACCACAGCGCCCTTGTTATCGACTATCCGGATTTTTTAGGACGGGCCTACGCCTTTAAAAAATGGAAAAACATGGGCCAAGTGGCGACGGATCTCGAAAACATCGAGCGCCTCAGCCTTTTCAAGCTGAATAAAGCCTATGTCGGCTATATCAAGGCCGACAAAATCTGGCGGAAAACTGCCGGGGTCTACCTTGAGGGCATAACCGCAGCAGGTCGACGGTGCCGGCAAACAGGGGTCATGCGCCTGGCGGTTATGGCCAACCCCTATTCCCACTTTCCCTTTGAGCCCTCCGCCGAAAACCTAAGCCCGGAGTCCAGAACGCTTTGGACGCACAGCAGCCCGGAAAGCTTCACCAAACTCAAACATTTCTATCGGATTGCGCTGGATGCCGGCGCAGAGACGATCATGCTGGCAGCCGATGACACGGTGCCGCATTATGGGAAAAACAAGCAAAATTACTCGCTTTACACCGCAAAAGACAAACAGCGCTTTCTGAACCTTCAAAATGCGCAGGCGCATTTGCTCAACCGCTTGAAGCAATGGATCGACGCCGATTATCCGGGAACCCGCCTGGAGTTCTGTCCGCCCTGGTATGCCAACGAACTGGTCAATCGCAGCGCTGCCAAAGCCGAATGGTACTTTAAAGAACTCATCGATCAGATTCCCCCGGATATCGCGATCGTCTGGACCGGGCCCACCATAAGATCCCTTTCTGTCGACATGGCCGACCTGCACCGCTTCCGGTCGCTCATCGGCCGGTGGCCGGTATTCTGGGACAACACCCTCTACGCGCGCAACATCGAGACCGAAAATTACGGGGGATACCCCGCCAATTACCCGGGCAAGGTGCGCATGTGCAACCTGTTCGAGCCCTATGACATCTACC
>Ga0209536_100013530_pt1 | contig 11761 bp, 11 predicted proteins | sample DeeMarSeWOR28_12_FD_187461 | JGI IMG/M metagenome (GOLD analysis project Ga0209536, IMG submission 187461) | Marine sediment microbial communities from White Oak River estuary, North Carolina - WOR-2-8_12 (SPAdes) (version 2) | ecosystem: Environmental > Aquatic > Marine > Intertidal zone >...
AGCTGGGCGAGCCGCAGGCTTCCATCTGCTGCGTTATTAAGGGCGAGGCATAGTTCACTATAGCCTCGCCCTTAAGTGCCTTGCATATGAAAGCCTCCGACTCGTGCAAGATTTAGGAACTAAATTGAGCGTTTCAAATTCTAAAGCTCCTTATTTTTAATTTGAAACGATCATTTCAAGCGCTAATGAGTGCTGAATGCCTTCAGAAAGTGCGGCAGGAAAGTTTCCATTCCGGGGTGGGGTGGCGCTTGTTGGGGAATCAGACCGGGCGTGAAACCGATGTGTTCAAACGGCTCCACGAGCTTTTTGCTGCGGCTAATGACATGAACCGGTACCGACCAGCTGTTATCGGGGCCGGTAATCTGTACATTGGGCTGATGATCCCCCATGATAATGATCAGCGTATCATCACTAATATATCGTTCAATAAAGTGTTTAAGGACGGTCATCTCATAGATCATCGCCGCGACATAGGCCTCGGTTGCATTTGTTAGATCCGGCCAGACCACCGGAAAGGTAACGCTTTGTTTTTGATGATAGATACGGCCGTCACCAATTTGTGACCAGTCCTCTAAGTATGGCGGCTGATGGTTAAAAGGCGCATGGCTGCTGATGAGGACAAATTCGATAAATAATGGCTGTGTGCGGGGTTGGATTTCTTTGCGATAAATATATTCCAGAACATATTGATCGGACATGGGTGACCAGCCAAAGCGGGGCCCTTTGTAATCAAAATCCGGTGCATCATAGTGCTTTTGATAACTGAAAAATTTACCCTGGGGCCAGGGCAATTCATTGGCCGGCATAACACTGATGGTTCGGTATCCGGCCCGCTCAAATAGGGGGGCGATGGTGGTGGCTTGCGAGGTGATCAGCAGGTCATAGACCAACTGGTCGGAAAGATTGACCCCGCTGGCAATGGTGCCGTGGGCCAGCCAGGAGCTGCCGCCGAAAGCCGGCGATGTAAAAAAACCGGAGCGCACCGCAAATCCCTGACCAACCAATTCATTTTCATACTTTGACAGCACCGGCTTCATGAGTTGGAAGTGGTCCTGATTGTCAAAAATCGTATGACCGTAGGATTCAATAAAAACGATATACACATCTGCCCCGTTTAGTTTATCCAATGAAGAAGGCGTTTTTTCGAGTTCAGCAGTGGTTTGGCGGATAGCTGCCAAGTTTTCAGTTCGATAACCGCGTACATGTAAAATGAAATCGATTTCGGCGACAATACGATCGGAAAACCCGGGATCGAATAGGGACAATGAATGGATTCGCGCCGCACTCGTAAACCATTGAAGCACTGCTAGCGCGGCAACGATCGCAGTGACGGTGATAAGCCCTTTTCTCCGGCGGGCGAGCATCTGCTGAATGGCTTTTAAGGACCACCAGACGCTGGCGGCCATGGCGACAATCAGGACAATGCCGACAGCGCTGTAAAAAGTAAAGGTTTGTAACGGCATCGTTTTATAAAGCAGTCGGATCAAAACCGGTAAAAATTGCGCATCAATGTATAGATTAAAGGGTCGAAAGAAATACATAGGCACCAGTCCATCTGCGCTGCGGAACAGTCGTAGAAAGACTGCCAGTAGCGTGAGCAAAATCAATACGCTGCGGTGAAGCGGTAAATTCATCCAGGTGGTGGCACAAAAGACTGCGATGATGAATAACGCTTCAGGTGAAACCCGCAGCAGCAGCCACAGCGATTCCTGCGAAGCGGGATAGCGCAGGTTGAGCAGCACATTCAAAAAACCCCAGGCCAGTGCAAATCCAAGGACGGGTTTAAGCATCCGCCACATTCTAATTAAACGGGAGGGATTGCCCATCACCAATTCCATTTCTGTTCGCTCGGGTCCTGACAGGTTCATAGCGGATTTTTTTGCGAGTTTTGGGCCCGTGACTGCCTGGCTAAATGGGTCAAAAAATAATGGATGGAATCCAGAGTATCGGTCCAGCTGGGTCTGGCCAGAGCAGTTTGATGAGCGGTCTGACTGAGACGAACAAGATGATCTCGACTGCGGTGCAAATTTACAATAATGTCAGCACATTTTTGGGTGTCGCCTTCGGGAACCAAAAAGCCGTTCGTACCGTTGTGAATAAACTCTTTCACCGCTCCGCCGGTCGAGGCCAGGACCGGCAAACCATATGCCATAGCTTCGAGACAAGCGATTCCAAAGCCTTCATTGGAAAATGGCATGACAAACAACTGGCTGTCAGCCAAAATTTTGATGAGATCCCGACCCTTCAGCGGTCCTATCAAGCGTACTCGCTGGGTGAGGTGATCGGCCGAAATCATGCGCTTGATCCGGCGAACGTGTCCACGGTCCATTTGGAGGCTGCCCACAACGGTCAGACGCCAGGTATCCGGCGGCAACCGTTTCAGGCTGTCAATTAGCGGGATCAACCCTTTGATCGGTGTGATGTTACCGACAAACACCAAGTCCAAGGGGCCCGGGCGCCGGGCTCTGGTGGCAAGTTTTTCAGGTGATTGCAGATGACCCAGTCGGTCTGCTCCCGGATTAGCAACAATCGAAGGGGGGTTGCAGGTTATCAGGCGCTGCACATGGCTGCGAGTCGCTTCACTGTTGAAGATAAAGGCATCGACGCTGGTCAAATAGTTTTTTTCAACTGCCTTAAAAAGGTGATTGATCCCGTATTTGCGCGGCTGACTGGAGAGCACCTGGTGAACAATGGACACGATCGGAACGCTATTGATGTTTTGCTGCCGATGATTGAGCCAAAAAAAGGAAGGATGCATGAGTGCATCCTGCAAGATAAGATCATAGCTTTTGCGGATCAGCCTTGATTTGAATCTGGGTGAGATATTGTCTAGCAGAAGCCGGCCGTAGCGCCGCCAGGGAAGGGAAACAACATCGACGGTATGTCCTTTTTGACGTAGATGTTCGACCAGGAATTTATCATAAATGAAACCGCCGGTCAGGAAATCCAGACGGCCATATATCATCAAGCACAAGCGCATTATAAATCTTTCGTGTAGGCCGCCCAGGCAATGTCATTTTCCCAGATCTTAACCGTCATCGATTCTAAATTAGACGATTGGAGTTGGTCCGCAATACGGTGCCAGATAATTCGGGCGAAATGCTCCAGGCTTGGATTCAATCCCTCAAATGCCCCCAACCGATTGAGGGTTTTATCCCGGTACTGTTCAACAAGTGCATCCAGAGCAGCTTCAATTTCACAAATATCAAGCAGGTACCCGTGACGATCCAAGTCCGACCCATCAAATCGGGTCTCGACAACATAATGATGGGCATGAATTTCATTTTCCGGGCCCCAGTCTCCACCCGTTAAAAAGTGGTTTGCGATAAAATCGCGGCGTACAGCAACGGAATACATCATAACGCTCCTTATTTCAGAAAATCAAAATTAGACGACCAAAATCTAAATAAGTTGATGTTTAACTATTTTTTATGGAGTACTGGAGTGCTGGAGTGTTGGAGTATTGTATTCTTTTGTGTTCTCGCTAACCGATTTTTGTCATATCCCAATACTCCATTACTCCTGTATCGTATCAACACGATGGGATTTGATATCGCAGTCTGCAAATTTTTTGACCTTAGCAGCACGACGTCTGCCCACCCTGGGAACGTACTTTCCAACAGTATTCCTGTAGCGAAGGTAGTCATCGCCAAAGGTCTTCTCCAGATAAACTTCTTCCATTTTGATACGGTAATAGGCATTTAGCATAAAGAGAATCAATCCGATGAGCATCACCACCGATGGCCGTGCCAGCACAAAACCGCAGAAAATGATCACCAGGCCCAAGGTGATCGGATTTCTGACAAGGCCATAGATCCCTGCCGTGCACAAGCGCGCTGTTTCGCCAAAATCGTGAAAAGTGACACGTGCCCGCAATGTGGCCACGGCTATATAGGTCAGACTGTTGCCCAGCAGCATCAGGCTGGCACTGATAATCGACAGCCCATCCGACGGCGGCACATCCGTGAATGGCAAAAGGCAGCGGTTTAGAGCCGGAGATAAAATGGTTAACAGCGGAATTATTGATACGATCAAGACGACTATGGTGGCGCTGACAGTGCCGATCATCTTCGGGATAGAATGTACGACAGCCGCTGCTGGATGGCGTATCGCAAATGTTGATTTGCGCTTCCGGTTAAGCAGCATCTCGACACTTGAACCGGCGCTGGGTACTGCAAAAAAGAAGATCTGGTAAATCTGAGCAATGTAGGTCACGATAATGAAGTAGTCTAACCAGTGCATGTATTCTTCCCTACCAACCCAGTTAAAGGGGGTCTTTCTTATTATGTGTCGGGTGTCAGCATACTCGGTCTCTGGCTTCTCGCTGCTTGCTTCTTGCTTCTGGCTAAAAGCGATTGACCGATTGCCAGGAGCCAGAGACCAGTAGCGAGCTGCCAGCGGCCCGAACAATGAAACCTCTGGGCTCCCAAAGCCGAGCTGTTGAACGACACCCGTTGGCATCAAGAATCGTATGTAAAAATAACCTGCAGCGCTTCATCAGGATTATTATCCAGCAGCTCGTAGGCCTCTTTTGCTCGGCTAATGGGAAATTGATGGGTGATCAATGGCGTTGGTTTCAATTTTTGAATCATTTTCCAGGCGGTACTGATGCGCCGTTTTTTCGTCCAGCGCGCTGAAAATTTTGGGGGCAGGGTGCTGACCTGGCTGCTGATGAGTCTTATGCGGTTGCGATGAAACCGTCCGCCCAGATCCAGTTGGGCCACCCTGTTTCCATACCAGGAACCCAGTACGATGCGGGCGCCGAACCCGGCCAGCTGGATGGCCTGGTTCAAAGCCTGTGGGTTGCCTGAAAGTTCATACACCAAATCCGCCGGGCCGGCAGCCGAACTCAGGGGGCCCGCCTCGGCTGAATTATCTATGACTATCGGGTCGTCAGGATCCCATGCGCTGTGGGCGCCTGCTTCCAAAGATTCCCTGCGTCGAGCTGCATAGCAATCGAAGGTGACCAGTCGATTTAACGGAAATTGTGCCAGTAAAGCTGTCGTCAGGAGACCCACAACGCCCTGTCCGAATATACATACATGCTCGCCGATAACCGGTCGGCCGTCCATGACGAGGTTCACAGCCGTTTCCATATTGGGTAAAAAAAGCGCATCCAGCATGTCGAGTCGGGCAGGGATTGCCATAATGTCGTCTATTTCCGCTGTGTAATGGCTTTCATGGGGGTGAAAACTAAAGATCTGGCGACCATGCCATTGTCGATCAACATCCGGGCCCAACGCAACCACTTCACCCACCGAGACATAGCCGTATTTCAGTGGATATTGAAGCGGTTTTGAAAGGGCTTTAATGGTCGTGTCAGCCGGTAGTCCCAATGGAACCTGGCCCCGGTAAACCAGCAATTCGGATCCCGCACTGATGGCTGAAAACATCGTTTTGACAAGGACTTCCTGAGCCTCGGGCGACGGCAATGTTTCTTCTCTTAAAGTAACTGTGTAAGGTTTCTCAAATATGATCGCTGTGCGCTTCATATGGACTTCCACGCCGGGCGTGCCCAAAGGATGATATTGTTGCCCAGCTGTTGATAATGGACATGCTCACAATCCAGGAATTGAGCAACTTCAAGGCCTCTGGAGTTGAGGACCTGTAATCCTCCGACCAGCTTGGGGGCAATCGTAATAATAAACTGGTCGACCAGCATGGCGTTGACAAAACTGGTGATCACCCGGGCGCCGCCTTCGACCATCACACTGTTGATTTTCATTGCATCCAGCTGATCCATCAGTGCAAAAAGATCGATTTTACCGTCAGGGCCGGTCGCACAGCTCAGTGGTTTTGCACCGGCTTTTTCAAACGCCCGAATTTTCACGATGGAATTGGTTTTTGCGTTTATGAGCCAGGCGCTCATATCATCTCTTTGAACACATTTGGCTTCCAGCGGGGTGCGCAAGTGGGTATCCAAAATAATGGGTTGCGGATTTTTACCATCAACATGTCTGACAGACAACTGCGGGTCGTCGGCCAATACCGTTCCGATGCCGACCAAGATAGCGTCGCTCGCGGCGCGGATTTGATGGGTCAGCTTCCATGATTGGGGTCCGCTTAATTGTAAGGGCTCATTTTTACGGGAAGCAATGCTGCCATCGATGCTTTGGGCGTAGCTGACCGTTATAAACGGGCGGTTATATTTACTGCGGTATTGCGCGGCGTAATGCAGCTGTGCCCTTAAATCTTCAATGGACTGGATACGGGTGTTGGCATAATGTTCAACAATGTTGCTGGCTTCAGCGGTGGTGCCGGTATCGCGATTTTGTTCCGTTTTTAAAGATTTGTTCGATCGCACTATTTCCCTCCCAAGTGCACCCTTCCGTTTTAAAGAAGGCGCCCTTGTCCATGTCGCTCCAACAACAGTTTATTTTCCGGCTGCCATAGCGAGCGCATGCCCGAACCGGTCAGCATCAGGATCAGGGCGCATGTCAGCAACACAAAGAGACTAAACGGTGAATTCCATGCCGTCAGGGCGCCGGACACCATGATCGACATCAGCAAAGCCATGCTGCGGGCTAAAAAGCCTAAAGCAATCATTAAGCCGGCTGCTGCCAATATGGGCAGTGCCGGTATGCCCAACGGCATCGAAGCATCAAGGGTGGCAACAGTGACGCTCTGTTTGCCTGCGGCAAAAGCAACAGCGGCATCGCACGTGACAAAGATGACGGTTGCGTTGATGATCAATCGCAAAAAAACCGGTCCCCGTTGTGTTGACCCAAAATCGATACCGCGATCCCATCGTGCTTGCCGCAGATGAGCCAATTTACTATAACCGCCGATCTCCAGTGCATCTTTGAAAAATCCCGCCAATAGCGGTATCATAAATATGGTCGCTGCTATTGTCAAAGCCGGCCGAGGAAAAATCGGTAACAGAGCCACGGCCACCAGACCCATCTGGAAACCGGCGATCATTCGTTTGGCCGGATGCGGCTTAATATCGGTGACCGGCAGGTTTTTTTTCTTGCGATGCCAGAGGCCAAATTGAAAGATATAATAGGCCAGGCTGACGCTGATATAGTAAAACGGAAGTCGATCATGGCCGATGGCCAAAATGGGTGCTACCAGCAAGCCCAGGGCGTCAATTTTGGTGTCGAGCCATTCACCTAACTGGGTTTCAGATCGCATGGCTCTGGCAAGATAACCATCCAGGTAATCCATCAGTGCCGCGATGATATAAATGGCACCAGGTGCCCAGATCAGCCAGCGGGTACCAGCTGCTGAACCCGGTGGCTCTTGAAACAGAAAACCGCCCAAAGCGGCAATTAAAAAGCCGCGTCCGATGGTCAGCCAGTTGGCAATTCCGAAAGTATTATGTAAAACCTCATTCTGCCGTAAACGGTTTTTTCCCAAACCGGTCCATAACAGCCACAGCATATATGCGTTAATGATCGCACTTTGCAGCATCCATTGCAAAGCGGAACGCGGCTGCCAGAGGAAATAAAGCCAACTGAAGCCCCCCATGATAAACAGCAGACTAAACAAACACGCCGTCAACCAGGCACGTTGCAAGTCGCACCGTAGCGACTCATTTTGATAGGTGCAGCGCTGAGAGATCGAATCTGATTTAAGCATATGTTTTACCCCATCACTAAACTTCATATCCCGTATCGTCTGCCCTAGAAAGTCACACGTGTCCTCTCAGATTATGCTTCAAGGTACATTGTAAAACATAATGCGTCTTTTATTGTTAGCAATCCGTGGTGAGCATTGGCGTTAACTGCATTCGTTTGGAGATGAGATAAAGTACTTGGGTTCAGAGAATAGGCAGCTGCTTCCCCGCCCCCCGCTTCACAAAATTGCTCTCAATGTAGTTTTGCAATTCGTCGAGCAATGTCAGCTGCTCTTTATCCAGGGCACTGGATTTTTTCAGATGTTTGATTTCTGCCAGAACGGCAGCCGGTGTTATCCGGGGGTTTCCTTTATAATCCACTAACGCCTGATCTTCACTGCTTGGATTTACCCGGCGCAGATAGGTTTCAAATTCGGCTGCCGCTTCTTTACTTAAGTGTTGCGGGAAATTTCTTGCCAATACGCGATTGGCTAAAATGCGGGCATCTGGGCTCGTTAGCTGAGAGATGATGGTTTCTTTTTCATCTAGTGGTGCATTCTGGAATTGCTTAAATAAGTTTTCATCGCCGCGGCTAAAAAAACCAATCTGATACAAGGCTGCATCCGGATCCAGGTTCGGGATATAAGGATAGCTGTAATTGCGGTGATAATCCACAATTTGCTGGAATACGGACGGATTGGACTGAAGCCACTTTAGGTTTTGCATCACAATGTCTTTACGTTCAGCGCTTAATAATTTCAAATAGCGCCGATTGGGCGGCAGCAGGATACCGGGCTCGCCAAATCGCTTACGTACGATCCAAGTGGAGGACTCGATGGTGTCGGCTTTGGTTGCTGTGAGCGCCGGCAAGTCGAGTCGCAGCCACAGGGTCTGATTTGTATAAGGGATCGAGCTTCCGATCGACAGTACCGGGACCTGATACATTAACTGGGGGCCATATTCGTTGCCTACCATCAATCCCCAGCGGTGATCACCGAGCGCACTTTGAAAGGGGGCCGGTATGTCGTTGATTCGGTGCATATCGGTTTCTTTATCAAAATAGCCCATCAGATATTCCCACATTTTGTGGCTTTTGAAAAATTTGCGAGCCAGCCCAAGAGTCGCCTCCACATCAACAGTGGCCTCATGAGCCGGTCCGCTGGCCAGCTGATTGGCTTCGTTGATATGTTCCAGTTTCAATGAAGGCTTGGCCTTCACCTGGGGCCAGGTAATGACCTCGCGTTTATAAAGCCAGAACATAACGGTTATCGGAAGCAGGTCCATCCGGCGGCAACCGTTTTGAAATTGATGGGTGTATGGAGGCAGTAAATTGCGATGAAATGCAAACCTTAAAAATTCATCATCAAATCCTAACGAGTTATATCCCAGGCTAATGGTATTACGCCGGTTCATGAGTTGATGAATTTGTCGAATGGCCTCATATTCGCACAGTCCGTTTGCCTGATCTTTAATTGAAATGCGGTTGGTGATCACGGCCCCCGGCGAAGGAATGACATCCGGCCGCAATTGTATCTTTACGGTGAAGCGGTCAAGTTCATTAAGCTGGCTGTCTGTTCGAATCGCAGCAAACTGCAATACCTGGTCGAAGGCCTTGCTCAGCCCGGTTGTTTCGATATCATAAAAAAGGTATGTCTTGGCCATGATCTAAAATCTTTGTGTATACATGAAGTGGTATGGTCGGTTTATTGATCATACCCGTCGGATCTAAAACTCATCTTCCTAACGCAATTTGTCAAGCTTAAAGATATGCTGCGGATATGCAATTTTTAGCAGAAATATTTCAGGAGCATATTTTCATTAGAAGTGATTTCAAAACCCGCAAACCAACAGAAAAGGGATTTTAAAACGGCATCCGGTCAGATTTGTGGCAAGGTGCCTTGACCCTATGGCGGCAGAAAAGGAAAAATAGGAGAAACGATAATGCAATATTTGGGGATTAGCTGACCGTTATGGATAAATCACTCGTTTCATAACCAAATTCGGTCAAAAGACTTTTAGAGGTTTTAACGATTTCATCCGGACTCAGCTTCGTCTCGACATAGATGTCCTGGCCCTTAATTTTTTCGGGAATGCGCAGCTGATCCGAGTAACGGGAAAAATAGGTTTTATCCTCACCTGAAATCCAGAGTACTTTTTCAAAGTCTTTCGAATGGATGGCTGCAAAATAGTCACACAGATTGGTTAACAAATCTTCCCAGTAACGAACCGGATTTGTTTTGCCATTAAAAGTGAAAGATTTGATCTCTTTATCGGCATAGCTTTCTGGCTTCGGGATCGGTTTTTTGGGTGTTCGGGTTGTATATTGAACAACCGGCTTTTTTTTCGGACCGGAAAGCTCGATCACTTTGGGCGGCGGTCCGATATGGGTTTTCGGACGATTGGTAACGAGCCACCGGTCTAAATGTTTTTCAAAAAAACGTTCTACCACTTTCGCTTCGACTGCACAGCCGCAAATTTTTTCGGTGGATTCGCGCACCAATTCAACCAGAATCATGTTGGGCTGGCTAATCAGTTTATTCCAGGCTTCGGGGATGATATCGGAAGCCATTTTCTGATTTTTTTGCTCGTTCAATGATGTGGCGGCTTTTAATGCCTGGCCATTGGTGACTTTCGTTTTGCCCAGCAGATCGATCAAATTCGGAGCAATCGCATCCTCGTTTTGCTTTAACATGTCGGCGGAATAAATCCATTTATCCTGTGAATTTCCTGCAGATTTGGTCAGATAAAACCACCAGATAGTACCGTTGGTGAGAACCGACATATCGACCTTTTCCTGGGCGGCAAAATTTAGCAGCGGTTTTTGATAATTGTCCAGCTTTTCCTGGATGCGTTTAACTTCAATGAAGACTTTATTGGCGTTTTGATGGCGCAGCGCAAAGGAGACACTGTTGGAGTTGACGGCAAAGTCCGGATAAACTTCATCGACATCGAAGATATCCCAGCCTAAAAATGAAAGCAATCTGAGTACTACCGCCTGTTTGGTGGAAGCCTCATCAAATTTCTCAAGTTTTTTATTGGTTTTTAGACTTTTGATAAAGGAGACGATTTCTTTTTTCATGCTGTCCTCATTTGTAACGCTGTGCAATATTTCGGCTTTTATGCAAAGGCTGCATAATCCTATATCGGCCGCTGCCGATTAAACTTAAATGTTTTTAATCACTTAAGTTTTAGTTCAAATTGGCCGATATAATCTCTACAGATTAAAGCCTGCATATTTGAGTTCGATCGCTTGAAAAAGGAAAACGCTGATGAAAATAAAACTATTGGTTTTTTGTGCCCTTGTTTTTTTACTTTTAGGTTGGAACACAAAAGATGGCGTGTTATTCTTTTTCTTTGCTATTCATATTCTAACCCTGGCAATCGGTGTCGTCGCCTCCCGATTTGACCGAAAGCGCCCTCAGGTGTTGAAGATCGAGCCCCTACCCAAACCCGATTCTTCCGATTCCGCAGATGGGGCAACAGCGGTCTGATACCCCAATTGTTCGGTTAGCCTAAATTCCAACATGCAAGCCATCATGCACTGGAAAGCCGTTTTTCCGGTGCATTTTTTTATGGCGTAGATCGAACTCGCGCTTTATAATGTTATTAATCCTACGTATGTAAGCCTCCGATTGGCCTGTTGAATGCGTGCCCGATGAAATGCACCGGCCATTGCATCGCGGCTGCTTGGCGCTCACCGGAGGGGATCCATTAAGGCTCGTGCAAAATTCAGAAGATAAGTTCATACGCGGTTTTAGTCATTTCCATCCCTTTGCCTTAACCGGTATTGTCGATCAGGATTCATCAAGGTTATGCGATTTCGCCAAAAAGGCCACAATGCCTATTTAGCCGATGCCAAAAACACCTGCTTAAATGAATTACGGCGCCATCGCGAGCGAATGGTATCGCTGGATGAACCCGTTGCTGCCCGTGAGGGTAAGCTTAGAAAAGAACTGACCGCTCCGGGCGGCGATCCGGCCGCCGAATATTTACAGAAAGAAAAGGAAAATCAGGTGCGGGCCGCCATTCATAATTTGCCGGAGAATCAAAAAATAGCGGTTATTTTAAGGCGTTATGAAAATTTTTCGTATGCTGAGATTGCGGCTACCCTGGATGTGACCGACAAAGCCGTCAAGTCTCTGTTGAGTCGTGCCAAGGTAAACCTTAAAAACAACTTAGCCGGTGTGGTCGATCCGGATTAGA
>Ga0209536_100013532_pt1 | contig 11761 bp, 8 predicted proteins | sample DeeMarSeWOR28_12_FD_187461 | JGI IMG/M metagenome (GOLD analysis project Ga0209536, IMG submission 187461) | Marine sediment microbial communities from White Oak River estuary, North Carolina - WOR-2-8_12 (SPAdes) (version 2) | ecosystem: Environmental > Aquatic > Marine > Intertidal zone >...
AAAGACTATGAATTTGCAGCCGTCTGTATCAATCCTATTCACGTTGCATATGCAGTGGAACTCTTGAAAGACACAGATGTGAAAGTTTGCGTTGTTGTAGGCTTCCCACTAGGTGCTACAACACCTGAGGTGAAAGCTTGTGAAACAGCAGATGTTGTTGCAGCTGGTGCTCATGAGGTTGATATGGTCATCAACATCGGAGCGATGCGGGATGAGAATTATGACCTTGTCAAACGTGACATAGAGTCCGTTGTAGGTGCTTCTGGAGATGCACATGTAAAGGTCATTCTGGAAACTGGATACTTTACAGATGATCAGAAAGTAAAGGCTTGCCAAATTTGCAAAGAAGCAGGGGCCGATTTCGTCAAGACATCAACTGGGTTCGGTCCTATGGGTGCTACTCCTCATGATGTCAGACTGATGCGAGAAACAGTTGGTCCCAATATGGGTGTCAAGGCTGCAGGTGGGATTCGCTCGTTCAAAGATGCAATTCGCGTTATCGATGCTGGAGCAGATCGTCTTGGGACAAGCGCTGGAGTTGCCATTGTGGAAGACTTTCGATGGGCTCAATATAGCGACTCGTGGATGGCTCCTGATAAACCCTGTTGGACTTGTCCTAGTCGAATGGCCAACATGGCCAAACAACCGAAAGAGGTCTACAAGTGGTACAAAGAGCGGTGTCTCACATGTCCCGATAAGGAGCATAATGTGTTCAATGATTAGGAGGAATAAGAATTGTCTAAATCTTCACTCTATGCAGATGCCCCGATTCTACATGTCAACCTGAGTGACAAGAGCATTCTTAGAGAAACAATCGCTCCTGAGGTTTTCAAGCAATATCTCGGAGGTAGAGGACTTGGCGTCAAACTTGTCTATGACAATCTTGCTCCAGGAACAGATGCCCTTTCACCTGAGAATCTGCTGGTGTTTGCTATAGGTCCTTCTACTGCAACAAGAGTCCCTACTGCGGGGAGGTTTGTGGTTGTTACAAAGTCTCCAACCACTGGAACAATGTTCGACTCACACGCAGGAGGATACTTTGGAGCTCAGCTAAGACGAGCTGGATTTGCAGCAGTGGTCTTCTATGGCAAAGCAGATGTTCCTGTGTATCTGTGGATTAATAATGATGAGGTTGAGCTGAGAGATGCATCAAAGGTATGGGGTAAGGATGTTTATGAAACAACTGACATGTTGCTGAAAGAAACTGATGAGAAAGCCCAAGTTGCCTGTATTGGTCCTGCAGGTGAGAATCTGGGACTGATGGCTGCAATTATGACAGACAAGCATCGAGCTGCTGGTCGAGGAGGAGTCGGTGCCGTAATGGGCTCCAAGAACCTCAAAGCAATTGTTGCAAAGGGCACAGGTGAGGTTGGAGTTCATGATCAAGAACGACTAAACGCCGCTGTAGAACGGTCTCGCAGACTAATAAAGAAGAATGCAGTTACTAACAAATCACTACCTGTCTACGGTACTCCAGTTCTTGTCAGTGTAGCTAACGAACTGGGCATGTTGCCAACAAATAACTTCCAGGAGGGCACCTTCAACGATGCTGAGGGTGTATCTGGTGAGAAACTCCTAGAACGGTTCTCTGCAGGAACCTACAACTGTCATGGGTGTCCCATCGGATGTGGTCGTGTTAGCCTGATTAAGGGTGAAAAAGTCGGAGGTCCTGAATACGAATCACTCTGGGCTCTTGGGCCTGAGTGTGGAATTAATGATCTAGAATGGATTGCAATTGCTAACGATCGATGTAATCACCTTGGTCTGGACACAATATCCACTGGGTCTACAATCGGTGCTGCAATGGAACTCGTTGAAAAGGGGAAGCTTGATGCGCCTCTGAAATTCGGTGACACAACTGGAATATTGGACATCATAGAGGACATGGCTCACATGCGAGGTCTTGGTGCTGAAATGAGCGAAGGATCAAAGAGGCTTGCTGAGCGTTATGGAGCCCCTGAGCTTGCCATGCAGGTGAAGGGCCTTGAGCTCCCAGCATATGATCCTCGCGGTGCTCAGGGACATGCCCTTGGCTATGCAACCTCGAACCGTGGAGGTTGCCACTTACGCTCTTACTTGATTGGCCCTGAGGTACTAGGTTCCCCTGTCCTTGTCGACCGTGACAGACCAGATGGAAAGGCTGACCTCGTGATGCTCTATCAGGACTTGTCTGCAGCCATGGACTGTATGGTGGTCTGTCGTTTCACGAACTTTGCATGGACAGTCGACGACTATGCTGAGTTGGTTTCTGCTGGAACTGGAATCGAACTCAGTGGTAGAGATTTACTACGACTGGGGGAGCGAATCTATAACCTAGAGCGGCTGTTCAATCTACGCGAAGGATTCACCGCCATGGATGACACACTTCCTCCAAGGTTCTTCAAACCACTCCCTGAGGGGGGATCAAGAAACCGGGTCGTACATCTTGAAGAAATGCTCAAAGAGTACTACAAACTCCGTGGCTGGGATAAAGAAGGTCGACCCACAAAAGCCACATTGGAGAAGTTGGACATTCCGGTTTCTTGAAATAGCTTGTCTGAGTGTCTCCATCAGAACTTATGGAGATGGACACAGCTGGCCAGAGGAAACCGAGGACGCAGGAAATTCCGGAGAGGCCATGCTCCATATCTAGCCAAAATACGTTTCTTCTGGTGTGACACATGCAATGTTCCTAGGATTGCTCACACTGAGTGTAACATATGCGGTACAATGTCACGAAAGGTCGAGCTCTCTCCACCTGGAGACCCCTTTCCAGCTATGGATGGACATCTTGAACGAGCTAAGAAGGCAATTGACTCCCAATTTGGCGAGGGAGTCGGATCGAAGCTACTCCCATCAGACAAGACCATTGTTATGAACAAGGTCTCTTCGCTTGATGCAATGTACGAGATAATAGTTGATGGTTACATTGTAGGTCGACTGAGGTTTGAAATCCCGAAACGTATCTACACCTTCCTCCTGTCGCTAGAGGGTGCTCGTAGGATTGGCACTGCGAGTAGGCAGAAATGGGTCACCTTGCACGATGGAGTCCTGAAGTATCTGAAGGGTGGTGCCAATCTCATGGTCCCCGGGATAGCAGGGTGTGACTCAGGTATCCGAGTTGATGATGAGGTATGGCTAGCTGACTCTAGTGGTGCAGTGGTCGCTTCTGGAATATCCAGAATGACTGGAGAAGATATGGCAAAGGAGCAGAAAGGTTTCGCAGTGAAGATTCGTGCAGTCGAAGACCCTACTCCACCCTCCGAAAATCCAAGAACTGCCACATGGGGGGATGCTGTAGGCGCCAACTCCAAGGATCTGGAAGCGATAGAGGATGAAGCCATTTCCTTCGTCAAACGTACTGCCACTAAACAGGATCTCCCAATAGTTGTAGGGTTCAGTGGTGGAAAGGATTCACTTGCTACCTATCTGGTGGTAGAGAAGGCATTAGAATCCAGTCCTCCGATTTTCTTCATGGATACAGGTATTGAACTTCCTGAAACTGTCGAGCACATCAAGGAGTTCGCGAAATCTCGAAAGGTGTCCATCATTGGACAGGATGCAGGGGATCGGTTCTGGGAATCAGTTGATGTGTTTGGACCCCCTGCTCGTGACTTTAGATGGTGCTGTAAGGTGTTGAAACTAGGCCCTGCGGCCACCTCGATTGCTGATGAGATGGGTGGCGAAACCCTTAGTTTCATGGGTCAACGAAAGTTAGAGTCATTTCAGCGGTCAATCGAACCCCGTGTGACAGAGAACCCCTGGGTTCCTGGGCAGCTGTCTGCAAATCCCATCCAGAACTGGAATGCTCTCGAAGTGTGGCTATATATCTTCAAAGAGAAGGCTGATTTCAACCCCCTCTATAACCAAGGATATCACCGAATGGGCTGCTACCTCTGTCCTTCATCACCACTGGCAGAGTTAGAGAGCCTTAGAGACACTCACCCCGAATTTCATGAAAAATGGGAGTCCAAGATGCGAGAGTGGGCTGAAAAGTATGGGTTTCCAGATGAATGGATAGAGATGGGCTTTTGGAGATGGAAAAAACTTCCAAAAGGGCAGATGGAATTGGTTAACAAACTGGGTCTTGCCATACAACCAGACCGTATAAGCCCTGGAGAAGATCTAGAACTTAAGATCACAAAGGGTGTCGCCCCTTGCACAAAATCTGGTTTCAGCTTGGAGGGAACCTTCTCCTCTGGGATTGACTTGAACAGAGTTTCTAAGGTCTTTCCGATATTTGGTGACACACGACTGTCTGAAGAGATGGGTGCTTTGAGGACGAAGGCCGGTGTAAACAGCATATCCCTCTTCAGCTCGGGCTCTGTTGTAGTCAGAGGACCTGATGAGAGGTCTGTGGAACGATTAACTCAGAAAATGGAACGTGCCGTTAGGAGGGCAGTCTTTTGTCAAGAGTGCGGCTCATGTGTTCCTCACTGTGAACATGGTGCCCTCTCTCTTGACTCCGGAAAGATTTCGGTCGATGAAAAGAAGTGCACAAACTGCCTCAAGTGTGACAACTGGCCTTGTCCAACATACCTTGCCTAGTGAGAACGCTAACTTGACAATCTTGTAACAGCAAGGTTATTATCTCCGCTTTCTCCAAACACCTCGGTCGAGCGTGAAATGTTATCCGCGATTAGTCTGCACATCTACAGGTATCGCAAATACCTCGTGCTCACACTCGCGATTTCACTTATCGCCATACCTATTGCTGATGTTCTGGTCATTCAGCGAGACCGTAATCGAAATGAGATGTATGGTGAAGCTTTCTGGATCTATGGATTTGGCGTCTACACGATGGAGGATGTAGACCTCGCCGAAGCTATGGAGGACCTGGGCTTCCCGTATAATGATGGATATCATGTACTTCCAGACTATTTGGGTGGAATTGCTTACGAGTATCCTGTCTTTGGATTGATTTTCTTTGCAGTTGCTACATGGTTGTTTCCTGGGCCCACACCAGGATCTGGACCAGGTTTACAACCTTTATGGATTAACTTCTTACTCGCACTTGTCTTCAACCTGAACCTTGTTTTGTTGGCAATATTACTGAAAGACAAACTTCAAACTAAATATTGGGCCCGGATGTTCTTTGCTGGATACTTTGTTTATGGACTCGTCATGTCCTCTGGTGGTGGTAAGCTCGAACCAATTGTGGATTGCTTGTTGTTGATGGCTTTGGTCTTATGGCAAGAGAAACAGCATGGTAAAGCTATGTTCACACTTGGTCTAAGTGTACAGACCAAAATATACTCGGTTGTAGCCTTCCCCTTGCTATTCTTGGCTAATCCAGTTTCATCAATATGGTTCATTGGATCGATGTTTGTTTCTGTTATTCCATCCTTCTTTGGAGCCAGTTTTGAATCCCTTATCTCCCACTTTCTCAATACGTCCAGTTATAGTGTCTATATTGTAAATCCTATGTTTCCAGGACTGACTTGGGGGACGCCTAACCTATCCACTGACCCAATCACGTATTATTGGTGGCCACCTGCTGCAATTCCAATATTCCTCTATGCTTTCTTCATTCTTCTCACAGTCAGACCGTATCTCCCTACAAGGAAAGATCTTGAAGGCAAGTCGATTCGACTGAAACTCCTTGAGTTGAAACCTTTCTACCTCTATCTATTACCTGGAATACTCTTTGCATTTCGCTGGATTATGCCTTGGTATCTGTATTGGCTAGCACCTGTCGTGGTTCTCTTTGATAAGGATGAACACGCAGTGGGTTATATGAAAGAGATTGCTGTTGTAGGTCTTCTCTACCTAATTGGTCTATTCTGCAATTGGCACTACTTTATCACATACCCCTTACCTGATTTCATAGAACACTTTCCTCAAGGAGAGGGTACCATCCTCGGTGTCGCTCTTATTGCAATTCTAGCAGGAATAACTTACGTGGCTTGGAAATGGGAATTTGATCGTAGAGACAGGAAAAACGCACTCATTAGGGAAGCTGAGGCTCGAGGAGAACTCATTATCTAATCTTCTAACGAGGTGTTCCATTCTCTCGGTAGTAATCAATTATACGCTCTCTGATTAATGTAGAAGAACAGAGTCCATCCGCATCACGTTTCTCTAGTCTCACAATCTTTGTCTTCAATCCCTTTTTGGTAAAGTGCTCTTCTAGTGAACTGACATCGGTATATTGATCGTATCCAAGCGCAATGATGTCTGGCTTTACCTCAGAAACAATCAAAGTGTGATCACTGGTGTCAAGACCGATTAGAGCTCTATCAACAAACTTCAATGATTCCACTATCTTGCGTCTCTGTTCTTGCGGAAACACTGGTGGAGCACCTCTTTCTCGAACAATAGTCCTGTCAAGTGCTATTACAACCACCAACTCCCCAGTATCACCAGCCAGTTCCCTTGCTTGTTCAAGATAGGAAATATGTCCTAGGTGCAGAATATCGAACTTACCTGCCGCCAGGACTATCTTTCCCTTCATAGAGATTACACCCGAGTTTTAGTCCTCGTCTACTGCAAGGAAGGTTTCACCTTCAGATATGACCTCGATTCTACGTTTTGTCTTTGTAATCTGACTAACATGAACAAGTCCATTTATCTCAAGCTTCAGCAAAGCTGCGTTGAGTTCTGCTTCACTCGGTTCTGAACCAAGCTCCTTCTTTAAAGCCCTAATGAGCTCATCATCAAGAATGACCCCTCGTCTTTTCTTCACTATCGCGACAACCAAATTTGTCATAGGCATTGAGTTCCACGGAGCCATGTTTTTGTCACCTTCTTTTGCTAACCATACATTGAATGAGCCGCAGCGTCCACTTCAGTAGTTCTACGTAAAGTCTGGTCCATCTTCCGATATCGTTCCAGCATTTCCTTTGTTACAGAGGAGTGTACAGACTCAATGGCCTTTTCGAAATGCTTCCAAGAAACCGTTTCTGTTTCCATATTATCTCTCAATGCTCTCATTCCAGCTTCCCTGCAGATGGCTTCGATGTCACCACCAACATAGTTCTCTGTCATCTCCACCAGCTTGCTAAATTGCTTGTCGACATCATCAGCTAAGGGCATATTTACTGTATAAATCTCAAATATTGCCTTTCTACTCTCTGCATCTGGAGCATCAACATAGACAAACCTATCAAATCTCCCGGTTCGTAGGAGCGCTTTGTCGATCAATTCAGGACGATTGGTTGCTGCAATAACTACAATATCCTTCATGGACTCCAATCCGTCCATCTCTGTAAGAAGCTGGCTAATCACTCTCTGATTGTGTACTGCACCCGGACCGTCTCCTCCAGCTCCTCTCGTAGGAGCCAGAGCATCTATCTCATCAAAGAAAATGATGGCTGGTGCTGCAGTCCGCGCCTTCCTGAAAACCTCTCTTATAGCCTTCTCGCTCTCCCCTACCCATTTAGATATGAGCTCGGGTCCTTTTACACTGATGAAGTTTGCTTCACTCTCAGTTGCCACAGCTCTTGCTAAGAGTGTTTTTCCGCATCCTGGAGGTCCAAAGACAAGTACTCCTTTAGGTGGCGTGATTCCTAGTCTACGAAACGATTCTGGGCTTTTAAGAGGCCATTCAACGACTTCTTTTAGCTCTTGTTTTGCTTGGTCTAGTCCTCCGATATCACTCCATTTCACATCAGGAACTTCAATGAATACTTCTCTTACTGCAGATGGCTGTATCTCTTTCAAAGCCTCTAAGAAATCACCATTATGAACCTCAAGTTTTTCCAGCACGTCTTGGGGGATTTCGTCTGCCTCAAGATCGATTTGAGGGAGGTACCTTCTAAGAGCTTTCATCGCAGCTTCTCTGCATAGTGCATTAAGGTCTGCGCCCACAAATCCGTGAGTGATTTTTGCGAGGTTCTGTAAGTCTACTTGACCATCACCTTCCGTGGTCAATGGCATTCCTCTTGAGTGAATGAGAAGCACTTCGAGTCTTCCTGTTTCATCAGGTACACCAATCTCAATCTCTCTGTCAAATCTTCCCGGACGTCGAAGGGCTGGATCAAGTGCATTCACACGATTTGTTGCCCCTATCACGACCACCTGACCACGTACCTTAAGCCCATCCATTGTTGCCAGAAGCTGTGCAACCACCCGTCTTTCGACCTCTCCCTGAACATCTTCTCTCTTGGGTGCAATTGCATCCAACTCATCAATGAATATGATACTAGGCGCATTTTCTTCAGCCTCTTCGAATATTTTCCGAAGTTTCTGTTCGGACTCGCCATAGAACTTTGACATAATCTCAGGACCGTTGATATGTACAAAATTCGCTTCCGATTCGCCTGCCACTGCCTTTGCTAGCAGTGTTTTTCCTGTTCCTGGCGGTCCATGTAGAATGAGTCCTCTTGGTGGGTCGATTCCCAACCTTTTGAAAATCTCTGGATGCTTCATTGGAAGTTCTACCATCTCTCGGATCCTTTGAATTTCGTCGGATAGTCCTCCTATCTCTTCATAGGTCACCTGGGCCGCTCCAACAACATCTCCTGTTGGTTTCTCCGCAATAGCTAGGATTGTGGAGTGCTGGACCACTACGGTTCCTGTAGGCTTGATGGAAGTGACCTTGAATGGGATTGCCCTTCCCAGAATAGGAATGAAGACTGTATCCTGCGTTGTTACTGGACAGTTCAGAAGTTTTCTCTTCACAAACTCTTCAAATCGGGGTTCAGGTCTGATTGGCACCGAAGTTGGGGCGAGGGTCACATTCTTTGCGGGTTCCTCATTAGCTCGTGAAACAGTGACCTTCTCACTCAGACTAACTCCAGCATTTCGTCTGATACGACCATCCATCCTAATGATTTCTCGACCTTTATCACCTTGGTAGGCTGGCCAGGCTATAGCTGCAGTCACCCTCTTGCCCTTAATCTGGATGATGTCCCCCGTTCTGACTCCTAGTTTCTCCATTGAAACAGCGTCAATACGGACTATGAACCTGCCAATGTCTCTATGTTCGGCCTCTGCGACCTTAAGGATAATTTCGACCATTTCCTTGATGCATCCTCCTATACCATTATTATAGTATGAGAAACCGGACGGAATGTGTCAAATCATTAAAATCCGTCTTGTTTCCGCTATTCAATGTTTCTTTGTTTACCCATATAATCAGATACAGAAGTTGATTATACTGTTATATGGGCGTCTAGTACGTGTTAAGAGGCTCTGGGAGAGTCAAGAATGTGTGGATTGCGCGCCCACTACATCCTGGAAACTCTTTCCACTTCGACCTGTGACACACCCTCAACGGCGCTAATGGCCTCTTCGATGTCGTCTGTACCACCCATAGACTCATCTCTTGCAAGATTCATTCTGAGTGCTTTAAGACCGAATGCCACCGGCTGAGTTTCAGTAGCCCCTAAATCTGTTCCTTCTGGAATCACATTCTTGATTTTCTCAAGAAGGTCGTCCAAGTCAATTTCAACGTCTTCGGGCATAATCCGTAGGGTCATAACCACTCGTGCCATTTCATCTCATCTCCAAAATTCGACTATGGTCCCTCGAACCCACAATTGGGACAGGTGTATCTATTCGAAAACCGTCTACATGACTCACATCGCCATATAGTAAATTCTCCACATGATGGGCATTGGAACTTCACGCCGTCCTCCTGCGGAGAAACAGAAGCGTGACATGACGTACACCTGATAGCTCTCATAGTTGCCAAGTTATCACCAGAAGGTTTACTGATACCTAAGGCACCAGTTTTGGGGGCGTGCTGATGAGTTATTATAAATCTGTCGAAGTGTAAGTGACATCCTCAAGCATATATCCTTGAGCTGTAAAGAATGAATGAAAGACAAAGGAGTGGATTGAATGGGCACCAAGCTCGGTAATATCGTGGACGCAACAGCTATCTCTCTAACTGATTTATCCGGAAAGAAACTCGCTATTGATGCATTCAATACGATCTACTCATTTCTCTCTATTATTAGACAGCCTGACGGGACACCATTGTCAGACAGACAGGGACGAGTTACCAGCCATCTAAGCGGCTTATTCTATCGTAACATAAACCTGTTAGAGAATGGTATCAATCCAGTCTATGTGTTTGATGGTGAAGCACCTAAATTGAAAGCCAAAGAGGTAAAGAAAAGGCGAGAAATTCGAGAGGCCGCTTACGTGGAATGGCAGACTGCGAAATCTGAAGGTAGACTGGAAGACGCTCTAAAGGCCGCAAAGGGGAGTTCCCGACTTACAACTCCAATGATTGAGGAGAGTAAGAAGTTGTTGATTGCATTAGGAATTCCTGTTATTCAAGCTCCCTCTGAGGGAGAAGCTTTAGCGGCACAGATGGCACGTGATGGTCTGGTGTGGGCGAGTGCAAGCCAGGATAATGATTCATTGCTGTATAATTGCCCTCGAATGATTCGAAACTTATCACTCTCAGGAAGACGTCGGGGTGGTCGTTCCTCCAAACCGATAACTCCTGAGCTGATAGACCTAGACAAGAATCTCCGGTTATTGGAGTTGAACCGAGAAAAGTTGATTGATGTAGCCATTCTGATTGGGACCGACTATAATGATAATGTAACGGGCGTTGGTCCAAAGACTGCACTGAAACTGATCAAGAAACATGAATCTTTGGAGGGTGTAGAATCTGCTTTCAAGAGATCTAAAAATCCCAAAGACAAAGAAAAACTAGCAGAAATTCAGGACATTCCCTATGACGAGATTCGAGAGATTTTTCTCAATCCTCCAACAATAGAGATATCCGCTCCAGAATGGTCTGAACCGAAATCTGATGAACTACACAAGATTCTCTGTGCAGAACATGATTTCAGTGAGTCCAGGGTGCAAAAGTCACTCGAGAGATTGACAAATGCTCTTGAAGAACTTCGTGGATCTACACATCAAAGTTCACTTTCAGATTTCTTTTAGCTTCCGTGACGGATATATAGTGACACAACGAGGCACTATTAGGGTAAAGGTGAATGGCTCAAATGAGAGAGAGAATGACTGCAGTCAGAGCCTCCATATCTGACATCACCAATGGCATATTTTCCGACGACAATGGTCCGCATGTGGTTTCTCCCTTCGGTGTTGAACTAAGACGAGTTGTGCTTGTGGGCTTTGTAGTAGGCAAGATTCACAGGGATGGCGATGACTCGGGAAAGAAACGTTATGAAAGCATCACGGTGGATGATGGAACTGAAACCATTGGGGTAAAGGTCTGGGGCGAAGACGATGCGACTGTCCTTGAAGGTGTAAAGGAGAGTATTTTGGCGCTGGTAATTGGCAAAGTCAGAATGTATAACGACGAAGTCTACATTATGCCTGAGATAGTTCGGGAACTTAAAGACCCCAACTACATGAGTCTTCATCTTATGGAGCGCTATAAGGCAATTCTCGACCGGAGTGGTGTATCTCTTCCTGACACAATGGAACAACAACAGGAACTATTGACCTCTTCACACAGCCCAACAGTTTCTGGGAAGCTCGCGAATGACATCATTGCCTATGTGCGATTGGAAGCGCCTCCTGAGGGTCTTCCACTTAAGGACATTGTGGCATACTTTGAGAAGAAAGGACAGGACTCTGAAAAAGTTCAAACAAAGGTGTTCAACCTTGTTGCTGAGGGGGCGCTCAATGAGGTCAGTATTGGTCAATTCCGCACCTCCGACATCTGATATAAACCTAAGTCGGAACAATACCTTCAATAGCGAAAAGGAGAGAGAGTTCAAGTATGGACGACTATGACAACCTTTTGAATCGAGCACGATCTCAAGTGCCTGAAGATGCCTTCAAGAGATCAGGGGAACGATTTCAAGTGCCTGAAGTTCAGCTCATGGTTCAGGGCAACAGAAGTATT
>Ga0209536_100013533_pt1 | contig 11760 bp, 10 predicted proteins | sample DeeMarSeWOR28_12_FD_187461 | JGI IMG/M metagenome (GOLD analysis project Ga0209536, IMG submission 187461) | Marine sediment microbial communities from White Oak River estuary, North Carolina - WOR-2-8_12 (SPAdes) (version 2) | ecosystem: Environmental > Aquatic > Marine > Intertidal zone >...
GAGTTAAAGGACAAATAGGTAACTAATGAATATACGTCAAGGTGTCAACAATGAAATCATATTAGAACCCATTTCAAAAATAGGATATTGGTTCAAGATTCCGTCTTCGCCTTAGAGCTTCGCCGGGACACGCGCGGCGGGGTCGAGTTTTAAACCGCAGGCAACCTGTGGGTTGTCGAGGATTTAAAACGAGGCACCCACAAAGATATGGGGCCAAAAGACATTTTTGAGATGGGTTCTAAACAGGGGGCATAATGCCCCCTGTGTTTGCTTTGATGGTGGATTAAATTGCAGGATTAATCCCAGCAGCTGCCGGGTCCGTAGCCGCCGCCATACATACCGCGGCCCATTCCCCTTCCGCGGGGACCGTAGCCGTACCCTCTGTATCCAGATTGGGGGAAATCCTTTTTCATCTTGATCTGATGCTCGAGGCGTTTTTGATCCAGCTGGCTTTCAAGATCGGAAATTTCCTTCTGTAATCCGGCGGCCTTTTGAGCATCCGGCTCGGATTTGGCCAGCTCGCTGCGCAGCTCGAGTTCCTTTTGATATAGCTTCTCCCTGAGATCTGACGTGGCTTCGAAAAACGCCTGGCGTTCCTGCTCAAATTTGGCGATATCTTCATCGCTCAGGTCACCGCGGTACCCCGGCCCGGCGTAGCCCCTGGGGCCTTCCGCCCATTTGTCAGACATCCCGTAGCCGGGGCCCATGTGATAGCCATAACCCCGGTGCCACCGGCCCCAGCCGGCGAAAGAAGTGACCGCAATCGCAAGCACGACCACAACGACCAACACCATAAAAACTTTACCTGTTTTGCTGAAATTCATTTTTTACCTCCCTTTTTCAAAATTTTCTGTGAAATTTTGAATTGTTATTAGAAGTGGTTTCAAAAGCTCAGATCAGGTTCAAGGGCAAGGCGCAGGCCGATCGGGAAAGCGCAGCATACGTGCAGTATGTGAGCATTTACCAGAGGTCTGCAACGCAGCCATTGACCCTTAGATGGGGTTTTGAAACCACTTCTGGTTATGGGTTATCCGTTATTGGAATCCATGTTTTATTCATTAATCTTTGTCATACTTATATAACAATTGGCGTGCCAAAATCGAAACATAGAAACAAATTTATAGTAAGATTCTGAAATTAATAGTTTTATTTTTATTATCAAAGGTTGCCCGCCAATTAAAATCATCATTTAAACGTTGAATATTGACAAATAATGGATACTATTTATCCAGTCAGGTGGACAAAACGGGTATTTTGTAAACATTTAAAAAGCCGTTCGGCTTTTTAAATTTTGCTCTAAAATTCAGCCATGTTATTCAAATCGAAAAGCAAAAAATTCTGGGCAGGGGTTCCCCCCTGGGTTTTGATCGGGGCTGCGGCGGTGCTGCTGCCGATCATGGCTTTTGTCACCATTGAAAACATCAACCGCCAGAAGGAAAAAAGCATCCATCTTTTGCTCGAAAAAGGGGCTGCCCTGATCCGATCTTTTGAGGCCGGCACCCGTACGGGGATGATGGGCAGACAATGGGGTGAATTTCAGCTTCAGCAACTGCTTTCAGAAACCGCCCAGCAACCGGATATCGTTCATCTCCTGGTGACCGATGACACCGGCAGAGCGGTTGCCCACAGCAACCCCGACCGTATCGGCGCCATCCATGGAGGCGAGCTGGACCTAAAAAATATATCACACGATCAAACCCTTCGATGGCGCCGGGTCATCGGTCCCGATGGTCGAAATGTGTTTGAGGTATATCGGAAGTTCATCCCTTCCGGTCCTCCCGCGCGAATGGGCGTCATGCGGCGCCACATGCAGCACATGATGGGCCGCGAATCGCAACCGCAGCGGCCGGAAAATATCCCGGATTCGGCCCGAATTATATTTGTGGGGCTGGATATGAGTTCGATTGAAGAGGCCCACAGGGCAGACGTACGGCACGCCGTCGTCATGGGGATCATTCTGCTGCTGGTAGGATTTGCCGGGTTCACGCTGCTGTTTATGGTTCAAAGCTATCGCGCCACGCGGGCTTCCCTTTCCAGAATAAAAGCCTTTTCCGATACCGTTGTGGAACATGTGCCCATCGGCCTGCTGGCAGTGGACCATCGGGGAAAAATTGCCGCATTCAATAACAGTGCCGAGACCATTTTACGACTTTCTGCTTCTGAGATCATCGGTCAGGATGCCGCTCGCCTAATTCCTGCTGAACTGCTCGCTGAAATCAATCATTCTAAAAACGAGGCGGACGTCATCGAAAAGGAGATCGAGTGTAAGCGGGCTGACGGGAAAAGGGTCCCTCTGGAAATCGGGGCCAGCAGCCTCAGGGATGAAAATAATGTTTTTCTGGGCAATGTCCTGCTGTTTAAAGATTTAACCGAAGTGCAGGCACTTCGGAGAGAAGTGGCCAGAAGCCAGCGACTGGCCTCATTGGGCAGACTGGCAGCCGGAGTCGCTCATGAAATCCGCAATCCTTTAAGCTCCATAAAGGGGTTCGCCACCTATTTCAAACAACGCTATACGGATCATGCGGAAGATCAGCAAACCGCCGATATCATGATCCAGGAAGTTGACCGCCTCAACCGGGTCGTGGGACAGCTTTTGGAATTGGCCAGACCTATCACGGTCAAGAAACAACGGATATCGCTGCCGGCCCTTCTGAAAGATTCGATCAAACTGATTGAGGAGCAGGCAGCCGCAAAAGGTGTTTCAGTCCAAATCCAAAATGCGGCCGGCGCCGACACAGCCTGGGGCGATCCGGATCGCATCAATCAGATCCTTTTAAATTTATACTTGAATGCAATTGATGCCATGGAAAACGGGGGGGAGTTAAAAGTGACGCTCTCGTCGAATAGGACAATCAGCGAAATCTACATTAAGATTGCAGACACGGGTTCGGGGATCAGCCCGGAGCATCTACCCAAAATATTTGACCCCTACTTTACAACAAAATCGACCGGTACTGGTCTGGGATTGGCGATTGCTCACAATGTTGTCGAAGCCTTGGGCGGTAAAATAACTGTGGAAAGCGTTAAGCAAAAAGGAACCACTTTTACCGTTGCTTTGCCAAATTCGGAAGAAAACAAAAATCATGAATAAACAAAATACAATTTTAGTTGTGGATGACGATAGCGCCCATCGCACGATGCTGAGGACACTGATCAGCGGCTGGGGCTATGCCGTCTCGGAAGCAGACGACGGGTCAGTGGCCATCGAAAAAATAAAAGAAACCCCCTATGACCTTGTTTTAATGGATGTGCGCATGGTCAGGGTTTCAGGTCTGGAAGCCCTGGAAACCATCAAAGCCTATAACCCCGCAATTCCCGTCATCATCATGACTGCTTACTCATCGGTTGAGACGGCGGTGGCAGCTTTAAAGCAGGGTGCTCATGATTACCTGACCAAGCCGCTTGATTTCGATAAACTGCAATTGACGCTTGAAAGGACCATGGAGCATACCCGGCTGAAGGAAGAAAACCGACTACTGCGCGAAACGCTGGGGCAGCAATTTGACAGTCGAAACATCATCGGTAAAAGTCCCGCCATGTTAAAGCTTCTGGAAACGGTGTCCCAGGTTGCGCCGTCCGAGGCCACCGTTTTAATTTCGGGCGAGTCCGGCACCGGCAAAGAGCTGATCGCCGGAGCCATTCATTTTAACAGTCAGCGGAAAAATGGTCCTTTTGTTAAAATCAATTGTGCGGCGATAACCGAAACGCTATTGGAATCGGAACTCTTCGGCCATGAAAAGGGGGCTTTTACCGGCGCCGACCGCCGCAAGGAAGGGCGTTTTAGCCAGGCCCACGGCGGAACGCTGTTTCTGGATGAAGTCAGTGAAATGTCCCTGATGATGCAGGTCAAACTGCTGCGCGTCCTTCAAGAGCGTGAATTTACTCGCGTGGGCGGTGAAGCAACCATTCAGGTCGATGTGCGGGTCATCGCTGCAACCAATAAAAACCTGGTCGATCAAATCAATCAGGGGGCTTTCCGTGAAGATCTGTATTACCGCCTGAACGTGGTCGAGCTCCAGGTTCCGCCGTTATCGGATCGCAGGGAGGATGTCCCGCTACTGGCCGGCCATTTTCTTGAGATGTTTGCAGCTAAAAACCGTAAAGAGATCAAAGGACTTACGCCCGGCGCGATGGACAATCTGATCCGCTATCACTGGCCGGGAAACGTGCGGGAGTTAATGAACGCCGTCGAACGGGCAGTGGTGATGGCACGCTCCAGTTATCTTGATGAAGCTGATTTTCCGTTTATGAGAGATTTTTCAAAGGAACATAATCCGGAAAATTCAAATAAAACGGATGCGCTCTTGCTGCAGGGCGAAGTTCCTCTTGCAAAGCTCGAAAAAGAAGCCATTTTAAGGACCCTGGAGGCTGCCGGCGGCAACAAAAGTGAAGCCGCGCGCCGCCTGGGAATTACCCGTAAGACCCTGCATAAAAAATTAAAGGCTTACGGAGTCATGTCGTAGGGTTAGAGTTCAGTCAACAGAGGACGGATGACAGAAGACAGAGAGCCTCCAGCACAACTCCAAGGCTACCAGACTCTGTCTTATGTCCTCTGAGGAGCAGACCTTTACTTGAGCACTTGAATCCTTATCATATAGAATCTAAATGGAGCGACTATGAAGCGGGGGAGTAGATGAATCAAGAAAATTTTCAAATTATTCGCTGCCCCGGGTGCGGGGCGGGCAACCGGATTCCGATCGAAAAAATCGGCGCGGAGGCCCGATGCGGTAAATGCCGTGAGCGCTTGCCGACCGACCAGAAGAAAAATGCGCCGGGGGAAGCATTCAAGATGCGCTGTACCGAATGCGGGGCAAAAAATAGGGTTCCGGCTGACAAAATTGAGGCCGGCGCCAAATGCGGCAAGTGCGGCGCTTTGCTTCAAACCGGCGAATTATTCGAACCCCAGCCCGTTATGGTTAGCGACGGCAATTTTGACGCCAAAGTGTTAAAATCCCCTCTGCCGGTGCTGTTGTTTGCATGGGCGCCCTGGTGCAGCACCTGCGGGACCGTAACGCCCGTCATCGATGAATTTGCATCCGATGCCAGAGGAAAAGTGCGGGTGGGCAAGCTCAACGTCGATACCAGTCCCATGCTGGCATCGAAATTCAACATCCTGAGCGTGCCGTTTTTGTTTATCTTTGATAACGGTCAGATGAAAGAGAGCATGCCGGGTGTCCTGCAGAAGCAAGATCTCATGATGAAAATTTCAAAGTATATATAAAACCTTCATATTTTGTCCGATGACTGTGTTGTGATCCGTTTCAAAATGCTCACCTACTAACATGTACGCGCCGCTTTTGAAACGAGCCCCGCCTTGCCCTCGAACAAAATCTAAAGGTTTTTTGGCTCATGCCATATTGGAAATTTCAATAATTATCAAGTTGTCTGCAATTGAAACAATCGCTTTCGACGAGCGACCTTTAAGAAAACAATTTCGTGCTTTCCAATTTTCGCGATTTCGTGGTTGATAATAGTTTATAATGAAACCGGAAGATAAAAACAAAGCGGTGGCGGATAAAATCATCGAGATTCTGCGCAATGGATTAACCATTAACGCCGATACGCAGCATTACATCGATTCAACTTTTTCCAATCCTTCCGCCGCAGAACTTGAAGCGCTGTTGCAGAATGAATCCAGCTGTGAAACGGATTCGCTGCTGGCGTTGCTCTTTTTCCCGGAGGAACCCGTGCAGCTGCAACTGGAGGAAATGATCGCAGACACGCATTTTCAGGACCCGGATGAGCAGGAAGTTCAGAATCGTGTTTGTTCAAGATCCTTTCAAACTCAAATGCGCTTTGCTGATGATCGCGGCACATTGGAAATAGAGGTTACGCCTTCAAATGCAGCGCAGTTTATCGAACACCTGAATCTGTCAAGGCAGCTGGACCCCAAAATCAGATCGGCCATCGACCGTTATGTTCATCCGGGGCTTCAAACCCGATGTAAAGTCAGGTTTCGCAATAGCCGGCCCATTACCTCACCCGAAAAAATTTCGTTTCTGCAGGCATTTTTTGAAAAACTGCAAGTCGCAGAAAATATGTTTTTTGACCATCTCGATTTTACCTTGAGCTTTCTGGACGAGCTCAAAGATGAGCCGAACATCTACCCAGCACTGATGGCCAGAAAAAAATTCTATTTCCGGAGTTTGCAAAAAGCCAAAAAGTCAGATATCCAGCTAAGGCAACACAATGTGGAAACGCTGTTGCTGAGAGGGAGGCGCTTCGCCTATGTAGATAAGGCCGACGTCCGCAAAAAGATTCAAATCATTGATCGAATCAGCCTGGCAGTTTTTGGAAAGACCGAGTTTTTTGATTTAATGGCGCCGGATGCGCAATCCATTTCCCTTGAAGGCAGGGAAGATATCGATAAGCTCGTGGAGGACTTGAGCTGAGGAGCCCCGCGCTGTTGAGCGGGGCGGCGCAGCGATCTGATTAAAAGACGGATTCGAAAAGAGCACCAAAAATGGGAGTCATCATGAAGCCAAAAGCCGCAAGACTTTTTTGCCATGCATTTTTTTGGAGCGGAGTTATTTTAGCGCTGACATTCGGCGCACCGCAATGTGTTATGGCTGCGTCCGAAACGAGCCATGTTTCGGTGGACCGCATACTGGAGCGCGTCGAAAACCGATACACCCATTCGAAATTTAGCGCCGATTTTATCCAAAAATCCACCGTCAAGGCCATGAACATTACCGATCATGCAACGGGCAAGGTTTACATCAAATACCCTGGCATGATGCGCTGGGAATATGAAAAACCCGACCGCCAGATCATTATTACCGATGCGGAAAAATTGTGGGTCTACCGGCCCGCAGACAAGCAGGTCATGACTGGCAAAGCGCCCACGTTTTTCAGAGACGGCAAAGGCGCCAGTTTTCTTTCAGACATCCGTCTGGTCCGGCAAAAATTTGATATCTCCCTGGAGCCGGGTCCGCCGGCAGAGGCCGACCTTTTCTATCACCTGAAGTTAATCCCCCGTGAGAAAACCCTGGATATCTCTGAAATCCGTCTGATGGTATCCACAAAAACCTATAATGTGCTGCAGGTAGTCACCTTAAACCCTTACGGTGATGAAACCCGCATCGATCTGATCAATTTTGCATTCGGCGCGGATCTGGACGACTCGCTGTTCAGCTTTGAAATCCCGCAGGGGGTGGACGTGATTGAAATTGATGAGTAAAGTCGGAGTTCAGATCAATCGGTGTCAGGTTTCGGGTGTCAGGTGTCAATCAAAGGTTTCAGTGTTCAGGTGTCAGGGCTTCAAACCCGAAGACGTCCACAATCATCAGATGCCGCAATTTGTCGTCGGTTTTCTGACACCTGACACCTGAAACCTATTTGAGAATTTCAGTCGGAAATTATTAAGCTACCGGCAGGAATATTTTATATACTGTTTACTATCTCCTCAGGGATGTCCGCGTTGGTATAAACCTTCTGGACGTCGTCGCAGTCTTCCAGGGCTTCCATAAGCTTGACCATCTGCTCGGCGTCTTTGCCCTTTAAAAAAGTGGTTGATTGCGGCAGTGCGGTCACTTCGGCTACAGTGTAGGGAATCGAAGCCGCATCAATGGCTGCTTTGACGGCCTCAAAATCTTCGGGCGCGGTAATGACTTCAAAAGTGCTGTCGTCCTCGCGAATGTCCTCGGCCCCGGCATCCAGAGCTGCCTCCATCAACGCTTCTTCATCGACCGCGTTGCTTTCAATCGCGATGTAGCCCTTTTTAGCGAACATCCAGGCCACACACCCGTTTTCTCCCATGCTGCCACCGGCTTTGCTGAATATGTGGCGGATATCGGCGACCGTCCGATTCCGGTTGTCCGTAAGGGACTCGATCAGAACGGCCGCCCCTCCGGGGCCGTACCCCTCGTAAATGCTCTCTTCGTAACTGACCCCCTCGAGTTCGCCGGTTCCTTTTTTGATGGCGCGCTCGATATTATCCTTGGGCATGTTTTCGGTCTTGGCGGCCTGCACGGCCGACCGCAGCCTCGGATTGGCATCGATATCGCCACCTCCGAGGCGGGCGGCGACCGTAATTTCTTTGATCAGCTTGGTAAAAATTTTGCCCCGTCTGGCGTCCGTGGCGGCCTTTTTATGCTTGATGCTAGACCATTTGCTGTGACCTGACATGGTTCCTCCTGCTCATATCACTTAAACTTTTTATAATCCGACGTAATTAAATCGTAAATCCGAATATCGAATCTCGAAATTCGAAACAAATCCGAATCTCTAATGACCAAAATTCAAAACGGTAAGATAAAGTTTCAAATTTGTTTTCGGTAAATAGAACCGGTAAAGGTTTCGAACATTGGATCATTTGAATTTCGATATTGTTTCGGATTTCGGATTTCGAGTTTCGTATTTAATATTGCATTTTGAAAATGCAACACATTTGTATTATCCCTTGAACCCCATACCGATGATGAAAATTTCCTTGCTCTCTTTGCGGCTGCTCTGGGGTTTGAAAATCTTATGACGCTTGAATCGACTTCTGACGGCATCCGAAAATTCCTTGAATTCTTCACCCTGAAAAATCTTGCACATGAACGAACCGCCGGGCTGCAGCACCATATCAGCAACCCGCAAGGCGGCCTGGCATAGTTGAAAGGACCGCGCCGCATCCAGTGCTTTGTTACCGCTGGTAGCAGGTGCCATGTCGCTTAAAACCACATTAAATCGGTTCCCCGGTATTTCTTTATCGATCCATGGCTGATCGATGGTCAAGATATCCGCCGTAAGCGTCTGCACCTGAGGCGGCATCTTTATGCGAATTGCCTGCAGGTCAATGCCCAGAACCCTGCCGCGCTGGCCGACCAGCTCGGCGGCATAAAGCAGCCAGGAGCCCGGTGAGCATCCCAGGTCAAGAACCCGAGAGCCCTTTTTGATCAGATGAAATTTTCTCTGGGCCTCTTTTAGCTTGAACACCGATCGGGCCGGATAACTTTCTTTTTTGGCCCGCTGCGTGTAGTGATCCGCCCAACGCTGTTTTTTTCTTGAGTCAAACGATTTCATGATTAAAAAAGTATGTCCACTGCCTGCGATACGCTTTTTATGCTGGCAACCTGGATTCCTTTAATATCAGGGATGCGCTTAAAATTGCCGTCCGGAACCAGGCAGCGTTTAAAGCCCATTTTTTTGACCTCGGCAACCCGGCTATCCACCTGACCGATGGCTCTGACTTCACCGGCAAGCCCCACTTCACCGAGCACAACCGTACCGTCCGCAACCGGTTTGTCCAAAAAACTGGAAGCAATCGCCGAAACGATGGCCATATCCACCGCCGGTTCAATGACCCTGACGCCGCCGGCCACATTCATGAAAATGTCATATCCCATCAGGTGCATGCCGAGCTGCTTTTCCATTACCGCTGCCAGCAGGGCGACCCGGTTGGCATCCAGCCCCAGAATCGTTCGCCGGGGCGTGCCGAAGCTGGTGCTGCTGGCCAGGGCCTGGAGTTCAACCAGAATTGGCCGCGTGCCTTCCATGCTGGCGGTCACCGCGGAGCCCGGCGCATTGGCAGGCCGCTCCGAAAGAAAAACAGCCGATGGATTGGCGACTTCATCCAGGCCCTGATCTTTCATTTCAAACACCCCGATTTCGTTGGTCGAGCCGAATCGATTTTTAACCGCCCGCAGAATTCGAAAAATATGATTGCGGTCGCCTTCAAAATACAAAACCGTATCGACCATGTGCTCCAGCAGTTTGGGGCCTGCAATGGCGCCGTCTTTGGTCACATGGCCGACCAGCAGGGTCGGTATGCCGGTTTTTTTGGCCATCAGCATCAACCGCACCGTGGATTCCCGGACCTGGCTGACGCTTCCGGGGGCCGAGGTCAGTTCGGGGCTGTACATGGTTTGAATCGAATCAATGACCAGAACCCTCGGGGGGGCATCCTGAACCATTTGCAGAATGGCGTCGATTTCAACTTCAGAAACAACCATTAATTCGGACGCCGTCGTATTCAGCCGACGGCTTCGCAGGCGAATCTGCTGAATGGACTCCTCGCCGGACACATACAAAACCCTGTGGCCCTGATTGGCCAGCCCGTATAACGCCTGCAGCATCAGGGTCGACTTGCCGATACCGGGATCGCCGCCGATCAAAACCAGGGTGCCGGGCACCAGACCGCCGCCAAGCACCCGGTCAAATTCCCGGATATCGGTCAGCAGGCGGTTTTCGGCTTCCAGCTCGATCGAATCAATCGCCACCGGAGCTGACAGCGGACCGGACGGCGAGCGCTGGGTATCCCGCAAATACCGGACGGCCGACCTTTCTTCCACAATGGAGTCCCAGGTCCCGCAATCCGGGCACCTGCCCATCCATTTGGGCGTCTGGTAGCCGCAGGTTTGACAGCAGTAAACAATTTTGGCGCTTTTTTTCACAATAGAAATAACTCGCTAAATATGTTATATTCAATAAAAAGCGGGAAGTGGTTTCAAAACCTTAGATCAGGTTCAAGGGCCCCGCTTGCCAGCGTGACATTCCGCTGCGAATATTGGCGGACCATTGGAGCCTCTTGAGCCCCTAAATTCAGCTTTAATAGATGCGAAATACCGCTTTGTTGAGCGGGGAGATGGGGTTTTGAAACCACTTCTAAATAACATGGGATACTAACGCAATCAAGCAGGTTATATCGCCCGGAAGATCTAAACTCTAATTCGATGATTGGAGATCTCACCCCGGAACGGAGCATATAGGATGCGACATCGCGATAGATGGAGTGCAAAGTGGATGATTCTGGCCGTCAGTCTGCTGGCTGCCGGATATTTCATGGCAGCGGAATCCCGCGCGTCGATTGAATCTGGTAAAAAGGCGCTTTCAATCGTTCAAAAACAGCTGATCGCCGACGGTTTTGACCCCGCAAAAATCAATCAACTGTATAGCCATCCGCAAGTATCTTTTGAAGCCGATGGCGTCATACTGCTTTTTACCTATAGGGAAGCCCGGGTGGATTACAGCCAGTTTGCAAATCAATGGTCCATTGACAAAGCCAGACAATATCTACAGGAAAATGAGGCGGTTCTGGCGCGTATTGAAAAAGAATACGGTGTCGATAAAAGGGTCATTACCGCGATTCTACTGGTTGAAACCGGGCTGGGGGCTTCGGTGGGAACGCGCTCGACCTTAAACACGCTTTCCACGATGGCGGCCCTGACGGATACGGTGGTTCGAGACCGGTTATGGGATCTGATCCCGGATTCAAAGAAAATTTCTAGAAAAAAATTTGAAAAAAAAGCAGCCGCTCGATCGCGGTGGGCTTATGCAGAACTTAAAGCCTTCTTAGAATATACCGACCGGGAAGGATTGGACCCGGTATCGATACCCGGCTCGTTCGCCGGCGCGGTGGGCATCGCCCAATTTATGCCCACCAGCATTCTGGCTTACGGCCGGGATGGTAACAACGACGGAAAAGTGGATATGCTCAATCACACCGATTCAATGGCCAGTATCGCCAATTTCTTAAAAAGCCACGGCTGGCTCCCGGGGCAAAGCCGCGAAAAAGCTGAAAAAATAATTTATCACTACAACCACAGCCGCTATTACGTAAATACCATCCTTAAAATCACCAGTCGCCTGAAAAGCTAAAACCTATCTCAAAAATGCATCTAATACCCAAGGGCGGCGTTGCAAACCTCCTTAAAATGCTCACATACTTAAATGTATGCTGCGCTTTTGCGTCGGCTTGCGCCTTGCCTTTAGGCATGATCTGCTATTTTTGAGATAGGTTCTAATGCCTTGATTTTGCACGAGACCTGTTGAATT
>Ga0209536_100013534_pt1 | contig 11760 bp, 5 predicted proteins | sample DeeMarSeWOR28_12_FD_187461 | JGI IMG/M metagenome (GOLD analysis project Ga0209536, IMG submission 187461) | Marine sediment microbial communities from White Oak River estuary, North Carolina - WOR-2-8_12 (SPAdes) (version 2) | ecosystem: Environmental > Aquatic > Marine > Intertidal zone >...
GCGCGCGGCGAGAGCGCGTGCGGCGTCCGCGTCGACCACCTCGTAGACGGCCCACTGCCACCGCCCGTCCCAGAGGACGTCGGGCAGGCGCTCGACGTCGCAGAAGATGAACTCCGGCCCGAGCGCCGCGCACGTGGCCTGCCCGAACTGCTATGCCGCGCACGACGGGGAGATCACGATGCGCCAAGGTCCCGACGGGGCCAGCCGCTTTTACATCCACTGCCCGGAGGCCCTCCGCGTTAACTCCGTTCACGATGGCTTTCCCCTCTCCGAAAGAGGAGAGCCTGATCGCGGATTCCCCGGAACCGCTGTCCTCTCCCGTCAGCCGGATTGTCCCAATGAATTCCTCCCCTCCCTGAAACAGGATCACATCGCCTTGTGAAAAATCGGTTTGATTGATCTTGTCAATGGTTTTCCATGCCTCCTCTTCTGATTTCCCCGAAGATTGGTCATTCCCCTCCGAACTGATGTAATAGGTTGATTGGCTTTCACCTCCCGGGCCGGTGCAGGCATACATGGCCCATATGGCCACAAAGGCCACCAGGCCGGTTTTCAATTTTGTAATACTCATACTTTCGGTATCAATTGGTTTAAGTTTCAGCAAGGGATGGTAGAAAAGAGGCTGTCCGGAGACAGCCTCTTCGAACCAAAGCTATCACTAACTTGAAGCTCCCACCTCAGCAGGTAAGAGCAGAGGATACTACTATGAAGAAACTACATCTACTGTTTAATAAACTTGGCCTTGTGTACCACTCCGCTCTCGTCGGTTGCATGGATAAAAAATATGCCGCCTTCCAGAATGGAGATATCCAGTATCCGATCGGGATTATACAGATCCATTTGCCTTTGACCCACAGCATTAAATACTTCCACCCGTTTAAGCGGAATCTGCAGGCTCAGGTAAAGGACATCTGATGCCGGATTTGGATAGGTATACAGGTCATACTTCACCAGGCTCCGGTCGATCCCCTCAGGTTCGGCAATTCCATAATAGAAATCATCGAAGAAGGTCCAGTTGGCATTATCGTAGTCGAATTCCTGCTTGTCGGGTGTGATGAACTCAGGTGCATCTCCCGTCTCGTTATCAAGGAACATGGTAAGGGTTCCCCCTATGTCGGTAGTCGGATTGGTCCAGTTCAGGACCACCTCTGTCCAGTCGGCTACAGCGGGTAACTCCCAGTAAGCACCCAGTGCATCATAGGTGGTGCTTATGGTGTCCAGCAGGTAGCTCTCCTCAGTGACATAATAGGTTCCTTCCACGACATACATCGTATCGACCATGACCGGGTCGGCCACCGTTCCTGTCGCAACCATGACATTATCCACAAACCCAAGGTCTGCGGCATCATACGTGCCGATCAGGTTGAAACTGACTGTGGCGGGTGACTCGGCTGAAGAGTCTGCGAGCCAGGTCCCCTGGGTGTACTCAAACCTGAATCTCGTCCAGTAGTCCGCATCCAGTTCCCAGGTAATTCCGTCAGCGTCGGCAGTAGCATCTTCGGGAACGATCCCATCCGGATCCCCCAGGAGGTCATATTTGGCCCCGGAGAGGTTCAATATAAACTGGAGTTTCCCAATGTACATGAACTCCCAGATGTAACTGGTGTTATCCTCCACATCCACATATCCTTCCGCACCGCCCCAGTTCGGATCGCCGGGGAGCCAGAGAGCCTGAGGGCTGGTCCAGGTTTCATCCCCTTTGGTGGCAGCATCCCAGTCATCCCAGCCCCAGTTCTCGGATCCGGACCACACCCAGGCATCGTCGGTGAGCCTGAGGTTTTCCTCGTCGTCGAAATCCTGCGAGGCAAGTATGGTTTCCGTCGTTAAGGTCATGGTATCGATCATCATTTCCAATACCACCTGGTTCTCACTCAAATCTGCTACGGTGAAGGTATCCACATAGGAATCTATCGTGTCGATGATGATACCCAGCGTGTCAAATTCATAAATCGGATTGTCCAGGTCCTCCCACAGCATTGATCCTGACGGAAGTGGAAAATCTTCCTGTGTCACGCCGTAGTCATCGTAAAACTCCAATCCCACAATGGCATCGTTACCCTTGTACCAGAAACTGATCTCCATCGGTTCTGCCTCCGCTCCGAGGGCCGGCAGGTAATAGGTCACATTCCTGTCCATCTCGGAAGTGTCATTATCCTCCGATATGGACATATAATCGATCAGACCCAGGCTCTGCAACCCTGCCTCGGTATGATTTTCCAGCCACAGGTATGCCCTTGTATCCGGCACATCCCAACTGGCCACATTGAGTGTCCACTCCACATTAAGCTCAGCCAATTCGAAATCCCCGTTAATGAATCCGAAAGGCTCCTCACCGGAGTACTCTCCATCAAACCATTCTCCGTAATAGAGGTCATCCACCAGGACGGGCTCGAATTCGCCCCACCACATGGAAGTGTTCCCCCAACCGGGAAGCGTTCCGGGAAAGTCCCATACAAACTCGAAATAGGTCCATTCCTCGGTGAACCCGTCCTCTCCTCCGAACCAGAACTGGAGGGCGTCCTGTCCTTCGCCACCCCAGCCACAGGAGTCGGCACCGGTATACTCGGCCAGTTCCCATGGAAGTTCTTCATAGGTGATTCCCGCATCACGGTAGAGGAAATTCCAGTAATTGTTAAAGTACCCTTTGTACCAGAAACTGGCCTTGAATTTTTTCTCTTCGTGGCCGCGTATGGGATAGGATACCCAGATCCATCCACCCGGATCGACTCTCAGGGCTGTATTTCCGGAATGGGCATCCACATCGGTCAGGTAGAAGTCAGGATACTGGGCAATCCCGTTACTGCCGTAGGTGTAATCCCAGCTTCCGTACCAGAAGATGGGATTAAGGTCATGCTCCATATTGGGGTTCTGGATATAATTGGCAGGAATATCCTGGGCCCCCAACTGAGCCTGCCACCCTGCTAAAACCAGGATGACAACAATGAGTGTTAGTACTTGTTTGATTTTCATAAGCATTGGATTTTTAGTTAATTAAACCATTGTTAATTTGAGATATATGATTATTTCAGTTGCAATGGTAAATACCAGTTGGCCGGATCCATGAGCCGGGACCGCACCTCCTCCCGCTTGGTTTCATCCTGAAATTTGGCCGCCACCTTGTCGGCCAGGTAGGCGGGGTCCTCCCTGTGTCTGGCAATCCTCATCAGGTCGAACCAGCGGTGTCCTTCATATGCCAGTTCCAGTGCACGTTCCTCCATGATCAGGTCCTCAACAGGTTCCAGGAACCTCGGATCCTCTACGCTCATACCCTTTACATTGGCCCTGGTCCGGGTCCCCGTCCCCCAGGCCGATTTATAGAGCAGCCCGTCATTCAGGTGGGAGATGGCATCCTCGGTCCTCCTCAGCCGGGCGTAAGTTTCACATGTTTTGAGATGATAGTCTGCTGTCCGGTAGACGATCAGTCCGGCATCGTTGTCAAAGGGTTCCCTGTAGAGTGAATACTTGTACACCACGGGTCTCCCGTCAATGCTGTCATAGGTGATCCCTTTCCCACGGCTCAGGTCACCCGGCGTACCCCTTTCCACATCCGCGTAGACCTCGAAACGGATCACCTGCTGTGACTGGTAGGTATTCAGGATATATTCAGAGGGCCTGACCAGGTAATCTCCTCCTTCACCGTAATAAAACAGACGCTGCAGGCTATGCTGCTGGTTATATAGTTTCGAGAACGGGATGACGAATATGGTGAGTGTTTCGAAAGGACTGGAACTGTAGTTGAACTGGAACAGGGTTTTCCAGTTGATATCCTGAAAGTCCCATGCATTGATGTAGGGCAACCGCGTGGTTCCGGAAAATCCTTCCTCCGCCAGGATGTTTGCTACCCGGTCGAATGCCTTTTTGGCAAAAGCATAATTGTTTCTCCATAGATAAATATCCCCCTGAAGTGCCCAGTTGGTGAATTTGTTGAACCGGATGGCAAAAAAGGGCCGCTCCTCCAGCATATTCAGTTCGAAGGTGTCGAGTTCAATGATTTGAGACAGAATGGTATCCAGAATGAATTCCTCTGTCTGCATGGAATCCAGCTTCGCTTCAAGGGTGTATGCCTCTTTATAATCGCTGAGTGGCTCTTCAAAATAGGGGGCCTCCCCGTATATCTGGACCATTTTGAAATAAACCCAGGCACGGACCAGTTTCATCTCAGCGATGTAGGTATTGAATTCCAGCTCGGTGATGTTCTCATCCCTCTCGCGGGCCATGTGGATTTTGTGCAATACCTCATTGCAATTGACAATGACCCTGAAAAATCCTGAAGGATCGGTGTAGATGTTGGAAGGATCCGCATTGTGTTCATTGATCTGCCGAAGGTCGCTCCCGGCCTGATCTGTTACAGTGAGCAGGTCCCCTTGCAATTCACCCAGGATCACCAGTTGTTGTGCCACTTCCTGCAACATGGCGTACACCCCCATCACCGATGCCCTGGCAGAAAACTCATCCACGAATGCCTGGTCTTCAGGCAAAAGGCTGTCGTTGGGCAGGTCGAGCATTTTTTCGCACGAGGTGACCATCCATATCCCTATGATCATGAACGTGCTCAGCTTGAACGCGGTATGCCTTTTCATAAATGCGTTACCTTTCATTAAAGTCCAACTTTGAGGCCGATGATCAGGGAGCGGGGCTGGGGGATCTTTCCATAGTCGATTCCCTGCCCCAGTATCCCGTTCTGGTAACTGAATTCCGGATCATAGCCCAGATATCGTGTATAGGTGAACAGGTTGGTGCCTGTGATATATATGTTTAGATTGTTGATAAATGCGAGCGGACGCTGAAATTCGTAAGAGAGGGTTACCGCATTGAGCCGGAAGTAACTTCCGTCTTCAATCCAGCGACTGGAAAACCTGTTATTCCCCATGGGATCTCCGAAAGTGGCCCTGGGCAGATCGGTCTCCTGCCCTTCCTTGTTCCACCTGTTGTAGACCGCTGTACTCTGGTTGTCATAGTTCGACATGGATTCAAGTTGTGAACGCATATAATTGAACACATCGTTCCCTGCCGTATACTGCAGCATGAACCCCAGGGATAATCCTTTGAATGAAAATCGGTTATAGACACCAGTAATGAAATCAGGATGCGGATCCCCGATGACGGCTTTGTCTCCCTCATCAATAATCCCATTGTTGTCCAAGTCTTCAAAGTGTATATCACCCGCATGGAATCTCCTTCCCGATTTATCGACCAGATTGAAAGCATCCGCCTCCTCCTGCGTAACAAAGACTCCCTGCGACCTGTACCCATAAAAAAGACCCATCGGGTGACCCTCCATGGTAATCTTCTCCCCGCCGTTGAATGGGGTGATGATCTGATCATCGGGCAGTGAAAGTGCTTCATTCCTGTAGAGAGAGAAATTTGCATCCACTTCCCACACCAGGGAACCGTTCAGGATCTTGCCGTACACAAGAAGTTCAATTCCACGGTTTTCGCATGAACCCCCGTTGGACATGTAGTATTCTATTCCGTAGTACTTTGGCAAGGAACGGTAGGTGATCATATCCTCCGTAACCTCCTTATACAAATTTGCATTAAGTATCAACCGTTCACGAAAGAGGGCCAGGTCGAATCCCAGATTGCCTTTTTTCACCAGCTCCCACTTTAATCCCGGGTTGTAGAGACCGTGCAGGGTAAAACCGGTGATGGAGTAATACGGTACCGTCCTGTAATAGAGCTGTGTATAGTAGTTGGTAAAATCGTCACTTCCCACCAGTCCGTAAGAAGCCCGTATCTTTAGTTCAGAGAGTGCAGAGATCCCTTCCATAAATGGTTCCGAGGAGATTCGCCAGGCAACCCCTGCAGAGGGCAGCATTGCCATGGGATAACCCGAAATGGTCAATCCCTCATCCACTTCCTGTCCGAACTTGGAAGAGGCGTCAATGGAGAGGTTGGCCCGGATGATATACCGGTCATCGATTATATAATTCGCTGTTAAATAGTAGTTGATCCAGCTCCACCTGTCTTCGGTGCCAAAAACTGCCTTCTCGTCCGCTTTTCCTGAATTCAGGTCCTTGAATTCGTCTGTAGCCGAGTTTTGGGCTGCAGCTGCGTCCTGCATCAGATTGTTGATGTTGTACCTGAGCCCTGCATCGATTCCGACGTCATGAATGTAACCGAACCGCCTTCGGTAACTCGCCCTCACATCTCCAAGCAATGAATAATACTGATTGACCAGTACCTTTACCGATCTGTCTGCAGATCCGTCCCCCTGTTTGGCCATCCCCCATGACGGAATAAAGATCTTCTCATTCGATTTGAGCCTGTCCAGTCCGAACTGTGCCCTGGCGGTCAGGTGATCTGTAATTTTTACGGTGATGTAGGAGACCCCCAGGAATTTGGAGGTTTCATCCGACGCCTCCAGTTCATTGACAATCACTGCAGGATTACTCAATCCAAAATCGGCCACATCATCAAAAATCGGCAGGCTTGTGCCTTCCTGGTCCTTTTGATAAACAGTGAGCATCGGCGATTTGATCAGACTTGCGAAGATGGGGTTGGTCTGGGGAGACGCGCCTGTTTCCATCAGGTTATATCTGCCGGTTGTGTAGCCCAGGTTGAATCCGATATCCAGCCTCGAAGATACCTGGACCACAGAATTGAACCTGAAATTGAACCGGTTGTATGATGTATTATCGAGAATCGCCTGGTTGGAAAGGTAGCCGCCGGAAATGGAGTACCTGGCCCGGGCATCCCCTCCCCGGACAATCAGGTGGCTATCAAACAGGTTCCCCATCCTGAATACCTCATCCTGCCAGTTGGTATTATTCTCATACCGGGTTCGGTAAAGATAATCGGGATCGTAAGCAAGGAAAGGATAGATGCTGAATATCTCCTCACTGCTCAATCCCGATCCAAGCATCTGTTCCATGACATATGAGCTGTATTGGGGGGCATCCATGACAGGGATCTGGGGAGGGGCGGAGGAGAGACCACCTGAAACGGATACGTCCAGCGTGGTAGTCCCCCCCCTGGGAGGATTGGTCGTCACCAGCAGTACCCCGTTGGAAGCTTTGATACCGAATGCCCCCCCCGAGGCTGCATCCTGTAACAGTACGACGCTGGATATGTCTCTTTTATCCAGATCGGCCAGTGGATTGTGCTGGAATCCCTGAATCACCGGATTTTCAAAACCTTGCTGCATCATGATCATCCCATCGACCACCACGAGCGGAAGTGAGGATCCATACAGGGAGGCGTAACCCCTGGACGTTTGGAAAGCTCCCTCACCTGGCATGCCTGACCTGTTGATTACCTGGAGCCCGCTTAACCTGGCCTGCAGATCCTGGTCGAAAGAAGGATGGGGTGAATGCCCGAAATCACTCAGGCGGTATGCGGAGACCGCACCGGCAATGTCCTTCCGGGGGATCTCGGAAAAGAACAGATCCGTTCCGTCTGCAATGGAAAGATCATCCTCTTGGAGCATCCAAACATCAATCTTGTCACGGTCATGAATAAAAATGGTCTGATCCTTGAACCCCGGATAGGAGAAAAGCAATTGTTCCTTGTGGCTCCCCAAAGCTATCTCATAGTTGCCAGCTAACCCCGACCGTACCGGGTCCCCCTGGGAATTAACCGCACTGATCCCGATATCCGCCAGGGGAAGGCCGGTCGCGGCTGAATATACCACACCTGAAACGATGTGGTTCGCATCCTGTCCCAAAACTGGGAGATCCAGCAGAAGCAGCATCAGGCCGATCCCGACGGGAATCAGTCCTGTTTTATGGCACATAGATCTCATCCGGAATCAGTTTGATGTAATCGACGTATATGGAGTTGTACCCCGCCAGGGGACGTTCGTCCACTATGGTTATTCTGACCAGTTTGGTCCCAAATTCCCCGAACGTATGGGTGCCTGAAACCACCGGAATGAAATTGCCCTTGGCCCAGTTGTCCACCGGGTCGCCTATAGGTATGAAAGTTCCCGTAACCTCGTCTCTGACAGAAATCTGGTAATGTGACGGACCCAGTTTCGGTCCGCTCCACACCACCCAGTAGGTGGTTTTTAAAACCATATTCACTGAGAATTCCAGGTAATCCCCGACAAACTGACTGCCATACCAGACATAGGCACCATCCGAGGCACGGGTATCATTTCTCTCTTCAACGGGGTAGATGGTATTGGATACCGTCCTGTCGGTTTTGCGCTCACATTCAATGGTGATGGGCAGCAGGAAATAGTCTTTCGGGATCACCATGTCACCCAGCAGGTGTGCCATCCCGTTGCTCAGATCCAGATCGGTCTCACTGAATACAAGATTGGTTCGTTCAATGGTTTTGCCGGTTACTGAAGTCAGGGTATCCGGTATCTCCTCCTGAAGGTAGGCCCCACTGGTAAAGCTTCCGCTGAAAGTGATAAACAGCAGCTGGCTGTATGTCTCCTCATCCAGTTCAGAGATATCCCCGAAATAGACCGAAACCTCATCCAGTGCTTTTCTCACATCCCCATTGGCAGGAATAAATCCTGTAAAGGGTTCCGCCTCATTGTCGATACCCGCCACCTCATCGAGAAAATAGTTTTCCTCCTTCCAGACCGTATCATAAATGGCATTGCCATTATCATCCACCCCTATCCTTTCACTTTTTTCATAGTCGATGTACCTCCTGTCCATTGAATTAAGAAATCCCTGAAGGATGCTGTATGAACTGTCAAGGGCCATGATGTACTCATAGAGGTTGGGCTTGGGAATCAGCACCTGCTCCAGTTCATGGATCACCCCGTTCTGGCAGTACCTGTCCACATGGTCCATATTGATCCGAGCATCAAATATGTGGTATCGCCCGTCTTCCGATAAATTCATATCGAGAAACTTGCCTATGATGGTCAGCAGGTTCAGATCCTCAAAATCGTGAGAAAACAGCCTGGAATAGAGGATGTGAAATCCGATGATCTGCTCCCACTCTTCTTCACTGTATTCGGGCAACTCGCCAAACGCACTGTTAACGGGCACAAAAAGGGTGAAGAATTGGTTCCTGGTAAGCATCTCATCATACCCGTACCTGATCAGTGCATCATAGAAGATGCTGAAATCCGCATCCTCCCCGATGAGATCCAGGACATTGTTCTCTATCTCCCCGGGTCCGCTTTCATAGTGATCCTCCCATCCCTCATTCATCGTGCAGCAGGGCATGATCCCAAAGAGCCACAGCATGGCCATCAACCGTGCTAAAAATGTGCGCATATCTGTTTTTTTCCACTCCATATACTCAATCATTGATCGGGATCAGAACCAGATAATCAAAAACTCCGTAACCATCCATCAAGGAGGCAAACCGAATCGTATGGGGTTCCGTATCGGTCAGCACCAGGCGTCCCAGGTACTGGCTGGTATTGTAATCTCGTTTCCACTCCCCGCCGGGCCAGCGCTTCTGATGTTCGAAGCTGAAGGTATCCCCCAGCCGCGCCCCGTCCCAGAATGCCTGCGCCCAATTGGTATTGGTCGGGTAACTTGCCCAATGGAAATGGACATCGTATTTTCCCCTTGCGATCGGTGGTAAGCTGAACTCCACGGACCAGCCGGCCTGCACCTCTGTGGTCTGAAGGTTCGTTTCCCCGTCGGAAAGGATTGAATTTCTGAAATAGATGCCTGTATTCTCCACCCTGATCCCGCTGATATCCTCCATCTCTTTCTCGGTATATTGCCTCCCCAGGCTGATCCCCTGGTAATTGGTCAGGTCAATGACCATATAAACAGCAGGAGGATCTGAGGTTTCAAGGACCTGATCGATCTGGTGAAAGGTGCCGTTTTTGGCCTGCCGGTTGGATCCCTCCGGAATTACCCTCACGAATTGTTCCCCATTCCCTTCATCACCCTGCTGATAGAGCAGGATATCACCGTCGATGGATACATTGATCAGCATATTGGAAGCAAGGGTTGGATAATTAAAGGTATCGAGGTCATTGAGAAACAGGAGGTCCGGAATGATATGGTAGGCCACATACCTGTAAAATCCGTTTTGTTTATCAGTCACATCCTCCGAATCGGAATAGCGGTCTACCAGGTCCTGGACATTCTGAATACCGCTTACTGCATAGGTTTCATCCGATTCCACGAAAAGCGTGAACCGGCTGCGGTAGCTGATTTCCTCGTTGACCTCAATGGTGATCAGATCCAGGCTGTCTTTGAGTCCGGTCAGTTCCAGGGCATCGCAGAAAACGGAATAGGGTCCCTCGTCCTCCAGGCGATCCACAATCGATCCCATGATGGGTGTCAGCACACGGTCGATCCTGTGCAGGATCCCATTTTCAACGTATACATCCCTCTCTGTGATCATACCGTCGTTGACCATGATGGTCTCCAGGCCGCCCTCCGAGAAAGTGACCACCAGGTGGTCACCTGAAAGGGTGGTATCCTGTATCACTCCGTCCCTGAAATAGGAACTCTCGATCTCGATGTTAAGGAGGTGGTATTTTACCAAGTTGATCAGGTAGTCCAGCTCAAATTCTTCAATGGAGGATTTCCCGTTCTCCTCCAGGAAAGTATCAAATGCCTCGTCATCGGGAGCGAAGAAGGTGTAGTGGCCATAAGCGTTCAGTGTGGATTTCAGGCCTGTTAGCTCCAGTACCCTGATCAGCGTCCCGTAGGTATCCTCATGCGCTTCGAGGTAAGCTGAGATCAGCAATTCCTCCTCCTCGAAGAAGATCTCGTCGTACCGCTCCTCGGTACAGGCTGAGGGAAACAGCATTACCATGGCCATCACCCACACCAGTAAATCGTATCTTTTAAAGCTTCTGATCATCGCTACTGATTAATATAATAGGGATTCTGCACCAGTTTGCTATTCTGATCGATCTCACCCTGATAGATGGGAAGAAACCAGCTGTTGGGATTGGAGTATTTGCTTCTGATAATCTCCGACTCCTCATAGGTTTTATTCTTGGCAAGGATCTCGATCAGCAGGCCCGTTCTTTCAAAATTGTTCCGTCTGGCCATTCTGATCAGGTCAAACCACCTTTTGCCTTCCCCGCAAAATTCCTTGGCGCGTTCCTCAAGGATCAATTCCTCGAGGTCATTCTTGTTGGGGATGTTCGTCACTGGTTCGACCAGTGCCCTGGCCCTGATCATATTCACCAGATCCACAGCCTCCGCAAGTGCACCCTGTTGTGCCAGGGCTTCTGACTTCATCAGCAGGATATCGGGATAACGGTAGATGATCCAGTTGGAGTCGCTCTCCTTATTACCGTTCCTATAACCTTTGGCGGCAGCCCCTGTAGCGAGGCTTGGTAAGCCCTCGGTACCCACAAATTTCCAGAGTACATGAGATGTTTCGAACCGGTACCATCCTGAACCAGAATAGTCCCAATAGGTCCTGCTGCCCGCCCTCCGGTCGGCCGGATATTTCTCGAATTCCTTCACAAAGTAAGGGGATACCCTGAATTCATCATTTCCGTCAGGAAAGGTACCGTCACCAGGGTTCGGAGCCAGCATACTGTAAAGCATGTTGGTTTGCTCCAGGTCCTTATCAAACTGTATCTCGAAAATGCTTTCATTGGAATTACCGGGGAAGAAATTCATGAACCAGTCCTCCCCGTCGATCAATCCGAACAGGCCGCTGTTGATCACCTGGTTGCATGCATCAATGGCCGCCTGGTATTTCTCGAAATAGAGGTAGATATCAGCCATTAATGCGTATGCTGCTGATTTTGTTGCCCTTCCCTTATCATACTCCAGCCTTCCGTAGGAGGTGGGCAGGTATTGTACAGAGGCCGTCAGGTCATCAATGATCTGCAGAAAAACTTCCTGCTCACTGCTGACA
>Ga0209536_100013535_pt1 | contig 11758 bp, 20 predicted proteins | sample DeeMarSeWOR28_12_FD_187461 | JGI IMG/M metagenome (GOLD analysis project Ga0209536, IMG submission 187461) | Marine sediment microbial communities from White Oak River estuary, North Carolina - WOR-2-8_12 (SPAdes) (version 2) | ecosystem: Environmental > Aquatic > Marine > Intertidal zone >...
GACAGGTTTGTAATCACGTTTAGGGCGTGCTATATCAACCTAACTCCCTGTTTCAAGGCGAGTCAATTGTTAAACATGACCTAAAAGTCATAAGACATATCTGACTTTTAAGCACCCTAATAATAGTTATGCTGTAAATTCCAACTTGTAACCCATAACGTAACAGGTTACACTTTTTGCATGATAAGGAGCTTCAAGCACAAGGGCCTGGAAAAGTTCTTCCTGAAAGGAACCTTGTCCGGGATTCAGGCCAAACATGCCAACCGACTAAAGCTGATATTGGGCCGCTTGAATGCCTCAACAAATCCCAAGGATATGGACCTGCCGGGTCTCAAATTACATGAGCTGGGGGGTAAACGGAAAGGTATATGGTCGGTTTGGGTAAGTGGAAACTGGCGCGTGACCTTCTGCTTCAAGGGCAAGGACGCAGATGTTGTTAATTATGAAGACTATCACTGAGGTGTAATGATGAAGATGCACAATCCGCCCCATCCGGGTGAAATCCTGCGGGAGCTATGTATTGAGCCCCTGGGGCTTAGTATTACTGAAGCTGCGGAAGCGCTGGGCGTCACCCGTAAGACGCTGTCGGCTATTCTTAATGGCCGCTCAGGTATTAGCCCTGAAATGGCGGTACGGCTTTCCCTTGCTTTTGGTACGTCCGCTGAGAGCTGGCTAAACCAGCAGTCGCAGTACGACCTGTGGGAAGCTGAAAAGAAGCGTAAGCAGTTAAAAGTGAGGAAGTTATCTGCAGCATAACAAGTCGTTCGACCGGAGTCGTTTGTCTGTCACAGCCCTTGCAAGGCAAGGCCTGCGCCAGCCTGCACTCCCCGGTCAACTCAAGCGTAAAAGTTTTCATTATGACATCGAAGGCGCTACAGACATTCGAACATGCAATTCAGGATGCAGTTGATCTGCTGTCCCACTTTGACTCCCTGAACAAGAAACCGCCACCGCCGGAAAATGAGGTTCTCAAGCGGGCGAGCTTAGTCATGGCAATGGCCGCTTTGGAGGCCTACTTTGAAGATCTTCTTGTTGAGTCTGTCGCCACTCTATGTGGCAATAGTAGCGTAGACGAAAGGTTATCCGAATTCTTCCGAACATCGCTTGATAACGACCTAAAGACATTCCATACACCAAGTACTGACCGGGTACGACCAATATTCGTAAAGTATCTAGGATACGACGTAACGAAAGGTTGGTCATGGAATCATTGTGACCCGTCAAAGGCACGGTCAGAACTCAATCGCCTAGCCAAGAAGCGCGGAGATATTGCGCACAGGTCCTGGCGGCCACTGCCAGGACAGCCAACGCCGCACGCAGTCACACGTGATGCAATGCGCAAGCACATTCATTTTATTAAGGAACTTGCAAAGGCAACTGATGCATATGTGCAGGAAAACTCTAACAATTCGCTTCAGGCGACAGCCCTGTCGGGCAGAGCCTGAGCTCAAACGTTATGTGACTGGCCTAGCAGACATTCGCCATATGGTTTGAATTCACAATGGATAGTTCATCCACAATAGTCGAGTTTACCAGAGGTTACCTGGCTGTTTTTTATACATGCGTCGCTGCGTTTTATGCCTTGAGAATAACGGCAAAGAAACGAGCAGGTTTGCGCGAGGTGGTTTTTCCAGGAGAACGTTTTAGCTCAACCTGGTGGAACCATATGCTATTTCGGGCACTTAGATTTACCATATGGATGGTGTGCCTGTTCCGATACTTCTTCCCCGGTATAGATAGCTATTTGGGGTTCTTTGCTTATCTCAATGTATGGCCTATCGTGCTTGCGGGCAACATTTTGTTAACCGCAGGATTTATATTTACTGTCGTGACCCATTTTAGTCTGGGTAGTAACTGGAGGTCTGGTATCGATCCTAACGGGTCTGAAAAACTAAGAACTGAAGGCTTTTACAAGTTGTCGTGCAACCCGATGTTTCTCGGTATTGCTGCAGCCCAGGTCGGTTTCTTGCTTGCTATGCCATCTGTATTTTCCGTTGGCTGCCTAATAATCGGATTATATACACTGCATAGTCAAGCGCTGGCTGAAGAAGCTCATCTCATGATGCTGTTTCCAAAAGACTATCAGCACTATATGGGTCATGTTAGATGATGGCTTTAAATTACAGGAAGCACATAACAAGGCGCTGCAGGCGGACGCGGCAAAGCCGCGCCGCTTATGCGAGGCGTTAGGCGAATCAAATATATATTAACAGGAGAGAAATAATGTCAAATGAAGGTTACCACGAGCCAATTGAAGAACTATCTGATGAAACACGGGATATGCATCGAGCGATAACTTCATTGATGGAGGAGTTGGAAGCTGTTGATTGGTATAACCAGCGAGTAGATGCGTGTAAGGACGATGAGTTAAGAGCAATACTTGCGCACAATAGAGATGAAGAAAAAGAACATGCAGCAATGGTCTTGGAATGGATAAGAAGAAAAGATCCGGCCATGGACAAAGAGCTGAAAGATTATCTATTTACAGAAAAACCAATCGCACATAAATAGACAATGCCCTACAGTGCAATTCAAATGGACGGCGCAAAAAGATGCGCTGCCCGTTAGTTGCATCGGTCATGTGGCCAGATGAATATTCAAGCTAAAAGAGCTGTTGGATTTGGCGTCGCTCATTTTCTTGTATTGACTGTGTGCTTTTTGACGACATTCACTCTTGCTATGGAGCGATTTGACGAGAGCGATGCAAGTAAAAGTGTTGTGGAATATGTGGCAGGGTCACTTACCAATATATTGATGGTTCCTGGTAAGTACATCTGGACGCCATGGGCCAGTAGTAACCTTCACAATGCTTTTGAGTGGATGTTACTTATTGCTAATAGCGCGCTATGGGGAGTAACCCTTGCTTATGTATATGGCAGAATTAAAAAAGCCACATGACAAATCATTCGAGTACACCCCTGTGAAGCCCGACGCCCTAACTAGCGCCGCTCAATCCAGGCGTTAGCAGCAAATGATGCGTATTCGTGTAGCAACAAATCTGGATCGTGACGATGTTCGTGAGGTCCATTTGTGTGCATTCCCTGATAGCGAAAGGCAGGTGGTCTCAACGCTCGCAGCGAATTTGCTGGGTGAAGAAACGAATCCCGAAACGATCTCCCTGGTTGCTGAAGCCGATGGCGCAGTGGTTGGCCACGTAGCTTTTAGTCCTGTAACCATCGATAACAACAAGGGCTGGATCGGCTATATCCTTGCGCCGCTCGGCGTTAAGCCTGTATATCAAAAGCGCCAGGTTGGCTCAAAACTGATCGAAAGCGGTATCCAGCGGTTATCAAAAATGGGCGTAAATGCTGTTTTCGTTTATGGTGATCCGAAATATTACGGCAAGTTCGGATTCAATGCCGATGCTGCCTCAGGATATTCTCCGCCTTACGAACTTCAGTATCCTTCCGGGTGGCAGGCAATTGCCCTTAATGAAGACCTGTTTGCAGGTTCGGCTGTAAAAATATCGTGTGTAGTTCCGCTGAGCGATCCAGAGTTATGGTAACAGTGCTGCCAACAAGTCACTCTAGCCGGCTGCTAGACGCGGTGGCCAAGCTCGGACGTTAGAGCCCAACCCATGCGCACAGTAACGCTCAACGGTAATAACGCGACACGTTTGTGTCATACCCTATGATCAAGACCTTTCGAGACAAGGATACAGAAAGGATTTTCAGACGAGATCGGGTCAAACGAATTCCAAGCAAATACAGAAACTAGCTCAGCGCAAACTTAATCTCCCTGACGGTGCGGATGCGATTGTAGATCTTCGAATCCCCCCACGGAAACCGATTAGAGAAACTTTCTGGAAACGGGCAGGGGCAATACAGCATCGGGGTGAACGATCAGTGGCGAATCAGTTTCTGCTGGAAGTCTGGATATGCTACTGACGTTGAAATCATCGGCTACCATCAGGTGATTACCATGTGCAATAAATTATTACCTCCGATGCATCCTGGCGGGATTCTTTTAGAGGAGTTCTTGAGGCCGATGGGTATCAGCCAATATCGATTGGCCAGGGCCATAAGTGTACCTGCACGTCGAATCAATCAAATTGTGCACGATAAGCGGGCGATTACCGCAGATACAGCATTGCGACTTTCACGATACTCGGCATGACAGACCGGTTATGGCTGAACCTGCAGGCCAGGTATGACCTTGAGATAGAGAAAGACCGGTCAGGAACACGACTTGAAGAAGTTGAATCGTTGAAGGAAGCCAGTTAATTGGGCTCTAACCATAGGGGGGAACATAATGCGTTCCGTGATCGTCCTGGCACTGTTGCTGGCTGTTCCGGATGCCCATGCCGGGTCGCGCTGCGAAATATCGGGAGACGCCCGCCTTTGGGCATATGACGCTTGCCTGTGGCGCTACGAGACCGATGACACACTCCACCCTGGCGTCATTGACTGCGCAGACAAGAACCATGCACTCATAGCGGAAGTTGGCTCCTGCCAGGCCAAGCGTATCTTTAAGGACCGGATCTGCACCCTTGCGCGACAGTGGCAACTGAAGGAACCTGATCCCGCCACATGCATGACTGTGGACAGGCCGTTAGGGGCGTCGGTCCGTGATGGTGGTATCTAGTATCTAACAATTCATTCGAGCCGAAGCCATTTCACGACCCGTCCCGATTCAGGTGTTGGGCGATAATAATCATTGAGCCACGAAATTCTTGCCAATCAGCTTATGTAACGGAGGATTTATGCGGATTAACGTCATTGCGCTATCTATTGCAGCCGGATTGATTTGGGGCGCAGCGATTTTTATCGTTGCTTTTGCGCACTCGATATGGCCGAGTTACGGCGGTGCTTTTCTTGAACTCGCAGCCTCCATATACTCGGGCTATGATACCGGTCCTGGTATCGGGTCAATCATTATCGGAACACTTTACGGATTAGTGGATGGGGCAATTGCGGGTGCCGTATTCGGCTGGCTGTACAATTTCCTGTCGCGGAAGTTTCCGGGGCCGGCAGTCTGACCGCGCAGTTGAGAGGCGCGCGGCGAAAGCAGTCGCGCGCTACTCACTGCAAATGTTCTGCATCAGAAATCATGAAATCAACAATTAAAACAATGGTGCTTGCCGTTCTCGCCATTCTGTATGGATGCAGCAATGAAACGCCAATAACCGGGGCGTTTAAATTGCCTGCTGGTGCAAGCATAACCTTCAATACTCAATTTCAGTCAACCGACTCTGATAGTGGCGTGTATTTCGCGTTAAGTGGTATTCCTGAAACAAGAACAAACAGAGATTACACTGATTACATGAGTCTAGAGTTGATTGACGATGTTGGTAAATCTCATCGTCCTGAAAATATTCGGGACATCAACGGTAGCAGGCGAGACATTGTCGCTTCATGCAATAACCTTCCCAGAGGCCTGGATATACAGGCTATCAAGTTGGTTGCGCTTAAAGATCTGGAAGGGTCTAAAATACGGTTGTGGTCAGGAAAATTAAAATAAACCTATAACAATGCGGTCAATTTCGACGCGAAAACCCGTTGGTTTTGCGCGTCTCGGCGCAAACATTGTGTTTAATGTGTTTGGCCTCCTGGGTATTGAGTCGGGATAGTTTGTGAAGAGATCAACGAAAGCAGCCCTCATGTCAGGTTTAATATTCCCTGGTATCGGACATCTGTACCTGAAGCGGTATGCACATGGCATCATGTTGTTTGCAGGTGCAGCTTCCGCAATTTATTACCTTGTTTCTGTCGTTGTGACCACGGCGCTCGAAGTTGTCAACAAGGTCCAGAGTAGCGGTGCCCAGGCTGATATGAGCGTCATCACAGACCTGGTTTCACAACAGTCGAGTGGTGCTGGACAACCAACGAATGTTGCCATGGTTGCATTCGCTGTATTCTGGGTTACAGGCGTTGCCGATTCGTATCGGCAGGGGCGTGCGCACGAACGGGTTGCAATGGGGGCGGGTGAAAAAGAAGCATAAACGTCCCCGGGTGCCGGCGACGCAAAAAATCGCGCTGCGGCGCAGGGTGGGATTCAGGGCTGCGATAATTAAATCCACAGCATAAAAGGCGGTTATTTATGTTTGTCGTACTTCTCAAGTTTTCTGGGAATAAAGGCATGGCCGGAGAATTCATGGATGACTACAATGCGTGGATAAGCCAGGGTTTCGATGATGGCGTGTTTTTACTGGCTGGAAGTCTTCAGCCCGGTTTGGGCGGTTCTGTTGTCGCTCATAATTACGTCATTATCCGAACTCGAAGCGAGAGTAGATAGTGATCCATTTGTTGCTGAAAATGTTGTCAGCGCTGAAATTCTGGAAATCGAGCCTAAAAAAGCTGATGAACGCTTGAGTTTTCTGCTCAGCTGAGTGGCACTAAATAATTATGGCCCTGACAGTGCGTTCAAAAAGACACGGAAAAGCGTCGCGCCATTTATCATCATCGTTAGATAACAAACAGCATCAAGGAGAACGGCAGGATGAGGTTGAAATTCGTGATTACTGTATGCATTGCTGCCATGGCGGGTACGAGTTGCATATCATATGCCGGAGATGATGTGCGTCCAGCACCTAACGGTATCGAGCTGCCTTCCGGTTACAAGGATTGGCGGGTTATCAGTTCCTCGCACAGGGAAGACAATAATAGCTTGCGGGTCATACTCGGAAATGACATGGCTATTGAGGCGGCAAGAGCAGGTGCAACAAATCCCTGGCCTGATGGCAGCATACTCGGCAAGCTTGTCTGGAAGGATGAAACTCATCCGAAGTGGGAAAAGGCAACGGTACCTGGCGCATTTGTACATGCCGAGTTCATGGTTAAGGATGCCGGGAAATACAGGGAAACTGGGGGATGGGGGTTCGCGCGCTGGCAGGGGATGACCCGTGAGCCCTATGGCAAGGATGCTTCGTTCGTGCAGGAATGCTATGGCTGTCATCAGCCGGTAAAGGGCAATGATTACGTCTTTACCCATCCATCGGAAATGCCATAGGTAAATCATCTGTCAAGCCCGCCGGGATTTGAAGGCACCCTCGTCGGTCGCGCCTCCGGGCAGGCGTCAGGCCCTGAAGTCTGATTTGAGTGAATATGCTAATGACACTGGATCCAACGCCTGCATTGGTGGAGAATCTTCACTGGATCACATTGCTGGCGGTTATTGTCTCGTCGGCTTCGGGGGTTCTCAAGGCCGGGTTCAAGCAGTTTGACCTGTTCGGCGTGATCATTATTGCAATTGCCACCGGCCTGGGCGGTGGCTCGCTGCGTGACATGCTTCTGGACCGGGAAGTCTTCTGGATTCGCGACCAGGTTTATTTCATTGCTTCACTCGGGAGTGCTGTTGCCATATTCATTGTTGCCAGACTGTTCGTGGTTCCGCCAAGAATATTCCTGGTCGCCGATGCTGCAGGTCTTGCAACATTCGGCATTGCAGGGACGATGGTATCGCTCATGGTCGGGGCACCGCCCCTTGTTGCCAGTTTTATGGGTGTAATGACTGGAACCATGGGCGGGATATTCCGCGATGTATTGAGTGGAGAGCCGCCTGTCGTGTTTCTCAGCCCGCTCTATGCGACTGTGTCATGGGGTGGCTCCTTGATTTTCATAGGTCTTTTGCATTACAGCGTGGATATAACGATGGCCGCTGTTATTGCCGGGTTGGTCATATTTATCTCGCGCATGCTGGCCATTCATTACAACATTGGCCTGCCAAGGTTCCGCTTCAAGTCTTGAGAAGGCGGGGCTGCAGGATGTTAATTATTTTCCGGATAGCGTCTCCCGTTCGTCGAATCGCCACGAGACCTGCCTGATCGGCTGCTGTATAAAGGGGCGCTCCGGGCGGGTGCGCATTGTCTCGTCAATGGACTGTTGCGCCAGCCCTCGGAAACGGGAAGACAAGGCACGGGATCAGGACTGGATGGCAACGATTGCGGAAAAAGATGCGGGGCGGCCTGAACCGGTGCCATTCATGGAAGCATTCCTGTACTGGCTGAAGCTCGGGTTTATCAGTTTTGGCGGGCCCGCAGGGCAGATCAGCATGATGCACCAGGAACTGGTCGAGAAGCGAAGATGGATATCCGAGCACCGCTTCCTGCATGCCCTCAATTACACAATGGTTTTGCCGGGGCCTGAAGCCCAGCAGCTGGCAACCTATATCGGCTGGTTGATGCACGGCGTATGGGGTGGTATCGCTGCCGGCGTTCTGTTCGTTGTGCCGTCGTTATTCATCCTCATGGCACTGACCTGGATCTACCTGGTTTATGGCGATGTGCCCGCGGTTGAGGGCATTCTGTACGGGATCAAGCCAGCCGTCACAGCCATTGTTGTGTTTGCGGCCTATCGCATCGGCTCCAGGGCCCTGAAAAACAATGTGCTACGTGCCATGGCGGTGCTGGCCTTCCTGGCCATTTTTGCCTTCGATGTCCCGTTTCCCTATATCGTGCTGATGGCAGGGATCATTGGGTATGCGGGGTCGCATATAGCACCGGAAAAATTCAGGGCAGGCGGTCACCATACCGGGCCGGGCAAGTCGTTTGGTCCCGCCCTGATCGACGATGACACGCCTGTTCCTGAACACGCCAGGTTCAAATGGGCCAGGGTAATTTCCCTTGCACTGGCAGGCATTTCCATCTGGGGAATCGTGATGGCCATGCTCTCCGTGACGTACGGTTGGGAGGGGACGCTCACCCAGATGGGCTGGTTCTTCACCAAGGCGGCCCTCGTGACCTTTGGCGGTGCCTATGCGGTCTTGCCCTATGTCTACCAGGGGGGCGTGGAACACTATTTATGGCTGGACGGCACCCAGATGATTGATGGCCTGGCGCTGGGTGAAACAACCCCTGGCCCGTTGATCATGGTTGTTGCCTTCGTCGGCTTTGTGGGCGGCTGGACCAGGGAGATATTCGGTCCCGGGATGCTGCCCCTGGCCGGTGCGGCGGGTGCCGCTGTCGCAACACTGTTCACCTTCCTGCCGTCTTTCCTGTTTATCCTGCTGGGCGGGCCGGCGGTCGAGGCTACCCGGCATGAAGTCAGGTTCACGGCGCCCTTGACGGGTATTACGGCCGCTGTGGTGGGTGTTGTTCTCAATCTGGCGGTATTTTTTGCCTACCATGTGCTCTGGCCTGAGGGTCTGGAAGCAGTATTCGAATGGTTTTCGCTTATTATTGGCGCTGCTGCTTTTGTCGCCCTGTTCCGATACAGGGCTGGTGTTGTCCCTGTTATCGGGGCATGTGCAGTCGTCGGCCTGGTTTACTCGCTGTTTAGCTAGGAGCAATACCATGGCCGACATGGGGCCTCACACGGCTGTTGCCGTGTATTCCATCGCGGCGGGCGGGCCCGGCCGCAGGTTGATCTCGTGAAGTTTGCCATATGAGTGGATGTTGTAATGACGATTGTTCGATGGACGCCTTGCGTGAGAGGCAGCGAGGAACGCTGGTCATCGTCCTCGGCATAAACGCCGTAATGTTCCTGGTTATCATCGTTGCCGCGCTTTATGGCAGGTCAACCGCGCTGCTGGCCGACAGTTTTGACAACCTTGGAGACGCCCTGACCTACGGCCTCAGCCTGTACGTGGTTTCCAGGAGTGCTGCCGCAAAGGCCAGGGTCGCGCTGTTCAAGGGCGGGCTGATTTTCCTGGCGGCGTGCGTCGTGGCCGGGCAGATCGCCTACAGGCTGTTTGTTCCAGGTGTCCCTGTTTTCGAGGTCATGGGGATCTTCAGTCTGCTCGGTGTTGCGGCAAACGGCCTGTGTCTCTACCTGCTCTGGCGACATCGCCATGAGGATGTGAACATGAGTTCGGTATGGGAGTGCTCCCGAAACGATATCGCATCCAATATTTCCGTATTCCTGGCGGCCGGTGCGGTTTGGCTGACCGGTTCCGGCTGGCCGGATATACTGGTTGCACTCGGTCTCGTGGTGTTCCTGATGCGTTCCTCGCTTCGCGTCATGACATCGGCCATGGTGGAGCTTCGCGCAGCTGGCTGAATAAGGCTGGCAACGCAGGCAGCACAGGGTGTCGTTCGATTACCAGAACAGCAGGGTGAGGTTACCGAATGCGGATATCGACAGACTCCGGGCAAGAGCGCTGCAGCATGCTGCATGAGGCAGCCGTTACACCCGCAGCCGATGATGTATGGCAGTGCATGGCAGGGCGCAGTGTCCGGGCCGCATTCCGGCAATAATCATGTCGCATACCGCCCAGATACTGACGTTGCTTGTGTCGTGGATCCTTGTTTCCGTGGGTTGCCATGCGCTGATAAAACGCTACTTCCTGGCTACATTCGTGGCGTCGTTCGCGAGCGTGGCCGTGCTGCTGTATGCGGGGTATATCGAGCTCGGGCACCTGGATCCGCTCTGGCATGTTTCGTCGATTACCGGTTTCTTTATGGCTGGAATCGTTGCGCTGGTCGTGGGGCTTCCCTTCAGGATCAGGCGGACCATCAGGGACGATGATGCCTAGCGTGTCGCCCGGGTTCTGCTCCTGATGCCATCCTGACCGGGTCAATTCCGAGTCATGGCGAAACGTCGCAGGAGGCAGCGGGGCCGCCGGTACTGGCGCTATCTGACGATCGCGCTCGGCATCGTGCTGCTAGCGAGTCTCGTTGTGACGCTTCCCTGGCGCTGGATTGCACCGCCGACGACGGCGTTCATCCTTCAGGACCAGATCCAGAGCAGCGGTCGCATTCACCGGCAGTGGGTTCCCATGGCCGGGATGTCGTCCGCCATACCCATAGCGGTAGTCGCGGCCGAAGACCAGAAGTTTCCGAACCATCACGGATTTGACTACCGTTCGCTCTGGCGGGCACTGCAGGAGGATCGCGGGCGCATTCGCGGGGCCAGCACGATCACCCAGCAGCTGGCCAAGAACCTCTACCTCTGGTCCGGCAGGAGCCTGACCCGCAAGGTCCTGGAAGCCTGGTTGACGGTGGTGATCGAGCTGACCTGGCCGAAGCGCAGGATTCTGGAGGTCTATCTCAACGTGGTGGAGTTCGGCCCGAAGGTCTACGGCGTCGATGCGGCGAGCCGGATATATTTTGGCAAGTCCCCGGGGCAGTTAAGCTCCCGGGAAGCGGCGCTGCTGGCTGCCGTGCTGCCTGCTCCCAAACGTATGTCGGCAGCCCGGCCATCAGGGTATGTTGACAAGCGTGCCTCTGAAATCGAGGCGGCAGTCAAAACCCTGGGCGGGCCCGGTTACCTGGCGGGGCTGTAGACAGCTGCTCTGGTCTGGCATCCGGGTCGAAGTTCAATTGTTTATACTACGGGGCAAACCCGTCCTGGCCCCCGGGGTCCAAAAAGGAGAACGCGATGCAGCAATACACCAGGGCAAGTGCCTTCATACTGGGAGCATTCATCTTCCTGGGCCTGACCGCTTCAGGGTATTTGCTGGGGCGTGCCGCCATCGAGTTCAAGGAATACGAGCGCACCGTCACGGTAAAGGGTTTGTCGGAGCGTGAGTACGCGTCGGATATCGTTATCTGGCCGATTCAGTTCATCACTGCCGGCAATGACCTTGAGGAACTGTATGGCTCCGTCGAGGCCAGTACCGTCGAGATAAAGGCATTCCTGGAACGCAACGGCATCAGCCCGGATGACATTTCAGCGTCATCCCCGGCGATCACGGACAAGTCCGCCCAGCAATACGGCAACAGCACCCGGCCCGAGTTCCGCTACAGTGCACTGCAGACGGTTACGGTTTACTCGAACAACGTCGAAGGCGTCCGGGCTGTCATGGGCTCGCTCTCCGGGCTCGGCAAGAAAGGCATTGTGCTGACCGGCGGGACCTATCAGGCCCAGACAGAGTACCTGTT
>Ga0209536_100013536_pt1 | contig 11758 bp, 12 predicted proteins | sample DeeMarSeWOR28_12_FD_187461 | JGI IMG/M metagenome (GOLD analysis project Ga0209536, IMG submission 187461) | Marine sediment microbial communities from White Oak River estuary, North Carolina - WOR-2-8_12 (SPAdes) (version 2) | ecosystem: Environmental > Aquatic > Marine > Intertidal zone >...
GTATTTTAATAATTCTACTTCACCACTAACCGGAATTCTATTTACATGAACGTTCAAAGGTGACATAAAAATTGATATCTGCTGACAACTATCACCTGTAAAAGAATTACTAATGCCTGTTTTTGTTATAATAACTTTCCCATCGGCTGGTGATACTATAATTCCTTTTCGCTTTGGTGTTTTCCGCTCAGGATCCCTGAAAAAATTTAATGTTCCTAAAAGTATAATAGCAGCTAAAACAACTAAAATTATTTTTAAAGTATTGTTTTGGATAAAAATGCTGAGAACAATCACAAGAAATGATAATATTGATACAATACCTATTGTTGTATAACCATATCTTGTAAACATTTAATCTCCGTTGATTATATGCAGCAGATGATCAGAGTATTTTTTCATTTGAGCCGAAGTCTCGAGTTTGTAAGGATCAGGTAACTTTCCATCTGGTTCATTTTCTTTAATTTTGATGCTTAATGGAGATAAGTCGTCAACCAAATATATTTTACCTTCAAATTTACCAAACCCGCAGGTTAGTTCAACAAGAAATTCATTTCTTCTTTCAAAAAAAGATTTGATGATTGCATTAATCTTTGAACACAGTCTGCTCATCAGTTTTAATTCATCATAATTGCAAAGGTTGAATGAGAGAAGGTGACTTTCAGTTACTATAGAATCACTCGAGATGCCATAAACATATTCAAATACCGGAAGCTCAAGTGAACTCCCTACTTTAACAGAAAATATTTTTGCAGTTCGTTTATCAGCAGCGTTTAATATTTTAATCTTAAATGGGTATTCAAAATATTTTAGAAAGGATAATTTGTTCCTCCCTGTCTTTTTAACATATGCGCAGGGAATGTTATAGCCTTTTAGAAAGTCGAAAAAGAAAGAATTGATTAAGGCAATCGTTTCGCCAAAATTTCTAGCGGTTACTCGTTTGTGTTTCTGTACTAAGAAATGATCATCGTATTCCTTCGAAAGGTATTCTCGATCGGAATTGGATAATTCATTTTGTATTTGCTTTTTTGTCATACAATAAAATTAATATGGATTTTCTCGGTCTAAAAAACAGGTGAGAAGTTATGATTTTACGTATATAAAGTCAATCATTTGTAGTATATTTGAATAAAATAATACTTAATTATTCAAAAATAAAAGCTATAATTCAGGAGGATTTTAATGAAAGGCGGAATGCAGGCGATGTTAAAACAGGTCCAGAAAATGCAGGAAGAAATGCAGAAAGTGCAAGGTGAGCTGGGCAATTTAACTGTATCAGAAGAAGCAGGTGGTGGTATGATAAAAGCAACAGCCAATGGCAATAAGGAAATCATCTCAATTGAAATAGATCCTCAGGTTATTCAGAAAGAAGAGAAAGAAATATTAGAAGATCTTGTAGTAGCAGCAGTGAATAAAGCACTTGCTTCAGCTACTAAAATGGCTGAAGAGGAAATGGCTAAGGTAACAAAGGGGATGCTGCCTCCGGGGATGAACATACCAGGGCTTTAATGTGCAAATTGCTGAACCACTATTAATTGCAATTGAAGAATTAAGTAAGCTTCCTGGAATAGGCAAGAAGACTGCTCAGCGATTAGCAATTTATTTGTTGAAATCTGAAAACAGACAGGTTGAAAGTCTGATAAATTCAATAAAGGATTTAAAGACTAAACTAAAATTTTGTTCTCGTTGCTTTAATCTTTCTGAAGAGGAACTTTGTAATATTTGTAAAAATGAAAAGAGAGATAAATCAATTTTATGTATTGTTGAAGAAGCCAGCGATGTTATTGCTATAGAAAAAACTAACGAATTTAAAGGTTTGTATCACGTACTGGGCGGTGTACTTTCCCCATTATCAGGTATAACACCGGAATCTCTTCATATAAAAGAACTTTTAAAGAGATTTGAAAATGAAGAAATTAAAGAAATTATTCTTGCTCTAAATCCCGATACTGAGGGAGAAACGACCTGCCTATATCTAGCAAAATTGATGAAACCATTTGGAATTCGTGTTACGCGAATTGCTAGGGGTTTACCGATTGGTGGAGACCTTGAATTTGCCGATGATGCAACTATTGGAAGAGCAATTTTAAATCGAAGTACGTTATGACATGGTACAAAGATTGGTTTAATTCGGAGAATTATCTTAAAGTTTATCGGCATAGGGATGAAACCGAGGCACAATCACTGTTGTCCGTGATTGAAAAGAATATAAATCTTAATCCTGGTTCATCGGTACTTGATATGGCTTGTGGAGCTGGAAGACATTCGATTGTTTTTGCTAAAAAAGGTTTCAGAGTAACCGCAGTAGATTTGAGTAGCAGGCTTATTTCTGAGGCAAAACAAAATGCAAAGGCTGCGTCTGTTGTTATTAATTTTGTCCTTTCCGATATCCTGGATTACGAAACTAATGAACAATTTGACCTTGTGGTAAATTTATTTACAAGTATTGGTTATTTTGAAAATGAAGATGAAAATTATTCGGTTATTAGTAAAGCTTGCAAATTTCTTTCAAAGGGAGGATACTTTGTAATCGATTACTTTAATAAAGACTTTTTGCTTAAAAATCTTATCCCAACTTCCATTATTTCTGAGAATGGAATAAAAATAACCCAGAATCGGTCAATAAAGGGAAACAGGGTGGTTAAAAAAATAAACATTGAAAATGATGGTACAATTGATAAGTATTATGAGTCAGTTAGATTATATAGTTACGAGGAAATTAAAAACATGCTAACCAGGTCTGGATTCAAAATTACTAATGAAATTGGAGATTTTCATGGTAGCCAATTTGAAAAAAATAGTTCTCCAAGATTAATTCTTTTCGCAAGAAAATGAAAACTTTCAAATTAATATTGCCTTATTTCTTCCTTATCATTATAACGGGATGTGATATTTTTGAAGTCCGCGATCCTGAGAATCCAAGTGATACAAAATCAAATTACAGGGTACCGGTTGACCCTAAAGGTGTAATTCAAAATATGATTTATGCTTTCAGCGACAGAAATGCTGACGACTATAAAAAAAATTTTGCTGCAGGTCCTCCGGAAGTCGATCGCTATTTTTTCTTTGCACCTTCCGGTAACGTTCTTTCAAGTTTTCCTTCAGACTGGTCGACTGAACAAGAGTTTCAATATTTTAATAATCTAGATGCACGAACTCCTCAAGATATTCCAATATCTTTATCTTTTTCGAATGAATTCTATGATATTAAAGCGGATAGTGCAATATATTCAGCGGATTACTCAATTAGTGTTCCTGTTCTGAATTCTGAGGCTAGCGTTTATGGCGGTAGTATCAAATTTTCTATGACTACAGATATTTATTCTGCCTGGGTAGTTTATTATTGGGAAGATATCGCAAAGGTCGGGGTAAAAAGTTGGAGTGAATTAAAAATTGAGTTCTTTCTTTAATAAAAAATATATAACGGGATTTGTATTTCTACTGATGTTCATTTTCGCTTGTACAAATCCTTTTGCACCGAAGCTTGATGACAATATTGACAATAGTGGGCCTCCGATATCGGATCAGACGACAATTGAAGGAGTATTTCAGAATTTTCAGTATTCTTATACTTTTAAGGATACACTTATTTATAGTAATCTTATTACTCCTGATTTTACTTTTACCTACAGGGATTACGAAAACGGTTTCGATGTTAATTGGGGACGGGACGAGGATATGCGAACTACCTATGGATTGTTCCAGAATTCTGAACGTCTGGATTTAATATGGAATAATATAGTTTTGAGTACTATAGATTCGCTTGATGCAAATATAGTACGAAGTTTTAATCTGAATATTACTTTCAATCCAACTGACGTTGTCAGGATTGATGGTCGGGTAAATTTATCGCTTAAACAGGATCCTGATTCAAAAAAGTGGCGAATTAACCGCTGGCTCGACGAATCTAACTTTTAAATGCTTATACTATTTAGTAGACAAATTACTATATGATTCTATTCTATCTTTCGGAAGCTTTAAGGTCTATCCAATCTGCTAAAACATCGTTTATACTTACAACAATTAGTCTCACCATAAGCGTTTTACTGATTTTGTTTTCCTTTATTACACTTCAGGTTTCTGACTATTATTCTTCAATACTAAAATCAAGTATAAAAATTAATATTTTTCTTAAAGAAGCAGCTGGAGAGAATGATCAGAAGAAAATACTCAGTGAACTTAAAAATAAAATATATTCAGATAGTGTTGAATTTATAAGCAAAGAAATGGCAGCAGATAAATTCATCGAAGAAACGGGAGAAGACTTTAAGAAAATTCTCGATTACAATCCACTACCAGCATCTTTCGTTCTCAGAGTTTCAGAGAAATACGCCTATAGTGATTCTCTGAATGCAATTATTAAAGATATACAGGGGATTTCATTAATCGATGAAGTTGTCTTCAAAGAAGGCTTTATTTATTCTTTACTAAATTATCTGAATAAAATAAAGATATATCTTTTCATTGTAACTATGGTGGTTTGCTTAATTGCATTGTATCTGGTTTATGCCACAGTCAGGTTGATAGTAAATTCACGAATGATTGAATTTGAAACGATGAAGCTTGTAGGAGCAAAACTTTCAACAATCAAAATCCCTGTAATTCTTAATGGAATAATTGCAAGCCTGCTTGCAGGATTATTTGCATTTTTGGGTTTTACATTTTTGCGGACACAGATAGACTCTTTTGTAACTTTGAGTAGAATAATGGATGTTAATATTCTTTCCTATTTCGCGATAATGTTTTTAACCGGTCCAATTTTAGTTTTGGTTGTTACAATCTTTACTTTGAGGAAAGTCTCTTTAAAAATTTGATGAAGCCCAATTATTTTATAATTTTCGTATGCAATTAAGTCGATTATTAAACAATTTTATTTAATTACTCATCTGCATTTACCCTGATGTTACATAAACGTTTTTTAGTTTTCAATTTGTGCTTGCTTTGTATACCGGTGTTAAGTCAGGAGTTACCTGATTACCAGGAGAGATTTCTTAGTGATTCACTAAAACAACTTAGAAATTTACCTGTTGAAGAATTCAATAGAGGAGCTACCGAGGGGATAATCGATCCTGAAGAATACAAAGTAGGTCCGGGTGATAAATTGTTTCTCTCTATCAGCGGTGTAACAGAAATAACTAATACACTCTTGATTGATCACGAAGGATGGCTTTATATTCCAAAGGTAGGCGGTATCGATCTTAGAAATTCCACTCTGGCAGAAGCAAAAGCGAAAATTGAAGAGGCAGTTTTAAAATATTACAAGAATGTTGATATCTTCATTTCGTTGATGCAATTCAGGAATATTAAAGTCTCACTCACCGGTGATGTGGTTAGACCATCGATTTTTGTACTTTCTGCAAATTCAAGGTTAATAGACCTAATTGATGCTTCAAGAGGAATTAATCAGACTGCTGACATCAGGGATATAATTAAAATATCTAAAGACGGGACCGAAAAACATTATGACTTTTTATCCTTTCTGAGGTTTGGAGATTATTCCAATAATCCGATTTTAGTCGAGGGCGATGTTGTTCTGGTTAATAAAGTTGATAGAATAGTGCAAATAAGTGGTGAAGTGCAATATCCAGCTTACTACGAATTTCGTGAGAATGAGACAATTCTGGATTTGATAAAATTAGCGGGAGGATTTACGTATAAAGCTAAAAAAGATACAATTGAACTGGTTAAATTTATTGATGACGGTAAAAATCAAATTAGCGAGCTATATTCGTTTAATGAGTTAAGTCAAAATGATGTTTATCTCAAGAATAAAGATCATGTAATAATCAGGCAAATTCCTGAATATCTGGTTGAGTATTATGTGAAAGTAACTGGTTATGTTAGATATCCTGGTTATTATAAAATCGATGCAGACTCAACGACACTTGTAGAAATTATTTCCCGGGCGGGAGGTTTCATTAAGGAAGCTTCATTTTCTGAAGCAACAGTAACTCGAAAAATGGATGTGGTTGAAATTGATCCCGAATATGAGAGACTCAAACTTATTCCTGTGGAAAAGATGACAGAGGATGAATATGATTACTATAAGTCGAAATCCAGACAATCTACCGGAAATGTCGTAGTGGATTTTGTAAAACTTTTCAAGGATGATGATCTTAGCGAAAATATCATTATGCGTAAAAATGATGAGATAAATATTCCACAGAAAAAAGACTATATCGTTATGCTTGGTCAATTTGTTAATCCAGGAAAGATTGTATTTGATTCAACGTTAACTGTTGATGATTATATTAATCTTGCAGGTGGTTACGCCTGGCGAGCTTTGGAAGGTGATGTAAGAATAATAAAAGCTAAAACGGGTGAGTGGATAGATGCGGATGAAGATATTCAACTTCAACCCGGTGATACAATTTGGGCACCAGAAGATCCTCCGGGTCCGAAATTTTGGGATGTGTTCACTGATGTACTCACTATCGTAGCTCAAGTTGCAGTTATTTTGTCTGCAACAGCTGCAATAATAATAGCTACAAAGTAATAATTATGACACTACACGATATAATCCATATTTTATTAATCAATTGGAAGTCGATAATCAAATTAACTTTTGGTACTTCTGTAGTGGTCTTCATTTATTTGTTTCTCATTTCACCGGTTACATATAACGCTTCCGTAACAGTTCTTCCCCCAGCAGAAAGAGATCAGATTTCCGGTCTTGGTTCATTACTATCTGGGGCAGAGGTTGGTGATTTTTTAGCAGGTAAATTTGCTCCGGGTAACTCCCAGCTTTTTATGGAGATTCTCAAAAGTCGAACCGCAGCTGAATATGTTGCTGAGAAACATAACCTCGTAGAGTACTATGATTGCGACAATATTCAGGAAGCAACTAAAGAACTTCAGGAAAAACTTCATTTAGACTTGAATAAAGAAGGGATAATTACTTTATCGGTTGATGTAACAACAAATCCAATCCCTCTTATTTTTTCTAATAAAGATTCCGCTAAGCATTTTTCAGCACGTTTATCTAATTCATATATTGAAGCACTAGATAAAATTAATCGGGAAAAGGTGTCTTATCGAGCAAAAAGAGCAAGGGAGTATATTGAACAACAAATTCTAAATACTAAAATCGAACTTGATTCCGCTGAATTTAAATTGATGGAATTTCAAAAAACCAATAAAACTATAGCACTACCCGAGCAACTCAGTTCAGCAATTGAGAGTGCAGCAAAACTCAAAGCTGAAATAGTAAATACTGAAATTGAGATTGGTTTGTTGGAACCAAATCTCCGACCCGATAATAAAATTCTGGTTGCATTAAGAAAAAAATTAAGTGAGCTTCAGAAAGAATATAAGAAATTTGATATGGACACCGATGATTATCTCGTAGGATTTAGTAACGTACCAGAGTTGGGTATGGAACTTGCCAAATTACTTCGTACAGTAAAAATTAAGAACGAAGTTTATCTACTTCTACAACAGCAATATTACAGAGAAAGAATTCAGGAAAACAGAGACGTTCCTACAATAGATATTCTTGATGTTGCTATTCCTCCAAGAAAACAGACTTCTCCCCGTATCATTTATTCAACGTTCATAAGCAGTATCTTTATTCTTTTCCTGGTTTCTTTATTCTATGTAATTAAAGAAAAAAAGATAACAGTTTTTAATTTAAGGAAAGACACAAAATAATGGAGACTGCAGTAGTTACAGGTGGTGCCGGATTTTTAGGATCTCATCTTTGTGATAAATTACTGCAGGAGGGGATGAAAGTTATCTGTATTGATAACCTGATCACAGGAAATACAGACAATATCGCGCATCTTGCGGGAAATAAAAATTTTGAATTTATTAAACATGACGTAACGAATTATATATTTATTCCTGGTAAGGTTAATTTTATTTTACATTTCGCATCACCTGCCAGCCCGGTAGATTACCTGCAATTGCCAATTCAAACACTTAAAGTTGGATCACTTGGAACACATAAGGTTTTAGGCCTGGCTAAAGAAAAAAAAGCTAGGATTTTACTTGCATCTACATCGGAAGTTTATGGTGACCCTGAAATTCATCCACAGCCTGAAGATTATTGGGGAAATGTTAATCCTATTGGACCGAGAGGTGTATATGATGAAGCAAAAAGATTCGCTGAGGCACTAACAATGGCTTATCATCGGTATCACGGTCTAGAAACCAGGATAGCCAGGATTTTTAATACCTTCGGACCGAAAATGAGACCAAATGATGGTAGAGCAATCCCAAATTTTATAATGCAGGCATTGAAAGGTGAACCCATTACTGTTTATGGAGATGGTTCACAAACAAGAAGTTTCTGTTATATTTCTGATCAAATAGAAGGACTTTACAAATTGCTGATGTCTGGCGAAAATGAGCCTGTAAATATCGGGAATCCTGAAGAAATACCTGTGCTTGAAATAGCAAAAGAAATAATAAAATTGACTAAAAGTACCAGCAAAATTGTATTCGAGGAATTACCAGTGAACGATCCAAAAGTCAGACAGCCCGATATCAAGAAGGCCGGCGAAAAACTTGGCTGGCAGCCTGTTGTGCAGAGAGAAGATGGATTGTTAAGCACGATCGAATACTTTAAAAGTCTAAGTTTAAGATAACTCACCCGGGTGTTGTGGAACTCAATTACTTCTGATCTAATAAACTACTAATGAAACAGAAATTCACATCGACAATTGCAGGTGCTTCTATATTCATTTCTATACTTGGTTTGTTAAGTAGAGGATTGGGTTTTGTTCGCGAAATGATATTTGCTAGTAACTTTGGATTAGAAACAGAATTTGATCTCTATCTTGTTGGTGCTGTCTTGCCTATTACTATCAATACAGTTTTACTTTTTATTGGTCAGAATTTTTTAGTTCCGATTTTTCAAAAAGTAAATCTTTCAAATTCGCAGGAATCACAGAAACACTATAATCAAGCTTTTATACTTTTCTTTAGTACCGGGATATTGATTGCCTTTGTGCTTTTTCTATTCAGCGATCAAATAATCCATATCTATATGCAAGAAGCAACATCTGAGAGCAAGGAGCTGGCATCAAATATTTTCAGAATATTCTTAATAACAATTCCCTTTTCTGCTGGAATTGCCATGCTGTCTGCATTACTTCAAACTTTATATGAATTCAGGTATCCATCCATTTCTGTATTGTTCCTGAATATCTCGATAATAATAATGATTTTATTATTTACTTCTGACATAGGGATTTATGTAATACCAACAGGATATTTAATAGGTACATTATTACAGTTTAGTTATCTACTTGTTAAGTCCAGGAATAATTTCAAACTCAATGTGATTGATAGTTTTCGTGAGTTATTTTTATTGAAATCGTTTCTGGGTTCAACTCTTTTGATAATATTATTAATCGAATCGATTGGTCAGCTTTACTCATTGTTTGATAGATATTTTTATGGGCAGATTAGTCCAGGTGGCATTGCTTCCCTTAATTATGCATATATAATATTTTTATTACCCATTTCAATATTTTCGATTTCTCTCGCGACAGTTGTATTTCCAAAAATTACAAATTCAATAAGTAATTCATCAACTGATGAATTGGAAAGAATATATAATGATAGTATATCCGTTAATATCTTGATTTTTTTACCAATTACTTTTGTGTTTTTTTATTTTGGTGATACAATTATAAAACTAGCATTTGAAAGAGGTAAATTTTTAGTTGAGAGTACAGCAATAACTTTTACAGCGCTAAAGTGTTACGCTGTTAGTCTGGTATTCTATTCAGTTTACTCTGTACTAAATAAAATATTTTATAGTATTAATCTGGCAAAAACGCTACTCGTAATTACTTTATGCGGGATTCTGATTAAACTAATACTTAACCATCTACTCGTCGGAGATTATGAGCAATATGGTCTTGCCATAAGCACTACTATCAGCTATTTATTTTTTTTCACTGTAAGTTTTCTAATTATTATAAAAAAAATAAACATTAAAAACAGAAGTCTATTCTTTAAAGATTTTAGCTTTCATTTTATTAATTGCGGTTTAAGCTTCATAGTAACTTTTTTATTAGCTAATATTCTTACAATAAGCAACATTTTTTTTGAAATTATTGCTATTCTATTTTTTAATATTATATATATCATAAATTTGATTGTATTAAAACATAGATCTGCTCTTATGATACATCAGGTTTTTCAACGCTTAAATTTATTTGGTTTATCTAAAACCATCTAAGAAAGACTTTATTTTAAGGTAAATTAGGATTATATGAACTCAGATTTTCGAAATGAATTATATAAAAAGTATGACTCAACTTTTAAAATTCATATTTCTGATTTTGATAGTAAGTCAATAAATAAAATTTGGAAATGGTATGACCATAAGTATCTTCCTTTTTTTTCATCCTATCCTAAAGATTCACAAATATTAGAATTGGGTTGTGGACGTGGTTTTATGCTCGAATATTTAAGAAAGAATGGCTATAAAAATTTGAAGGGTATTGATATATCAGAAGAGCAGATAAAATTCTCACATCAGAAAGAGTTTGATATTGAAGTTGCTAATGCAATAGACTATCTGGCCCAAAGTAAAGGAAAGTTTGACATAATCATAGCCTTAGATTTTATAGAGCATTTTCATAAGGAGGAATTAGTTACTTTATTCGAGGAAATTTATAACAAATTAGATGAAGCAGGATTATTTCTTTTCCATACGCCAAATGGTCAATCAATTTTGTCGCCTAATTTAGTATACGGAGATTTAACTCATTTGACTATTTTCACTCCAAATTCAGCCCAGCAATTATTACGGGCAGTGGGATTTAACAATATCCAATTTCAAGAAGCAGGTCCGGTCCCGAAGAATTTTAACGGTTTTATTAGATCTCTCCTTTGGAAAATTATAAAGACCGGACATAATTTTATTAGAATTGTAGAAACAGGTGGTATGGAAAAAATATTAACGCAAAATTTTATCGGAATTGCAAAAAAATAATATAAGAATTTTTCATTAAAATTTACTAGAAACTTACAAGGATTTTTATTAACAGTTATATTAAAAAATTTAATCACACTCTCCCGGAAAGCTATAATTATTTCATCATTTCTCTTCTGCTGAGTATCCCGGCTTTATTGATAGGTAACTTCGCCATTTATATCTTACCTGTAATTGCCTTAGCAATTCTTAGCTACATATTTGGCGAACGCTTTCTGATTGCAATTATTCTCATATCTTTGTTTACTCTGGTTGGTGAATTTAACCGATCACTTAGGGTAGTTGTCCGTCTAGTTGATTTTGCTTTGCTTGGTATAATGTTCTTAAAAAGATTCGGCTTGGACTTTAAGGATTACGTTCGTATTCCCAAATCGGTAGCGTACTTTCTGCTCTTATACTTTTCTGCAATGATAATCTCTTCAGGTATGTCTTCATATCCATCAGCTGGTATCCCAATTATTTTACAACAAGCTGCATTTTTTATTATTGCATATGTTTTTTATTCATTGATAAAAGATGAGAAAGACATCCATAATTATCTGCATGCTATTATGGTCGTTGCTTTTATTTTAGTAACAGTTTCACTCATACTTTTGATTAGTTCAGGTTTTAGCTTCCTGGATACACTTACGAAAGATAGAATTAGAATATCAGCCCTTATTACTAATGCTGAAACATCCACAAATTTTTACCTGATTTGCTTCCCATTCTTGATAGTACTATTTCTTCTAAAAAAGCAAATTGTATTTAGAATTTTAATATTATTGTTCGCATTCTATATGACATTTGGATTATCTCTTGCAATGTCTC
>Ga0209536_100013537_pt1 | contig 11757 bp, 9 predicted proteins | sample DeeMarSeWOR28_12_FD_187461 | JGI IMG/M metagenome (GOLD analysis project Ga0209536, IMG submission 187461) | Marine sediment microbial communities from White Oak River estuary, North Carolina - WOR-2-8_12 (SPAdes) (version 2) | ecosystem: Environmental > Aquatic > Marine > Intertidal zone >...
CGACCTGAAGCGCACCCTCGAGATGCCACCCTTCATATAAAGAAGGAATCACGGAAAGGTAGGGTTCTCATTGACATATATCGAAACCGGCAATCGCAGTCTATTATATCGCCATATAGCGTACGAGGAAGATCAAGAGCGCCGGTATCCATGCCGCTTCATTGGGAGCAATTGCTCAAGGTTGAGGATCCGTCCGATTTCAACATTCATACTGTTGTAGATCAGGTGAAAAATGATGGTGATGCATGGGAAGGAATCGCTGCATATACCGCTTTTCTTCACACAAAACCTCGTCCACAAAAGGATGTGAAAGCAGTTAAGCCGGCACGAACATACAAAACTCCCGAAAAACTCGAGGCCTATGCGAAGAAACGCAGCTTTCCCAGAACACCTGAACCCCAGCCGGAATTGGCTGATGGGTCTGGACACAGCTTTGTGGTTCATCGACATCATGCCTCCCGATTACATTATGATTTGCGGTTAGAGAGTAACGGTACGTTAAAATCCTGGGCGGTTCCCCGGGGATTGCCGCCGCGTCCCGGAATAAAAAGATTGGCAGTTGCTGTGGAAGATCATCCCATGAAATATCTGGATTTTGAAGGAGAAATACCCAAAGGGGAATACGGTGGGGGAATGATGTGGAGATTTGCCCGGGGTCGATATGAAATCACCAAAGAGAAAAAGAATGGATTCTATTTCAGGCTCCAAAGTCCACAGATGAGCGGCGAGTACCGCACCTATCAGACGAAAGATAATGAATGGCTGTTGGAGCGGGTCGATAATCCTCAGGTAAATTGGCTGCAGGATATCATCGAACCAATGTTGGCTGAGAGCAGAAATAAACCGACTGATTCGGACGATTTCATCTTCGAGGTTAAATGGGATGGGATCAGGGCAATGATTTCGCTGGATGAAGAGGGGATCCGAATTCGGAGCCGAAATCAGCGGGATATTACAAAATATTTTCCCGAATTCCTGATACCGGACAAGGCATTTCGGGCCAGCTGTGGATTGTTCGATGCCGAAATTGTCTGTTTGGAAGACGGCGGAAAGCCAAATTTTAAGAAGGTTGTCGGCCGGCTGCATCATAATACGGAGCAGGCAATTAATCACGCCCGCGCCAAATACCCTGCAGTCTGCTACGTGTTCGATTGCCTGTATCTGGATGGACGTGCTCTGACAAACGAGCCTCTGATCAGAAGGCATGAATGGTTAGCTGATGTTATCAAGAAGAATACGCCTTATCGGGTAAGTGAATGGGTAACAGAAGGGGTGGAGCTATTTGAGGCGGCAAAAAAAATGGGGCTGGAAGGAATTATCGCAAAAGAGAAAAACAGTAAATATTATCCCGGTAAGCGCACATCCGGTTGGCTGAAAATAAAAGTGCGACAAACAACAGAATGTTTAATTATTGGCTATACCGAGGGAAAAGGGGAGAGACAATCACTATTCGGCGCACTTCATATTGCTATTTCTAACGGAAAAGGGTTAAATTACATGGGAAAGGTTGGCACCGGCTTTGATGTTCAAACTCAAAAATCAGTTTTTTCGGAATTAAAGAAAATAAAACGAATTGACCGACCGATAAGAGAAAAGCCAGTCGATGATGCGAAATCGACCTGGATTGAACCAAAATTATTTTGTGAAGTGCAATATGCGTCAGTAACAAAAAATGGCACGCTGCGTGAACCTGTATTTGTTAGATTACGTCCGGATTTGATGGTTGATGAATAACAAACAATTTGAAAACAAAACATCATGAGGTGAAGCATGAGAGCTATCTGGAAAGGTCATATCCGATTTTCTCTGGTGACAATCCCGATTCGCATTTATAATGCGATCGAGACCTCCCAAAGTATCAGTTTTAATCAATTGCACAAAGAGGATCATGGTCCGATTGGATACGATAAGCGCTGCAAAAAATGCGATAAGGTGGTCAAGAATGAAGAGATTGTAAAAGGCTATAAGTATGATCCGGATCAGTACGTCATAATCGATGAGGAGGATTTCCAAAAAGTCAAACTGAAAAGCACCAAGGTCATTGAAATCGAGGGATTTGTTGATTCTTCCGAAGTACACCCGACTCTTTTCGATACGCCATATTTCGCTGGCCCGGATGGTGATGTTGCCGCTAAAGCGTATTCTCTGTTGTGCAAAACCTTAAAAGCGACCGGTAAGATGGGTATTGGACGAGTTGTTTTGCGAGACCGCGAAAATGTGATGCTGCTGACGGCGGAAAAAAACGGATTGCTGCTGTATAAGCTTCGTTATCCGAATGAGGTCAGAAATATTACCGAGATTCCCCAGGTTAACGGGATCACCGTGAATAAAGATGAATTAAAGTTAGCGCAGACCTTGGTGGATTCGATGTCAACATCTTTCGATAAAATTGAATTGAATGATCGCTATCATGATGCTTTGCGGGATATGATTATCGCTAAAATTGAAGGAAAGGAAGTTGTTACTGTTGTCGAGGAAGAAAAACCGGTCGTCGATATCATGTCTGCGTTGAAAGAGAGCATTGAGCAGGCAAAGAAACAGAAGAAGCCGATGAAGAAAGCGACTGGCAAAAAGGAAGCTGAAATGGTTGAAGTAGAGGCCACCCAAAAGAAGCGAAAGAGAAAAACCGGATAATTTTAAGACGATTTCTTCGACCATGGCAAAGATTCTAAGATTCCCCGATCAGGTTTCCGCGAAATACGATTTTAAGCGTGCCAAGCGCGGCAGGAAACGAAAGAAGGTTGATCTGGAGGATTACGGGCAGCTAAACCTGTTCTCAGGAAAGAAGGGACAAGTTTTCAGGCTGCCTTCGAGATTCAGTCCATTTGAAGAAGCGCTGCTGCTTGATGAAAGCCACGACGAGCGAGCAAAAGACGCTTACCTAAAAGCAATTTCCGAGGGAGACTCAGTTGCCGATGCCTATTGTAATTTGGGTATCTTGGAATCCAGAACGGGAAATACTGCCCAAGCATTTGATTGTTTCACCAAATCCCTAAAAGAAGATTCCCGCCATTTCGAATCGCATTATAATTTGGGGAATTTATATTTTGACTCGGGAGATCTTCAATTAGCCCGCCTGCATTATGAAATAGCCGCACAAATCTACCCTGCTTATGCGAATGTACATTTCAACCTTGGATTAGTTTTGGCAGAAAGTGAAGAATACAAACTAGGCGTTGAGGCGCTAAACACCTACAAATCTCTTGTTTCTGAAAAAGAAAGCGTAAAGGCTGATGATCTATTGGAAAGCCTTGAAAAGTCACTAATCATGCAGCATTAGTCCCGCAATTTTTCAGACCATTCAGAAACCTTTTTTGCAAGTTCATCTATCACCTCCTCATCTGATCTACCAGCGCTTTTGGGCAAATGAAATGAATGATCTCCTCCCTCTGCTATATACAGTGTCGCCTTTTCTCCTAATTTTTGGCAAACAGGTTTGAGCAATTTCAAATCGGCTAAATTATCTCGCGTTCCCTGCAGGAAGAGAATCGGTATGCGGACGTCCTTCAGATGATCGGCTCTTTCTGCCGATGGTTTTCCGGGGGCATGCAATGGGAATCCGAAAAATACTAAACCTCTTACATTTGGAATGGGATTCTCTGAAGCAGCCATCGAGGTCATGCGACCGCCCAACGATTTTCCTCCCGCTATTATGGGAAGACCATCAGATAATTCGGATGCCCTTTCGACCGCGGACCGAATGGTCTTTTTCAGAATCGGTTGTGGATCGGAACTTCTTTTGCCTTTCTCCATGTAAGGGAAATTGAAACGAAAGGTAGCGATTCTGTGATCTGCCAGTTTAGCGGAAGCAGTTTCCATGAACTTATGATGCATCCCGGCGCCTGCTCCATGAGCGAATACTAACAGCCATTTTGCATTCTGAGGACTAATGTAAATTGCTGAAACTTCACCGGATGATTTAGTGGCTACAAAGCTGGTATTTAGAATCTCAGTGTCTTTCATATTTTTTTCTTCGAGCTATCGGCTTGAATCCTTATGCTTACTTCGGATTCCTTCCCTTTTACTATTAGTCCGGTCCTTTGCACATCGAGGGATGGGGAGCGAGTTTCCAATTGGGCCTCTAATGCTCCCTTCAATAATTCAGGTGACTTCTTTTCAATTTCCGCTTCCAGTCCGGCTACCTTTAGCTTGGTTAATTGCGGTAATAGCAAACTGATGATCATAAATGCAAAGAATAATGGCGAAAGAATGGCGAAAGTTGAAAGATCCATATATTCCTCTCCGCCGACAATATAAAGAAGCCATAAACCGATTAACTGCAGAAGTGCAATAATCGCAACTGCAATGCCTACCCCTTTCAGAGTTTTCGTTCTTCTTCCGGCAAGGGATTTTTGCAGTCGTTCTAGGTTGCGTTTTGCCGAGTACATCTGATCGTCCAGTTTCACGCAGTACTCGAAATCTTTCTCAGCCATCTCATATCGCTTAAGCTGATAATTAACATTTCCGCGCTTAAAATAAAGATCAGCCGTTCTATCTTTCGGAGCGCCGGAAATGGCTTTGTCGACCGCTGCCAGCGCTTCTTCATAATAAATGTCATCACCTCGTTTATTACCCAGTTGAATGAATAATTCGGAGAGAGTTTCATGAATGATCCAAAAATCAGTTGAACTAATCTCTGATCTTTGCGAATGCTCTATCAAAGGTCTTATCTGACTCTCTGCCTGGTCAAACTGCTCCAATTTCATAAGGCCAAAGGTTAAGCCCCGCTGAGCCTCAAGATTGGCCGGACTAAGCTGTATTGCTCTTTGAAATTGGAGAACGGAGTCTTTGTAATTTGACAGGTTATAATAAACCCGTCCCAATTTACTGCACACCTTGCTATCATAGGGGCTCAATTGAGCTGCTTTCTTCAGATAGGTTTCGCTCTCATCGAATCTTTTAAGAGAGGAAAGGAGTGAACCCAGGTTAAAATAAACGGGCTCATATTCCTCATTAAGTTTGATCGCATATTTGAAATGATTTTCGGCCTCGTTATAATCCTTCAATTTCTCCGCAACCTTGCCTAACCAGTCATAGATTTCGCTGTCATCGGGTTTAATCTCAAGCGCCTTTTCAAACTCATTCTTAGCGGCGTCGTATTTTTCCAGATCAAAGAACATGCCCCCCAAACCAATATAGGCCTGGTAGTAATCACTTTCAATTCGCAGGGCGGTGCGATAAGTTTGTTCGGCATCATCGTACTTCTTAAGCTTTTGGAGGGACACTCCCTGATTGTAATGATAAACGGGTTCTTCCGGATCCAGCTCGGAGGCTTTTCTGAAGGCATTTTCGGCATCCTCATATTGATTTAGCTCCAAACACACCCTTCCCAGCCAGTTGTAGGTTTCGCTTTCGTCCGGTTCAACTTCAAGCGCTTTTTCAAACTCCGTCTTGGCTTCCTTGTACTTTTGCTGCATAAAAAATATGCTACCCAAACCGTTATACGCCAAGAAGTAATCGTCTTTCAATTCAATAGCTTTGCGAAATTCCTGCATGCCTTCCTGATAACGCTTGAGAAACTTTAGCGCCAAACCAAGATTGTAATGATAGGCTGGTTCCTCATCATTTAGCTTAACCGCTTCACGAAATGCCGCCTCAGCGTCTTTGTCCCTCTTTTGGCGTAAAGCAATCCTCCCAATCCAATTTCGTGTTTCCCCATCGTCAGGATTAATATTGATTGCCTTTTTAAAATAATCAGCCGCCTCATCGAACTTTTCCAATTCAAAAAACATGCTGCCCAGGCCGACATAAGCAAGGTAATAATCTTTCTTATGTTTCAGAGCAGTTCGATATTCCTTTTCGGCTTCCGGATATTGCTTTAGGTTTTGAAGAGACAAGCCAATGTTGTAATGATAGGCGGGTTCTTTGGGAGAGATTTTGGCTGCCTTTCGAAAGGCCTTTTCAGCATCACCATGACGATCCTCAACCAGGGCGATTCGACCGAACCAATTATGGAGTTCAGCGTCATTCGGATTAAGCTGAAGTGCTTTATCGAGGTGCTTCTTGACGTCATCGTATCTCCTCTGATCAAAATACAAGGCAACTAAACCTTTATGTGCCAGATCGTAATTTTCGTCGAGTTTAATTGCAGAGAGATATTCCTGCTCTGCCTCCTCATGCTTCCCCAGGTACTGAAGTGCCAGTCCAAGATTATAGCGATATACCGGTTCGTTCTTATCCAATTTCACCGCAGCGTGAAAAGCTTCTCTTGCGTCCTCATCACGCCCCTGTGCCAGCGCCAGCCGACCCAGCCAGTTATGGGTTTCGCTTTCATTAGGATTAATTTTTAAAGATTTGTCAAAGTAGGTTTTTGCCTTGTCATATCGTCGCTGGGAATAGAGTAAACCGCCTAAACCATTGTATGCCAGATAATAGTCTTTATTCATCTTCAAAGCTGCTTGATACTGTTTTTCAGCTTCGTCATATTGCTGTAAGTTTGCTTTTGCCAATCCCAGGTTGTAATGATACGCCGGTTCCCGGGGAATGAGATCAACTGCGCTCCGGAATGCCTTCATGGCCTCTTCATAGCGATTTTGCACCAGGGCTATGCGTCCCAGCCAATTGTGTATCTCGGCATCATTTTTATCAATGCTGAGCGCTTTGGCGAATTCCTGCTCCGCCTGACTGTAGTTTCCCTGGCTATAGAGATTGCTGCCTGATAAAACGTGATCCTGGACGTTCACTTTCTCATTCATAACTGTTTCCAGTGTTTTTAGATTGTGTTAGCTAAACTTAAAAAATGTTCTGCCATTTTAGGTCCGGCTCCTTCATCTTCATGTTTAAAAAACACGAAAGCCTGATCCCAGTCCTGCGCTTTGATTTTCTTTATCCATTCAATTAACTCGTCCTCGGAATAATCCGGTTTGCGAAGCCTCAAATATCCCCACGGCACAGTGGAGACCAGCTCTGCCAGTTTGTTATTCTCGGTGTCGGAAAAACACAGCGCGCATGATTTTTCTTTCAGATACTCATAGATCTCATCATCAAACCAAGTCTCATGGCGGAATTCGAAAGAGGCTTTTGCTTCTTTGGGTATCAGTTTAAGAAAATTCTCTAAGCGGGATGCATCCTTGCGCAGAAAAGGGGGGAGTTGGAACAGAATGACACCTAACCGTTCTCCTAAGGTAGTGGCAGTCTTAAAAAGATACTCAGTCTCCTCCTCGCATTCTTTCAGTCGTTTGATATGGGTGATTTTGCGGGAAGCTTTCAGGATAAACTGAAAATTAGCCGGTACCTGTTCCGCCCACGACTCCAGCATATCCGCCTTGGGCATCCGGTAGAAAGTATTATTTATCTCGACGGCTGGTAGTTGTTGGGAATAGAATTTTAGCATTTCTCTATCCGGCAAGTCCTCAGGATAAAAAATTCCTTTCCACTCCTTGTAGCTGTAACCGCTGGTGCCTGCCAATATTTTCATTTATTGTGTATCCTTCTAAAAGGAAAAGCGTAGGTATTTGAATTGCCAATTAATTTACAACTGCATAAATAAAAAAGCAATAAATCGCACGGCGATCAGAATGAGGGCTTTCAAGAATGAAGATGTCGAGATTTGAAAAGAGGTTTGTTAATTCCCGGAAACATGCGCAAACGAGCATTGAAAAAATCGAGCAATTGTTTCAGAATATAGATATATCAAATGTTCATAATGTGTTGGAAGTCGGCTGTGGGGCCGGGATGCTGGCAGATTATTTATCCGGGAAGTATCACATGAAGGTCACCGGTACCGATGTTGATCTGGAACAGATTGAATTGGCAAGAGGATTTCTCAAGAAAAACGACCGGCTGAATTTCTTAACCGCGGATGCAACGGAATTGCCATTCAAAGATTCTGAATTTGATTTGGTACTGTCATTCATGGTAATGCATCACATCAGCAATTGGAAAAAAGCATTTGAGGAGATCAATCGGGTGTTGAAACCGGGCGGAATACTTATAATCAAGGATCTCTCGTTTTCTAAACTTACTTCTAAGGTGCTTAGCTTGTTGTCCAATAATTACGGCGTTTATGCTCTTGAGGACATTACTCTTTTTCTCAAAGAGAAAAAGTTTAACTTAGTCGTGTTGGAAACTCCCGGGGGGATTCTGTTTAAGCAATTCAGTTTGGTTCTTCAGAAATGACGATCCGAAGGAGTTAAACCATTGCTCTTCGCAGTCTGTTTTTCAGCTTCTTAATTTCGCGGCGCACTTCTTTTAATTTCTTATAGTCTTTCTTCTCAATAGAGGAATCGCGGTCTTTTTTCAATTCCTTTATTTTTCCTTTGATAGCTGCCTTGTCAATCCCAACCGCATGATGATGTTCAAAGGTGTCGATGCCCAATGCTTTGCAAATCGCTTCCAGCAAATGATCCTTATTTAATTGCGTATAGCCCTGTACTGCTTCATGCTCGATTCCTTTGGCAATCTCCTTCAACTCCGCTACCGTTTTTTTCTTGAGATCTTTGTATGTGTATTCCATAATTCCAGTCTCCATGGTTTTACTTAAAAATTATTGTGTCTAATTTAAATTAAATAATGGCACAGTGAAATACTAAATTGTGTTCTTATTATTCTGAATGGAATGAAACGGAGTGAAGAACAACTTTCTATAAAATTCATACTCTAATCCTCATTTTTTTGAATTAACCACACCGCTCCAGTAACATGTTTACTAAGAATCTTACACTCGATTTCCTGATTATTGATATATTCAGAAACTGCCTCTTTTAACTCAGGTCTTTTTTCGAGTAATTCTTTCGATCTTCGCTTAATTACATTAAGATAACCATAGTTAACAGATCTGATGGTTTCATCTGGTACAATCATTTCATTAATAATCTTGTCACCAAATGATGTAAGCTGCTGGATTACTTTGTCATGCTGAAAATAATGTTCGTATCCCTCTCGTTCAACTTTTGTATCGTCTTTCAGAAAACCATCATCAATCAGCATATATCCTCCAGGATGGACCATATTCCTTAAATTCTTGACGATTTCTTTATAATCACCAAGAACATTACCCAACGAAGCATAGATGACCAGATCAAAATCTCGCTCCTGTTGGGTGTATTCTCTGATATCCCCAAATTCAAAGTGGCATAAATGAGATGAGTTAAATTCTTTTGCCTTTTTAATAGCCTCTTCTAAGAACGGTGTGCAGGCATCAATACCTGTGACCCGAAATCCATATTTTTGAGCAAGAGTAATGGAAACCGCTCCCTTGCCGCAGCCTAAATCCAGAACCTTGGCTTTGGCGAAAGGAAGTTTCAACTGGCCTACCATTTCCACGATTTGTTCCACCGAACTACCCAATTCCCATAAATCAATGAGCAGCTCCGGCAGATAAGGCAGGAAATCAGGTGTAGTTTCCATTGATTTTGCCAGCGATAGTTCTGTGTTCTTCTTCATTGTCTTGCATCAGAAATTTGGTAACCGCGGAGGTCGCGGAGACCGCTGAGAGTAAAGGAAGTAAAAAGTAAAAATGCAAACGTAAAAAGGTGCTCGAGTTTGATGTTTTAAGTCTCGTGTTAAAGTTTAACAGTCGTATCAACTTCAAATCCTTTTGCCTTTGCACTTTTTCCTTTTACCTTATGCCGCTAATACCGATCCCAAATAATACGGCCACAACACAATTGCCAAAAATACTTTAAAAAAAGAGAGTTTGGCAAACGCTACCGTGAATAACCAGCCGATATACCAGATTGGCCCCACCAGACTGGCGTTTTCGGTGTGTCCTCGTTTTTCTTTCTTTTCTTCTGCCAAGGTTTTTCTCCTTTCGTTTATTAACCGCAGAGATCGCAGAGTTTTTACGACTCGTCAGTAACACAGCTCTCGGCTATTTCATCAATAAATTCTGGCTTTATATATTTAACCATATCGCCCATTTCATTAATCTTAAGTTTAAGTTCTGAGTAAGGAATGAATTTGCAAATGGTGGGTAAGGGTGGTTTTAATCGCGCAAATGTTGGGCGATTCAATTCATTGAATACTTTGTCTCTTCTATCATCGGGGGCAACTATATATAAATTTATTTTGAGGTTTGGTTGCATACTAATTAGATCTGACATTCTAAGCAGACCTGAATAAATGGCTGAAGTATGTTCAACTTCAAATGCTGCAACTATTGCATCCTCTTGAAGCCATAAAACATCAATCAACTCTATTGTTCTGTTTGTTGCATCATCGAATTGACGAGGTAATTCGACTCTTAATCCCTTTATATCTTGAAATCTCATGCCGTCATGACTCTTGTTTCGATCATTTCGAGCAACCCAAACATCCAAGCCCAATTTTTTCCCCAGGTCTAATAGTATCCATTGTATTTCTTCGTGTGTAGATTTTTCAGATTTGAGAACAATTCTTTCTTCTTCTGTTTCTTCATCTGTATCGTCAGGTACGGTAACAACACCAACACTTGATTCAAAGGTTCGTGGTTTGCGCCAGTATTTTTTTTCATCAAATTCCAGTTCAACCGGATTTGATATGGCGCTTTGAATTTCTTTAACAATAATTTCTCCATCTCTTTTGTTGAACTTATTCGGCGAGCCTCTAAAAAACCCTGTCCAGGCATGTGGAGATTTTAGATTCTGGAACATTGGTAATTTATCCATTAGACTTTTTACAGGAATGGAGGTTGCGGCCTCTAATTTATAGATAAGCTCAACATCAAATCTAACTGGAAATACCTGGTCCTCCCATATTGGTTTTGTGTCTATATAACATTTTGATTTCACTTCAAGTACTCCAACAAATCTACTTATTCCAGTTAAATAGCAAATGAAATAGTCACCAGTCTGTATCTTCTTGGCAAGGTTGTGTTTTCGTTTGCGAAAGCCAGTAATTGTCGCTCTCGATTGCAAAAATTCTTCCCATGTCTTTCCAGTAAACAAATCTAGCCAATAATTTCTGTCGCTCATGATATGTTCCTTCTATTAATGGCTGAAGATTTAATCAACAAATTTTGTCTATTTATGTTAATCACAATATATCCAAACATTTTATTAAAACCAATTTCACTTAACATACTATTGCAGTAAGCCGAGTAAAATTTGTTTCCTATTTGGTTATTTTACCAATCCTAAAATGCAGCGGCCATTTGATCAGCTTATTTTGGGCGGGATCTCCCCAACTCGCTTGCAGCTCATCAAGTATTTCATCTAGTGGGTGAACACCCTCTGCTTTTAAGTATTTTTGGGTACCCGACCAGCTTGCCAGAAATCCAATCAGGTCATCCAACCTCCATTTTGATTCCATTTTAAATTCAGGGGGTGTTATTTCTTCGAAAGGGAAGGGGATTGTCCGGTAACGCTCATTCACGTATTGGATGCGCTCCGGCCAATAACCTTTCAGTGTTTTTTTAAAATAAGTATGCATACACTTGTCTACCACAGGTTCTATGGCTGGCAGATGGTATGTCCAAACTGCTAATAACGCATTGGGCTTGCAGACCCGGCGGACCTCCTCATAGAACGTATCGAAATCAAACCAGTGCACTGCGGTACCGACTGTAACCAGATCAACGGTATGTGAGGTAATGGATGTTTTTTCTGCGGGCTCTATTCCGTACCCAATGCGCTCGTGCTGAAACGCATTTTCAATCTGATCCGCGCTGGCGTCCGTCGCGATGACACGCTGAAAATGCTTTGTCAGCTCCAGAGCCGCCTGCCCGTTTCCGGTGCCGGCGTCCCAGCTAAGCTCCTTTCCCGGCGCAATCGAGGAGAGATATTCGAATATTTCTTCCGGGTATCGCGGGCGGTGGTTTGCATACTGCTTTGCCTGTTC
>Ga0209536_100013538_pt1 | contig 11757 bp, 10 predicted proteins | sample DeeMarSeWOR28_12_FD_187461 | JGI IMG/M metagenome (GOLD analysis project Ga0209536, IMG submission 187461) | Marine sediment microbial communities from White Oak River estuary, North Carolina - WOR-2-8_12 (SPAdes) (version 2) | ecosystem: Environmental > Aquatic > Marine > Intertidal zone >...
TATTGGATATAGCCACACCTTGGTTAATTGTTCCTATTGCATATAAGGCGTTAAAAAACAGCGGAGTTCTTTTAAGTTACTCTCCCACTATCGATCAAGTCCAAAAAACAGTTAATTCTATGGAAGAAAATCACTTTATTGATATTCATACTATAGAATGTTTAATTCGTGAATGGCAGATCGCCCCCAATAAAGTTCGCCCTCATATGAGAATGATTGGACATACTCGTACGTTCTTTTTCACATAATCGAGGCAATCGAGTTCTATAACAGCAATTCTGCAAAAGAGTGGAAACCAATTAATGATGTTTCTGATAACTCAAGGGAGAGAGAAACTGAAGCTTTGAAGTCAAAGGACAAGTTGTTCTTTGAGGACTACACAGCGCGTGTCGAAGAACAAACAATGAATATCTTGAATAACCAAGATGACAAAGGGATACTTGGAAATGACGGCTTTGGAGAGAGGGGATTTAATTCAATCATGCACAAGTACATGTATGTCATGAACCATTGTATGTTCCACTTGGGAGAACTGACCAAGTCGTTACGTACAAGAAATATGAAGAGAATTGTCTGGAAATAACTTCTACATGAAAAAGAAAGAGAAGATCCTCCCAAGTGGGAGGACCAAGAAAAGTTACTCTCCGGTGAATTTTCCGCGTCGCTTCTCGAAGACCGAGGCGATTCCCTCAGCAAGATCCTTTGTGTGGAAACATTGAACACCAGCGTCAACTTGAAAATCGAAATTGTGTTTATAGTCACTCTCAAAAGCCATATGCGTTGCTTGTTTTGCAAGCTTCAAAGCTACCGGTGCATTTCCACCAAACTTTGCTCCGAACCACATAGCTTGGCTCAATAACTCATCCTTGTTAACGACTTTGCTCACAAGTCCCATATCTAGAGCCTCTTGCGCTGTGATTTGTCCACCAGTTAGATTCATCTCCATCGCCTTTCCAAGTCCAACAATTCTGGGGAGTCTAGCACATCCTCCCCATGATGGAATTAATCCAATCCCAACCTCTACTGCTCCAAACTTTGCCTCAGTATCACAGATTCGGATGTCAGAGGCGAGAGCAAGTTCGAAACCACCACCAAGGCAAAGTCCATTAATGGCTGCTATTACTGGCTTGGAGAGCTTTGCAACACTGTCGATAGCTTCGATACCTTGTTCCAAGAGAGGTTGGACTTCATCAGGTGCACTCAGGAGTGCCTGTGCTTCCTTAAGGTCTGCACCAACACCAAACACCTTTTCATGGGTCGATGCAATAACAACTGCTTTGACTTCTGAATCATTCTCAGCCTCTTGTAGAGCTGCAACAAGCTCCTCTAGAATAGTGGCATTGAAGGCATTCATTGCATCAATGCGATTCATCTTGATTACGGCCACGTTCTTTGCAGGAGAAAGAAACGAACCTTCCTTTGAGTAAAGTATTGTTTCATATTCTGGCATTTTTCACACCTTTATAGGGGATTATACCGATTTCGAAATGGGTGACCGACTTATAAACCTCATTTATCATCAAGGTTGGAATAAAATAAGAAATAGGCAGGGATTTCAACCCTGCCAGTATTTTCTAACCTAGATACTTTGGTACTGAATAGCATTCCCCAAAGTCTTCGTGGAGGTTCTTGATGAAATCCCGAACTTTGTCAACACCAAGCTGATCAAGCATCTCAAATGGACCCATTGGCCAACTTGCACCAAGTTTCATAGCCATGTTGATGTCTTCTACTGACGCGATATCGTCATCGACAAGAAGCATAGCCTCACGTATAGCGGGAATATTGATGCGTTCTACAATCCAATTCCCATCTACACCTTTTGGAGGTTCTGGCGCGTCTTCCTCAGCACCGTAAGAATAGAAGCCCTTCTTCGACTTCATTCCAATATGTCCAGCATCGACTAAGCTCTTGAGGGTCTCTGGAGGTTTGAAGCAGTCTCCGATTTCTCGATAGAGTGTCGACATGGCATTGAATGTAATGTCCAGACCAACAAAATCACCAAGTGTAAAGGGTCCTGCTGGAGCCTTGCCAATGCTGACCATTGCTGTGTCAATCTCCTCTTTCGTTGCCTCACCACGTTCCAGCATCAGAAGAGCTTCACGCATTGCAGGCATAAGGAGACGATTAACAATGAAACCAGGACTGTTCTTGGCTATCACAGTTCTCTTGCCTTGAGTCTTACCCACATTCTCACAAGCAGCTATCGTTTCATCACTTGTTTCTTCACCGACAACGAGCTCCAAAAGTTTCATCGCTGGGACAGGAGAGAAATAGTGCATACCGATGAATTTGTCAGGTCTCTTTGTGGCTCCGGCAAGTTCATCGATGCTCAGTGAGGATGTATTTGTTGCCAGAATAGCATGTGCTGGTGCAGCTGCATCTATCTTGGCAAAGACCTCTTTCTTCACATCCATGTTCTCGAAGATCGCCTCAATGACCAAGTCAGCGTCTTTGACGGCTGCTTCGGTATCGGTAGTAGCACTTAATCTACTCATTAAACCTTCAGCATCTCCCATGGAGATTTTCCCCTTGTCTATACCAGTCATGACGTCTGTACGAATACGCTCCATACCCGCGTCAACGAACTCCTGCTTAATGTCCACGACGGTAACATCAAACCCATTCCATGCTGAAACATAGGCAATGCCAGCACCCATGAGTCCAGCACCGATGACTGCAATCTTTTTGACCATTAGCATGACCTCCTACATTGCACCCATCATAACAGCAAGGATTAGATTTGCTAGAGGGTCGCTCTCGTTAGCATTACCAATCACTTCGAGACTTCCATCCTTCATTGTGTCTTTGAATGGAATCTCTCCAGTGAAGATACCAAGCAATGTTTCTGCGTTTGCTTTGTAGATAACATCTGGACTTGGATATACACCATCAAACAAGTCGATCTTGTCCTTTGTGACGACCATGTATTGCGATCCTTCCTCAGTATGAACCTGCAGGATCTTACCATGGTAAGGACCAACCCAGTCCGCTAGTTGTTTTTTGAGGTCATCCTTAGCATTACATTGAGTTTGCAGGAATTTGAAAAATTCTTGTAGTTGTGACATCCTTCTATTCCTCCTTTGCGATCCAGTCATCAACAGCTTCTTGCATTACAGCATCCACTGTCGTTGCCCAGAAGTTCCCTTTCCTCTGCTTCACCTTATCCAGAAATACATCATACTTTTCGCCATCCATTAGGACAACAACTCGCCCCTTCCTATCGTTAATGAAGGCTTGATGAATCATCTTCTTGGTGTTCCAGTACTCGTGCTCGATATCACCGTCCTTGAGTCGCGGATAGAAAGGCCATGCGCCTGTTGGATGTGGTCTGTAGGATTTTCCTCCAGACTTCCACTTCTTCACCTTATCCCCTTCGGCTTCCTTGAAACCAGGTCGGAAAGGCCATTGTGGAACATAGCGGAATCCTTTCTCGCCGTCAACAACACCGCCAGACCAGCGTCCAGTATATACCCGTCCTCCCTTGTTGTCACAGAACTGCTCCATCACAACTTCAATTAACCCTTCAGGGGTAAGGCCAGCTTCTTCAGCTAACTTCTTCATGTTCTCAAAAGTTTCACCTTCAAAATTGACATCCATCTTACTTGTCCTCCTTCCTGAAAGCTAATCTTGTGTATGGTTTGCCCCAACGTTCCTCATACATGAGTCCTTCAAGTGGAGCTCTGCTGGGACCTAGTGCTCTTGGGGATATTCGTTTGCCAATACAAAAAGCTGTTAGTGGTTCCCAGATTGGTGGGATTCCAAGTCTATCTCTGATTAGTTCCGCATGTCGAGGATCTGAACAGACAAGAGCTTCGTATCCACATCCATATCCAAGCTCAGTAGCAGTCAACCACATATTTTGGATTGCCATTCCGCAGACTACTGATCCGAAAAGCGAATTGGGATAAAGATATCCTGCATCATGCCAAGATTCACTTGCACACACAATAATCACAGTGTCACATTTCTCAGGATATCTGAATAATTCACCATCTCTAAGTCGGGCATAGACAGCAGCTCTATAGGGATCACTAATGAACCAGTTTCTTCCACTTGTAAGTTCAAATGGAGCCCCTCCAAAAGCTGTCTGAGCCATTTCTTGTGCTATATCAGCAAGAAATTCCTTTGTTTCTTGATCATCTCGTATGACAACAAAACGCATCATCAACATGTTCTCTGGACTTGGAGCATGCCGAGCCGCTTCCAAAATCAGCTCGACGTCCTCATCAGGTATTTTCTCGCCAGTAAACTCTCGGATGGAGCGCCTCTCTCGAATCCATTTCAATGATTCAAGATCTTTGGCTACTTTCACTTCATCCTCGGCTTTGCCGGCTGCTTTACTCTCTGCATCTGAAGCCATTTATACACCTCAACAATAATGTTGAACGGCCTCGGTAACTATCAGCCAGCATAAATGTATTCCGAGAGGTCCGAAATGTTCAAAGACGCGCTTCAGAAGCTCATTTTATGGGATTCTGATAATACAGCCCCTAACCATACCCCTAAACAGTTCTACATCATACTCTAGCTAATTACCCTGTATTGGCTGCAATATACAAGCTGACATATGCAGCAATCGTAGTAAGCTTCGTTGGGCGCACATTGCTCCTCCCGGCGTATGTGCGTTCATCTCTTTATGAACCGGGAGCTGAAATGCTCCCTACTATCTGGTCACAGCCTTCGCAAGGAGTACATCCAAATCAAGGGCTTCGCCGACAATTCTCTCAACAATTGCTAGTTTCTCTTTGTTGTCAGCTGTTACAGTTCCTATCAGACCGTCCACAATGTGTCCGGTAGCGTATGTGTCGTGAGCTGTCATCATGATTGGAACACCCAATTCACGTGCACGTGAAATGGTACCAATATCAGGACCCATTCCACCTGTTAGGATTAACAGGTTGGTGTCTGTTTCTAGAGCTGTCAAACAAATATCAGACCGATCTCCACTTGTTATGACCGCCTTATCACGCACACGTCTGAACCATTTGAGTGCGTTCTCTGGAGCCATGCTTCCTACCATGAATTGGTCGATGAGAAGGTCCTTCTTGTCTGTGCCAGTGACAATTTCTCCATTCAGTGCCCTCTGAATTTCTCGAACGGTAGGGCTGAACAATTCACGATTCAAGTAGATGATTCCAGCAAGATTAATACCCCTCTTCTCAATGAATGGTCCTATTTCTTCTGTCACCGTCTTCTTGAGCATTGGAGGCACCATATTTAGAACAATACTCACACTTTCGATTCCATGTTGTTTGAAGAGTTCTACTTGCAGGAGTATGTCATCAATGGCGGTGATATCAGGAAAGTTCACAAGACATACTACAGATCCACCAAGGTCCTTTGCTAATTGTGGGGTTGAAAGATCAACATGCATGAGGTGCCATGATGCCTTAGTCCCTTCAACAATAACATAATCACGACCGCTAGAAACCTCTGCGTAGCAGTCCTTAATGCGTTTCATCAACTCGTCATGCCCTATTCGTAGAAGTTCATCATAGCTGGATTTTGTTCTTACGATGGGGCATATACTGGAGAGGCTGTGCTCAATTGCTAAAAGCTCTTTCATTATAGCTGAATCTTCATCCACATCTTCAGAACCAGAACTGTACTCGAAACTCTTCGTTCCAGCTGGTTTGAAATAACCAACTGATTTGCCCTTCTCCTTTAGCTTGGCGGCTAAGGCTATGGCAACCATAGTCTTCCCAGTGAGCGTATCCCCACTGATTATAATGTTCTCCGTCATTCTATTGTCCTCCAATAGTTATCTTAACATCAACTGCTGATACACCCTTCCCCTTCTCATATGCAAAAGCGGGATTGATGTCAAGCTCCACTATCTCCTCAAAGTCAGTCACGAGTTGACTTATCCTGAGAATGGTGTCCTCAATCGCAGTGATATCACTTGGTGCTTCACCTCTCACACCTCGAAGCAGAGTCCCCATTTTGGTTTCCATGATTAATGATGCAGCATCACTACGAGTCATTGGTGCAAGTCGAAATGAAATGTCCTTGAGATAATTAACAAAGATGCCACCAGCACCGAACATCACTAACGGGCCAAATTGCACATCTCGGGAGCACCCAATGATTAGTTCCTTTCCTTTCTCGGCCATCTCTTGGACATCCACACCATATATCATGGCATTGGGCATGTGAGTCCTCACATTATCTAAAATCTGTAGGAATGCCGCTTCCACTTCCTCAGGTGTTTCAAGCCCAACATGGATTCCTCCAATATCGCTTTTGTGGACTATGTCAGGGCTCGCAATCTTCAACACGACTGGATACCCAAGCTCATCTGCTAGTAGTTTCGCTTCTTCTGAGCTTGTTGCTAGTCTGATTCTTGCAACAGGGATTCCGTATGCTTCAGCGATTGCATGAGTTTCACTTCCAAGTAGAACACGTCTATTGTCTTTACGAACAAGTTCTATGATTTCCTTTGTCCGCTTCTTGTCAACTTTGAATGTGGGAATTGTTTCTTCTTTCAAGCTATCCCTGTTGACTGTATAGTGATATAACTCAGCAAGTGCGTGAACTGCACGCTCTGGAAAGTCAAAAACTGGAATTCCACCGTCGGTTAAAACTATCCGAGGATAAACCATGGAGTTTCCTCCCATGAATACAGCAATTAATGGCTTGTTTGGATACTTCTTATGTGACTCGACCAATATCTGAGCAGTCTCGGTTTCCCTTGTCATTGCTTGAGGTGTTAGTAGAACCAGAACCGAATCAACATTCTCATCACGCAAGGCCGCCTCAATACATAATTCATAGTCTTCTGGTTGTGCAGTTCCAAGTGCATCAATAGGATTGTATACTGAAGCAGCTGGTGGAAGATTCTCTTTCAGAAATCCAATTGTTTCTGAGGACAGCTGAGCAATCTCTAGTCCACTGGCCTCACAGGCATCAGTTGTAAGAATTCCTGGACCCCCAGCATTTGTTACAATTGCTACGCGGTTTCCGGAAGGGAGATGCATGTCATCATATACTGAAGCAACATCGAAGAGAGACGCCATATCATCTGCGCGTCTAACCCCACACTGTTTGAATGCCACATCATATGCTGTATCGCTGCCTGCTAACGATCCTGTGTGAGAAGAAGCAGCTCTTGCGCCAGCAACACTCACACCTGACTTCACCACAAATATGGGTTTAGTTGGAACGACCTTTCGACAAGCCTCCATGAATTTTCGACCATCTACAACCGATTCAATATAAAGAAGGATGAATGTGGAGTCAGGATCTCTACCAAAAGCCTCAACGAAATCAGCTTCATTCAAGTGAGCTTTGTTCCCCAAACTTACGAACTTGGAGAAACCAATCTTCTCCATCAAACTCCAATCTAGGATACCTGTCATTAAAGCTCCAGATTGGGAGGCGAACGCAATCTTGCCTTTCCCAGGAGTACCTGCAGAGAATGATCCGTTGTAGGGGGCACTTGTATTAATGACTCCGAGACAATTAGGTCCTTGTATCACCATTTCATACTTTTCTGCCAGCTCACCCAGTTTCTTCTCAGCTTCTTGACCTTCATGACCAATCTCCTTGAAGCCAGCAGTAATGATAACGAGCGCCTTCAAACCCTTCTTGCCACATTCCTCCACAGCATCTAGTACATATTTTGCAGGTATGACAATGATCCCCACTTCCACATCATTGACAATCTCAGAAATAGAACGATACACCTTTTGTCCTAGTATCTGACCGCCACGGGGGTTCACTGGGTATATTCGACCCTCAAAACCACTCTCAATTAAATTACGAAGAACATCATTTCCAAGCTTTCCCTTTGTTGCAGAAGCACCGATAACAGCAATCGAACGAGGGTTGAATAGTACATCAATGCCTTTCTGACGTTCCACTTTTCTGCACGACCCAAGGTTGGTCTGAGTGGTTCGTCAAAGTCAGCTTGTTATAAGATATCGCTTTTGGACTAGAATAAGACAACAATGAATTTGATTTGAATATCGACCTAGTATTACTCGCAATCATATTCACGTATGACTGTGGACATACTTAGGTGATTATCGAGATGAAGCTCGTGACATTACACATTCCGGAGACTTATGTTGATGGACTAGAGAAGCTCGTTGAGAGTAACCTCTATCCAAACAGATCAGAAGCCATCCGAATTGCTATTCGTGACCTGCTCAAGCGAGAGTTGTGGGGCTGATCCCATCATGGAGCCCCACAAGCTCCATTCTTTTTCCCAACATCCTAGATTCATTCAAATGCTATCTTTGAGTCGCAGCTCTTAGCACGCCCCCAATGAGGGGAGCTAGCTGTAGAAGAATATCTCTTATCGATGAAGATAAGAAACTAATCCAAGAACAAATCTAGGAGTGTCACTAAAATCCGGCCAGAAGCTTCCCGAGTGAACACAGACCAGAATATTCTGTCTGACACTGAGGATGGTCCAGATCATCTCGTTAGAGGTTGTCCTTGCTACAGAGAGTTTGGTGATGAGAAAGTCTGTTTGAACCAGGATAGTGTTTTTCCAATCAACGCGATTTCTGTAGACCCGGGTTTCTTTAGTCAACTCAGCTCGAGAGCATTGCTCGAGAAATTCAAGAGCGATAATGAAACCATGTGCTATCTCCTTATGTTCCTTGATAGAGATGAAGGTTTTTGCTATTGCGTGAGTCAGAACCAACAGATTCGTATTAATGAGAAGGCCATAAAGGTATCCGAGATTGACAGTGCCCTGCAGTTCGTAACATCCACCGAAAGGAGCAGAGATGGTGTGCTTTGTTCAGATTGCCTTTACAGGTACCTTAGAACCCTAGGTGAGAGTTCAGGAAGCTTTCTAACAGATGATGAAAGACATGAGATTATTGCGCGATATGTGCGTGATCTAGCCACTAATATGGCAATGCAACTAAGTGGTTATGAAGACAGTGGAGAGCAATTAGGTTTCAATGATCACGTATGGCGATATCTTAGAGAAATCAATAGGAGCCGCTCTCATTGGGCATCGATGATTCTTAATCTTAAGAAAGCGAATGCAGATAGTGAACTGATTGATCTAATGGACTCGTATAGGACTCTTGCACGTCTGGAATCGGTCTTTTTGTTTCAAGTCCTATCTCTTGATGATGAGGAGATGGATCCACTCAGTACCCTTCAGTTCATGGTGAGAGTTTCTGAAAAAGTCATCTCTGTGAATAATTCTATACGAGAGAGAACAATCAATCTAATGGAACGTGATGCACTCCCTGCCAATATTCGGGAGATGCTTTCGCACCATTCCAAAGCTAGGAAGTCAACCGAGTATAGATTTAGCAACCTCGTTTCGGCTCTTCACAATATTGACTCACATACCTAATGATAAGTGCTAAATGGTCACTGGTTGTAATCAGGAACCAACCTAAAGAGCGTTTTAAGGTAACTCATGCTTGAGTTGGAGAGACGGAATGTGGTTGGCACCAGCGAACAGGAACAAAAATCAAGCATCAAGCTCGTGAGAGGATGTCCCTGCTACAAAGTGTTCGGAGATGAGAAGCTGTGTGTCAACAATGATAGCGTTCTGGAGATCGAAGCTATTGAGATTGATCCTTCAATATTCTCCTTCCACTATAACAAGGGAAGCATGGAAGAAGAGCGTGCCTCCGAAGGCAATGTGTGCTATGCATCAATCTATATCAATTATCCAGACAACAAGGTCTATTGCATTTCACAGGGGTGGATTTTGAGAATCCATGGGAAAGATGTACCAGGAAACGACCTAGAAGATGCAATGCAGTTCCTATCGACTAAGGAAATCACAAGTAGTGCGGAGATATGTTCTGATTGTTTGTACAAGTTCATACTCACACTTGGTGATACTTTCGCTGACTTAATGACTGAGAAAGAGAAGACTGAGGAAGTCAAGAAGTACGTGGACAAATTTTCACTTATGATTGCATTGAAACACAGTCAAACTGACCAGATGATGGAACCAATTGGGACTGAAGATGATATTGAGGCAGTTATTGACCACTTTGAATTCCTTCGCAACTATCTGGTCCAGCTTCTAGACCAACAAAGCTATTGGACCAATCTGGGGCTAAAGCTCGATGAAGAGCAGGCTGAGGACTGGGTACAGAATCTCGTCGCAATGCGAGAGAAACTAACGCGATTGGAATTCCAGTTCTATAGCCAAACTCTGCAGCTTAGGGACATCAATCAATTCAATATACTCATCAAGATGCTTCAATATGTTCTCAAGTCATCTGATGAGATCCTTAGTCTAAATGACCTAATTCACTCAGAAATTAGATCTGACAGGTTTCACGAGCTTGTCAAGAAGGATGACCGATTGGAAGCTCTTGAGGGTTATGCAGAAAAGAGTCGGACAATTGAACATAACTTTGGAAACATCCTACAAATACTGACTAAGTTGTAGGTAATCTAAACTATAAAGCGAGGATCATCTAGTATCGTTTCAACCAAGCGTGCTGCTGTAGGATTTTCTTCCTGGTTCCATTCATTCACAAAGTCATTGTAAATGTCTAGGTCTTCTAGAACAGAGATTGCTAGTTCCCTCAAATCTGAATCTCTGACTTTTGGTCCACTATCTAGTCCCGGACATATATGTTTCATCGCACTTAAACCCCAGGACATTCCGGCTTCATCTTTCGAGAACACAAAAGGAAAGGACATACACACAGCTGGACGAATCAGGTGAATCATGCAAAGGTTGTCCTTGAGAAAGACACAATCACCATTTTCGAGCTTCTTTAGGGCAACATATGCAAGACCTTTCTCTGTATTAACCACTGGAAAATCGCGAAGTCCTTGCGATGACTGATTGCCTGCACTTAGGTAGAAATCAAGTGCTCGAATGATCTCACTTGAAGCGAGATTTAGACCCATCGAAATACGAACTATATCACGACCAGTTACAGTAACTAATAGAGAGTTCTCACGACAGCAGGCCCCACATTTCGTGCATTCAAACTGGATTTGACCATTTCTGGAATTCACGGGGAAACCCTCCAGTTGTGTGTAGCAACTCCAAGAATCTAGAGAAGTGTCAGAAGGAAATCTGCGAGTGAACCGAGACCTTCTTTGATTTCAGATAATTCAGAAGCATAAGAGAAGCGAAGGTGGCTATCATACTTCTTGCCAAACAAAATTCCAGGTGTTGAAGTGACACCGGTTTTTTTGAGGATTAACTCTGCAAGAGTGTTACTACTTAGACCGTATGTTGTGAAGTCTGGAAACACGTAGAATGCCCCCTTAGGACTAACGCACTGTACGCCAGGCATATTGCAAAAGATACTGGTGATTACATCACGACGCTTCTGATATTCAGCAGTCATCTTCCTGACTAAGCTCTGGTCCCCATTCAGAGCCTCTGATCCTGCATACTGAACAAACGAGGCTGCACATGATGTTGTGTTTTGTTGAATACGGGCCATGTTGTCGATGGTTTCCTCATTTCCGATTGCAAATCCGAGTCTCCATCCAGTCATTGCATATGTCTTTGAGAATCCATTGATAATCAGTGAATGCTCCATATTGGGGTCTATCTCTAACATTGACGTCTGTTTGAATCCATCATAGACTAGCATCTCATAAATCTCATCAGAGAAGACGACGAAATCATGGTCAACAGCGAGATCATGAATTAGCTGCATATGCTCCTTTTCAAGAACACCTCCAGTTGGATTGTTAGGAGTGTTTAGTACTAAGGCTGTTACGGATTTGGAACATGCATTCTTGAGTGCTTCTTCATCAACCATGTATCCAGGATGCGTATTCACATCAACT
>Ga0209536_100013539_pt1 | contig 11756 bp, 3 predicted proteins | sample DeeMarSeWOR28_12_FD_187461 | JGI IMG/M metagenome (GOLD analysis project Ga0209536, IMG submission 187461) | Marine sediment microbial communities from White Oak River estuary, North Carolina - WOR-2-8_12 (SPAdes) (version 2) | ecosystem: Environmental > Aquatic > Marine > Intertidal zone >...
AACATTAAATGTATCAGTTGCTTCGATAGAATTCGAAAATGTAATACCTGAATGCTTTGAGGAGACTACTTCAAATTTTTTTTCAACATGTTGCGAAGAGCACCCATAGCTAAATATTAAGATAATGAAAATGTACTTTAAAAGGTTCAATGCTATACTTACTGATTAGTGCAATTTTATTGCCTTGTTCCTCAAAAATGTAACTTTATTTTAATAATTCATAGCCAAATTAGCGTGTGAGCAAATTTATACAGGATGTTAAATAATTGCATATATAAGTTTATAGCTTAGGGAAATCTTTCAATTATGATATTTAATAATTCATAAATTTTAAACTAAAAAATAAATGTTGAAAAGTAACCCTATGAAATTCATCATGCAGTATTCACAATGCGCCTACCTCCTATTATTTGTATCCTTTAGTTGTACTTCTTCAAAAAAATAACTTAGAGAACAAGCTTTTAGAGAAACCGAAAGATCAACAAAGCTGTATTATAATGCATGACATGCAGAAGCTCTCCTGGAATTGCTCTATAGGATGAACTTTATCTATAAAGTAATGTCATAGATGTCGGCCAGATGGTGAATATTTAATTATCAAACCACAAACAATAAATCCATAAATGAAATATTAATACCCAAAATCCCTGCCATACAACAGTTGCAATACATTGTTGATTATTATTTACCTAGTCGCGTCTCTTTATTGGGAATGAGTTATAATATCGCACCGGAAATTGATTATGGGACATTTCTTTTTCATATTTTACTAATGACATTTCCAACAGTTCATTCATAAACATGATGGAGTTGGATACGGTTAAAAAGCATGTCGCTGCCGGTGATATCAAATAATAATACCTTATATTATTTGACTTTACTGGCAAACTTTTGGATAGCCTACAATTACTTGGTCTGTCAATGTGCATGAAAATCGAAGAAGATTATTTTGATATGACGCTGGCAGGTATCCTCCATCCAAACAATGAAAGCAAGGCAGGGATCATCAGGTATTCAGCTATAAGTAATTTTTCCAGTCCCCAAGGAAATATATTATTGGATTCTCTTATAAAGCATTTAGTGAGTATATGTTCTGATCTTAATTATGATGGCAGGATTGATTACCTGGTTTGTAAATACGGAAATGATAATGGTCGATTGACAATTTATTTTCGCTAATGATGATGACAACCTCAAACCTATATCATGGAAAATGTTGTTGGTACCATAATGATGAGAATACATGATTTCAACAATGACGGTTTTATGGTAATTGCGGCTATATGTACGGGGGATGAAAAAATAATGATCTTTTTTAAAGATGGCAAAGGGGATTTTAGAGGTCATTTTACCAAGGCGGCGTGATTCCCGGAAGTTAACGGATCGAGGTATATAGACCTTCACGATTTCAACCAGGATGGGAATATGGATATTTTATATGATAATGAGGATAATTCTGATTATTCATAAGTTTTTGAACCTTATCATGGAATCAGGATATTTGAAAGTGAAGGGAATAATAGCTTTTCTGAAAAATACTTTTTCTCTATTTATGGTGCTACAAATGCTTAAGTATTTTAATTCTTATTGATGGCGATGCAGATATCATGCATCAAACTTTGGTGATGTGAAACATAATCCTGAATGAAGGATAATTTATTTTGAAAATGTCAGTAAGTTTAAAATTAAACTATACTCATGTAGCAGCACAGCACGGAATCAATGGAATACGATGGACATTGAAGATTTTGATGGGGGTGGGATAAACATATGATCGTTGAAGAAATGAATATATGTAATGTGTAAAAGGCTCAACAAAGTTATACAAGGGAGGAGGAAAAAGTACATGAGATTGCGCTTGTTATCCTCAGTAATAAAACCGATCAACTTAATAATTAAATTATAGTCATTTTGACAAGAAGTTTGCATATTAAAATGACTGTAAGAGCATCAGAATTTTTATAATAATTAACTGCAATAGTATTGTTAAATTCGTAAAAAAGTGTATAACTTTAACATGGTATCAGTTATTTTAAACCAAAATGACTTGCCTATGATGTATATTTTACACTACCATTATTCGATTCAAGGTATTATTCCATCGTTTTTGCTCTATCTTATTTACACTTATTTAGAAGTGTTGTGAGTCACACACCTGCTTGAAAGGTAGGATATTTCACCATGTGATAATTGTGATTTTTTAAAATCTATAGTTTCAGAACCTAAGCAACCACGACCAGTAGATAATTGGCAGTAATATCAATTATTATTAAAAAAATGTTCATCTAAACAAAATTTGTTATGCGTATTTCTACTCTGTGGAGAAGTACTATACTATCTCTACTTATCTATGGCTTTATGATAAGCCTTGCGTATGCTCAGGAAAGGACGGTCACAGGGAAGGTATCTTCTGAGGAGGAAGGGCCACTACCAGGTGTTAATATCCTGATTCAGGGAACCGGCCAGGGAACTGTGAGCGATATTGAAGGCAACTACAGCATTGTAGTTCCCGGACCGGAAGCAGTTCTGGTATTTTCATCAATAGGGTATACAACAGAAGCAGTGACTGTTGGCAATCAAAGTGTGATTGATATGGTTCTTGTAGCTGATGTTACCTCGTTGAAAGAAATAGTAGTCACTGGATACACTGCACAATCAAAACGTGATATCACAGGAGCAATTTCTTCTGTTGATACAGAAAAGTTAATTGAAATGCCTGCCGCTAGTTTTACTCAACAATTGCAGGGAAGAGTTGCAGGTGTTACAGTCGGACAGGATAACCGTCCTGGTTCTGCTCCATTAATAAGAATTCGAGGATGGGGTACAATTAACAATAATGATCCGCTGTACATAGTGGATGGAGTGCCAACAAAAAGTGAAATTCAATCAATTAATCCTGCAAATATTGAATCCATCCAGATTTTGAAAGATGCTTCGGCTGCTTCCATTTATGGAGCAAGAGCAGCAAATGGTGTTATTATTGTTACCACGAAAAAAGGAAAATCGGGTGCTCCAAAAATAAGTTTTGATGCCCGAGTTGGAGTACAACGCGCAATGAATCAACTTGATCTGCTGAACACGCAAGAGCTGGGAGAATTACTATATACTGCAGCCAGAAATGATTATATAGATGTCAATGGCTCAGATGCAGGTTTTGTCTTCACTCATGGACAATATGGACCTGATCCGAATACGGCAGATTTTATTCCGGATTATATATTTCCCTCTGGATCATTTGAAGGTGATCCTTCAGTAAATCCCGATCTTTATTCTCTGGATCCCTATTACGGGATTACCAGGGCAAATAAGGAAGGAACAGACTGGTATGATGAAATCTTTAATCCAGCACCAATCCAGGAATATAATTTGGGAATCAATGGTGGAAATGAAAAAGCAAGATACTTTGTCTCGTTAAATTATTTTAACCAGGATGGTATTGTTGAGTATTCGAATTATGATCGATTTACGATCAGAGCAAACACGGAATTTTCTCCAAAGGATTGGTTCAGGGTTGGTGAAACTTTTGAAGTAACGTATTCAACGCGAGTGGGCGAGGATAATAATACTGAAGGTAACTCAGTCGCCTTAATATACAGAACTCAACCAATTATACCGTTGTATGACATCAATGGATTTTATGCCGGGACAAAAGGAACAAACCTCGGTAACGCGGATACTCCGTTTTCAACCCTTGATCGAAATAAGGATAATGTTCAGGAAAGATGGCGCATGTTTGGTGGCGCCTATATAGAGGCAGAGATCATTGAAGGCTTAACTTTCAAAACACAGCTGGGGATGGATTACCGGAATTATTATTTCTCCAATTTTACACCACAGAATATTGAAGGAGCTGAACCGATATCGAATCATACATTAGCGGTTGATTATAATTACAATTTTGACTGGACGTGGTACAATACCCTGAATTATGTGAAAACCTTTGCAAATGTTCATCGCATTAATGTCCTGATAGGCACTGAGGCAGTCAGCGGTAAATACAGAGAGCTGGGAGCAGATAGAGTAAATTTTTTCTTAACTGATTTGAATTACCGATACCTTAATGCAGGCACAGCAGGAATTGCCAACAGCGGTACAGGAAATGAATCATCACTTTATTCGTTATTTGGCAAAGTCAACTATGTGTATAACGATAAATACCTACTGGATGTAACAATCAGAAGGGATGGTTCTTCCAGGTTTAGTGAAAACAATCGGTATGCTACTTTCCCAGCATTCAGTGTGGGTTGGAGATTGAGTGAAGAAGCCTTCATGAGTGGCGCCAGCTGGACAACAGATCTCAAGTTAAGAGTCGGATGGGGACAAATGGGTAACCAGGAAATAGCTAATTACAATGAGTATTACACGTATAGAAGTGGACTCAATCAGTCAGCGTATGATATATCTGGTTCCAATACAAGCGTTGTGGCAGGCTTTGATTCACAGCGTTTTGGTAATCCTGATGGAGTTTGGGAAACCACCACAACCCTGGATATCGGATTTGACTGGACATTGTGGGATAAATTGACGGCAAACTTTGACTGGTATGATATGACTACCACGGACATGCTATATGTGTTAACTCTTCCCGGTACTGGAGGTAGTGCAGATTTCCCATATCAAAATGTAGGCGAGATGAATAATAAAGGTTTTGATCTGGCCTTAAATTGGAACAGTACATCCGGAAGCGGTGATTTTACCTATAACATAGGAATTAACATCGGCCAATATAAAAATGAGATCGTCAAACTAAGTGATAATGCTGCTGAAGGTTTCTTTGGTGATGACCGACGTGAGCAAGTCTATACCAGAAATGAAGCAGGCGTACCTTATTCTTCCTTCTATGGGTATATCATTGATGGCTTTACAGATGGAACAGAGCCTGAAAGTGCATTCCCGGGGTATTATGGATATCTTGATGGCCAGGGCCGGTTTAAATACAGAGACCTTGATGGTGATAATGTTATCACTGATGCGGATAGAACGTTTATCGGGAATCCTCATCCTGATTTTACCTATGGGATCAATTTTAATGCAAATTACAGGAACTTTGATTTTGCATTGTTCTTCCAGGGATCTAAAGGCAATGACTTGTTGAATTATGTAGCCCGATGGACAGATTTCTGGATGTTCCAGGGGAATAGAAGTAAGAAGATGAGATATGAATCCTGGACTCCCGAATTAGGTGATGCTGCAAAACTGCCTGTTGTCAGTGCCAATGACAATATTAGTACAAGACCCTCCTCATATTTTGTTGAGGATGGCTCTTACCTAAGACTAAAAAACCTGCAGGTTGGTTATACATTTCCAAACCTTAAAGGAATTGATAGATTGAGGGTTTATGTCCAGGGGACCAACTTATTCACGATCACCAATTATAGTGGATTGGATCCTGAAGTGAATATTCAGGGAGATGGTTCCGATGCAAACCTTGGATTTGACGAAGGGTACTATCCGACAAGTCAGCAATTTTTGTTTGGTGTGAATCTTGGATTTTAAATTAAAAATTTTAGAAAAATGAAGAAATTTAGTTATTTACTCATAATCATACTCCTGGGATTCGTAACCTCATGTGGGGATGATTTTTTAAAGAAAGAACCATTGGGAGTGGTTGGGCAATCTCAACTAACCAATCCAAAGGGTCTTGATGCTTTATTAATTGCCGCATACGCACAACTTGATGGCTTAGGACATGCTAATAGCGGAACCTGGCCCGGCGGTGCTTCCAATTTTATCTGGGGAAGTGTCGCTTCAGATAATGCCTATAAAGGTACGGATGCAACCGACCAGGTGCCAATGACTGAAATTGAACGATACGTTCATACTCCATTAACTTCCTACATGGACCAGGAATGGCGAGGTCTCTATGACGGTGTTTCCAGATCAAATGATGTCATAATAGTTGCTGGAATTGCATTGGAAGCAGGAGATATTACTCAGGAGGAACATGACAATTATGTTGCTGAAGCCAGATTTTTGAGAGGACATTATCATTTTGATGCAAAGCAGGAGTTTGGTAATATTCCCTATATTGATGAAAATGTAACGGATTATTTCACAGTAGGGAATGTTAATGAAAGTGGAGAGTATATCGATGCATGGCCAATGATTGAAGCTGATTTTCAATATGCTATTGATCATCTTCCTGAGATTCGTAGTCAGGCAGGCCGGTGTGATCAATGGGCAGCAAAAGCATATTTGGCAAAATGCCACATGTGGCAAATGGACCTGTCTGCGGCAAAGCCCCTCCTGGATGATATTCTGAATAATGGTCCGTATGAGCTTGTAGATAGTTATCACGATAATTTCCGGATTGCCACAAACAACAATAAGGAGAGTATCTGGGAATATCAGGCTTCAGTAAACGATGGTACAGCAGGAGAAAATGGAAACTGGGCAGATGTATTGAATTTCCCCTATGGTGGAGGCCCCGGAACCTGCTGTGGATTCCACCAACCTTCCATAAATGGAGTTAACGCGCATCAAACTGATGGCAACGGTCTCCCATTGCTGGATACATTTAATGATACGGATGTCGTCAACGATCAAGGGTTAAGTTCTGCTGATCCGTTCACTGAGCATACAGGTCCACTGGATCCCAGATTGGATTGGTCTGTTGGCAGAAGGGGTATTCCATACCTTGATTGGGGTGATCACCCAGGAAAAGACTGGATACGCGACCAAGATTATGGTGGACCATATGCGCCGAAGAAGAACATTTATTATAAGGCAGAAGAGGGTTCTTTAACTGATGCCGCTGGATGGACAAGTGGCGCTACTGCTAATAATGTAAGAATAATTCGTCTTGCACATATAATTCTGTGGAGAGCTGAAGTTGCTGCAGAAGAAAATGATCTTGATTATGCCCGGGACCTTGTTAATTTATTACGAGAAAGGGCTGACAATAATCATGTACAGGAAGGTGGAGTGGAAGATGATGGAACTCATCCAAATGATGCAGCAAATTATGATGTGAGGCCATATGCTTCGTTCCCTGATCAGGCGTACGCCTGGAAGGCGATTAAGTTTGAGCATCGTCTTGAATTCTTCATGGAAGGTTTCAGATTCTTCAACCTGGTACGATGGGGTGATGCAGCAGATGTTTTAAATAAATACCTTGAAAAAGAGAAAACGCACAGGGCCTATTTAAATGGCGTTTCCTTTGTGGAGGGGAAAAATGAACGTTATCCTATTCCCCAAATACAAATAGACGTTGTTGGTCCGGAAATTCTTAAACAAAATCCCGGATATAATTAAAACCTATTAATTAATTTTTTAAGGCTGCCTTAGAAGGCAGCCTTTTTTTATGTGTTAAATTTGAATTCATTTTTTTCTACGATTGAGATATCATTATTTTGGAATAAATATTACTTGCCTTTCTTTGTAAGTAAATAATCTCAACTTGAATTCAGCACTAACAAATACTTTCTCTATTTACCGTTCCTCTGCCGGTTCTGGCAAAACTTATCAGCTTGCCCTGGAGTTTATCTGTTTGGTATTACGGAATCCTAGCACATTCAGCAAAATCCTGGCCGTCACCTTCACCAATAAAGCCACTAAAGAAATGAAGGAGCGCATTCTTTCATTTCTAATAAAATTGTTGAATAAGAAGGATGATGAACTTTTAAATAGAGTAAAAGTGGAAACCGGGCTTTCGGATGATAAAATTTCAACAAATGCCGAAATTATTGTTGGCAAAATTCTACATCAGTACACACATTTTTCTGTAAGTACTATTGACGCGTTCTTTCAAAAGATCGTAAAGTCATTTGCCAAAGAATTGGGACTTCTGGGCAACTTTAAGGTAGAATTGGATCAGGATAAGGTGAAGCAAGAGATTATTGACCTGATGATTGATGAATTAGGAGAGGATGGTGAATTGACTAAATGGCTGGTTGATTTTTCTTTTTCCAGGGTAGATGAAAACAGCTCCTGGAATATTCGTCCTGAAATTGAATCACTTGCTTCTGAAGTGTTTAAGGAGTCGTTCAAATCTATAGAAAAAGAAATCACCGGTATTAAAAAAAATGATATAAAGGAATTTCTTAACCGACTAAGGATAATTAAATCAGGTTTTGAACGCTATATGACGACCTATGCCCAAAAAGCACTGGATTTAATTCATTCCCATGGCCTTGTTGTTGATGATTTTGCCTATATGACATCCGGCCCTGCGGGATATTTCAATCGAATTATACAAAAAAAGGAATTCGAGCCCAAAAAGAGGGTAGAACAGGCGATAGAAGATCCAGGAAAATGGGCAACCAAAACGTCAAAAAAAGAGCAGGAAATCAAACGGCTTGCCGAAGGTGGACTTCAGGAGCTTACGATCTCCTTAGTTCATCATTTTCGGGAAAATATCCAGGAATATACCAGTGCAATTGAGATACTAAAAAATTTTTATGTTTTTGGCATTTTAATGAATTTCATTAATAAACTCAAAACCTATCGTCGTGAACATGATGTGATGTTAATATCTGATGTGTCTGTTTTTTTGAATGGAATAATTGCGGAAAATGAAAGCCCATTTATTTATGAAAAAACAGGTACATGGTATCGGAATTTTCTGATTGATGAGTTTCAGGATACGTCAGCATTTCAGTGGCAAAATTTCAAACCCTTGATAGAAAGCGGAATATCGCAAGGATATAAAAGCCTGTTGGTAGGGGATGGAAAACAATCTATTTATAGATGGCGTGGTGGCGATTGGAACTTGATTCTCCATCAGGTTAAGCATGATCTTCAACTATTTGATCCCCAGGAGGAACATCTTAATACTAACTGGCGCAGCAACCGGAAGATCGTGGAATTCAATAATCAATTATTTGGTTTTTTACCTTCATTAATTGTCAGTGAATTCAAGGCAAAAATCAATGATTTGATCCTTCCGGAGGTCGAGAAAGATCGGTTATTGAGCATGGCATTCGATGTTAAAAAACTCTACGAAGACGTGATACAAAATGTATCGACCAAAAACCAGGAACCTTCAAAAGGCAGGCTTGAAATCAATGTCTATACAAAGAATGCTGAATTTTCCTGGAAAGAGGCCGTTTTGCAGGACCTTCCTAAGGTAATTGAGCGTTTACAGGATGCGGGTATCGAACCGGATGATATGGCAATCCTGGTAAGAAGGGGGGAGGAAGGGAAACAAGTGATTGAACGCTTGATTCAATATAAAAATAGTGAAGAAGCCCAAAGTAAATATGTTTACAACGCGATTTCAAATGAATCGCTATTTCTGGCGAATTCTACTGCTATCAGGATCATTGTAAATGCAATCAAATACTGTTTAAATCCGGAGGATAAAATAGCGCTTGGTGAAATTTGCTTCAATTATCAGCTTTTACAGGGTAAAGAAAGTGAGCAAAGGATCAATGATCTTGGTTTTATCCTTACTGGCGAAAATTTACCTATGGGATTTTTTGCAGAAAAAGAGGAATTTATCAGGTTGCCTGTGTATGAAATGATTGAGCGCATCATACAACTCTTTAACATTGGCAGCGCACAGGAGAAAGAATATTTACAGGCATTTCAAGACGTAATACTGGATTATTTTTCTAATGAGAGCAAGGATATCCATGATTTTCTGATATGGTGGGATGAGACAGGTAAACGAAAATCCATTCAAATTCCTGAGAGTATGCGGGCAATTCGCGTCATGACAATTCATAAGTCCAAGGGGCTGGAATTTAAAGCTGTTCTGGTTCCATTCTGCAACTGGAAGCTTGATCACGATGCAACAAAAGCCAATTATATATGGTGCAGATCTGATAAAAAACCTTTCAGTAAAATTGGTTATCTGCCATTGAAATACAGCAGCAATCTTGGGCAAACGTATTTTTCCAGGGACTATTTTGAAGAAATGATTAAAGCCCATATTGATAACCTCAACTTGTTATACGTTGCCCTAACGCGTGCTGAAAATTATCTGATGCTGAATTGCCCTCCACCGTCAGGTGATATTAAAAATGCTGGAGATCTTGTACTGAAGGGAACAGAATATTTAATAGAAGAATCACGCAATATCATAGAGATCAATATTCAGGAAAATGAAGATACAAAAACATCTTATGCCATTGGTCAACTGGAAGCAGTTAAATCCTGGTCTGATCCTGAAAAACAGGAAACAACTAACAAGGGATATACATCTTCAGATTGGAAAAATAAAATTGCCGTTAAAAAAAGAGGAGGAATATTGTTTGATCCCGAATCCATGGAGATCAGGGAGAAGATCAACTATGGATTGTTGGTTCATGAGCTATTAGCGAGCATCATTGATGAAGCTGAAGCGGACAAGGTAATTGAAAAGTATTATACCGAAGGACGTATCTCAAAAGAAGATAAAATCACAATAGGGGACCATCTAAATAGGATTTTCGCCAATCCGCAAGTCAAGAGTTGGTTTAATACGGATTGGAAGGTAAAAAATGAAATACCCATAATTATTAAAGATGATCATCCAAAACGTCCCGACCGCGTGTTGACAAAAGATAAACAGGCCATCATTATTGATTTTAAAACCGGTGTTGAAAAAACATCTGATAAAAAACAAGTTATGGATTATAAGGCAATTTTATCATCAATGGGATATCAGATCATAGAAGCTTATTTACTTTATATTTCTTTAAACAAAGTAGTCCGTATTGCCTGATATGAAGTTTTTGGAAGAGATCGTTGAGGTTGTGTTAAATAAATATCCAGTGGAACTGGATGAGATTACGATTGTTTTTCCTAACCAGAGAGCTGGTTTATTTTTTCGGAAATACCTGGCTGCTAAAATTGACATACCCATCTGGTCTCCAACGATTGTTAGCATTGAGGATTTCATCAAGGGACTTTCTGAATGTAAATCAGCGGATAAGCTCGAATTAATTTTTGAGTTGTATCAGGTATTTAACAGCCTCAATAAATCAAATGAATCATTTGATAAGTTTTTCTATTGGGGCAATATCCTGCTTCAGGATTTCGATGAAATAGATAAGTTTTTAGTAGCGCCTGATCTGCTATTTAAGAATTTAGTTCATGTAAAAAATCTTGAAAATGATCTCACTTATCTGGATGCCGACCAGAAATTATTAATTGCAGAATTCTGGAAAAGTTTTGGTGATAAACTTACCAGTCATCAAAAAGGTTTCTTGGGGATTTGGAATAATTTATCAGCAACATATTATCAGTTTAAGGATAGGTTGGCAAAAAAAGGAATCGCGTATGACGGGATGATCTATCGTGAGGTAGTCGAAAATCTTAATGCAGGGAAGTTAGTGCCAAACATTGGGAAAGTCATTTTTGCCGGATTTAATGCGCTTTCAAAAAGTGAGGAATTCATTATATCATGGATCCTAAAAGAAGGAAAAGGTGAGGTGTATTGGGATGCGGATGATTATTATCTGAAAGATAACTACCAGGAAGCCGGGAAATATTTAAGGGAAATGAAATTTGGGAATACGAATTTGCGGGGAACATTTCGACAAACGTATGGGAATGCTTTTTTGGAGAATGATAAAAATATAGAAGTGATCAGTGTTGCTTCTGATGTGGGTCAGACTCAATATGTATCAGAACTTTTGCAATCCTGGAATTCAGATTTGGATGAAAATACTGCTATTGTGTTACCAAATAATGAACTCCTGTTCCCTTTATTGCATGCCTTACCTGCTGGGGTGAATAAGCTCAACATTACCATGGGCTATCCGCTTTCTTCTTCGGCAGTTTATGGATTTTTAGATGCCTTGATTGACATGCAGATTCGGGCAGAAGGG
>Ga0209536_100013540_pt1 | contig 11756 bp, 5 predicted proteins | sample DeeMarSeWOR28_12_FD_187461 | JGI IMG/M metagenome (GOLD analysis project Ga0209536, IMG submission 187461) | Marine sediment microbial communities from White Oak River estuary, North Carolina - WOR-2-8_12 (SPAdes) (version 2) | ecosystem: Environmental > Aquatic > Marine > Intertidal zone >...
TTTCAGGAAAATGTTATTGACCCTCTCCGATGACATCCGGGTCATACTTATAAAAACAGCTGACCGCCTTCATAATATGCGTACACTGGATTCTCTCCCTGAACGAAAAAAGATGAAGGTAGCAGGAGAAACAATCTATCTATACGCTCCCCTGGCTCACCGTCTGGGACTATTTGCCATAAAAACGGAACTTGAAGACCTCAGCCTTAAATACCGGCACCCAAAGATATATGACGAGATAAGCAGAAAGCTTAAGCATAGTGAGAAAAAGAACCAGGCCATGATTAACAGGTTTTCACTGCCTATAATTGAGCGTCTGGAGGCTGAAAACCTGACATTTGATATAACGGGTCGGCCAAAATCCATATATTCAATATGGAAAAAGATGCAGACCAAGAATGTACCTTTCGAGGAAATATATGACATCCTCGCTGTGAGAATAATTTTTGAACCGCTCAAAGGTGTTTCTGAAAAAACTACCTGTTGGAATATATACTCCGTAATTACTGATATCTACATGCCTAAGCCCGACAGGCTCAGAGACTGGGTAAGCAGACCAAAGGCAAACGGTTATGAAGCACTGCATCTTACAGTGATGGGCCCTCACGGAAGATGGGTTGAGGTCCAGATCAGGAGTAATCGCATGGATGAATATGCTGAGAGGGGTTATGCAGCCCACTGGAAATACAAGGGGGATAATTCACAGGAAAGTGAACTGGACAAATGGATTAAAAAGATCCGTGAGATGCTTGAAAATCCCAATACTGATCCCATAGAGTTTCTGGATGAGTTTAAGATGAACCTCTTCTCATCAGAGATCATGGTCTTTACTCCAAAAGGTAATATTATCACCCTGCCAAAAGGTGCAACCGCCCTCGATTTTGCCTATGAGATCCACACCGAAATTGGAAACAACGCCATTGGTGCGAAGATTAATTATAGATTACAAACATTGAACACAACCTTACAGAGCGGCGACCAGGTTGAGATAATCACAAGTGATAAAGCAAAACCTGTGAAGGAATGGCTCGATTATGTGACAGTGGCAAAAGCAAAGTCGGCAATAAAATACGCCCTGAGGACTGAAATAAAAGAGTTACGCGACAAAGGGCAAAAAATACTCGAGGACAAACTCAAAGAACTGAAAATTACTAATAATGCACAGGTGTATGATAAGCTTCTTCCGGTTTATGACAGCATCAGCAGAGAAGATCTATATTCTAGAATAGGTAATGGTATCATTACCCTTGAAAATTTGAAAAAGGTACTCAAGAAGAATCCAAGTAGCCGGCTAATAAAATACTGGGAACTACGAATGTCCGGACAGAATAAAGAAACAAAAAGTGCTGATAATAAGAATGAACATAGTGTCATAGATAAAGAAGTACCTTATATCATAAGGGAAAGCATTGGTGATCATAAGACTGATTATGAAATTGCCACATGCTGCAAGCCTATACCTGGAGATGAGGTTATCGGTTACCTGGCATCCGATGACAAAGTGGTAATACATAAACCCAAATGCCCTGTAGCAATCAGGTTAATGTCAAGCGAAGGTAACAGGCTGATTGCAGTGAAATGGACTATCCACAAAATGGTATCATTCCTTGCACAGATTCATATTGAAGGTATTGACAGGCTCGGAGTTTTAAATGATATAACAAACATAATTTCAGGCGAACTCAATGTAAATATGCGAAATATCACTATTAATGTGCACGAAGGCATATTTGAAGGTACAATAGATGTTTATATTCATCACACAAAAGACCTCAATAACCTGATAATGAAGCTTGTAAATATTGATGGAGTGGACAGGGTCAATAGGGTTGAGGATTTCAATTAATATTAAAAGATAAGCTATACTCCTTTTATACTTTTTGCAGTAATAAAAAAATCGTTTAATTTAGTTTAATTGTTATTTTAATCTGGTTTAAATATGGTTAGTGAAGAAACCAAAAAAACCGTAAAGAAGATATTCACTGATTATCTTGAGAAGAAAGGACATCGTAAAACTCCCGAGCGATTTGCCATCCTTGAGGAGATTTATTCAAGATCGGGTCATTTTGATATCGAGTCTCTGTACATCTTTATGAAGAATAAGAATTACAGGGTAAGCAGGGCAACACTTTATAATACTATTGATCTGCTGCTTGATTGCAGCCTTGTAATTAAGCATCAGTTCGGTAAAAATATTGCACAATTTGAAAAAGCCTATAATTGCGCGCAGCATGATCATCTCATTGACACCGAAACAGGTAAAGTTATTGAGTTCTGTGACCCCCGGATACATGAAATTGTCAATACAGCCTGTGAACTGAATAATTTCAACCCACTCTATCACTCTTTGTATATTTATGGAGTTAGCAAGAATAAGAAAGACTGAAACGTATAAATTACTATTTAAAGAGATGTATAAAAAACTCTTACCTGCAGTGGTTTTATGCCTGTTGGCACTGGTCTACAGCTGCGAGCAGACTAAGGATTTTAATCATGTCTACCTGAAGGATAACAATTTATTGCGTGCATTTACTAGTTCTAATATTATTACCAACATGCTGTTACTCCAAACAGCATATCCTGATATAGCCTTGCTGGCAGATAATATATCATACGATGTCCGGGTATATTCAATAAGTTACAAAACTACCTTTATGGGTGAAGAAATTATTGCATCGGGACTGGTAAGTGTACCTGATGCAGAAGGTTCATTTCCTGTTATAAGTTTTCAAAACGGGACGAATACATGTCATTCAAATGCTCCCAGTGTCAATTATAATAATGCTCTCTACTCGCTTCTGTCAATAAATGCCGGCAATGGATTTATCATTGCACTTCCCGATTATATAGGGTTTGGTGAATCACAGGAATATCTTCATCCATACTTCCACAGTGAATCTAGTAACCAGGCTATAAGGGATATGATACTTGCAGTTGAAGAATTTACAGATTATATTGACGGATTAAATGTAAATAAGGAATTATACCTGATGGGATATTCACAGGGGGGATGGGCAACTCTCACAGCCCTGAAAGATATTGAACAGAATCACCTGGAAGATTATACACTTGTATCAGCTTCCTGTGGAGCGGGTGCCTATGATCTTATTGATTTTACGCATTATTTATTATCCCTTAAAACATACCCGAATCCATTTTACCTTCCATATTATATTGAATCACGACGACAAAATGGCATTATAAATGATCCTCTCAGTCGTTTTTTTAAAGATCCATATGCCAGTATGATAACCGGGTTGTTTGACGGATCATTATGCAACAGTGAACTAAATTTATATTTAACCAATAATATATCGGAATTACTGACAGATGACTTTCTTTCAGATTTTGATACAAGTGATGATTTTATAACAATTAGAAATGAGCTGATTACCAGTAGTGTTACACCCTGGAATTTAAATACGCCATTAATGATAGCTCATAGTAATGGCGATCAGAGTATTCCAATACAACAATCTTCGGACCTGTATTCTGACCTGATTGCTGCCGGAACCCCTGAAAGTGATCTTGTTTTCGTTGAAATTCATGATATAGATCATAATGATGCTATTATTCCATGGGGAATAGCTACTTTAAACCGGTTCATCAATTAAACCTCTAGCTTCTATGAATAAATTCTTACCAGAGCAAATTCACCTCGGCATTGACTTGGGATCAATATCAATAAACACAGTGTTGATAAATAATAGTGGAGAAATTTTATTCGAAGATTATTCTTACTGCCAAGGTAAGCCTTTCAGGGTTGTACTTAACGTTTTAGGGCATATTGAGAAGAAATTTGGGCTCACAGAATTTGCTACTATTTCATTTACCGGCAGCGGCGGAAATCAGGCAACTGAGCTGCTTGGAGGTATATTTATCAATGAAGTTATTGCCCAGTCGGAGTCAGTGTCGAGATTGTACAAAGAGGTACGTACGGTAATCGAGATTGGAGGAGAAGACTCAAAGCTTATACAGCTTGAACAGGATGGTGAGACCCACTCTTCACGCCTATCAGATTTTGCACTCAACAGCCTCTGTGCAGCAGGCACAGGTTCTTTTCTTGACCAGCAGGCCAAACGAATTGGGGTAAGTATAGAAAACGAATTTGGAGCCCTGGCAGAAAAATCAGTAAATCCACCAAGAATAGCCGGAAGGTGCAGTGTTTTTGCAAAAAGCGATATGATACATCTTCAGCAAATAGCAACTCCACTGCATGATATAGTTGCAGGTTTATGTTTTGCTGTAGCAAGAAATTACAAATCAACTCTTGGCCGGGGAAGAAAGCTGGAAAAACCATTTATATTTCAGGGCGGAGTAGCTGCAAACGCAGGGATGCGCAGGGCTATAGCAGAGGTATTCAATTTAGGAGATGGTGAATTGATTATCCCGGATCATCATGCATCAATGGGAGCAATCGGAGCTATATATTATAATATCAGGCATAATCAGAACGGCAAACCTTACCTGGGTACTGCACAACTTGAAAAATATCTTGAATCAGGCACTGAGAAGACATATCACCTGGATCCTTTAACCGAATCAGAAGCTGTCTACAATAAAGAAATATTCAAGCTGCCACCCTCCAATGGACTGCAGGATGTATACCTGGGACTGGATGTTGGATCACTCAGTACCAACGTCGTTCTTATTGACAAAGATAATAATGTAATAGCAAGAAGATACCTGCCGACGGCAAGTAAACCCCTCGATGCCATACGGCGTGGCCTGAGTGAGATAAATGATGAAGTGGGCAACAGGGTGCGAGTAAAAGCTGCAGGCACAACTGGATCAGGACGATACCTGACTGGTGATTTTATTGGAGCCGACACTATACAGAATGAAATAACTGCACAGGCAAGGGCTGCTATTGCTTATGACAGAACTGTGGACACAATATTTGAAATAGGAGGACAGGATTCCAAGTATATCAGCATAAAAAACGGAGTGGTTGTCGATTTTGAAATGAATAAAGTCTGTGCTGCCGGCACCGGCTCTTTCCTTGAAGAACAGGCAGAAAAGCTTGGTATTAAAATAGTTGATGAATTTGGTAAACTGGCACTCGATTCAAGCCAACCAGTGAGGTTGGGCGACCGATGCACAGTATTTATGGAATCAGACCTTAACTCACACCAGCAAAAAGGTGTTTTTATGAATGACCTTCTTGGTGGCCTGGCCTATTCCATAGTACAGAATTACCTTCAGAAAGTAGTCGGAGAAAAACTTATCGGGGACAATATTTTTTTCCAGGGTGGTGTAACAAATAATAAATCAGTCGTTGCCGCCTTCGAGAAGGTTACAGGGAAAAAAATAACCATTCCTCCCCATTTCGATGTAACAGGCGCCATAGGTGCCGCTATCCTGGCAAGAGAACAAATGACAGAAGGTAAGAAAAGCACCTTCAAGGGTTTTGAGATAAGTAATAAACCCTACAAGGTGAAACGGTTTACATGTCATTCCTGCTCAAATAATTGCGAGATCCAATCAATAAAGATAGAAGGGGAAAAAAAGGCACTTTTTTATGGCGGCCGATGTGAAAAATATGAAAAAGAGGAAAGAAAGAAAAAAGTAAATGATATACCAGACCTTTTCAAAGAAAGAAACGAGAGGTTGTTAGGTGATTATCAAGAAAATATTGATGTAAATAAACCAACAATAGGAATACCACGTGCCCTGATGATATTTTACCAGCAATTTCCTTTCTGGAGAAAATTTTTCGAAACGCTTGGCTTCAATGTAGTAATATCAGATCCTTCCAATAGTCAGCTTGTAAAGGAATCAATCGAACTGATGGTATCTGAAACATGCCTACCTATGGAGCTCATGCACGGCCATGTTAAAAACCTTCTCGACAAAGGTGTCGACAATATTTTTATCCCATTTGTTGTCAATATGAAAGCCAATGGTGACAATCCCACAAATAACTGCAATTGCCCCTGGGTGCAGGCTGCACCTTTTATGATAAAAAGTGCTTTTAAAGATGAATCAATAAGAAAAAAATTACTCATGCCCTCACTGCATTTCAGGTACTTCAAAACAGCACTGAAAAAGGAGCTTGGTATATTCATGAAAGATCACTTTAACATAAAACCATCTCTTACCTGGAAAGCAATTCTCGATGCTGACAGAGCTCAGCAGAAATTTGAAAACTCCCTGCGTGAAAGAGGAGAAGAGATTCTCAGTAAAAACTTTGGAAATGGCATTAGGAAAGTGGTGGTACTGGGACGGCCATACAATACCTGTGATCCCTTCCTTAACCTTAGCCTCATAGAAAAACTGATAAATTTAAACACCCTGCCAGTTCCGGTTGATTTTCTTCCTCTCCATCAGGAAAATGTATTCGATGACTATCCCATGATGTACTGGCCAAATGGTCAGAAGATAATAGCAGCTTCACGACTCATAAGAAAAATTGATGATCTTTACGCGGTATACCTGGGAAATTTCAGGTGCGGTCCTGATTCATTTATTACCCATTATGTAAGACACGAGATGAAAGGCAAGCCATACTTGCACCTGGAAGTGGATGAGCACAGCGCCGACGCAGGAATGATTACCAGATGCGAAGCTTTCCTGGACAGCCTCAAGGGATACGATAAAAACAAGGAATCCGTTGCAAGCAAAACCGTGAAAAAATCAGTCCCGAATAACATGCTTGAGGGCCGCACGCTGTACTATCCCTATGCCAATGATGCAGTACATATTCTTTCTGCTGCAACAAGAAGCTGCGGCATTGACTCAAAGGTATTGCCCATGCAGGATGAGAAAGACCTTGAGATAGCCCAGAAATACACCACCGGTCAGGAGTGTTTTCCAATGATCTGTACCACGGGTAGCTTCCTGAAAAAACTTATGGAACCAGGCTGCGATCCATCAAAAGTATCATTCTTCATGCCCGATCATAACGGGCCATGCAGGTTCGGAGATTATAATAAGCTCCAGAGACAGATTTTTGATAAACTGGGTTTTCATGATGCTTCTATCGTGACCCCGAGTAATGATAATGCATATGCAGAGCTTACTGAAGAACATGCGCAGAAATTCAGGAAGAATGCATGGCTCGGATCAAACGGCATAGATGTGCTCAGGAAATACAAGCAGGAAACAAGACCGTATGAAATTAACAGGGGTGAGACCGATAAGGTGTATAATGAATTCCTGAACAGGTTGATAGGTATTGTCGAAAACGGAGCTCGCGGAATCCCCCGATTCCTTGAAGAGGCCGGTAAGGCATTTAGCATGATACCTGTTAATAACGGTGAGCGAAAACCGGTGATAGCTATTGTCGGTGAGATCTTCATGAGGGATAATCCTTACTGCAGCGCCTTCCTTGTGGACAGACTGGAAGCACTTGGTGCGGAAACTATGGTTCCCCGCTTTTGTGAATGGTTGCATTATTCAACGTACAGATATACCCGCGACAGTAAATGGAAATCAGATTACAAGGGTATTGTGAAATCCAAAATACAGGAGGTCTACCAGCACTATACAGGTAACAGGATGAACAAAGCTGCACATAATTATATTAAGCTTAAGGATTACTTTAATGTTGATGACCTTATCAGGTGCTCAGCTCCTTATGTACACAAAGACTATGACGGGGAGCCTGTTGTAGCTCTCGGTTCGGCTTCCTCACTGACAACCCTAAATATTTCAGGAGTGGTCTACATCCTGCCCTTCACCTGTATGCCAGGAACAATAGTCGCATCAGTGTCGGGTGATTTTAAGAAAGATCACAATAATATTCCCTGGTTAAATTTTGCTTACGACGGACAGGAAGATGCAACAATTGAAACACACCTGCAGGCATTTATGCACCAGGCCCATGAATATTGTTCTGAGCACAAATACAACAAGATGGTCAAATCTTAAGAGGTATTTATTAACAAGATCTTGTACATATCGCCAAAAAGGAAAATAATTAGTAATTTTCGCTGCTTTAAGTAATAATGTAAATCCTTGTATGGGAAAAATTGATATTCTGCTTGGACTGCAATGGGGCGATGAAGGAAAAGGTAAAATTGTTGATGCTCTGACTCCTGAATATGACATTATTACAAGATTTCAGGGTGGCCCCAATGCAGGTCATACACTTGAATTTGAGGAAGAAAAGTATATTTTACATACTATACCATCAGGTGTTTTCAGGGAAAATAAGCTAAACATAATAGGTAATGGACTTGTTATCGATCCATCAATCTTTCTAAGCGAGGTACGCTCGCTTAAGAAACCTGTGAGCGAACTTATCGATAAGATCATAATATCGAGTAAATCCCACCTTATTCTCCCCACTCACCGTCTTCTTGACGCTGCTTATGAAGAAGCTAAGGGAGACATGAAAATAGGCTCTACCCTGAAAGGAATAGGACCTGCTTATACGGATAAGACATCCAGACAGGGCCTCCGGGTTGGATCATTGTTAAAAAATAATTTCAGGGAAATATATGAAAACCACAAACAAAGACACCTGAAAATACTTGAGAATTATAAAGTTGATGCTGACCTCGAGGAAGACGAAAAGGAATGGTTTGAAGGAATAGAACTTCTGAAGAAATTCAGGATCATCAGTACTGAATATTTTATCAACAGGAGCCTGGATGAAGGTAAAAGAATACTGGCCGAAGGAGCACAGGGGACTATGCTGGATATTGATTTTGGATCTTACCCTTTCGTAACATCTTCTAATACAATCAGTGGAGGATCATGTTCCGGGATGGGTGTTTCCCCGAAGAGAATAGGCAATATTTTTGGTATTTTCAAAGCATATTGCACACGGGTTGGGGAAGGCCCCTTTCCTACTGAACTCAGCAACAATACAGGACAAAAACTTCGTGACAGCGGTTACGAATATGGGTCTACAACAGGCAGACCCAGACGCTGTGGCTGGCTTGATCTGCCGGCTCTAAAATATGCATGCATGATTAACGGCGTAACTTCTCTCTTTATAACCAAAGCAGATGTACTGACCGGTTTTGATAAAATAAAAATTTGTACCAGCTATAAGATACATAATACCCTTGTTGATGAGCTTCCTTACGATATAGATCCAGAAGTAGAACCTGTTTATATTGAGATGAATGGCTGGAAGGAAGATATCAAAGGGATACGCCAGTACGATAAGCTTCCCGAAGCCATGAGAAAATATATCGACTTTATCGAAAAAGAAACTGGCCTGCCGGTTGATTTCATATCCGTTGGTGCTGACAGATCGGAATCGATAATAAGAGATGAGAGATGAGTTGTTTCTGTCAACTCTACTACATATATTATTGACTCGCTCCGCTACCATCGACTCTGCCCAGGGCAAGTAGCGGAGTTTCGTCGAGCTCGTCACCTTCTCCAGAAGTTTCTGGATCAGGCTCCTCGGTTCCACTATTCCTTAATAAATAGCCATGCTTCAAATTCAACTGTATCCTGATACTGGTGAAGCCTCCTGATCGCCATGTTAAGATTTTCATGCTCTTCGGCAGAAACAAGATTAAAACGGTTCCGGGAATCAGGGATTATCTGAGCATCATATCCTAATGATTTGTAATATCTCTGGTAATCGTCAGCATATTCAGGCGTGAGAAAACTTCCTACGATAATATGATATTTAAAGCGTGCTTCCCACTCACGCTGAGCCTGTTCGGCAGCCATCACAGAATCGAGCCGGGCCTGTTCAAAAGCCTGAATTTGCATTTGTTCGTTAACAGCCTTCATTGAATCAGCTGCCCTGATACTGTCCTGTAATGATTTTGAATATGCCTCCTTTTTAGCTTTCGACTTTCCGATCCAGCCTTTCTTCCTTAAAAAATCACATGAGCTGGTCATTATAATCAAAGCAAGAAATACTGTAATTGTAGTTTTCATTTTTGAGTAAATGTTCATTAATTTAATATTGAACAAATATACGAATATTTGATATCACGGTATATGTTGATGAAATAGCCGGATATCTTATAATTAAAAATTCGTATCTTCGGTTTATTACCTTAATCCTAAGAATAATGAAATCAATTACCCAATTTTTTGAAGAGAATGTAAACAAATTCGGAAATAATGTTTACCTGTGGGAAAGGCCTGAGGATCGTTATGAAGGCACAACTTACTCAGAAGTAAGGAATCAGGTGCACGAGTTTGCTGCAGGGCTTCTGCAGCTCGGACTAAAAGAAGGCGATAGGGTAAGCCTTCTATCTGAGGGTTGCAACAATTGGGTGATAGGTGAACTGGGTGTTTTATACACGGGTGCCATAAATGTACCACTATCAACCAAACTCAATGCCGAGGAAGTGAAATTCAGACTAAATCATTCTGAATCAAGGTTTATAATGGTATCAGCAATGCAAACGTCAAAATTGATGGAAGTGATAGACGAATGCAAAACAATTGAAAGAATTATTTGCTTTGAGAAAAAGGAAGAATATGGCGACAATGAAATCCAATTCAACCAGGTCAGGAAAATTGGTAAGGACTGGCTTGCCGAACCTGATAATGCTGAGAAATTTGCAGAGATTTATAAGGGTATCACCACGGACCATTTTGCAAACATCTGCTATACATCAGGAACAACTGCCGATCCGAAGGGGATAATTCTCACTCATGGCAATTATATTACCAATTGCTACCAGGGATACAGCCTGATAGATATTCCGCCCTTCTGGAAGACACTGCTGTATCTCCCATGGGACCATTCTTTTGCACATACCGCTGCTATATTTGCCTTTATGGGTAAAGGAGCAAGTCTGGCATCAGTAAAACAGGGTAAAACACCGATGGAGACACTGAGGAACTTCCCCAATAATATGCGGGAAATTAAACCTAACCTGCTATTGAGTGCACCGGCGGTATCTAAAAACTTTAAGAAAAATATTGAAAAAGGTATCAGGGAGAAAGGTAAATTCACTTCCTTCATGTTCGAAACAGGACTGAAGATAGCATATTCATATAACAGAGAAGGATGGAACAAGGGAACAGGAGCCTCGAAAATACTTGCCCCACTGGTAAAGTTTTTCGATAAACTGGTATTTTCAAAAATAAGGGACTTCTTTGGAGGTGAACTGGAATATTTTATTGGCGGAGCAGCCTTGCTGGATATTGAATTGCAGAAGTTCTTCTATGCTATTGGTGTCCCTGTTTTCCAGGGATACGGACTTTCAGAAGCTTCTCCTATCATATCATCAAACTCAAAAACCAATCATAAACTTGGCTCTTCGGGTAAGCTTGTCAATAATATGGAACTGAAAATATGTGATGAAGAGGGAAATGCCTTATCCCTGGGCGAAAAAGGGGAAATTATTATTAAAGGTGGCAATGTGATGCATGGCTACTGGAAGAATGAAGTGGCAACCAGAGAAACAATAAGGGACGGCTGGCTTCATACAGGAGATCTGGGCTACCTTGATGAAGATGGATATCTTTATGTCCTCGGTCGTTTTAAAAGCCTCCTTATTTCTGATGACGGCGAAAAGTACAGTCCTGAGAGCATAGAGGAAGCAATTATGGAACAATCCAAATATATTGATCAGTGTATACTCCACAATAACCAGCAACCCTATACTGTAGGGCTTGTAGTCCCCAACCAGCATAACCTAAAATCATACCTGGATGAAAAAAAGATAAATGTTAATTCTGAAGAAGGAAAACGTGTGGTATTAACGCTTATAGAGAATGAACTGAACGAATACCGTACTAACGGTAAGTACGGAAAGATGTTTCCACAAAGATGGTTACCTGTTGCCCTTGGTGTGCTTGAAGAAGGATTTACAGAAGAAAAC
>Ga0209536_100013541_pt1 | contig 11755 bp, 6 predicted proteins | sample DeeMarSeWOR28_12_FD_187461 | JGI IMG/M metagenome (GOLD analysis project Ga0209536, IMG submission 187461) | Marine sediment microbial communities from White Oak River estuary, North Carolina - WOR-2-8_12 (SPAdes) (version 2) | ecosystem: Environmental > Aquatic > Marine > Intertidal zone >...
ACCCGCGGCCTGATGGGCTACGAGACGCCCAACATCGACCGCATCGCCCACGAGGGCATGGCGTTCACCGACTACTACGGCGAGCAGTCCGAAGCCGTGCATCGTCGGGAGCATCTCGTCCCGGTCGCCGAGATGGTTCTTCCCGAACTGTCCCGTGGCGTACCCCTGCGTCTTCAGGACCGTGGCGATCGTCGGGTCCTCGGGCTGCATGCCTTCCTTCGCGCCCGGCAGGCCTACCTTGGACAGTCCGGTCCGGAACACGCTCTGACCCATGATGAACGAGGAGCGCCCGGCCGTGCAGGACTGCTCGCCGTAGTAGTCGGTGAACGCCATGCCCTCGTGGGCGATGCGGTCGATGTTGGGCGTCTCGTAGCCCATCAGGCCGCGGGTGAAGTAGGAGATGTTCGACTGTCCAACATCGTCGCCCCAGACGACGAGAATGTTGGGCTTCTCCTGGGCTGTCGTCGGCGTCGCGACCACGAGGGCCGCGATCAGCCCCGAAATTCCTGCCCGAAACTTCATGCTCTCCTCCGGATTCCGTACCAGGGATGTCATCTGTCGGCCCGTCGCTGCCGGAGATCGGGCCGTTGTGCAAGAATTCCAAACGTAGGGAAGTGTTGAGGGGACCCGTATTGGACCATCGTCCAACCCGTCGGGCGCGGGGCGCCGCGCGGGCCCGGGATCATCTTCCTCCGAGTGCGATCCATCGATAATAGGAATTCTGGGGATCTCGCATCAGAACTTCCCGCACGGCGGTGACCGCCTCCTCCCGCCGCCCCTCCATGGCCAGGAGACTGGCCCGATAGAAGGCGCGGAGCTCCCGGCTCTCCGCCTCCGCGAATGACCGAAGGGAATCCGTCTGTGCGAGCGGGACGTCCGTGGCGATCTCGAGCAGGCGCGGAAGCACCCGGAGGATCTCGTCACGCCGGACCCACGAGGCGTGCTCGAGCAGAGGTCGGTCGTCGGTGACCGTGGGGGCACCGGCAGCGAAGGCTTCGAGGCCGTCGCGGTCGGTCAGCCACGTTCCCAGCAGAGCTTCCGGTGACTCGACTCCGATCTCGGCCAGCGCTTCCGGAATCCCGGGTCGGCCGAAGCGCTCCGCCACTCGGGGGCCATCCAGGTCGAGCGGCGTGGCCGAGCCCACGAGGAGCACCTCGTGCAACTCCGTGGACCAGGCACTGGCGTAGGGAAACGCGTCGAGAAAGGCCCGTACTAGCGACCGCGAGTCCTCCTCGTTCTGGGTCGGCAGGGGCCACCACTGGGCCATCAGGCCCCCTTCGGCCAGACGCTTCCTGCACAGCTCGTAGAAGTCCCGGGAGTACAGGTTCACGACCCCGGCCGCCGAGGGCGGAGGTGGCTCGAGAGTGATCAGGTCGTATCGCTGGCTTCGCCGAAGGAGCTCGTGTCGGCCGTCGCCGATCCGGATCTCGAGCCGGGAATCGCGCGACGCGTCGAAGTTGCCCGCGAAGTGGGCACCGGCCTCCACGACAGCGGGGAGAAGCTCGGAGACGACGCGATCCTCGAGCGCCGGGTCCACGAGGAGCGCACCCGCCGTGATGCCGGTTCCGAAGCCGACGACGAGGACTGAACGAGGCTCACCCGGATGAATCAGCAGGGGCAGCAGGGCCTGGAGTCGCATGTACCGGAGCGAAGACAGGGCGTCTCCCGAATTGGATACACCCTGAATGTAGAGCCGGCGGAAATCGACCCCGCGGCCGGCCGTCGTGCGCTGCTCCAGCACGGCCACGGTGCCCCCGGCGTCTTCCTCGTAGAAGACGAGCCGTCCCCCCCGCTCTTCCGCGAGGAGTCGTGCCAGGCGGTCGCGGGGTGTTAGAGCCGCTGTGACGGCCACCAGAACCACGAGCCCGAGAGCGACCGCGCCGGCGCGAGGACGATCGCTTCGCGCGATCGCAACGGCTCCGACGAGAGCGCCCGCCACTGCGAGAATTCCCAGCGAGCGGATGAGGCCGACCGCCGGGACGAGGAAAAAGCCCGTCAGCAGCGTGCCCGCGATCCCGCCGGCCGTATTGAGTGCCGCCACCAGCCCGACATCGCCTCCCACTCGCTCCGCCCCGGCCGCGAGACGCGCGGCCGCCGGAAACGCCGCACCGAGGAATGTCGTGGGAAGCAGCAGGATGACCGTTGACGCGACGAGGAAACGCGCCACGACCTCGAGCGTCTCGCTTCCGGTCAGGCGCAGGACCCACATGCCCGCGAACGTCTGGGCGTCGGGCAGCCACGGTCCGAGTCCGGCGACCAGGAGTATCGCGCTCGCGCCGGCCGAGGCCAGCAGCAGCCCGAACGACCACCACGGATCGCGCTCCGTTCGGCTCCGACGCGCGAACAGAAAGCTACCCAGCGCGAGGCCCGTCAGATAGGTGCCGAGCATCACTGCGAAGGCGTAGGTGCGAGTGCTGAGAAACTGGACGAGAAGCTCCGACCACACGACTTCGTAGCCGAGGGCCACGCCACCCGCGACGGCGTAGAGCGCGAGCGCCAGCCGGGCGTCCTGGGATCGCGCGGCCATGGGAGCTTCCGCTTCCGGCACCGGCGACTCGGGTACCCGGCGTCCGAGCGCGAGGGCGACGGTCGCGATCAGAAGGCCTGTCACCGCTGCGAACAGGCCCGTGCCCGTGATGCCGAGCCACGGCACGAGCACGAAGGGGGTGGACAGCGTACCGGCAACCGCGCCCGCCGTGTTGGCGGCGTAGAGCGCGCCGGTGGCCGGGGCGATCCCGTCGTCGGAGGGATGCAGAGCGCGGAGAAGCGCCGGGAGAGTTCCGCCCATCAGAAATGAGGGGAGGCCAACGAGTGAGAACGGCAACAGCCACGCCACGGCTCCAATGTGGTCCTGCAACCAGACGAACGGAGCTGCGGAACGCGCCAGGGCGAGCGTCGCGAGCAGCCCGAGGACGGCAACCCCGGCCTCCAGCGCGGCATAAAGACGTATGGGGTGCGCGTGTCGGTCGGCGATCCGGCCGAGCAGCGCACCCCCGAGGGCCAGACCGGCGAAGAACGCCGAGAGCGCGACGGTTACGGCGTGGATCTCCACGCCGACGACGCGGCCCAGTTGTTTCACCCAGAGCGTTTCGTAGACGAGGGCAACGAATCCGGAAAGGAAGAGGAGACCGGCCAGCCACCCGGAAGCGGGCGCGCGAAAATGCGGGTCCGGCGCGGATGACGCGGTCGCCGCTGGCGACGGGTCTCGCTCCGGCCGGTTCCTGTCCCGACGGTCTCTTCTGATCAGGTGTCCCTCCGCGAATCGGATTGAGGCACCAACTTAGCCGACGATCGCGGGGTGCGCTCCGTCCAGTTTCCGGTGCTCCCCGGCGGGCTGCGCAACGGAAGAAGGCGGCGGGGAAGCCCCGCCGCCTTCGAGAGAAATACCCCTGTGGTCCGCGACTTCTACTGCGCCGCGTTGGAACTGAGCGACTCCATTACCGCGTCCAGGTTGAAGCTGCCCGGCTTCTGTCGCGGCGGATACTGCTGGAAGCTCTGCAGCCAGTTCGATACGTATGCCTGGGCCGGTCCCATCAGGAACACACGGTCGAACCGCCACTTCTGATATCCCATTGCCTCGTGATCCGCGCGCTCGAACGGGTCGCTGCGCAGGTCGAACAGCTTGGGCAGGCGCAGCGTCACCAGCGGCTCCTCCCACACATCGAACCCGTGGGCCCGCTGCTCCATGAATACGACCTTCCAGCGGTCGTACCGCAGGGCCGCGAGCGCTCCGTCATCGGTCCAGTACAGAAACTCCTGACGTGGCCATTCTGTCGTCTGCCCCTGGAAGTAGGGCATCAGGTTGTAGCCGTCGAGGTGTACGTTGTAGTTCACGCCGCCCGCCCGGACTCCGCTCAGCAGATTCTGCTTGATGTCCCCCGCTCCGGCGCCGGCCAGCAGCGTCGGCAGCCAGTCCTCGTGGGCGACGATCTCGTTGATCTTGGTCCCCGGCTCGATGACGCCCGGCCAGCGGGCGACGAGCGGTACCCGGTAGCCGCCCTCCCAGTTAGTGTTCTTCTCGCCGCGGAACGGCGTCATGCCGCCGTCGGGCCACGTCATGACCTCGGCGCCGTTGTCGGACGTCCAGATCACGATCGTGTTGTCGGCGATGCCCAGCTCGTCGAGCAGAGCCAGCATGCGGCCAATGTGCCCGTCGTGCTCCACCATGCCGTCGGCGTAGATGCCGAGCCCCGTCTTGCCTTCCGCCTCGGGGTTCAGGTGGGTCCAGACGTGCATGCGCGAGGTGTTGAACCAGACGAACCAGGGTTCGTTCGCCCGCGTGTTCTCCCGGATGAACCGCTCCGCCTGGTCCGCGACCTCGGAGTCGAAGGTCTCCATGCGCTTCTTCGTGAGGGGCCCCGTGTCCTCGCACCGCTGCTTGCCCCAGGCGCCGAAGCGTTCGCTGGCGGGCTCCCGGTTCACTTCCTCGGTGGCCCAGCAGTGGAAGACGCCTCGGGGGCCGAACTTATCCTTGAACGCGGGATCCTTCGGGTAGTCCGGATTCTCCGGCTCTTCCTCGGCGTTCAGGTGGTAGAAGTTCCCGAAGAACTCGTCGAAGCCGTGCACGGTGGGGAAGAACTCGTTGCGGTCGCCCAGGTGGTTCTTGCCGAACTGGCCGGTGGCGTAGCCCCGTTCGTTCAACAGGGTGGCGATCGTCGGGTCCTCCGCCATGAGACCCTCGGGCGCCCCGGGCAGACCGACTTTCAGCATTCCGGTGCGGATGGGAGACTGGCCGGTGATGAACGCGGCGCGCCCGGCCGTGCAACTCTGCTGGGCGTAGGCGTCCGTGAACACTGCGCCTTCCTGGGCAATCCTATCGATGTTCGGGGTCTGGTACCCCATCATGCCCTGGTTGTAGGCGCTCACGTTCCAGAAGCCCACGTCATCGCCAAACATCACGAGGATGTTCGGCCTTTCCTGGGCCATCGCGGGCGTCGCCGCCAGCAGGCCGGCGAGAACCACCGCGGCGTGCCGCAGTCGAATTGACATCCCTCGCACCTCCATCTGCTCGTACATGACCTCGGGACACCGCAAAAAACCGCCGCACTATCACGTCACCGACCCGATTCGACAATTGGACCAAGGTCGTATACTGAACACGTCATGAACCCGAAGGAGGCATCAGGAGATTCTGCGTATGCGCTCCCGTCCGGGACTCGAATCGCTATCCCGTGTCGAGGTCCTCGCCGGACGCGAACGTCTCAGCGCCACCGTACGTGACCGGGCATTCCAGCGGGGGCGTCGATCACCCCCCGTTCTTCGTCCCGGAGCTCGCTACTTCGAGGGTCCCGCGCCATCCGTCCGCCATCAGGGGCCGGGCCTCACCCCGGGCCGCTGGATCTGCTTGCTGAGTCGCTTCCCCGATTTCCCGCGATGGACTTTCCGACTCCGGGAATCGGAGCGGCGGCGCGTCATTCCGCTGCATTTCGGGCAGACCGAAGTCCAGCCGGACGCCGAGCGCGAACACGTTCGGACGGCGGAATCCGCGCGGACCCACGGAGTCCTCGATCTTCCACTCGGCGTACACCAGAGTCTGCGAGTTGAGATAGTACGCGCCTCAGCCTTCCTCTTCTTCCGGTGTGTTCGACTCGGGAAAGCGCATCGGCGGCGCATCGTTGCGCTGCATCTCAGGCAGGCCGAAGTCGAGCCGCAGGCCGAGGGCGAGCACGTTCGGCTCCGGCTCCCCGGAGGCATCCACGGAGTCACTGATTCTCCATTCGACGAAGGCGAGCGTCTGGGAGTTGAAGTAGACGGCTCCTCCGAGCACCCCGTATCGGATTCTGAAATCCGGATGGACCGGAGGCAGAGCGTCGGGGTCCAGATGGACGAACCCGGCCGATACGCGGAAACGTCGACTGACCTCGTAGTACCCGAACGCCTCGAAGCCCTTCGCGTCGAACCCGACGGTGACCGAGTCGACCAGCCGGGCATCCTGTGATTCCTGGATCGCATAGTTCGCGGCGACGAACAGGCGGGACGTCGCGTACTTCGCCCCGAATACGACCGCCGAACCGTTCTCCTTCGCCCCGAGCACCCCGTCACTGATCTGCTGCGGAATTTCGGTGAAGTTTCCCGCCACCCCTACCGTCAGTCCGACCGGGAACCGGTACTGGGCGGAGCCCCCGTAGCTCCCCAGCCCCGTGAGCCGGTTCGCTTCGAGCTGGGCCTGCGCCCCCAGAACCAGGCCGCCGGTGCGAAACCGGTAGCTCAGGGTCTTGTCCGCTCGCCCGGTCCCCGATCCGCCTCCGTCCGAGCCCAACGGGTAGGTTCCGCTCGCGCGGCCCCCGAAGACGAAGAAATTGTCCGTGTATCCGGAAACGTCGTAGTAGGTGCTCCACTGCTTGCCGGCCGTGAGGATGCCGTACCGGCCGAAGTCGAGCCCGAGGAACCCGAGTCGCACGAACACCGCGTCCTCTCTCCCACCCGGGATGAGCCGTCCCAGCCCGCCCTGGTTACCGCTCACATTGAAGTCGTCGAAGTTCTGCAGGAGGGTCAGACCCAGCTCCACCTGCCCGAATACCTGGATTCCCGAGTCGAAGAAATCCCGCGTTAGCCGGAAACCGGTCCGAGACGCGTTATCCTGCAGGTCGGCCGTCTCCTGATAGAAGGCGGCCAGCAGCCGCAGGCTGCCGTACAGCCGGAAACCCTCGAGAAACTTTCTATCCTCCTCGGCTGCGGCCGAATCGGCCGTCGCCGTCGTGTCGGCGGCCGCGGAGCTGTCCCTGGCGGCTTCCGCCGCTTCCTGTCCGGAGACGATCGAGGGCATCGAGAGCGCGCCGAGGACGATGGCACACAGGGCGAGGAGGAACTCGCTCAGATGCTGCACGAATCTGGTTCGATGATCCGACATGCCCGATACCTCGGCCAGGAGTCGTGGTTGGGATGATCCGGGCCCGCGGAACCGCCTACACCTGCTTCAGCTTCCACTTCCCCCGTCGGAACAGCAGCAGTCCGATCAGAGCCGAGAGGGAATAGGACGCGGCGATCGCCCAGTATACGCCTTCGTGACCGATTCCGACCACGTTTGCGAGCGTCCAGGCGAGCGGGATCTGGACCAGCCAGAAGGCCACCAGGTTGACTCCGGTAGGCGTCCAGGTGTCTCCCGCACCATTGAAGGCCTGCAGCACCACCATGCCCCACGCGTACATCACGTAGCCGTAGCTGATGATCCGGAGTGCCGACTCGCCGACGGCTGCCGTACCCGGATCGGAGGTGAAGATCCTCACGATCGGTCCGGCAAAGGCTACGAATACCACCGTGACGGCCGCCATGAACGCCATGTTCCACGCGCCGGTGATCCATACCGCCCGTTCGGCCCGATCCGGCTGCTTGGCGCCGAGGTTCTGGCCGACGAGCGTGGCGGCGGCGTTGGCGAGTCCCCACGAGGGCAGGATGATGAAGATCACCACCCGTATGGCGATCACGTAGCCCGCCAGGACCGTGCTCCCGAAGGTGGCGAGGATCCGGATCAGCCCGATGTAGCTCGCCGTCGCGACCAGCATCTGCAGCACGCCCCCGGCGGAGACCCGAATCAACCGGAGAATGATCTCGAGATCGAAGCCCACGTCGGCGGCGGTAATACGGAGACGTGTCCCCCGGCTGAGTCCCCAGAACTGGTACAGGACCCCGATGCCGCGACCGAAAACGGTCGCAACGGCGGCCCCCGCGAGGCCGAGCTCGGGGAAGGGGCCGATGCCGAAGATGAGCATCGGGTCGAGCACGACGTTGATTCCGTTCGCGAGCCAGATCGAACGCATCGCCATCGCGGCGTCGCCCGCGCCCCGGTAGATGGCGTTGTTGACGAACAGAAAGAGGATGATCGGCATCGAGCCGTAGATGATCCGGGTGTAGCCGCTTCCCAGGGCGACCGTCGCCTCGTCGGCGCCCATCAGGCGCAGCACGTCCGGGGCCCAGATCGCGCCCGCGACGCCGAACAGGATGGAAACGCCGAGTCCCACCCAGATCGCCTGTACGGCCGTGCGCGCCGCGCCCCGCTCGTCGTGCTCGCCGATCCGGCGGGCTACCATCGCGGTGACTGACATGCCCAGCCCGATCGCGATCGCGTAGATGATCTCGAGGACCGTTTCGGTGATCCCGACGGCAGCCAGCGCCTCGGCCCCGAGACGCGCGACGAAGAAGGCGTCCACCACGGCGAACAGCGACTCGCCGGCCATCTCGAGCATCATCGGGATGGCGAGAAGGAAGACCGCCTGGTTCAGGCTGCCGGTGGTGAAGTCCCGTTCGGAGCCGTGAAACGCCTCGCGAATCGAACCGAGGTTGAAGCCGCCCTTCCTGCCCGGGGAGGAGGGACCGCTGCCCGGTGCGTCAGTCGAAGCCGACACGGGGTATGACGCGGAACAGTCCGAGGACGGCCACGGCCGCGACCAGGAAGGACGCCGTCGCGGCGACGCCTCTGCCGTAGAGCAGGTAGCCGGTGCCGAACAGGGCGGCGTAGACGACGGCGCAGCCCAGCAGCCAGCCGACCAGTCCGGCCGCGACGCCGCCCGGGTCGGGAGAACCGGCCGAGGTGTCGATCACCGTGGACCAGCCCTTTCCGTACGGACGGATCCTGTCGTAGTACGCCTGCAGCGTGGCTCGATCCGCCGGCGGGGTGAGATACGTCACTCCGAGCCAGGCGATCGTCGTGAGGCCTACGCCGATCAGCAGCTGGGCCGACGGATGAAGTGGCGCGAATCCCAGCCTCGTGTGCAGGAGCTGGAACCACAGGGCGACGGAGAACGAGACGACCATGCCGGTGATCTCGCTCCATGCGTTGATCCGCCACCAGAACCAGCGGAGCAGGAAGATCAGGCCGGTGCCGGCCCCGATCTGGAGCAGGATCTGGAATGCCTGCAGCGCGTTCTGCAGCCATAGCGACACGACCATGGCAAGGACGATCAGGCCCATGGTCGCGACCCGGGCCACCCCGACGTAGTGCCGCTCATCCCGCCCGCTGACCAGGAAGCGTCGGTAGAAGTCCTCGACGATGTAGGACGCGCCCCAGTTCAGGTGCGTGCTGATGGTGGACATGTACGCCGCCGCGAGCGACGCCACCACGAGTCCCAGCAGCCCGGTCGGCAGAAACACGAGCATCGCCGGGTACGCGAGATCGTCCTTGAGGATCGACGGATCGACATGGGGGAACGCGGCTCCGAGAGACTCGAGCGTCGGATAGACGGCGATGGATGCCAGCGCGACCAGGATCCACGGCCACGGCCGCAGCGCGTAGTGCGCGATGTTGAACCAGAGAACCGCCCGCATCGACTCGCGCTCGTCCCGTGCCGCCAGCATGCGCTGCGCCACGTACCCGCCGCCCCCCGGCTCGGCACCCGGATACCAGGTGCTCCACCATTGCACCGCGATCGGTATGACGAAGATCGGGACCGCCACCCGCCAGTCCGTGAAGTCGGGAAGCAGCGGCAGCCGCTCGATAACGGCCGGGTGCGAGACGAGACCTGCCAGGCCGCCCACCTGGGGTTGCTGCAGCGCGTACACGGCGGCGGCGATCGAGCCCGTCATGGCGACGACGAACAGCAGCAGGTCCGTCACCACCACGCCCCACAGGCCCGCTCCGGCCGAGTACAGCACGGTGATACCGCCGGCGACCAGCACCGTCGTGTACTTGTCGAGCCCCAGCAGCACCCCGCCGATCTTGATCGCGGCGAGCGTGACGGTGGCCATGATCATCACGTTGAAGAACACGCCCAGGTAGAGCGCCCGGAAGCCGCGCAGGAACGCCGCCGGACGGCCCGAGTAGCGCAGCTCGTAGAAGCCCATGTCGGTGAACACGCCCGAGCGGCGCCACAGGCGGGCATAGAAGAACACCGTGCACATGCCGGTGATCAGGAACGCCCACCACACCCAGTTCGCGCTCACGCCGCCGGTGCGCACGAGGTCGGTGACCAGGTTCGGCGTGTCGGTGGAGAACGTGGTCGCCACCATCGAGGTGCCGACCAGCCACCAGGGCATGGTCCGGCCGGAGAGGAAGAACTCCTGGGTGCCCCGTCCCGCCCGGCCCGCGAAGCGCAGCCCGATCGCGAGGGTGATCGCGCCGTATGCGGCGATGACGAGCCAGTCGAACAGGGCGAGCCGCATGGAAGCGCCTACTCGGGCGGGTACTCCGAGATTTCTCCTTCTGCCGGTCCCTCGGCGGGGAGGTCGGCGGGACGCATCGCCCTGCGCAGCGACCGGGGATAGACGCCCTGTTCGACGAGGTCCGCGATGTGGGCCGACACGCGATCGCGGTCCTCCCGGTAGGTCATGCCGTACCAGGCCTCCTCGGCCGGGTGCACGTATACCTCCGCGTCGCCCGCCCGGACCATGTCGCCGACCGCGTCACTCAGCAGGAACTCGCGCTCGGGGTCCTCGCCGTGCTGTTCGAGGAACTGTTGAAAGCGGGTCTCGAGAAGCGGAAACACGGCGGGGGTGAAGCCCCACAGCCCCATCGAGACCAGCGCGTCGGGCTGGACGATTCTGCGCTTTCCATCCACCGTCCGACCGATGAGGGCTCCCGGCTCCTCGCCGGCCTCGATGCCGAGCAGTTCTTCCAGGCCTACCAGCCGCCCGGCTTGATCCAGCTCACACACGGCCCGGGACACGCCTCCGTGCTCGGAGAGCGTCGTGTCGAGCCGGAAGCCGATGAGGTGAAATACCGCGGCCTCGGGACTCGCCGTCAGTGATTCCGCCAGTCGCGTGTAGGAAGTGCGCCCGTAGAAGTCGTCCCCGTTGGCGACCGCGAACGGGCCGGGGGAGAGCTCGGCGAGACGCAGCGCGGCGTGACCCGTGCCCCACGGCTTCATCCGGGCCGACGGCGACCTGTGGCCTCCGGAAAGCGGCCACAACTCCTGCCGGACGTACGACACGGGGACGCCCCGCCCGAAGCGGGTTTCGAACCTGCGGCGGATGTCCTCCTCGGTCACGCGGCGGACCACGAGTCCGACGGACCCGAATCCGGAAGCCAGGGCGTCATAGACGGCGTAGTCGAGCAGCGTCTCCCCGTCCGGGCCGACCGGCACGAGGAACTTTGCGGCGCCGTACCTCGATGACAGCCCCGCCGCGAGTATGGCGATCGTGAGTGTATCCATGGCGGGCGAATCTATGGCGTGACTCTGCCCGGGCACAGCGGCCCCGGCAGCGGAACCGCCCCGGTCAGTCCGGCTGGTCCAGCGGGGCCAGCACGGTTCTGCTGTCCTGATCCATGAACAGGAGCGACAGGCGCTGTGGATCGGTCGCCGGCGCGGATGCGACACCGGTAACGAAAATGAACACCTCCGAGCCCTCTTCGAACGGGGGCATCCCGCCCGAGAAGCTGCCCACGCCCTGGACGTTGATCGTGAGAAAGGTGGTCTCGCTCGAGCTCAGGGGGATTCCCTCCACGTCCGTCGGCCGGAATCGCTCGACCACATCTTCCACGGTGCCGTCGGATCCGATGTCGATGCTGATCGTCGGCACGTCCGACACCATGTTGGAGAACCGGGCGCGCCACGTGCCTCCGGTGACGATGTCGAAGTCCTCGGGATCGAGCACGATCCGCAGGCTGTCCTCCTCGGCATCGGAAGCAATCAGCCCGCCGATGGTGGCCGTGGAAGTCTCCGAGGGAGCGAGCGTGAAGCCGAGCGACATGAACAGGGGGTCCGAGCGCGGGTCGGCCCCGGTCGGCCGGAGCTCGAAGATCGCTCCCTTGACCGCGGGGAGGAGCCCGAAGTCACTGGCATCACCGTACTGCAGATCCACCGCCAGGGGGATCGTGATGCCC
>Ga0209536_100013542_pt1 | contig 11754 bp, 11 predicted proteins | sample DeeMarSeWOR28_12_FD_187461 | JGI IMG/M metagenome (GOLD analysis project Ga0209536, IMG submission 187461) | Marine sediment microbial communities from White Oak River estuary, North Carolina - WOR-2-8_12 (SPAdes) (version 2) | ecosystem: Environmental > Aquatic > Marine > Intertidal zone >...
AGTTGAAAGAATCGTAAAAAATTACGTAAAATTGGATAAGGCCAAAACAAATATAGGAAAAATTTCGAAATTTGGCTTAATGGAAATGTCGAGACAGCGAATTCGTCCCTCAATCGAGTCGAGCAGTTTCGAGCCCTGCAGCCATTGTAAGGGAAAAGGAATGATCCCCTCAACTGAAATGCTGGCTCTCGACTTTCTCCGACGACTTCGTCTTGAAACCATAAACACTGAGATTTCAAGTGTCAAAGGAATCGTCCCGCACGGTGTTGCCGATTACCTTTTAAATAAAAAACGCAAAGAAATTCTGGATCTGGAACTTAGAAGAGGACTTTCCATCTCCATTGAGGGGGATACAAAAATCATTCCCGGCATGAGCGAAATTAACTGTGAAAAATAGAACCGCTCGATGCCCTGAATAAACGAACATCAATAAAACACAAAATATCTATCATTATTTTCTAACTTTGTTTACGACCGATTAGGGTTATACAATCCATTATCATGTATCCAAAGGAAAAGTTATGCCAAAAAAACCTGTAAAAACGTCGAATAGAGTTATCGGGGTTGTTATCATTGCTGTGGTGCTTATCGGAGCATTTGCGGTCATTAGATTTTTAATGAAACAAACATCGATACCCGAAACAACGAAAGGAACCGATAAAATTCAAATCCCTTCAAATGCGGAATCAATTATTGATTTCAACAAAATTGAAGAAGATAAAGAACTCAAAGCGCTCATGCAACAGCGAAAAGCACAATATGGAGTTAATAAAGGGGTTGATATTATTGCACAATCCAATGAATCAATCAAAGTCGGCGATTCAACAGTTTCTATGCAGGAAATTCTGGAAAAGATTCGTCTTAAAAGTGGTGATATCGTGGAAAAAGATCTCCAATCAAAGGATGCGACCACAACAGAAAAAATAGAATCATTCGGGATTCACGTGGTCCAGCCTGGAGAAAATATCTGGAACATCCATTTTACCTTTCTTAAAGATTATTTCGATCACAAAGGGGTCCAGCTGTCACCCCGTTCGGATGAACCCCTTTCAGGAGGAAGCAGTTCGGGTGTCGGTAAGATTCTCAAATTCTCGGAACATACGGTGAACATCTATAATATAAGAGAACGTAAACTCGATGTTAATTTAAACCTTATCTTTCCCTTGACCAAAGTGGTCGTCTATAATATGGATCAAATTTTTGCATTTCTGGATCTCATTGACTATCAAAATGTCAACCGAATTCAATTTGACGGAGAGACGCTTTGGATGCCGGCGCATTAAAGAACTATTTGACCTGAGTGATAAATTACAGTATATCAGCGCTACTTTCGTCATTTATTAGGGTGGCAGATAAACTTTTTAACACATAATTTTAATAACGATTAAGGAGGTTTTGTCTTGATAAATATTGCTTATGCAATGGGCCAAGGCGGCGCTGGAGCGGGACAAGGAGCAGGCGGATTTACATCTCTTATCCCAATTATCCTCATGTTCGTCATATTCTATTTTTTGCTGATTCGCCCCCAGCAAAAGAAGGCCAAGGAACATCGTGAAATGATCAGTCATCTCAGAAAAGGCGACCGTATCGTCACCAGTGGCGGATTGCATGGTCGAATAACAGGCGTCAGTGACTCAACATTGACGGTGGAAATTGCAGACAAAGTCCGTGTGAAGATTGCCCGTGGAAATATTTCCCAGGTGGTACAGTCCTCATTACCGCCTCAGGATGATAAAAAAAGTAAGACAAATTCGTAGTCATCAAAAAATTCCTTATTGCCCTCTCGAAAGTGTCGCATTTCAGGATATTTGACCATAAATATGAATTATCTTATATTAATTTTTTCAAACGTTCGTAATGTATATGTTTAAATGATGACCTTTTATCGCCCTGTCATTATTTGAAGCGCCAAATTAGCGTCAAAACAACTTATTTTGCATTGAAAGGAATCGATCATTGGGTAATTTTTCTTGGCGGGTTCTGGCTGTTTTTGGAGTTATGATTGCAGCGATTGTTTATGTTCTTCCCACGATAAGACCAACCTTTTGGCCGCATAAGAAAATAAATCTTGGCCTTGATCTTCAGGGGGGTATGCATCTGGCCCTTGAAGTCGACACCGATAAGGCCGTGGAAGGCACCATTGAACGCATAATCCAGGAAATCCGGAGCTTTTCAAAAAAAGAACATATTCGATATGACACGCTGAATCTCATGGAAGGAAACCGAATTTTGATCAAACTGAAAGGACAAAAATATATTGATGGGTTCGAAAAAATTCTCAATAAAGAGTTTGAAAATTTGAGCATCCTTTCAAGATCAATAGATGGCGACGTCCTCACCATGCAGATGGCGCTTCCTGACAGAGAGACCGATCAAATCAAAAAATTTGCTACGGATCAGGCTCTTGAAACCATCAGAAACCGAATCGACCAGTTTGGCGTCAGTGAACCCGATATCCGTCGGCAGGGCGAGAAACGAATCCTCGTTCAACTCCCCGGAATAAAAGATACCAAAAGAGCCAAAGATTTAATCGGTAAAACAGCACTTTTGGAATTCAAACTTGTGGATGAAACCCATGACCTTGATGACGCTCTTAAAGGAAATGTTCCCCCCGGAAGCGAGGTGCTCTTTGGGGTTAAGGAAGACCCCGCTACCAAGCGTATTTATAAAACCCCCTATCTTTTAAAGAAAAGGACTCTTTTGACCGGCGCCAATCTTACCGATGCAAAGGTCCAAATTGACTCTCAATTCAACGAACCTTATGTTTCAATTGATTTTGACAAAAAAGGCGGCAGGGATTTTGCAAGAATCACCGAAGAAAATGTAAAAAAACGTCTGGCCATCGTATTGGACAACAAGGTTTATTCAGCCCCGGTTATCCAGGAAAAGATCTCCGGAGGAAAGGCCCGTATTACCGGACACTTTACCACTGAAGAAGCGCGCGATCTCGCCATTGCACTCCGTGCAGGCGCTCTACCGGCACCGGTTAAAATTCTTGAAGAAAGAACCGTAGGACCTTCGTTGGGAACCGATTCCATCAGGAAGGGCCTTATATCCATGTGTGTCGGCGGCATCCTTGTCATTGTATTCATGATCGTATACTATAGGGGTTCAGGACTCATTGCCGATTTTGCGCTGGTTCTCAATATTCTTCTGATTGCTGGCGGCCTTGCCGGTTTTCAAGCAACCCTGACACTCCCGGGCATTGCAGGAATCATCCTCACCATCGGTATGGCTGTGGATGCCAATGTTCTTATATTTGAACGGATCAGGGAAGAGCTGAATATCGGCAAGACACCGCGAGCAGCAGTGGATGCCGGCTATGACAGGGCCACTCTCACCATCCTTGATGCCAATGTCACGACACTGATCGCAGCACTTGTCCTCTTTCAGTTCGGCACCGGCCCTGTGAAAGGATTTGCCGTTACACTCAGCCTTGGCGTCATTGCAAGTCTGTTTACAGCCCTGATTCTTACCCGGATGGTATTTGACTATTACTTAGCAAAACGAAAAATCAAACATCTAAGCATTTAGATAGGGGTTATTTATGCAGTTTGTAAAACCTGATATTAATATCAATTTTGTTGGCAAACGTAAAATCGCTTACTTTGTTTCTCTGGCAATGATTCTGATCAGCATCGCCTCTATAGTAATCCATGGAGGGCCTAAATACGGTATCGATTTTGCCGGTGGAACCCTGATACAGGTTAAATTTAACGAACCTGTAAACTTGAAAAATATCAAATCCGGTCTTGCCGCCATTGATCTCGAGAAATCTTCGGTCCAGGGGTTTGGAGAGAAAACTGAAAACGAGTTTCTCATCCGTACCGACAGATCTGTCGAGACATCAGGAGGATTTTCTTTAGAGGTGCAACAGGCTCTTGAAACCTCAACGGGAAAAAGTGTAACCGTTCGCCGTGTTGAGATGGTCGGCCCCCAAGTGGGGAAAGATTTGCGGGAAAAAGCCTTGTTTGCCATGTTTTACGCACTGCTTTTCATTGCCATATACATATCCGGCCGGTTTGAGCTTAAATGGCTGTTAAGCGGCGTCATCGCCGGAATTCTTATGGGGGCGGTTTATGTTCTTTCGATTTTTAATGTCAGTGTTCCTTATCTCATAGCCGCGGCATTGCTTGTCAGCCTTGCACTGTTCTGGTTCCTCGGGTTGAAATACGCCATGGGCGCCACTGTGGCGCTTATCCATGACGTTACCATTACTGTCGGCATATTCTCCATATTCAACAAGGAGTTCACACTACCTATTATCGCCGCTCTTCTTACGATCATCGGATATTCACTCAACGACACCATTATTGTTTTTGACAGAATTAGAGAAAATTTAAAAAAATATCACAATAATCCTTTGGAAATCATAATTAATAGAAGCGTAAATGAGACCCTGAGCCGAACGCTGTTGACCTCTGGGACCACCCTTGTTGTGGTTCTTGCCCTGTTTGTTTTAGGAGGTGGAATCATTCATGACTTCGCATTCGCATTGCTTGTGGGCATCGTCGTCGGGACCTACTCCTCAATTTACGTTGCAAGCCCCATACTTCTTGCCTGGCAGGTTCGTGGAAAAAAATAAGAAGTGGATAATATTCTACCATGGTTTGTCCTGAAAAGTGTGCCCGGTATAGGGGATCTCCTTTTCAAGCGCCTTATCGACCGTTTTCATTCTCCGGAGTTTGTTTTTGGGGCAACCCAGGAAGATCTTGTCGAGGTTGAAGGTATAACCCCTCGTCTTGTCGCCGCTATAAAACAGCGAAAAATTCGTGATTCGGTGAAAAAGGATTTCGATCTCGTTATGCAAAAAAACTATAACATTGTTACCATGACAGATACCGAGTATCCCCCCCTCTTGCTTCAGATACCTGATCCGCCGCCCTTTCTGTATGTTTTGGGTCGTCTTAACGGCTCCATCAGAAACATAGCGGTTGTCGGTTCCAGAAATGCAACCCGTTATGGTGTCTCCACCACCCGGCGACTTTGTCACGACTTGGTCAAGCTTGAAATGACAATTGTCAGCGGCATGGCCGTGGGTATTGATTCGGCTGCTCACGAAGGGGCGCTCATGGGTAACGGAACGACCATTGCGGTTCTTGGAAGCGGTCTTGAAAGGGTTTACCCCGAACAAAACCGAAAACTTTTTCATCAAATTGCCGAAAACGGTGCGGTTATTTCGGAATTTCCCCTGAAAACAGAGCCCGATGCTCACAATTTTCCGAGGCGCAACAGGATCATCAGCGGTATTTCGCTGGGAACGGTGGTGGTTGAGGCAACAAAACGAAGCGGATCGCTGATAACAGCACGTTTGGCGGCGGAACAGAACCGGGATGTATTTGCAGTTCCCGGAAGTATCCAGTCCTTTAAAAGTACCGGAACTCACACACTGATTAAACAAGGCGCCAAACTCGTTGAACATGCTCAGGATATTATGGAAGAACTTTCACATATGATAAAAACTCCTGTTGGAAATGACAAAACCGTCGATAATACAATAAATAGAATATCACGATTATCACCCGATGAAAGGCTTGTGTTTGAATCTCTTGAACCGTATCCTGTTCACATTGACGACATTGCAAGAAAGCTTTCCATTGAAGCCGGCAAACTTTCGAGCATTCTGTTGCAGCTTGAACTTAAAGGTTTCTCACAGCAATCTCCGGGGAAATTTTTTTCAACATTAGAAGAGAGTGAGTAAAAATGTATAACGAAAATAAACATGCTTAGGGGAGGTGCTCCCCCGTGTAACGATATTGGCGGAGTGGCTTCGTCATTTCAATGGCTTAGCAGTGGGGAAGACCGCGGCTCCCGCATGCTTTTTGCGGGAGAACGCGGAGGGGGCAGGAATGCCCCTGCTGCTAAGTCTTTGAAATGACCAGTCACGCAGACAGCAAAGTGAAACGGGGGAGTACTTCTCCCTAAGCATGTTCATGAAAACACATCAATTATTACTCAAATTTTAACCCGAATATTGACAAAGCGTCTTTACGAAATATTCTTTTACTTAGATGAACAAGACCTTTGAAAAATGTCCAATTTTGTTCAAGATTAAGGAAGACTAAAATTTTAACTACAGACATACATTGAGTATTTCGAGGATTAAAATTTGAGTCTGACACGAAGATTGAGCAAAAGGGGGCTTTCTTCAAAGGTCTTGGAATGAGGTAATAACGTGTCCAAACCCCTAGTTGTCGTGGAATCTCCCACGAAAGTAAAAACCATTAAAAAATATCTCGGCAAGGAATATAACATCGCCGCCACCGTCGGCCATATAAAGGATCTTCCGGCAAAGGAAATAGGCATCAACATTGAAGAAGGGTTCAAACCCAAGTATACCAATATCCCCGGTAAACAAAAAATTATAAAAACTTTAAGACAGGCCGCAGGTGATACCACAGATATCTACCTTGCGCCGGACCCGGACAGAGAGGGTGAAGCCATTGCATGGCACACGGCTGAAATACTTAAAAAAAAGGGGCGAATATTTCACAGGGTACTTTTTCATGAACTCACAAAAAATGCCATACATGAAGCCATAAAATCACCCGATAAGCTCAACCAAAATAAGTATGAAGCGCAACAGGCACGAAGGATTCTAGACAGACTGGTAGGATACCAGATCTCCCCTTTGTTGTGGCGCAAGGTAAAAGGGGGACTCAGTGCCGGCCGCGTTCAGTCTGTTGCCGTACGAATCATTTGTGAAAGAGAGCGGGCCATCCAGGCCTTTGAACCTGAAGAATATTGGTCGATTACCGCCCATCTTGAACACAATTCACCCCCGCCGTTTACGGCGAAGTTGGCCCATAAAAATGGGAAAAAAATTAAAATCCCCAATGAAAAGACATCAAAAGGTATCATCGAGGAACTGACCGAAGAAAAATATATCGTTGAAAAAATACAGAAAAAAACAATAAAAAGGAATCCATCCCCGCCCTTTACTACCAGCAAACTACAACAGGAATCTATCCGGAAACTCAGATTTTCAGCGAAAAAAACCATGATGGTGGCTCAGCAACTCTATGAAGGTATTGAACTATCCCCTGGCGAACCCGAAGGCCTCATCACTTACATGCGTACAGATTCCACCCGAATTTCCATGGAAGCTGCGATGGAGGCCCTTAAACTCGTGCAGGAGAAATTTGGGAATGAGTATGCACTTCAAAAGCCACGATTTTTCAAAAACCCAAAAAAAGCGCAAGATGCTCATGAAGCCATACGTCCCACATCGGTCTTTAATACACCGGAAAAAATAAAACCCTTTCTCTCCAAAGATCAGTTCGCGCTTTACGAGCTTATCTGGAAACGCTTTGTTGCATCACAGATGAAGCAGGCCCTTGTGAACAAGATCTCTATTTCCATTGCCGCCGGTCCATATCTTTTTATAGCAAGCGGTTCATCGGTGGCATTTCCCGGTTTTATGACGCTGTACATGACCACAGATGATCAACTTGAACGTGAAAGCCAAAAGACAAAAGACGATTTTCCCGAACTGAACGAAGGGGATATTTTAAAGCTCAATGAATTGGAACCAAAACAACATTTTACAATTCCACCTCCAAGATTTTCGGAAGCGTCTTTGGTTAAAGAACTCGAAGAAAACGGCATTGGAAGGCCCAGCACCTATGCCGCCATCCTGTCGACGATAAGGGAAAAAGGCTATGTGGATCTCGTTAAAGGATATTTCAAACCGAATGAACTGGGATTTATCGTTAACGATCTTTTAATAAAAAGTTTCCCTGATGTTTTCGATGTGGAATTTACCGCCAATATGGAGAATGATCTTGATCGCATAGAAGCCGCAGAGGTGGATTATTCAGAAATTTTAACCCAATTTTACGACGCGTTTAAAAAGGAACTTGAAGCGGCTTCAACGGAAATGCTCAGCGTAAAAGGCATCGGATTTCCAACAGACCTCACCTGTCCTCAATGTCATCACAAGCTTCACATACGGATGGGTAAGAACGGACAGTTTTTAGGGTGTAGCAATTATCCGGATTGCACCTATACCCGAAACTACACCCGGGATGACAGAGGTGTTGTTCATCCCATCGAACCGTCTTCTGACAAAACATCTGACAAAATTTGTGATAAATGCGGCAAGCCCATGCTCATTAAAGAGGGAAGATACGGCACATTCTATGCCTGCTCCGGTTATCCGGATTGCAAAAACACTCTCTCAACAAATTCAAACAGTAGCGGCGAAAAAACCGGCGTAGATTGTCCTGAGCAAGACTGTAACGGTGGGCTTGTTCAACGGTCGTCCAAACGGGGAAAAATTTTTTATGGGTGCAGCCGTTATCCAGATTGCACCTTTGCAACCTGGGACAAGCCCGTGACAAAAGAATGCCCCGAATGCGGCGCCAAGTTTCTATTGGAAAAAACCACGAAAAAACAGGGGACTTTTCTGACCTGTCATACCAAGGGGTGCGGATTCAAGGCAAATTCCGAATAAATTCCTTAAGATCTTCAGATGTCAGGCTCTCCCATAAGGTTTCTTCCTTGTGGGGTTCCAGGGTAATGGTGGGCGACAAACCTTTCTCATTTATAAACTGAAAAAGGCCTGCAAAGTCAGCACTTCCTTTCCCGACGGCCAAATGTGTATCTTCTTCGCCGTTGTTGTCATGCAGGTGAAGTTCCATTATTTTTTCACCAAGCGATTCAACCCATTCTTTGAGGGGGCGTTTTCCAAACACATGCTGATGGCCTATATCCAGGCAAAATCCGAAAGCATCGGACGGAATCGCATTAAAAAGAGCACCGTGCACTTCAGGACTCGTCTCATAAACATTTTCCAGCAAGAGCTTAAAACCGAGCCGCTCTGCACAATTTACATGGGATTTCCATGTCGCAACGCTGTTGGAAAGCCATTCTTTCCAATGCTCTCTATAATGGCACGGATCATAACCGGTGTGACAAACCACATTGACGGGCTCAAAAACAGGAAGGATCTCAAAAAAACGCTTCAGCCGCTTTCGTGTTGCCCTTAACATCATATTATCGAGTCCTCCTGGAACCAAATCCATAAAAGGACCGTGCAAGGTTATTTTTCGTTGGTTACTTTTTAAAATTTCTGCGATTTTTCTAAACTCTTTATCTGATATTGAATCGAGTGCAAGAGCATCTATTCCAATTTCAGGGTTTATGCCGTATTCCATGAACAAAGGAAGGTAATCATTTTTTAGTTTTAGAAAGGGAACATTCACCTGAACTTTTTCGAGCAATTGTATAAAATATTTTCGTTCATCCATTATCTTCTCTCAATGTTTGTGTAACGGGACACCTGGCGTATGCATGTCCGTCTTGCCAGCCCTAAAATCAAGTATAATGAGCGATTACTTTATTTACCTTACCTTTTTCATTAAAGAACATGACTTCGATAGCCATTTTTCCAAGAACTGATTTGTAGTAAATAGCGATAGACCCGATACCCTCTGTTACTTCTTTTAATTCAAAATGTAAATCTGGAACTTTCTTAAACGCTGCTTCCCAGTAATGTCTTATGTTGTCTTTCCCTTTCAATGTTCCGGTTTCTATACCCAAAGCCATTTTAATCATGGGAGTGGTAATTTCAAAGTTGTCACTATAGTGATACAAGATCCTGTCCAATTCATGTGAATTCCATGATTTAATCCATTCTTTAACAAATTCTTTTATGTTAAACGTCATGATTTTTCTTCTTATTTCTTTTTTTCTAAACGAGATATTGTTTTGTTAATGTGGTGTTGGAGGGAAGGTTGTTTTTCGGTAATTAAAAGTTCTTTTAAACAGTCAACATGGGACTGGTCTCCAAGCCTGTCTATACCTGAAACAGCAGCATATCGGACGTTGCCATCCGGACTTTTTAGACTCTTGATAAAATATGGGAGGACTTTTTTTCTTTCCGAAAAGGGGGTTTCTAAACGCATCATAGTGATCACGTTCTCCTGGATTCGTGGATTGGGGTGGGTGTAAAAATGCTCCAGATCCTGGAAATATTCCGGATAGCCCAAATTGCCGAGTGTAAAGAAAAGCGTTCTGATCTGCTCCTCATCCGAGGTATGATATAATAATTTTCTCAATGGTGAAACAATGTCGGGATCTCCCTTTTTAAGATACCGATCATTCCGTTGATACTCCGAATATTTAGATAGGGTCTGCAAAGCTATTTTTTGTATCTCGGGTTCAGGACGACTTAACAGGTTTATAATGGAAAATTTGGAATAAGAAACAGCTTCCTTGCCGTGTATAAAAACAGCTTCACCCGCAGCCATACGGACATCCGAAGAAGAATCCTCGAGAAGCATTAGGAGACTCTTCATGATTTCGGGAGACAATTCCGGCGTGCAATGGTCGGATAAGAGCTTACATGCTGCGGTTCGAACTGCAGGATCTTTGTATGACAAAATTTTTCCCGTTGCAACCAATATATCGCCCGTATGAATGCCTCCGGTTGTCATTATTGGCGAACCGGTCATTTCCTCTAACGCATCGATAATTATCTTGGAATTATTTGAAAAAACATTTTTCTTGAACCGCTCTACTTTTTTCGGAATGATTTTTTTGAAAAACAACTTTTTTTCTTCTGATTCCGGACATCGCAGAATCGCCCGATAGTACTTTTTTGACATGTATTCTTCAATCGTTGCTTTTTTTAACCTGTGTTCATGCTGCAAATCTGAAGGTTTCAAAAAAGAAATGTAAATCATCTTGGCCTTTACATTTTCATTAGATGGCCAGTACCCCGATTTGCATATATATAAATCGGCCTCGCTCGCCCGACCAAAACGGGAAGGATGCATAAAATCCGAGTCTTGAAGGATAAAACATCCCTGCCGATCTGTTTCTTTGTTAATCTCTCTCCGCCATAGATAGGTCGTGTCTACCGGATTAACTTCCTGCTTGCTGACAATGAGTCGAGCGGTGGCATTGGTGATTGGATGACCGGTTTGGTCATCCACCACGATGATTTTCCAATCCCTGCCGTAAAGGGGACCGACAAGGACACTTGCGACGAGGATTGCTGCGAAAACAAATTTTCCAATATATCTTTTTGCCATAATTAAATCATGAATCCCAACCTGTTTTTAAATAAAAGAGTAACAGCGTGAATTACGCAATCATTTATTATGTTTAGAATACACCGCAAATTCCCGTTTGAACATACGGCAGTCAAAATCCACAAGCGCCTTTTCTCTGATACAAAATGAAATGCACGACGGCTCCGCCCATCAAATGCAGAGTAATTCCAGCTACCATAACCATCAAAATAATCAGGGTTCAGGTGTCAGATTTTCTGGGTTAACTTCTTTTCTCAATAGATCTCCTCCACTCATTAAGAATTTTACCAATTTCTGAATTTATATCAAGCATTGTGTTTATTTGATCTTCATAAACATAATTTAACCCATTGATATTATGCGTATTTGATTTTATGAGGATTATCCTTTGCACAATTTTATGTGCAAAAAACAATTCCTGGCGGTCTCAACATAAGAAAAAGCTTGACAATAACTATAAGAACAGATAGATGGAAGATTCTTAACTGAATATTCAGGGTCACCATGAAAAATATTATCGCCATTAACAACCTTATTAGCCTTATTATTATCCTCGTAGTAGATGTACTTATCTGCTGCGAGGCACGGGGTTGATAATGGCCTGACTTTCCGACCAAGCCAAAAAATAAAAACCGTTATCAGCCCCAAAAGCTGATAACGGTTTTTTTTTGAGGAGACAACGCCTATGAAAAGCGACCTGGTAAAAAAAGGGGTT
>Ga0209536_100013543_pt1 | contig 11754 bp, 17 predicted proteins | sample DeeMarSeWOR28_12_FD_187461 | JGI IMG/M metagenome (GOLD analysis project Ga0209536, IMG submission 187461) | Marine sediment microbial communities from White Oak River estuary, North Carolina - WOR-2-8_12 (SPAdes) (version 2) | ecosystem: Environmental > Aquatic > Marine > Intertidal zone >...
ACAGTTTCAAATGGAAATGGATATGCCTCAGAAGGAGTTCAATGTAGGACGTCTCATTTACCAGTATCTTGTGTTGAAGCGTTTACAGCATATCTTCAGTGTAGACAAGCATCCTCTTGCTTTGTACTTCGATGGTTTGATGAAAGGATATGAAGATTGGTATGAAGAACTAAGTATAACGCAAGATGAGTTTGATAGCGTGCAGACTAAAATGGATGCGAAAGATTTGGAACAGGAAGCGCAGAAGTTGAAGCCGAAGTTTCTTGAACAGTGGAAGGTTCGGGAGGGACAGACATCACCGATTCTCGTGCTTCCTAGTGTTGACCCGAGAGGTTCTCGTCTGGCGATGGATTTGTTTCAAAAGAAACTTGCGGAGAGAGGCAGATGATTGACCCGATTCCGAGTGTCGGTTGGTTCATTGAGGATGAGTCTGACGTTGAGTATGTGCATAATATGACGCTTTCGTGGGGAGTGAACGTTCATTTATCATTTTACTCTCTTGAGTCTATAAAGACACTTGCTCAGTTTGTTGATTGTGCTGATTTCATTAATTCGATACACCTTCCGAACGGGTTAACGGTGAAGGATTTCGAACGAGGTGGCGTTGTTCACATGGCGCATACGATGTTAGGTGTGAATCTTTTTAATATTCATCCGTGGAATCCTGACTTGCAGAGTATTGTTGAGGAGGTGATTGACCAGAACGAGTATGAATTGTGTCTGGAAACGTTCAAGTTGAGAACAGATAAAATTGGAAATCCGATGCGTCAACTCGCGCAGTATGGGAGGTATATGCTAGAGAGCGATATGATAGGCTTAACTGTTGACCTTACACACATCGAACCGGAGGTTTGTAATTACACGTTTGTCAGGTCACTGCTTCCGTTTACGAAGATAATCCACATGTCTGAGACGATTGATGGCAAGAAGCATCAGCCGATATTTACAGGTCCGACAGGCAACTCGAATGTGAGGAATATAGTTGGGATGTGTCTAGACATTCCTCAGCTTCCTGTGAGGGAGTTTGTGCTTGAGTATGATAGGGAGTTTCGTGGGAAGCTTTTTAAACACCATCAATGGTTAAAGAACCTTATTTTCGAGAAAAGGAGACGAGTTAATGCGCGAAAAGTATGAATATGCTGTTGTGGATGTGGCATCATTTTTTAAATTCGAAGAGAAGGAAACTACAGCCGTCAGTAATAGATTTCGTGTGCTCGACAGGGAACGATTGGAAGGAGCCTTGAACGAATTAGGAGAAGATGGTTTTAGAGTTGTAACGGAAATCGAAACACCAGAAGGTAAACTCATAATTATGAGTAAAGCGATACCTAAAAATCATGATAGGAGGTAGCTATGCGAGTTATGAACAGGGTGTCTTTCCCTGGTAGCGAGAACTATGAGCAGTATACTGCTGAGTTTGAGCTTACTTCGGAAGACGTCAGTCCAGAGCTTCTCCAAGATTGTAACCTTCTTGAGAGTATGTTTGTGTTCAATACTCTGGTTCGTTACCAGGGGTTGTTGTTTCAGTACTCTCACGGTTATATCGACAAGAAGACTCTGGATGGGCAGACAAAGCGACTTTTCAGCACGCTCACTGCGAAGTTGCAGGGTGTAGTTAAGACGATTTTGAAGAACGGAAAGGAGGATAATAGTGGAGGGACGAAAGGCGTGGAAAAAGCTGAAGGAAGCAGTACTGGCAAACGTCAATCCACAAAGTCCAGAGGAACTGCGAAAGGTAAGTAGCGCGTTACTGGTTACGTTTGTCACTGTGAGTGATGAGAAGCGACAGCTTGTAAAAGAGCTTGAAGAGAACCTTCCAACTTTAAAAGAGTTCGAAGACGCGATGAAATTTCTCAGCACAAAAGGGTATGCGTATGATGAGCGTGCTTTGTGGCGACGTTTGGGCGAACCGGAACAGATTAAATTGATGCGCAAATATCTTGCGGAAACCGAGATTATTCTTGATGGATGCAAAAATATTGAGCGTCAGCTTAATATGGTTAAAGAAACTTTTAGACTCGAAGCAAAACTAAGCTACGAGGGACATTAGGAGGAAGAACATGTGTCCAGTATTTGATGCTTCAACAGCCCCCGAAGAGGGGGGTGCAGATTTCCCGAAGTTTGAGCTTAAGACAAACGAGGGAGCGCGTATCAATCTGATTGGTACGAAGGGATGGGCTGTGTCAGTCCGTCATTGGGTAGCGAAGATGGGTTACGTTCATTGTCACGCTGTGACCAACAAAATGACGCTTCCAGACCTTCTCAAGCTTGAGAAGAATGGTGGTGACCCTGAGAAGTGTTTGATGTGCGCGATGGCTGCACAGGGTGTAGAGGCTGTCGGGTCGCCTCAGCGTCGTATCGCTTTGAGGATTCTTCGCTACAAAACGGATTTGAAGGGTAAAGTGGTTCCTGGCGACCTGAGTTTCTGGATGGAGATTTGGGTTATCAGTAATCAGAAGTACCGCGACATCCTCAACATTCTTAAGGAATGGGGAGGAGAAGACAAGAAGAAGATTCGGAATCACGACCTTCTCCTGACCTGTGATGATGAGCAGTATCAGAAGATTACGATTACTCCGATGAAGCTCGCCCTTTGGCAGAAGAAGGGGAAAGAGGTTAAGGCGTATCTGGAGGAAGAGATTCCCAAGTTCGACCTGAACGCGTGTCTTGGTGAGACTATTGAAGTAGAGGCTTTGAAGCGTCGCTTTGCACGAATTTCACGCTCTACGATGGCTACTGACCCTGTGGATACGGAACTTGACGACATTATGGATGAAGCTGAAACGGAAACAGAAGACAGTCAAGAAGGAGACTTCATGGATGGTCTGACTGACGATGAAGATGAAGCTATTGTTGTCGACGACGATGAAGAAGAGGAAAAGCCTAAAAAGAGCAAGAAAGCTGACACCAAGCTTCCAAAAGTAGTTGATGAGGAAGAGGCGTCTGAGGGAGACTTCTTGGCTGACCTTCTTGAAGACGAGGATTAAACATGGCTGAGTGGCAAGATGAAATCACGACTGAGTTCGGTGCTAACGTTTTTCATGCGGGTTTTAGTGGTGACACCATTAGTACTGGTAGTATTGTGCTTGATTTTCTTACTGGTATTAACGGATTACCTTGTGGCGCGATAGTCGAACTTTTCGGGAATGAGGGTAGTTGGAAGACGACGCTCCTTCTGACTATCCTCCATCTTGCCATGAAGCAGGGTAGACCAATTTTATATCTGGATTACGAAAGCACGATAAGTTACGCATGGTTGAAACGTTTGGGTATTGATACGAAAGCGTTCAAACCGTATCACATTCTTCCATCGACTATGGAAGATGGCTTTATGATTATGAACCGATTTTGTGAACGATACAAGAATGGGGTGATTGGTGTTGATAGCGTAGCTGCTATGCCTCCGATTACGGATGTCGAAAAGATGAAGGAGGTTATCGGTCAGGTGCGTGTTGCTAGTCAGGCGCAAGTGATGTCTCGTGCTATGCGACAGATGTGCAGCGTCTTTAAAAGAGCGAACCACTGTGTGATTTTTACTAATCAGGAGCGTAGTAACATTGATACGATGGGGAGAAGTTTGGGTAAGAAGACCACTCCAGGGGGTGCTGCGGTTAAGTTTTACAGTGCTATGCGGATTCAAATGGAGGCAGTACCTCCAGGCATTACCGTAGAAACCGAGAATCCTGTTACTGGTAAAGTCACAAAAGAGATTGTGGCTCTGAACATTAGGGTTAAGACCATTAAGAACCGTTTTGCGCCTAGTCTTCGGCAGTCAAATATCGTGTTTCGAATGGATAAGGGATTGGATAATCTCTACACGGCAATAAAGATTGCGGAACATGTTGGATTCATTAGTCACAAAGGCAAAGGTCGTTACCAACTAGATGAGCGTTACAGTGGCGAGGCTCTTGGAGGCATGAAGATGCACGGCATCGACAATCTATGGCAGTATTTCGAAGACAATCCAAAGGAGCGTGACCTGTTGATTGCTGACGTTACGGATTTTCTTGCTAAGAGGTTGGAGGAGCGAAACAAAAAGTCTGACTGAACGGTATAGATAATGGAATGAAAATTCCAAAAATCTATCCAAGGAGTGTTTTATGGCTACTGCGAGTAACAAGCATTTGAAGCGGTTAGAGGAACGCCTCAAGACCAAAGAACAGGCTCTTGAGCTTCTTCAGCCGTACGAGAAGTGTGAAGAGGTTTTGCTGTCAGGCAAGACTACGTTTAACTCTCACCCTTCTCAGGATGAGCATTTCATCATGGAGCATGGTGGAGAAGAGTTCGTTTTCAGTAACTACGGTTTCGAGAAGATGAACAGGCTCATGGGTGTTCCGCACACATACGCGAAGAAGATACCTTCGCAGTACTTGTTCCCTCACATGTCGTTCTGGTTGAACGAGGGTGATGTGTCCATCAAGGCTTTTCTAAAGGGCAAGAAGGACAAGGATGGGCGTCGGCACGTATCTGGTTTCGCTCATGCAGACGCGTACTACTATCCTGTGTCACGGATTCTGGAGAATGTCGACGAAATAACGACAGACTACATGGTTGAGGGACTCGACGACATTTCGTGGAGACACTCGGATTTCGGACTTGTGTTCCCGAATTCGCGTTTCGACATTGATGAGCCTGGAGTCGGTGACGTGCTTTACGGAGGCGTGAAGGTTCAGCACTCGCTGTTGGGTGAGGTTCCGTTTAAGATTTCGTCCTTTCTGCTGACGCTTGCGTGCCTTAATGGGATGACAAGTGTTGATGAGGTGCATACTTTCAACAGAAAGCAGGGCATCGACAGTCAGGATGGGTGGATGACTGATAAGCTCCAAGAGGCTATCACGGCACTGAACACGGAAGTTGATAAGGTGAAGAATCTTGCCAAGGTTCCGATTACGAATGAGCAGATTCCTCCTTATATTTCACACGCTTTCGACCAACAGGGCATTAACAAGAAGACGCGTGAGGCGATTCTGCATCGAATCATTGAACAGAATCCGAAGAATCTGTATGAGTTGATGAACGCAATTACTGCGGTTTCTCATGTTATCGAGAATCGTCGGGAAGTTGGTGCGATTCAGATGCTCGGTGGATTCGTAGCGTCACACGCAGCTTCGTGCAAGAAATGTCATAGGCCGTACTAGGTTTCGTATGTTGGGGCGACCTGCTCGACAATTACGCTGTCCAAAGCATATGTGTGTATGGACGCTCGGGAAAGAAGAGGCATCTTCTACGATTATGAAGCCTTCGGCGTGCATGGGGCACGTCGTCGTAGGGTATGAGGGTAGGTCGCCCTTTTGAAAAGCATGTTAACTCCTTAAAGTGTAAGGACGATGTGTTGTGTGGCGAGAGGACATGTGGGTAGCTCCCATGATGTTGCTCGTAGGGAGGAGGTGGGATATCATCGTCCTTTGGAGAGGTAATGTTCATTGAAAGAATCAGAGTACAAGGCTATCAGAGCCTTTACGATGTCGAAGTGTTTCTTGGAGGATTCACAGTCATACACGGAGAGAGTGACGTCGGTAAATCGGCTTTATTTCGAAGTTTTCGAGGACTCCTACAGTCCGAAGAGGGTGACGCTTTTATCAGCAAGGGCTTGGGGGCGTGTAAGGTCGCGCTTGTTATGGGTACTGGTGATGCAGTTGCATGGATTAAAAAGAAAAAGACAAGCGGAGAGTACCGACTGAAAACTGCGGAAGGCAAACTTCGTGTGTTTCGTAGAGGAAGGAAACTTCCTCAGGAGATTTCGCAGATTCTTCGTTTTGGTTCTGTTGTCGTTGATGGGATTACGTACTTCCCGAATCTTAGAAGTCAGTTTGATAGGTTGTTCTTACTTTTCGAGACTCCAGGCAAACGTGCGCGTGTGCTTGGGAGCCTGATTTCGAACATTCTGTTGAAGGGTATCCGAGAAGCGAATGTTTTAAGGAATAGAAACGCTTCAGATATCCGAGCTATTGATAGTATGACCGATGAGCTTAAGAAGAAACAGGTGGTTGATTGGGATGGAATTTTAACACAGATTCAAAACGAAAAGAAGATTTTGTTTCGTTTAGACTCGTACAATAGCTTGTATAAATCCCTACAAGAACTTGTAGAGCCGCAAGACAATCTTGAAATATTAGTAGGAGAGACTATCGAAGAGATTGAGGCGATAGATTGGAAACGCTTAGGAGTATTTGTTGATGCTTATGAAGAACTGCGTGAGTTGCGTAGTCAAGAGTGCAGTTTGGAAGGTAAGATTGAGTGGTTGACAGGAGAGATTTCGGAGAGCGAAAAAACGGAAAAAGAATATCAGAAATCATTTAGAGAATTGAAAAAGAGTTCGATGTTTCCTTGTCCTCACTGTGGTAAGGAGATTTCGCGTTTGGAGATTGAAGATGGGTAAAAAGAGACAGGATATGATTAAGATTACGATAGACCTGATTCCTGCGTTAGACCCGATAAAGGGTCAGCGTACGATTGCAGAAGCCGAGATTCGAAATGATGCAACAGGAACGAAAACGAAGGGAAACTATACTTACAGTCTTCACACGGCAAAGAAGATGTATTACGCGACAGGCAGGATTACAGGCTTCAAACGAAAGGGCTATAACGTCTGGGCTTTGTTGTTTCACATTCTATGGGATGCGATGTCAATCAGTAAGCCTACAGTCGTCAAAAACAGTAAGGAGAAAAATAATGAGTGAGTCTTCTGGAAGCGGTGGAGCAGGTTTTGTAAGTCTTTTAACTGTGGCGTTTATTGTTTTGAAACTGACGAACGTCATTGAGTGGGGATGGTTTTGGGTGCTCAGTCCAATGATTTTTTCGTTCGCCATTTTCTTGCTTGTTGTTCTTGTGGCTCTGGTTGTTACTTTGGTGAAGAAATGAGTGGATTCGAAGTCGTGGAGCCACCGGAGTCGGGTGAGATTAGGGTTTGGCATGTCCAGAACGTACCCAACAAGGCTGAGCATTATCAGGTAAGTTGTTGGGAGGAGGCGATAGCACTTTTGGATACGCTAATTACGGATGACTTAAACAACCAAAACGTTTTTAGCAACGCTTTCGGCATGGAGGAGTATGACGCGACTCTTGGTTGGAGCGAGTGGTACGATGAACTAGGTGACGACATTATGCACATATACGCAGAAGTTTACGAGGAAGATTGTGAAGATTAAAGATACGAAGTGGAAGATTCTACATAATGAAGTTGGGATGAAGCCCAAGTTCAGAGTGTTCTGTCAAGATTGTTTTTGGGCATATGTGGAGTTTCGTCTTCGTGAGATGTTAGAAGTAGACGATTATGATAATGTGTACGAGTACGTTGAAGACAGTGGTTTCTTGGAAGCGTTTGGTGATGCGATGCTTAAAATGTTGGCAGGACATTTTGATATGGTTCTGCGAGAGTGCTTCTGTTCTCCGCTTCCTACGATTGGACCAGATGCGTTCCATAATGACATGCACTATAAGTGTGCAAAGTCGTATGGTTGTGACCGAGTGAAGGTTTTCGGTGTTCCGATAAATGAAGAATACTACAATCAGCTTATGTTTCATCGAAAAGGACAGCAACGTATTCAGCCGAGAGAGGATTGGAACAAAGACCCTGACTTAAAGTCGCAGTTAGAAGGATTGGGGTATATTTGATGAGAATACTTTTCTTCACAGACCCTCACAACGCTGACCATCCTCCACGGATGCGTAAGGCAAGCTACATGGAGGATATTCTGTTTAAGCAGCAAGAGCTTGTTCAGATTGCGAAGACGTGTGACTTGACGATATGTGGAGGGGATGTCTTTCATCAGAAGAACCCTGATATGGTTTCTCATAGGCTCGTAAACCGAGTTGCAGAGATTTATAGGGAAATGGGAGATATGATTATTGTGCCTGGGAATCATGATGTGGGAGGAGGCGCGTCTGAGACTTTGTGGCGTTACAGACCTCTGAATCATCTAGCTAATCTTCCGAATGTGGAGATTCTGCACAAGAAGCAGAGGACGCTGAGTTTGGAGTGGAGTGTTGCGTGTTATGGTCTTGCAGATGCGTGGGAGCCGTTAAGTGAGTTTGAGCGTTGGTTACGTACGTTGGTTCCTTTGACGAAGAAGCAGATTGTGGTTGCTCATATTCCGTTTCTTGTGGGTAAGGACAAGTATCCATATCCGACGATTCGGTTAACGAGTGCCATTAAGTCTTGTGCGAAGCTGTTTTTTCTAGGGCACATGCACGATTTTCAACAGGTATCAGGTCAGATTGTAGCTCCTGGCTCTTTGAGTCGTGGCGTTCTTAAGATGGATGCATCTTATGGGCGTCCAGTGTACAGTGTAGTTGTGAACATAGATAAGGGTGAGATTGCGTTCAACTTGATTAAAATGGATGTCAAACCTGCCGACGAGGTGTTTCGGTTAGATGAGAAGCAAAAGGAACAGAGAGAGCAGCGTGCTGTTGGAGAGTTGCTTTCGTTTATTGATGATTTTACGATTCCGCAGAAACTTGACCAAGATACGATTGAGGATTTGATTAAGAAGAGTTCTGTGGATGATGAAACAAAAGAGACGGCACTGAAAATCTTAAAGGAGATGTCATGATAGATATTGTGATTGGTTCTGGGAAGGACGGTCGTGGTAAGCTTGTTACGTTGAAGCATCTTGACAATGAGACGGCTTCCGACCTGAGGCAGCACATTGAGGCGTATATTCCTCAGGAATCAAAAGATATTTATATGAATCTGTGGGATGTACGTGAGAAGGGAGAAGGCTTTCTTATCGACATTTATGTCGAGGATTCGACAGTCCTAAAACGTCTTGAAGAGTACTTGTCGATGTTCGGGTATCGGTTGCGACTGACACCGAAGCCTATTATTGTGTCATGATGCTTCCAAACATTTCATACACTTTTCTGAGCACCTACAAGCGGTGTAGGAAGAGATGTCAGCTTGAACTCATAAAACGAGTTGTTCCGCTTGAAGCTGTCGATAATCGTCCGTTTATTGTTGGGAGGGTTGCTGATTGGTTGTTTACTAAATGGATAACGGAAAACAACTACCGTGAAGGGTGGATGGTGAATAAAGCCGAAGACCTGTTCAACTGGTTCGCTAAAAAGTTCCACATTGTGTACAAAGGAAAAGACGACAAAGCAAAGCTTATCTTCAAACTAAAGAACGCGGTAACTCGGTTAGAGGCGTGCGCGTTGTCTGAAAACCTTCCTGATAGGAATCTTACGCTGCAAAAACGCTTTGAGAAGACGAAGAACGGCTTAAATTTTGTGGGTAAGGTTGATATCTGGATGCCTGATGAGAAGATAGTTTGGGACTTGAAAATTACTGAAAGCTCGAAATGGTTAGATAAATTTCAGCTAATGTTCTTTGCGTGGTTGATGTCAATGATTGGACATGAAGTTGGGACTGTAGGCTTCTTCGCACCTCTGATGAAACGCAAGTATCTACAGGAACACACAGTTTACCCACTCGATTTGGATGAGACAGAACGACAGACATTTGAGCTTATTGGTATGATGAAGGAGGGCAACTGGCAAGCAACCTCTACTGATTGTTGGGGTTGTCCTGTTCAGGATTACTGCGAAGAAGACGTTAAGATTGACCGAATGACTCCAAAGAAATCTGGTGGATTTACCATTGATGTAGGAGACGTGTCGTGACGAGTAAGTACAAAGAGGATTATGACGACCTCAAGGAACGTTATGAGGCGTTCACGAAGGCGTTTGCTGAATTTAAAGTGCGCAAGAATCTTGCTGAGAAAGAATTAGTAAAAGTAACGAAGAAGATTCAAGAACTTACCAAAGGCAAAAAAGTTGAAGATGTTATGGAGAAATTAAGCAAAGAAATCGAGTCTCGGCTCTCAGGTGTTCGGGATGCGGTCCTTGCGTTGGATGAAAAGATAAAAGCATCGAAGCTCGGAGAATTGACGGAGTTTGTGGATGAAGAGCTTGATGAGTTTATAAGAAGTCAGGATGAAGGAGACGACTTGTGAAAATTACTGTTGACCATTTTGTGCTTGTCCATCTTATGAATAAAGCCCTTTCGATTGGCACAAGCGACGATAAAAACTTTCTGGAAATTGAATTGAGTGGCAAGATTCTTAAGATGTATCGTGCGGATAAGTTTCTGTTTGCGGTTGCTCAGACGGAGCGCGTTACTGTTGTTGAAGATTCGGAGCCTTACCGCATAAGTGTCTCAGCAGGGAATCTAAAGGAACTTTTAGAGAATATGGATGAACGTCCGATTACACTTCATGTGAACGAGAAGTACGATTTGTTTATTCAGGGTGGACAGTTCTTAGGGGAATGGACGCAGATTGATGAACACGTAGACAAGGAACCGGAAGGATTGACAATGGATGTGACATTTGAAGCCGATATTTCACCGTTCGTGAAGGCAGTGGAACGTGCGAAGCACATTGTGGATGATATACATTATGAACAGCGTTTACGAAGCGTGTTCTTTGAACCGGATTGTTGTTGGACGTTTGACAACTTCTCGTATCAACGTATTGATGTGGAGATTGGAAATAGTGATAAGTTCGTGGTTCCATTCTCATCGTTGTCGGTGTTAAAGTTTCTAAAAGAGTCGGGACAAGAGTCAATGACTATTGGTTACAACAAAGCATACATACAGTTCAAGACAGGGAACGATGTTTTTGCGTGCAAGCGCACGAATGTCGAAGACCCTCCGTTTGTTGGTTTGTTGAGTAAAGTAAATAAAAAGAATCAAGTTTTGTTTAACGCAGAGGTTGCAGACTTAGTTAAGTGTATAAAGCGTGTTAGCATAACAGCCGAGCGTGGTAAATATCGTATTAGCATTGACGTAAAATCGAACAAGATTGTTATCAGCAGCGAAGATGATAATGCGAACACGAGCCAAGAGACGCTGACTGTTGCGACGAGTGGAAAGACTGATGCTCGTAAGAAGTTTGACATTCGTTATGACTTACTTCTCAATGCACTTTTCGTGGTTAAAAGCAAAATGGTTACTATCGGAATTGACAAATATCATGTTGTTGTGGAGAGTGATGATTCATACGCAGTGATTCCTATGGTGCGCCCGAACTAGAATGAGCGAATTACATGAACGGTTAAGTCGACTTGAGGAGGTAGTCCGTCAGGAGAAGGCGAAAGCTGATGTTATTGAGACTCAGCTTACGCGCCTGAGTCTGGATAAGACCGACAAGGAGCTTTATACGCAGACGCTTTTGAAAGTTGCAGAGCTTTATAAGTCCATAGGAGGAGAGACACAGGATTCATTAATGCAAAAGGTCAGCACGTTTGTTACGTTTGGCCTGAGGGCGGTGTTCGGTGACGACTACAGATTCATCACGCATACGTCTTCCGAAGGGAAGGATGTTAAGCTTGACTTTGCTATCGAGACGAGGGAGATGGAGTCTAGTGTTAGTGAAGCTAAGGGGGGAGGTGTTTCCGAGGTTGTTTCTATTCTACTACAACTTTTCTTTGTGGTGGCGTTGGGCGAGGATTACGCCCCTTTTGTTTTTCTTGATACCGCGTTTGTTCATATTTCGTCCGTCTATAGGCCAAGGGTTTCAGCACTCCTCTTGGAATTGTCAAGAAAGTTACAGATTCAAATTCTGATAATTGTTAATGATAACAGTTATAGTGATTATGCTGACAAAGTTTATCGCTTTGCTCAAGAGAGAGGTAAGACCATTGTTGAGCAAGAAAAATGAGACGAATATGTGGAAACTGCGCATGGTTTGTGGATAAAGAGACGTGCTGTGGTCGAAAGGTGGGAGCACTTCGTCCATACACACAGCGTGCGGT
>Ga0209536_100013544_pt1 | contig 11754 bp, 10 predicted proteins | sample DeeMarSeWOR28_12_FD_187461 | JGI IMG/M metagenome (GOLD analysis project Ga0209536, IMG submission 187461) | Marine sediment microbial communities from White Oak River estuary, North Carolina - WOR-2-8_12 (SPAdes) (version 2) | ecosystem: Environmental > Aquatic > Marine > Intertidal zone >...
CGTTTAACGTCCAGAAATCATAAATCACGCCGAATCCCACCAGCCCCATGGTGAGCAGGTACAAGATACCCGTCAACCATTTGCCCATATACATCCGGTGGATTCCCAAAAATCCCAGAAAGGTTAACAAAATCCAGGTCAGATTATAGTCTATCCTGCCGGCCGTGAATCGCAAATCGGCCTTGCGATCCATGGATGGAATCAGAAATAGGTCGATGATCCAGCCAATGCCCAGCAAGCCCAAGGTAAAAAAGTAAACCGTTCCCAAAAGCGGATACCCATAATAAAAGCGATGGGAGCCGGTAAAGCCAAAAAGCCACAAAATGTAACCAATGGTCTTGCGATGTGTATCCGGATTCGTCTGCATTGGTGTTCTCCTTTCGATAAATCCTCTTTGTTGACGAACAGGCTACCAGGTCATTTTTATACTGTCACGTATGGGCAATGCGACCCAAGCTTACAATAACGGCTTTGACGTCAAAATTGACAAAAACGGTTTGTTATACGGCGTCGATTCAATCGCCCGCTTTTCTTTTACGCCAAAAGAAAACATATCCATATAGGACCAGATTTATTCCCAGCACGAGGGCCCCTAAAATGATTTGGACCTGGCGCGTCAAACCGTCCGGATAGATCAGTCCCAGAAGATAGTGTCCTACGAAATCACCGGTATAACCGGCACCCCCACCCTGCATCCGCAACTCGTTCTCCAAAGGTGTCAGGGGGCAGATCCTTCCTGAAAACTCGATCCAGGCCGCCCAGACCACCGCCGGGATATGGCCCCAGGCAATTTTCGGCCAACAGATCACCAACAGTGCCCCCAGGATTGCAAACAGGACAAATATAAAATGAATGCCGAGCACGATATCTGCAAGTAACTCATAAAACATTTGGATTCCAAAAAATGGATGCCTAAATTACCGGCGAACAGCTGATGATGATCATGCCTGAAAATAATCATCAAACAAAGAACCCAAAAACATGATAGGGACAAAGCATGACATTATTTAGTTTCCGTGTTTTCTGAATTTCGTGCTTTCGGGGTATGGATTTCAGCTGCGTTAAGCTCTAGAAGGATTATAATGCAACTTTATTCGCTTTCGGCAAGACTGAGTCGCACAAACAGCCATGGAGCCCCCCAGGCGCACCATAAACCGACCAGAGCATAACGCAGCGTTCGCAAAACATCTGCCGGCGCCAGTTCTGCAAAGGCGAATCTGAGTCCTGTCCACAGAAGGATCAGGACCACCATGCCCACGCCAAAGCGCAATGATCGTGTTAACAAGCTACCATGGCAATGAAATCGAACCCAGCGGCGCTCCAATATAATTCCCGGGGCTAATCCCAGCAGGACACTGCCGGCCGTCGAGGCGTAAGCGGCCTCCTCTGGACTCAGCATAATAAGACCGATCGGCAGTCCAATTGCCGCTGCAAGTTGCCAGTGGATTCCCTTTTTAACCAGCCAGTTTTCAACCTTAACGGCCAGCCACAAGTATAACATCAGCAAGGCCCCACCGAGAACATAACCGCCGAGAAGATCTGTTGGAAAATGGACGCCCAAATAAAGACGCGATAGCGGTATGGCCATCATTAGAAAACCGGCAAGCATCCACACTTTCGGCTTTCTCATCTGCGCGGCAATATACCCCCAGACCACCACCGCGTTTTGGGTATGTCCGCTCGGCAATCCGCCTCCGCCGGCATCCACCAGCGGCTTGATGCTGGAATCATATTCGAAGGGACGGGGTTGTGACGCCATATCCTTGGCAACGGCGTTAAGATAAGCAGAGATTAAAAAAAGGACAACCAATCGGGCACCGGTACGGCGGTCTACACACCAGTATAGCAAAGGCATGAACAGAAGAAAAAATTCCAGGTTTCCCAGAAATGTAATGCTTTTAAATGGCCCATCGAAGGTTGGGCTGAATTGCTGCAACCACCGTACAACCTCGATGCCCCAATCTAAAATTTCTCCCGACGTTGGCATGTGTGTGATGATATATTTTTTTCTGAAATAAATCCATTCACCCAAAAGAATTGATCAGGTGTTTATCATCAGTGGCCCATGGCTTCAGTAAGAGAAATGACATGCATGAGGTAAAACGGACACAGAATGGATTTATTCAGCGGGATGCCAAACCATCATCTGATTTTCAAAGTCAATATTGTATGTAAAATTTTTGAGGACATTCATGCCCAGCAGACCATTATGAGTGACCGCCGTTCCTTCGTGGTTGATCACCAGAATATTGGCGCCATCTATTTTGTGGGGTCCAATCTTAATGTAATCCACTTTTCCGATCTCTGTATAAATTTTCTGCCCCCCGGCAACCTGCGACAAACCTTTTTTAAGCGCAATAAAATTGAGTTGAGTGGCAATATGGCGGTGAACGACTGTCTGGGATGCACCCGTATCCAGCAACATTAGGGTTTCAACTTCGATACCCCTGTTTCCGATCGTGGTGGGCACAAAAACACGGTTGCCATTGATAACCACCGGCGTCTTTTGCCCTTTTTCCCTGGATAGTTCTTCTAAACGCTTTCTTTCCGCTTCTTCTTGTTCAGCTGCCTGTTGCAGTTCAAGCTCCATCTGGCGCTGTCTTTCAAGTTCTAATGCCTGTTGCTGTTGCTGATCGGATTCCAGTTTAGATTTCTTTTGCTCGGCCGGTAAATGGTCATACTTCTCCTTGTAGACCTCAACCTGGTCCAGATACTTCGGGGGAACCCGACTCAGGTCGTCGACGTAAAAAGTGCGGCCTTCGTTATCGACATATTTGTAAAACTCTGCCTGCAAGTTGGGCGTCATAAACAAAATAAGCCATACGAGAAGTAAAATCGTAGAGCATGCTTTTAATCGAGTCATCGTTAAAACCCTGAAGGAAAACAATATCAACGTGAGTTTTTTCAACTGATACGTAACCTTATTCATCATTTGAACCGTTGGCAAGTCGACGCCAATAGGCAACGCCATTGGCATAACAGCTTCGAGCATCCGCCTTATCCGGAACAGTGTTGCACAGTCCTTCAGCCTCCCCCACCTGTTTTGCCAATTGTAGCATATTCAAAGCGCTTAGAATAGACTCTAATCGATTTGGGGGTAAACGATCGCTCTGGGCCCTGTGACGCTCAATTTCAGACAGACAGCGATCAAGGCACTCGATCACCTGGGCAGCCGCCTGGCCTTCAGGGTTGTCTGCAAGCAACACAGTCGCAACTTGACGAATCGACAACAAGGTGAAATAATTACGTATTAAAAATAATGCCGGTTGGGCTGCCCCTCACTTATCTTCTGCGTCCGTCTGGTTCTATCACCAGACCTAAAAAATGATTTAAAAGCTAGCCGTCTGAGAATTCAAAGGGGATTTTCAATGCAGAATGCCAACGCCGATGATCTTAAGAAGGAAGCGCCACCCCAAAGGCGAACGTTTCAATTCGGGCTTTCGCGGCGTTCAATGCTTCCCGCTGTGGCCGGGTTGATCATTAGTATTCTAATAGGACTGGTGATTCACGCAAGCTATCGTAATGCAGACAAATACTACCTCATTTTTGCCGCCGGTGCGCTGGAAATCTGGCAAGGGACCTTTTCTCCCAGCGGAAAAAAGCGTATACTGATTATGCCGGGTGTTCAAAAGCCGGGTGACATTAAAACGGTGTATACGAAAGAGGCCGTCTACCCGTTGGCTTTTAACTTTTATGTCAGCAAGGCTGATGCCCTAATGGCGGTAACAGGCATGCCGGATTTCGTCGGCATCAAATCATATTTGAACAGGGCCCTGTCTTTTGCCATTACCGATGAGCATCGTCAAACAGCGCATGCACGCATCGACCAGATTGACCGCATGATTCTGTTGTACAAAGCCGATGTGGCCGCCACCAAGGGAACCCGCAGTGGATTAGAGACGGCTTTGGATTATCTTGACCAGGCCGCTGGGTTAAACCCCGATGAAATTGAAAGCGAACTCATCAAAAAGAAAAAAGCATCCATTCATAAATTGTTAGAAACGTTATAAAACCACTATGACCACTAAACGTATTCTGATCCTGGCCCCGTTGCTGATGAGCTTGATCTTACTGCAATCCTATTTCTGGGTGCCCACTTATGAACAACAGGCCAAAGGCAACCCCGAGCGTCTGAATCAGTATATCAATGCCTCCATTGGCGACGCCGCCATTCTCAATCCAATTTTATCAGCTGACAGCGCCAGCAGTGAAATCATTGATAAGGTCTTTGAAGGCCTGATTGACCGGGATGAAGAATTACGATTCAGGGGGCGGTTGGCAACTTCCTGGCAAATTTTTGAAGAAGCCTTTTTTTATGTGAATGATGCAGCCGATGTTCCCGGCTTAGGGCAAGCCAGCCCCCAGGAAATTATGGATCTTTTGCAAAATGCCCGCCAAAAGAAGCACCCATCTTCGGCCGAGCTCCAAAAAACGCTGGACAACATCATAGGGGTGGCCTTGATTCCCGCCCGCATCGACCGTGTGACCGAGCAAAAAAAGGATGCCACCGACAACCAAGAGACCGAAGCCATCGACATCACGGTATCGGCACCGGCCCGCATCAAGCTCGATCTAAAAGCAGTCGACCAGGATCTATTTGTCAATCTCAGCCAACTCTTGGGTCAAGACTATTTCAGCAGTTTTCAGGGCACGCAATATCTAACAACCACCTCGGAGGTTGAAACAGAGCTGCTCAAGACCTATGCGCAAAAATTTTTGCCATCCGTGGAGCATAACCCCATCATAGAATTTCAATTACGCCCCGATATCAAATTTCATGACGGCCATGCGTTTGACGCCCATGACGTCAGATTCACCTACGATGCCATCATGGATCCCCGAAATCTGTCGCCTCGCATCGCCGATTACGAACCGGTCAAAAAGGTTATGGTCATTGACCCGCTCACCGTGCGGATCGTTTATAAACGATTGTACTCACCAGCCATCGGAACCTGGGGTATGGGGATTTTGCCCGAGCACCTGCTGAATGACGCCCGGCTAAAAAAAGAAGCGCTGAAGCTGGGTAAAAATCCGCAATCATTTACGATGCGCCAAAGCGGCTTCAATCGCCATCCCATCGGCTGCGGGCCCTTTGTGTTTCGTGAGTGGGTATCCGACCAATTTATCATCCTCGATCGCTTTAATGACTACTGGGAAGGACCGCCCCATTATAAAAAATATGTCTTCCGGGTCATCCCGGATCTGCTGACCCAGGAAATGGAGTTCTACGCCGGAACCATCGACAGTTACGGTGTTCAGCCGCACCAGGTCAAACGCTTGAAGGACGATCCCAATTTTCAGAGTTTTTCCGGCACCTCATTCGGCTTTTCTTACATCGGATATAACATGCGACGGGAGCCGTTTGATGATCGGCGAGTGCGGCAGGCCTTGAGCATGGCCGTCGATGTCGACAAAATTATCGAATACGTCCTCTACAACCAGGGCGAGCGCATCACCGGCCCATTTCCCAAACAGACCGATTTTTACAATCCGGAAATCGAACCCGTTCCGTATGATCCGCAAGGGGCCTTAAACTTACTAGCTGAGGCCGGCTGGACGCGTAACGCCCAGGGGTGGCTTGAAAAAAACGGCAAGCGGATGCAATTTAAGCTGATTACCAACAACGGCAACGACATTCGTAAGGCCATTTTGGCCATTGCCCAGGACTCTTGGAAACAAATCGGAATCGATGTGCGCACCGACCTGGTGGAATGGGCCGTCTTTATTCAGGAACGGGTTAACAAATTGGACTTCGATGCCCTCGTTTTGGGCTGGTCGATGGGGATCGATCCCGATCTTTACCAGATCTGGCATTCCAGCCAGACCGGTTATAACCAGCTGAATTTTGTCGGTTTCAAAAACAAAGAAGCCGATCGTCTGATTATTAAGATCAGGCAGGAGTACAATCACGAGCAACTGGTCGAATACTGTCACCGCTTGCATGAAATAATTGCCAGTGAGCAGCCCTACACTTTTCTATTTGTCAGCCGCTGGACCGCGATTCTGGACCGACGCATCGTGATCAAAGAATTTGATGATCAGGCCAATATTGTTTATCGCAAGATTACGCCGACCCAAACAGGCAATTACACCTTTTATTTCAACAAGTGGATTAAACTGGCACAAGCACCTGAATTTGCGCCTTAAGCAATCATAAACATCGGTAGAGCATATGATCTCCTTTATCGGCCGCAGTATCGTCCAAAAAATCATTACGCTGTTTTTTGTTTCGATTGTCTCTTTTTTAATTATTCATCTGGCCCCCGGCGAACCCAGTCAGGTGGATCCCCTGAATCCCAAATTCACACGCGAAATGGTTGAACGCTTTCGCGCGGAATTTCATCTGGACAAACCGCTTTACCGGCAGTATCTCTATTTTTATCGCGACCTGTTCAGCGGTAAGACCATATCCTGGAAAGACAATCAGCCGGTCTTTAAAAAGATATGGGAACGGTTCCTCAACAGTCTGCCGTTGTTTATTGTCGGCACCATTTTGACCTGGACCATTTCATTTCCGGTGGGTATCCGATCGGCGATCTTCAGAGGCGGCATCTACGATCGCAGCTCAACTTTTTTCTCTTATCTGTTAATTTCAATTCCCGGATTCTTTTTCGCCTATATCCTGATTATTTTTGTGGTCAATCAATTTCAAGTGCCGGTCATCGGCATGGAAACATTTGGCATGGGCGACACCACGTGGCTAAATAGAGCTATGGACCGCATCTGGCATCTGGTGTTGCCCTCTCTTTTGGGTGCAACCGCCGGTATTGCCGTGCTGTCGCGCTATGTTCGCAGCCAGATGCTCGAGGTCGAAGGCCAGGATTATGTCCGCACAGCCAAGGCCAAAGGACTGGCGCCCGATCAGGTTCATTATAAGCATGCCCTGCGCAACGCCCTGCTGCCGTTTGTGACCATGTTTGGCCTGATCTTACCCGGTCTGATCGGTGGATCGGTGATTATTGAATCGATATTCGCATGGCCCGGTATGGGCCGAATGGCCTATGAAGCCATTCTGGCACGCGACTATCCGATCATTTTAACCCTGAACTTTGTCTCCGCGGTGCTGGTGCTGATCGGAACTTTTATTTCAGACCTCTTGTACCTGGTGGTAGACCCCCGAATTCGGTTGTAATGGAACATATGAACACAGATACGCAATATGACCTGCTGGATGAGCCGCTGGCACCCAAACGGACCCGTCTTGAGGAATTCTGGCGACTGTTCAGGAAAAACAGGCTGGCCATCGCCGGCATGGTTTTTTTCATTCTTTTTTTCGTTTTGGCAATAGCCGGTTTTGGGTTAACACGCGGCAACAACCCGGTTTTAGATCCCGCCTTAGTCCGCTTGCAGGATAAATTGCGACCGCCGCTGGCCAAACCCAACCTGGAACGGCTACAGCCCCATGAAATCCCCAAACTGGGCGTCTATATATTCGGCACCGATGATCTGGGGCGTGATGTCTTCGCCCGCATGCTGCAGGGTTCCTGGGTCTCATTGACCGTCGGTTTCGTAGCGGTCGGCATAGCGGTGCTGATCGGTATATTTTTGGGTGGCATTGCCGGCTACTACGGCAGCCGCCATATTCGTATCGGACAGCTGCTGGCTGTTACTTTCCTCATCATCGGTGCCTTTCTGGTGATCAGCAAGCTGATATGGGCAGGAGTTGCCTTTTTAATCTGCGGTTGCGGTTGTATTTTTATTTCGCTTCGAATCAAAAAAACAACTAAAGGTACGCCTCGGTCTGCCGCGTCACGCTTGTGGTACTTTAAGACCATTTCAATTGATACGGTGGTCATGCGCTTTGTCGACATCATGCTGTGCTTTCCCAGTTTTTTCTTGATCTTGACCGTTGTAGCGCTGCTGCCTGCAAGCATCTACAACATCATGATCGTTATCGGATTAACCAGTTGGATGGGCACCACCCGCTTTGTGCGCGCCGAATTTCTATCTCTCCGAGAACAGGACTTTGTGGCTGCCGCCCGGGCACTGGGACTGAACAATTTTCGCATTATCTTCCGGCATATGATCCCCAATGCAGTGGCGCCGGTACTGGTTTCGGCAACCATCGGCATTGCATCCGCCATTCTGACCGAAGCCGGCCTGAGTTTCCTCGGTTTCGGTGTGCCGCCACCGCATGCGACCTGGGGCAATATTTTGTCGGACGGCAAACGTTTTATATTTGATGCTCCCTGGCTGACTTTTGTGCCCGGAATTGCTATTTTAATTGTCGTGCTGTCGTTCAATCTGTTCGGAGAGGGGTTGCGGGATGTTTTAAACCCCAAACTCAGAGAGAGGAGCTAGTCACTAAAAACCATTACACAGCTTAAGGGGTATATATCATCTGTTTGTTGTCTGTCGTCCGTTGTCCGTTGTTAATAAGGTTTGTTTCCGTTCCCACAACGGACAACTGACAACGGACAACTGACAGCTTTGTAAGGAATATTTTGGATGAAATTCTAAAACATAAACAGTGACACTTTGGCATGGGTGATAATGACAATAAATTGCTTTCCGTGGAAGAGCTGAAGGTATACTTTCGCAGCGAGGATGAAGTTGCCCGGGCGGTGGACGGCGTCAGTTTCGATGTCGACCGCGAAGAAACGGTCTGTCTGGTGGGCGAATCCGGCTGCGGCAAGACCGTCACGGCACTCAGCGTCATGGGGCTGGTCCCCATCCCACCGGGTGAAATTGCCGGAGGTCAGATATTATTTCGTGATCAAAATCTGCTGGACCTCGATGATAACCAGATGCAGGAAGTCCGCGGCAACCAGATCGGCATGGTCTTCCAGGAGCCCCTGACATCCTTAAATCCGGTTTTTACCATCGGCGATCAAATCGGAGAGGCCATCCAGATTCATCAGACAGCACCCCAGAATGAAATCATCCAGCGCAGCCAACAGCTTCTAAAAGATGTCGGCATTGCCGATCCCGCCCAACGCTTAAGAGATTACCCGCATCAATTGAGCGGCGGCCAGCGCCAACGGGTAATGATTGCCATGGCGCTGGCCTGTGATCCGGAACTGATCATCGCCGACGAACCCACCACCGCACTGGATGTCACCGTCCAGGCCCAGATTTTGCGCCTGCTGGAAACCATTCAAAAAGAGCGTTCCATGTCGGTTTTGTATATTACCCACGATCTGGGCGTGGTCTCAAAGGTAGCCGATCGCATCTGTGTCATGTATGCGGGCATTATCGCCGAGCAGGGCAAAAAAGCGGCGGTTTTAAAGACACCCAAACATCCCTATACCCAGGCGCTGCTGGCATCGCTGCCCAATCGCGAAAAAAGGGGAAAGCGGCTCTACAGCATACCGGGCACGGTCCCCAATCCGGCCTACAAACCCGATGGCTGTCCGTTTCATCCGCGCTGCCGGCACGCCATCCAACCCTGCCGGGAGCAATATCCACAAATGTGTGACTATGAAGACGGGCACCACGCCCGCTGCCCGGTCCTTTTTAATGAATGAATGAGATAATCCAATGAATGCAATGGGTTCACATAACAACACCATCTTACAGGTGGAGGACTTAAAAAAATACTTTCCGATACGCAGGGGCTTTTTTCAAAAAATTACCGGCTGGGTGCGGGCGGTGGAAAGCGTATCGTTTATAATCGAAAAGGGTAAAACCTTAGGTCTGGTGGGAGAAAGCGGGTGCGGTAAAACCACGGTGGCCCGTCTGATTTTAAAGCTGTTAGATGCCGATCACGGTAAAATCCTCTTTAACGGGTTGGATATTACCCAGCTCGATGAAAAAGAAATGAAGCCCTTGCGCAAAGAAATACAGATCATTTTTCAGGATCCCTACGGCTCTTTAAATCCACGCATGACCGTCGGGCAGTCCATTGCCGAGGGCCTCAAGATCGCCGGCATTCACAGCCGCGCGCAACAGGACCAGCGCCTTGAAAAACTATTGAAGATGGTCGGCATGTCACCGGCCAGCAGCGATCGCTATCCGCATGAATTCAGCGGCGGCCAGCGCCAACGCATCGGCATTGCGCGCGCCTTAAGCGTTGAGCCCGCATTGATTATTTGTGACGAGCCGGTTTCAGCCCTGGATGTCTCGATCCAGGCCCAGATTATCAACCTGTTGAAAGATTTACAACGCCAGCTGGAACTGAGCTATCTGTTTATCTCCCATGATTTGAATGTGGTCGGCTATCTGTGCGACAAGGTGGCGGTGATGTATAAGGGACATATTATGGAATATGCGCCCGCCGATGCGCTCTTTGATCATCCCATCCACCCCTATACCCATCTGCTGCTGTCCGCCATCCCGGACGCCGATAGCAGCGACACGGAATTGATGGCAACGGCAGATGAGGCGAGCAACACGTTAAACCCGCCGGCCGGTTGCAGTTTTCAGGATCGCTGCCCGTTGGCAGAGGAGCGCTGCCAAAAAGGCGCGCTGGAATTTATAAAGGCTGCTCCGGATCATCTCGTGCGCTGCTGGAAGGTGACCCGGAACGGTACCTATTCATTTTAAGGATAACCACAGATACACAATATCAGAAAAGGAATCAGCCTGTGTACGATACCCACGCGAATACCCCCAAATCGGAAATTGACCAGCGCATCGCCCATCTTAAAAACCAGCTCGCGGAAAACCAAATCGACGCGGCGCTTTTCCTTCAGCGGGCCGACCTGTTTTATTTTAGCGGCACCATCCAGGAAGCCCATCTATTCGTTCCGCTTGACGAAGAGCCGATTTTAATGGTTTATAAAAACTTTGATCGGGCTATCGCGGAATCGTCATTGTCGCGCATTGTGCCACTGACCTCTCCCAAGGCCATCCCGCAAATCCTGCGTCAGTTTGACCACCGCTTGCCGCAAACCATCGGCATGGAGCTCGATGTTTTACCCGTTAACCTGTACCGCAATTACCAGCGCATGTTTGCCGACCATCAGCTGGTCGATGTGTCCCATCTCGTCCGCCTGGTGCGGGCACTGAAATCGCCTTACGAAATCGACATCATGCGTCAGGCCGCCAAATTGTCAGATGCCGTGGCTGAACAGATCCCGGCACTTTTGCGTGAAGGCGTGACGGAACTCGAGCTGGCCGGTCAGGTTGAAGCCGAAGCACGCAAACGCGGCCATCAGGGGGTTGTCCGCATGCGCCTTTGGGGCAGTGAAATGTTTTACGGACACCTGATGGCCGGCCCCTCCGGTGCTGTTCCCAGCTTCCTGTCCTCTCCCACCGGCGGTATCGGCGCCAGCCCGGCGGTGGCCCAGGGACCTGGATTTCGACCCATTCAGCGGCACGAGCCGGTGCTGGTCGACTATGTCTTTGCCTTAAACGGCTACAATTCCGACCATGCGCGTATTTTTTCCATCGGGGAACTGCCGGATGATTTGATGGCGGCGCATGCGGCCATGCTTGAGCTACAGGCTCTGATTAAAACAGAAGCCAAACCCGGGGTGCCCTGCGGCACCATTTATGATCTGGCCTTCGAATGGACCCGCACCAGGGGATACGATGACTATTTTATGGGCGTTGGCCCGGAACGGATTCGGTTTGTCGGGCATGGGGTGGGTATCGAGCTGGATGAATATCCCTTTTTGGCAGCCGGTCAAAAACTTGAGCTTCAGGCGGGCATGACCCTGGCGCTGGAGCCCAAGCTCATCTTCCCGCAAAAAGGTGTGGTGGGTGTCGAAAACACGCATGTGGTGACGGATGACGGACTAGAACAATTCGGCCGCTTTCCGGATGAGGTTGTGATTGTTTGATTGCTGTTGTTTCGTTACGCGCCCTTGT
>Ga0209536_100013545_pt1 | contig 11754 bp, 16 predicted proteins | sample DeeMarSeWOR28_12_FD_187461 | JGI IMG/M metagenome (GOLD analysis project Ga0209536, IMG submission 187461) | Marine sediment microbial communities from White Oak River estuary, North Carolina - WOR-2-8_12 (SPAdes) (version 2) | ecosystem: Environmental > Aquatic > Marine > Intertidal zone >...
GGAACAGAAGGACAGTGGGTATGTGCTACTGATGCTGATGGATACATTTCCTATAACATAGTGAATGCTACAGACTTAGACCAAGCTGGTGTGTGGAAAAGGTGGGCTGAGATAACGTTTACAAGTGGTAAATGGGCACCTGGGGACCCAGTTACGTTTATAGTCTATAATGTTGGGAGCTAGATGTGAAAGTCGCACTAATTTTTCTTGGTGGTTCTAGTACACAGAATGTCTGCTTTTGGCCGTCATATAAAAGGTGCAACGCTGGATATGATCATGATTTTATATTAGTTCATAGAAATTTTATTGGTGTAGAACAGTCCAGCTTAGGAATACCACAAAATATTTTCATAGAAAATAAATTAGATAAACACGGTAATGATGTTCCTCATAGAGCTTTTGGTGGATATAGACATTACTATAAAAAGTATAAAGGAAAGTACGATTTATTTGTTTTTATTTCAGATGATGTGGTTATAAGAAGAGATAATTGGTTAAGAGATATAGTAAGCGTATTGGGAAATAATAATAAGTTAGGGTTTGGTGCAAGTCAGATATTCCATGAGCAAGTTGGTAGCTACCCATCTCATTTACGAGCTCCGTTCTGGTTTGCTAAGGATGAAGCTCTATCTAAAGCTAAGTGGGAGTTTAACAGTGACCATGTTGGAGAGGTAAGTATTGGGGACCAACTAACAGCTACTGGGTTTTTTGGCGTACAAATTGGGAGTAAATTAGATTTAGCGTATGATTCTTTAGACTTAAACAGCACACACATAACATGCATCCTAGAAAATAAATTTTTTAACTATAAGAACTACACAGATAAATTTACAGACGATGAATTTTTAATATTTGAAAGACTTGTGGATAACATGAGTATTTCCGATATAAAAAATATGGAGATTGTATCTCCTTTGCCTAATGTTAAAAGACCACAAAATTGTTTTTTTGATTTAGAACCGTTTGATGGATTAATATATAGACCAAGCTATCATATTGCTGAAGCGAATGCCAACGTAAAAGAAATATTATCAGGTATATACATTTATGAAAAAAATAGCGATTAATTACCTAGTACACACCCCTCATAGAAAGATATTTTCTAAATATTTATTATATTATTTACAACGAATAAAACAATCTTACAAAGAGAGCATACGTTTTATTATACATTGCTCATATGGAAGAGAGTATTGGGAACTATTTGCTGATATGTTATCAGCAGAAGGAATAGAGACTATAGTTATAGAGTATGTTACGTCTTTTAATTACATGAATAAGATCAGAATGGCAACAAATTCTACATTAGAATACTCTATCTCTTTAGATGAGGATATTATTCTAAGCACATATGCTTGGGAAGAATTTATAAAAAGTGCCGATACGTGTTTCACAGACGATTCTGTGTTATTAGCAACTCCATTAATGAGTATAGAAGTTGGAAGCACTGATTTGTTTATAGAAACTTTATGTGGGAAACAAGATGACTTAGAGAGAGCATACTTAGAAACAGACTTTATAAGTATTGGTAAGAAGTGGGGAGTTGACTATTCAAGTTTAAATAAATACACAATAGGAAGCAAAGTGTGGGATTATGAAAGCTTTTATAAAGAAGTTGAAACTATTAATCACTACTATAAAGGTATACATCCTGTTAGGATTTCTGAAATTGCTCAAATGAAAGTAGCTGAATTGATAGTGAATAACTATGATGAGTTTTGTAAGAATAGAGGCGACTCTGTTTATCAAAAGCTTTCCAGACCTTATTTCACTAATCATGTTTATATAATAAAAACAGAAGTTTGGAGAAATATAATAAACAACATAAGTTTATTTAAAGACGATTATGATGAGGTACCGCTTAACTTGTATAGAAGACAACATAACATGTCTATAGTTTATATCATGAACTGTTTAGGGCTACATGCTTCTTATAATACAATAGGCAGGTTTGCACAAAATAGAATAGAGAACTTTTTAATAGGAGGCTTAAATGAAAAGATTAATAGCTCACAGGGGTAATATTAATGGTCCAAAAGAAAGATTAGAGAACCACCCAGATTATATAGAGGATGCTATAATAGCTGGGTATGATGTAGAAATAGATGTGTGGTATACTGACTGGTCTGTTTTAAATGACACAAAACAAAAGTATAGTTGTAACAAATGGTTTCTTGGACATGACTTGCCAACCTTTCCTGTAAACTTTGCGTGGTTATCTAAATTAGACTACTTAGATGTAGCATGGTTCCATGCTAAAACAATACAAACGTTATATAAATTACAGAGACGAGCTTTCCATGCCTTCTTCCATAATAAAGACGCTGTAACTCTGACATCTGAGGGGTATCTTTGGACTTACCCAGGAAGAGACCTCACTAAATATTCTATTTGTGTAATGCCAGAGAGCATGCCAGAATTTTATTCAGAAGAAGACCTTCGTAGATGTTATGGTATTTGTAGTGACTATGTGGAGAATTATAGATGCTTTGCATAATATTCTCTAAAGATAGAGCTTTACAATTAGATGCTACACTAAGATCGCTACGGGAGAAGTGTCTAGACGTTGATAAATTGAAAGTAGTAGTATTATATACAACGTCACGAGTAGAACATAAAGTTACTAAAAGTGGGATGAGGGTAAAAGATAAAATAGTTAGTTTTTATCAAACTCAATATGATACTTTAATGAAAGCCCACCCAAATGTTGAGTTCATACATGAAACTAATTTTAAGACGGACTTACTGCGTATTATAATGAGACCAATGAACAGCTACGTTATGTTTGCAGTAGACGACACTATATTTATAAGAGAGTTCTCTGTAAAACATATACAGGCATATTTAGAAAACAATGTAGAAGCTATTGGTTTTTCGCTAAGACTCGGTGCCAATACTACTTACTGTTATATGACTAACAAAAAACAAACTCTACCTAAATTTGAAACCGTAGATTTGAACGTTCTGAAGTTTAATTGGGTGCATGAAAAACACGATTTTGGATATCCGTTTGAAATTTCAAGTTCAGTTTACAGGATACCAGAAGTATTGATACCACTGCAATTGAAAGACTACAATACACCAAACACGTTAGAGGCAAGCATACATAAGTCTATTGACTTTTTCAAATTTTCGTTACCTATGCTATTATGTTATAAAAATTCAGTTGCTTTTTCAAACCCACTTAATCTGGTTCAAGCAAAGAAAACTAACAGGTGCTCTAAAAATATAGACACTTCTATTATCCATCTATCAGAGAAGTTTAAAAATGGGTATATGATTGACTTAAGTAAGTATTATAATATCACAACTAACGCAGTGCATCAGGAAGAACCTGTTGTATTTATTAAAAGGGAGATGGTATGAAAAAAATTATCATTAGTTTAGATTCATATTCATGGATTAAATATTGTATTGGATTAATCCTTGAAAATTCCTCAGAATTTAGTGTTATGTTGTTATACAAAGAGCGTGGTGACAAAGGAATGCTTATGTGTGATAGTCTATGTATGACCGCTGTAGCTGCTCAAAGGAGACACGATGTTGCTAGAATAGGGCGTAAGCTTGGAGTAAAAAGAATTATAAATCTAAACTATGAAGATTTTTTAGACGTAGACCATCTTTCAATGAACTTAAAACTAGAAAGTACTTTTGGTAACGTTAAGGAATTATACTACCCATATAATGAAGTACTATCGCTTATACTAGAAGAGATAGGGGAATCAATAGGAGTCAATACCTACTGCTTTGGCGACACGATAGATGAACCTGAAAAGAAACTTATAGATACTACAAAGTATGAAAATATAATAAATGAGGTAAAACAATCAATGATAGGTATTTCTAGTTTAAAACAATTAGATTTTCCTATAATAGAAAAATTTTATTAAAGGACGGGATTTTAGATGGCATTAAATACAAAACTAGGAGACCCAAATCAAGATTCATATGTAACAGTTGCTCAAGCTAATGAGTATTTCACTAATAGATCAGACACAGATGAATGGGATAATCTAGTTGCTGACTCATATAAGGAACATGTATTAAAAGAAGCAGCTCGAATGCTAGAATGGTTCAATTATAGTAAGGGTAAATATTATGACTCACAAGGACTAGCATTACCATTTGATGATCATGAAGTTGTAACAGGTAACTGTGCGACTCCAGCTGCTATAAATTCTTTTATAAACCTGAGTTTAAAGTCAGACACATATGGAGAAATTCCAACTGATTATTGGAAATACGGTTCTGTACATATTGTAGCTGGTACACCATTAAATGATATACGACTGATTAGTGGCTCAAATAGTACAACAGGATCTATAACTGTTTCAGAAAACTTTTCAACTACATGCAATGCCACTACTCAGTTTATTGTATTTGCACCAGTAGCAAAATCTATAAGGGATGCTCAATGTGAACAAGCCATTTTTATATTACAAAATACGAGTTTACGAATGATTTCAAGGTATCGAGATCATGGAACAAAATATGTTAGAATTGGGGATGCTGCTGTATCGTATCACGAAAAAGAAGCAGGAAAACTATTAATGTCACCGGCCGCTAAGAAATTATTATCAGCGTTCATTGACAAGAACTATAAAGTAGCAAGAGCTTAAGGAGTTGATTTTATTGCCCCCTAAATCTAAAGACCAAGAACTTTGGCTTCGTATAAATAGGCCTGATATATGGAAAAAGTGGAAGCGAGAGGAAGAAAAATTAAACAAGAAAGGCAAACGCTCAGCAACCAATAATAAGAGGAAGAGACGTAGAAGCAGAAAAAAGAGGAAGGTATGATAATTGAAGTTAAGACTAGACGACAGGGGTGGGTACGAGCTAAACTTTTGTCTATCAATAAAGGTGGTACTGTTACCATTCTTATCAGTGGTAATAAAGTAAATAGAAAAATTAAAAAAATTAGATGGGGAGAAACTGAAAAAGTTGCTAAAGCTCAAGGAGTTTCACATAAATCAAAAGGAGATGCTAGGTTTAAAACGAAGAAACGTAGAAACAAGATTAAACGAGCACAAGGGCACAAAGCATCAGCACAAACAAAAAAACAAGGTACAACAAGAAAGAGAAGAGTAGTAGTTATTGCAGGACATAAATTATATTTCTTGTAATAAGAACTAATCCAACTGACTTTAAATATTATGTCTTTAGTCAGTAGACAGTAAAAAGGAGGAAATATTATGGTATTTGCAAATAATTTTGTAGTTGTTATTAAATGTAATGGCAAAGTTTTAAGAGAAGATAAAGATGGATATGTAATCTTACCTTTTGGTTCAGAGTATTCAGTCTTTATGAAGAATCTAGAATCAAGAAAAGCAGTAGTACAGATAGATATAGATGGTAAAAGCGTTGTAGGAAACAGACGATTGATAATCCAACCAAATTCTGAATTAGAGTTAATAGGAGTAAAAGAAGACAGTAAGGTTACAAATAGGTTCAAGTTCATAAAGAAAACTCAAGAAATCTCTGACTACCGTGGTGACAGAATTGATGATGGGTTAGTCAGAGTAGAAGTAACCTATGAACAAAAACCTCTAGAGTATGCAGGAGCGTGGTGGACATCTACTATTGGTTCTATTACCACTACTGATGAGTTTTTTACGGAATATACATATCCATACGTCCAAAAACCACAATGGTTATATACAAACTATTACCAAACAGCACCACAACAAAGTATAGTTGGTATGTCGTCAACATCTTTGCCTGTAGAAACTGAAAAAGTAACATCGAATATTGATAATGGAATAACAGTAAAGGGAAGCAAGACTCAGCAAAAGTTCGTAACTGGGTACACACAACCTTTAGAGACTGGTTCAACTATAATAGTACTGCAATTAAGAGGTGTGGACTCAAAACATAGAAGAGTAGAAAAACCAATTTCTGTTAGTACTAAACTTATATGTGAAACGTGTGGAAGAACAAGTAAGTCAAGCAGTAAGTATTGCACAAACTGTGGTACTTATTTAAGATAAGGAGGATATATTTAAGTGGGAATAGCAGATGGAATGTTTACAAATTCAGTCACATCTATAAGTGCAGTTTCTAGAGATAGGTATGGAGACTTCACTGCCTCTCTCTTATATACTAATCAACCCTGTAGGTGGCAAGAAAGGGCTGGAGTAGTATTTAGTAAAACTACAGAAGAAAGACGATACGAAGTAGAGATGTGGATAGCCTCATCTTGTCAAATTGATGTTGATTACCAAGTTGTAAAAGGTAATGAAACATACATAGTTGTTAATGTTATTCATCAATATGGAATTGAGGGTGTTAAAGATCATATTAAGGTATTTCTAGCATAAGGTGATTGTCTATGGTTGATAACTTAAGATTTGATTCCGCAATAGGGTCGATGCTGCAAGGGCTTAAAAAACCATACAGTTCGGGGAGTACACGAATGTCTCCTAAGACCCCATACTTCACTGCTAAAGCTCGTATTGATGGGTTCGAGGAAACTTTAAAGATGTTAAATAATATTCTACCAAATCTACTATCATATAAAATAGCAAATGCGTTCTCACTTATTGGAGCAGATTTACTAGCTCATGCTCAACCAAGAGTTCCGATTGATACAGGGCAACTTCGTGAAAGTGGTAGGGTAACTCTTAGAGCTGGTAGAGGGGCTAGTTTAGTTGTAGCGACCGGAAATGCTGATGGTACAATCACTGCTAATCTAGGATTATTTAAAAGTGCTAATTTAAAGAAGGCTAGAAGCTTTCGGCTTAATGTAGGATATAGACGGACTGGTAGGTCTGGGGATGATATAGCCTTATGGACACATGAGACCTTATTGCCTCATGAAGAACGACCTCCTTACTCAAAACGTAGAGGTAGTTTGTTGCGGTGGGCTAGAACTCCTGGTACCGGACCAAAATACTTAGAGATTGCTTTTATGGAACGAGCAGATCGGTATTTATCGTTTCTAAAAAATGTATTGGACGGGAAACAGATAGGAAAGGACATAGAGTTAGGAAGTAAAGTTACTAAGCGTGCTCGTGGTAGATATGATGTTAATATAAAAGAAGCCGTATTAGACAGAGTTTTCTTAATAGGGTACAGAAATATTATTAGCTCTGGTGGTGATATTGTGCAAGCAATAAAATCACCTCCAAAGGTAACAAGTTATTATTAATGAGGGTTGATAGTTATGACAAACACAATAGCAGACAAAGTTGCATCATATTTAGAGACGCTAAATATCTATGAAGATTTTAATGCAACATTGGTTGCAGCTACTAGTAATGAAGATGCTATAAACCTATTTATAGGAGTAGAACCTATAGCACCTAAAGATTGTGTATCTATAATTCCATATGGCGGCGACAAACCGAATAAAGACAGATATAGACAACACCCACGACTACAAATACGAGTTAGATCTAATCGAAGATCTAGGGCGATATCTACATGTCAAAACATTATGAATAGTTTGCACATGTATGAAATACCAAATGTTGGATTAATAGAATGTCTTAATTCAGCACCATTACCATTACAACCTATAAACATAGAAGGTAGAGAGGGTGGGGAACTACATGTAACAGTCGCTAATTACAGCGTCAAACATATAAAGATTTAAAGGAGTGATTATGAGAGATTTTTACAAACCATTAGTAGATACAGACGGAAATCCATTGAAATTGTTAGAAGTCGGAGCTCATCATTGTATAAGATGTATTAAAAAATCAGCAGCGTTAAAAAGTTTAGATTATGAAATTCACGGTATGGGTAACAAAGTACCATATGGAGCTAATATCTATGATACTTATACACTATGGCAGGATGAGCGACAATTCAAGAATGCCATTAAAAACTACATTCAAGTAGGAGTTAAGGGTATAACGTACTCAAACGAACCTGATAAACCAGCTAAGTGGATACGTGAAGTAATTGATTCTATGAATATGACAGATAAGGTTAAGCTTATTGTTGATCTACATGATTTAGATAGTATTCGTAGAAATATAATACCGATTGACGAAAGAGAAATGTTTAATAGTGCTGATGGTTTGATTTATGTATCACTACCTATACAAACAATAACAAACAAACTACATCAGGTTACTAAACCTAATATGGTTTTATATAGTTACTGCAATAGAGGTATTGCAAAATATGATGAGGAGAATATCCCAAATCGAAAAGGACTCGTGTATGAAGGTGGAGCAAATCCCCCTAACGATGAAATATTGAATACAGAATTTTCGTATAGAGATATCTACCCCATCATAAAGAAGATTGTCGAAATGGGAAATGAGACCTATATGTACTGTGGAAATGCTACGGCATTTCAAACATATCATGGTACAGGGGCAGTACTTTTTCCACCAACTGATTATAGACAGATGATGGATGAATTGATAAAGTATAGATATGGGCTCATTGTTTTCAACAATAAAGACGGTAAGAAAAATCAGGTTAAATATACATTGACTAATAAAGAATCTGAATACTTACACGCAGGACTCCCATCACTTGTCTGTTGGGCTCCTGAAACTGAAAAACATGTCAGGAAGCATGGAATTGGTTTTGTGTTTTCTGATATTGAAGAGATCGGAAACTGCTCTCAGTTGGAATCTAGGTATTTTGAGGTCATGCAGAATATCAAGACTAAACGAGAGGAGTTATGTATGGAAAACTATATAGTTCTCTTAGAGAACTTATATGCAGAACTTCTTGGATTAGAGAAGAAAGGCATTCCAGACAATATACAGAAACTACATGACTTTGAATTCAAAGTATAAAGGATGTGAAAATGAATGTCTACAATAAACACTGGTAATTATACCATAGGGCAACCTAGCATATTTTTCAACACAACTATAGCAAATGCGTCGATTGGTAATACAGCAACGACAGCAGAGCAGTTTAGAAATTCTGCTAATAGCCTTGGTAATATTGTTTCTGCTGAACTGAATCCAGAAGTTACTTATATAGAACATTGGGTTTCTCAAAGTGGGAAACGTGTAAAGGACAAGTCAGTTGAGAATACTATCAGTATGATGATCAACTTTGTCTTTGATGAAATGAATGAAGACAACCTAGCACGTTACTTATTTGCTACTGAGTCAGCTAGTGTTTTGTCAGTACTAAGTGATACTGTAGATGAAGGGTCAGGTATGGTATATGTTACCACTCAAGTGGGTAATGATATAAGGTATGAAATTCCTAAGTGTAGTGTAAGACCAGACGGTCCTCTACCTTTTAATGGAGAAGATTGGTGGCAAGCACCGATGGTATTAGAAGTATTAAGATACCAAACAGCAGACGGAAATAATGCAACATGGCTGGCGAATCCATTCGGCAGATTAATAGTTAGTACATAAAATAAATAGGGGGTGGAAACACCCCCTTTACTTGGAGGTATAGAATATGGATATTGTAGGATGCCCTCATTGTGGTACTGGTAATAGGTTAGGGAAAGCCTTTTGTAAAAAGTGTATGAGACCAATTCCACAGGTAGAGGATATAATTAAATCAAAACCTAAAAAACAAATCTTTAAAAAACCAATTGAAGTTGAAAAAGATGAAATCTCTATCCTAAGCAAGGAAGACAAAAATGAAGTGGAGGACTAAATGACAGATAAGAAAGACACCAAAACTCCAGAGGAAATTATGTTTCCAGAGGCTAAAATAGGCAACATCACAGTAAAACCTTGGTCGTTTGGTCAATTAATTGAAGTTAGTGCTCTGTTAGAAAGAGTTCTAGATAAAGCTGAAAAGAAAGGTATAGACTTCAACAATATGGAGGCTTTATTTGACTACGGAACTGTAGCACGATTGTTTACATTAGCGTCTAAAGAACTGTTGGAGTTAATTGCTTTGACAATTAATAAAGACTTAAAAGAGGTTAAAGCTCTTAACTTAGACGAGGGGATTCTAATTGCTGTAACTATAGCAAGACAAAACGGAACATTAATAAAAAACGTACTAAGTCCTCTTCTTCCAGAGCCGGAGGAAGGGGAGAGCGTGGAAGAAAACGAGACCCCAACTCAATAGACATATCTGAAATATTTGCGAAATTACTAATGAGTGGGATTGGTAAGTCGATAGATGAGTTAAAAAACAACTTTACTATAGATCAAATATTTCATTTATATGGTGAATGTAGAAAAGCTGACTTAGAAAATTGGAAAATGGATGCTGAAATACTTGCTCACGCAATTGCGTATGCCTCACCAACAATGTCTAGTGATAAGAACCTAGCCACTAAACGTTATAAGACTTGGCGTAAATTTTTAAATCTGTTAACTTGGGAAAAATTAGAACAAAAACAAGAAAAGAAACAAACTGCATCATCATTTCTAAATATGTTCAAACGAACTGGATTAGTCCCAATACAAACAGTAAAGAGTAATAAGGACGGTGCTAAATAAATGCCTACTGCTGGTATTAATATAACTATAGGAGCAAATGCTGACCAAGCTCAGAAAGGGATAGCTATACTCAAAGAAGAGATGCTTGCATTGAAGACCAGTCTTGGTCGAGTTAACCTTGAAGGTATTATAAAAGGAGATCCTTTTAAAATTACAAAAGAGTCATTTACTTCTATTAGATCATCTCTAAACTCAGCATTTTCCAAATGGAGGGAAGAGTTAGGTCTAACAAGCAATGCTACAAACAAGTTCGTTTTGGATACTGAGCGGAAACTAGAGGCATTAGCAAAGTCATTTGAAAAAACATCAGAAAGAGTAGAGCTGTTTAAACGATTATCAGCAACAAGTAGACGAGCATTACTAACAAAAGAACCTGCTGATATGACAGTCAAACAGCCACTTAGTAAACACTTTACCAATATAGGATATGCAGAGCTAGAAACGACACTAAAGAGGTTTAAATCTCTGTTTCCTGAAGTCAATAAAACATATAAAGCATTTTGGAAAAAGTTCACACAAAATACATCTATGTCAAGAACTCAACTAGAACAAGAACTAGAAAAAGTTTATACATCGATGTATCAAAAACTTAATAAAGTCAAAGGTGGATTGAAAGGACAGGCAGAAGAACTAGCTCGTATTATGAAACGTATGTACGACGTTACTCGTACTGGTGGTATCCGAGCTCAGTTTGGTGAAGCTCTTAGCAAAACTGAGGCATTAAAACGAAGAACACAAGCTGTACGAGAGTTATCTTTGCAATATGTTAAAGCACGCACTGAAGAGAGTCTTGGTATTAATGTAACACAGAATAGGATACAACAACTTAAAGCGTTGGAAGGGCGATTAAAGCTAGGCGACGTATTATCTAAAGAGCATATTAAGAGACTACGTGAGCTTCGTATGGAACAACAGAAACTTAATAATTTGAGACAACGTAGAGGCGGGTTCATGAGCCCACGATGGTTTAGAAACCGTATGATATGGTTTCTTCAGCTACGTGGTGCGTGGATGTTGTGGCGTGGAACAGTTGAATCTTTTAGAGAAGCATTTGAATTTGAGCAAGGGATGCAAAATGTACAAGCTATTGCACAAACAACTACTCACCAATTTGAATTATTAAAAGACAGAGCTCTAGAAATGGGTATAACAACTCGGTACTCAGCAAAAGAAGCATCTGAAGCTATGGTTGTAATGGCACAAGCTGGGTTGTCAGCCGATGAAATTTTTAATTCAATACAGCATACAGCACATTTAGCTACTGCAACACTTCATGATTTTAAGGATACAGCTAAACTGGTAACGACAATCATGAGGGCTTGGAATATAGATTCTAAGAACAGCCAAGAAATCGTTGACACGT
>Ga0209536_100013546_pt1 | contig 11753 bp, 9 predicted proteins | sample DeeMarSeWOR28_12_FD_187461 | JGI IMG/M metagenome (GOLD analysis project Ga0209536, IMG submission 187461) | Marine sediment microbial communities from White Oak River estuary, North Carolina - WOR-2-8_12 (SPAdes) (version 2) | ecosystem: Environmental > Aquatic > Marine > Intertidal zone >...
CTCGATTTGGTAATTTATTGACAGACAAATGCCGCATATTATAGGTTATGCCCTACTCCTCATGACTAACGTATTCGATCGGCAATTTATGAATTCCGACCAAAAAGATCCTTAATTTAATATTATCTAGCAAGGAGCAATCCCATGCCTGGAAGCAAAAAACCTGAAAAAGAAGTCGATGCTGCCAAGAACAAGGTTTCGAGAAGAACTTTTCTCGCTACCGGTGGAGCCATAGTCGCCGTTGACGCCATTGTTTCAAGCGCCACAGGAAATGCGGCCGCTGCGTCTCCGGCTTCTCCAGCACCCGCTTCGGAGTCCTATCCTGCATCCAAAGGATATATTCTTTACGACAGCAGAAAATGTGCCGGCTGCACGACCTGCATGCTCAGCTGTTCTCTGGTTCACTATGGAGAGCAGAACCTGGCGCTTTCGCGCATCCAGATCATGCAGGATTCCTTTGGAAAATACCCCAACGATATCGTAATGGCGCCCTGTCTCCATTGCGTGGATCCGACCTGCGTTTCGAATTGCCCCGTGGATGCTGCCTATGTGGATACCGACAACGGCAATGTCCGAAGAATCGACACCGAGAAATGCATCGGTTGCCAAACCTGCCTTAGAGAGTGTTCACAGGAATTCCACCGGACAGTATGGAATACAAGTCTAAACAAATCCTCCAAATGCGATCTCTGCATTGATACGCCCTACTGGAGCGAGACAGGTGGTCCCGGAGGCAAACAGGCTTGCGTGGAATCCTGTCCATTCAAGGCTCTCAAATTCACCGATGAGACTCCCGAGCAGACAGCCGAAGGCTACAACGTCAAACTGCGGAACGAGCATTGGTTCAGACTCGGTTTCCAAGACGAGGACAATCCGCAGCCCGCCGGCAGAGGCTTTGGCGGCTTCGGTGCTAGCGGAGAAGGCAGCCGCCGACGCAAGACGGAATCCAAAACGCAACCAGAGGCAAAGGAATAGGGAGGTGAGAGTATGTCAGGTGGATTAACAGGAAAAATATTACGAGTCAATTTGACCACAAAACAGATCAGTCAACTCGAAACAGAGAAATACGCCGAATTCGCCGGCGGACATGGAATGGGCTCCGCCATTTTCTTCGATCTGGTCGGCAATCAACTCCCTTTCCCGGCTTTCGATCCCCGGAATCTCGTCATCATGACGGCTTCGCCGTTCGCCGGCACCTTTGTACCGGGTTCAGGACGATGCGAAGTTCAGGGTCTGGGACCCGGGCTTTATCCCGTGGAATGGTTCGCCCACAGCAATTTCGGAGGTCGATTTACGGCCCAGCTGAAATTCGCCGGGTGGGACGGCATCGTCGTGGAAGGAGCATCCGATGAGCCCGTATGGATCAATGTCGTCAACGACCAGGTCAAGATAGAAAGCGCCAAAGGGGTATGGGGCCTCAATACATGGGATGCGCAGGAAGAAATTTCCAAGCGCGTTATACCCGGTCTCAAGATGGGCGAATGGGTGGAGCTCGCACAAAACTACCATACATCCCAGATCCCCGCGGTCGTAACCTGCGGCCCCGTCGGAGAGAGTTTAAGCCGTCTCGGATGCCTGCTTCATGGTCCCGGATCACAGGCGGCTCTGGGCGGTTTCGGCGCGGTGTTCGGTTCGAAAAAACTCAAGGCCATCAGTGTCCTCGGCACCGGCGGCGTGCCTATCGCCGATCCCAAGGCCCTCATGGACGCCAGGCTCTGGTTCCGTCAGTTCCAGTGGGATGTGGATAATCCCCGGGATCCCGAAATATTTGAGAACGGTTACGCGCTGATAGCCGGAAAACCGAAAGGCGGCAATGTGGCCAATCGTCTGCCTTCCCGTGCAGTTGCGTGCGCGTCCTGCCCGAGAGGATGCAAGGAGCGCACGGAAGATGCGTCCACCAACGAAGCGGTCTGTGCAGGAACCATGGTCGGAGGCAACGACGTCATGCATCAGTATGGCGCGGGGCACTGGCAGGTGATGGCGACCAGCGGCTATATCCGGGCGCTTATGCGTGAGGGAGTCATCGGTGAAGGGACGGAATACGATCCCGGCGACCTTCCGGCACAGGGCGGCGGCTTCGGCGGCGGCGGTTTCGGCGGCGGCGGCACCGGGAACTCGTACTGGGAAGCCCTGTATAAAAAGATGTCAACGAGAGATGACAAATTCGGCGACCTGATCGCTGAAGCCGCTGCAAGAATGGCCGAAAAGCTCGGACGGTACCCCAAGGACGTAAACGACGGCACCGTGAGGCTGACCTACTGGGGAACGCAGGAGCATTACACCTCCCAGGTTCAGGTGGACTGGGGCTATGGTTCCATCTTTGGAGAACGGGACCTCATGCTGCACATGATGTCCAACTATCCGCTGCACTGGATGGCACAAGAGAGAAATCCTTACCTGACGGCCGAAGAGGCTTCCGATCTCTACAGGCAGGCGATGGTCCCGTATGAGGACGACCGTTACCTTGTAGACTATGGAGAAAGCCCGGAGACCGGAATTTATTCAGATTCCAAAATCAGACTGGTTGCCTGGGTCAAACATTACGAGAAATTCTGGATGGGCATGGGATTCTGCGGCTGGAGATGGCCGCTGTGCATCACCAACAATACCGCGGACCGGCGCGGCGCCACTCCCCATGCCGAACCAAAATTCTGGAATGCGATCACGGGACAGAACATGACCTTTGCCGATTCCATGGAAATCGGTCACAAGATTTATACTCTTGACCGGTCGATCTGGGTGCTGCAGGGCAGAACCAAGAAAATGGAAACCTTCCCCGACTACATTTACGACCAGGGCGCCGGGGGAAATATTCTCCCCATGTACATTGACGGAGAATGGAAATATGACGCCGGCCGGGGCCGGAAACTGGATCGGGCCAAATTCGAGGATTTCAAAACCAGATTCTATAAATTCGAAGGTTACAATCCCGAAAACGGTTTTCCGACCGAAGCGACCCTGGCAGAAATGAATATGCCTGAAGTCGCGGAAACACTGAAAAAGAACAATAAATTGGGTTAAACAACAGCCATACGAACGAAACGAATCGCACAAAACAACGCGTGTCGATTCGTTTCGTTTGTGCTGATCCGATGGCGGGACCGGATACGTGGAAACGATATATTCCCAAGTTCCCGCTGCGTCCGCCCATTTTCGAGAAAACATCGATCCGTCAAATCAACCTCCCTCATCTCACAGGCTGAAGAGAGAACCAATGGACGAGGCACGTATTCCGGCATGGATGAAAAAGCTTCTGCAGGAGCGTGAGCTTGCTGAAGCCAGAAGGAACACCGACAGAAAGCAGGAAGTAGAGGATTCCCTTCTGCTGCAGCAGGAAGGCCCAAAGTTTTGGAATCAGCTCCAACAAAGCCTGGCCATAGCTGTTGATTCACTGCCTGTGCTGCAGCTCACCGGCTCTATCTCACACTTTAGCGAAGGAATCCGGATTGAGGTGGTTTATTATCATCTTATCCCGGTTCGGACATACACGGACATTTCCTATGACCCCGCCAGCGCCGTAATACGCTGCTCGACAATGAACGGCGGCATCTGCCAGTTATACCTCTGCGTGGCGAACAACAATGAAATCGTAGCCTGTTCGGAACTGGACGGGCCTTCCATGGATCCGGAACAGGCAGCGGAATTCATCATGCGCCCCATGGTGGATAGCGTGTTCATACAGAAATAGCACGCATCCATGGATTGCTAAATACCCATCTTTGCTGCAAAGGATTCCTATCTCAAGTAACGTTGATATCCCCGAATTTAGGATACGATTCCGTTAAAGTCCGGGAAGGGAAAATGTTGAATATTGCAAACCCTTCGCATTAACCAGAGATCACGGAAGAATCGATTCAGACATTACTCATTAATCCAAGTTACATTCGTTCTACTCGGCGCCAATTGTATCATCGCCCCCATGATCAAGGATCCGATCACCGCCGATTTCGCCTCTGTGAACCTTCTTCTTTTTCTCTATGGCATGTATCCTGCCGTCCCGATAACAAATTCTGCTTAAAAACTACAGTTAAAGAATATTTCGACCGATCCAAACTAGTGTTGCTATTGATTTTGTTAGAAATCGGAACAGAAGATAAGTCGGACATAATATTAAACCCTTTTAAATGGAGAGAAAAAGCCTGCCTGTTACGATTTCAATTCCCATGATGAGAGGATTCCAATGAAAACTAAATTTCGATTTAGTGTAATGTCGCTGCTCATTACCATATCCCTATTCGGCCTGCAAACATTTGCTCAGGAAACAACAGGATCGGTAGCAGGGAACGTTTCCGACCCAACGGGAGCCGTGATTCCTGATGTCGCGGTTGTGGTCATGAATCAGGAAACGGGTCAGAAGATTAAGGTGCTTACCGGTTCGGACGGCGAATACAACGCTTTAGAGCTACGTCCAGGCAGATATTCAGCCATATTTGAAGCTGATGGGTTTGCGCGTAAAGAGGTCCGCGATATCGTTGTACTACTTGGCAAAACCTCCAGAATTGACGCCAGCCTGGAGGTTGGCGGGATCGAAGAAACCATCACGGTCACATCCACTACAATCATTGACACCAGCACGACGATGGTCGCATTGAGTATTCCATCAGAGGAATTCGACCGCCTTCCGAAAGCGAGGAGCTTCAGAGACCTGGCAACATTTCAAACGTCTGTAAACACGGGCGAGGTCGAGGCTGGCCTTCAGGTAAATGGGGCCAGTGCCGCTGAGAATAACTATTACATCGACGGAGTTTCCACCAACAGCGTCATTGACGGCAGCGCGCGCCAGGATGCCGTGCTGGAGTACATACAGGAAGTTCAGGTAAAGACTTCCGGACTCGAAGCCGAATACGGCGGTGCTCTGGGCGGTGTGATCAGCGCCGTCACCAAATCCGGCGGCAACGGATTCCACGGAGAGTTGCATTACTATTTGTACGGGAACCGACTGAATTCCGGTCCGACAAAGCGACTCGTGCTCGATCCTGGGGATGGCGTAACGGTCGATCACATTCAGGACGATAAACAGAAGAGCGACTTTCACGAAATCGGCGGAACGTTCAGCGGACCCATCATCAGAGACAAAATCTGGTTCTTCTCATCCCTTGCGCCTCAATGGTCCAAGTCCAGCTACACTTACCTGTTCGACAACGGCCTGACCGCCGACAGTCTGCAGCGTGATACCCACAGTATGAACTGGTTCAGCAAACTGTCCTACGATCCGACGGATCGAATCCGAGCAAACTTTACCTATTTATATTCTCCACAATATTTAACCGGATTCCTGCCTGCCTATGACGGCATGGGCAGCAACGAGAGCACACTCAGCTTTGAAAACGCCCAGGGATATAGAACACGCGGCTTCAATCAACCGGAAAACAGCTGGACAGGCCATTTAGTCTTCACCCTTTCCAACTCGGCACTCCTGAGCGTCACGGGCGGTCGTTACTACTTAAACTACAAGGAGATCGGCATCCCCTACTCCAAGTACTACCGGTGGAGAACCAGTTCGGAGGGCCTGGATATTCCGTTGGATCTTCAACAGCCGCAAGGATTCGAGACTCCCAGCGCAGGCAGGGTCCTTAGGGATAATACCACCCGCACATACGTTCAGACGGATTACAGCCAGTATCTGAATTTCGCCGGACAGCATACTCTGAAGGCCGGTATTGGCGTACAGAAAAATGTAAACAACGTGTTTGACGCTAAAGCTGGAGAACTTGGCCGTATATCGCTCTATTGGGATACAGGGTTCCAGACCGCAGAAAACCGCGGTATTTACGGTTACTATTCCGTAGATGACGCAGCCACCCGCGGATCGGCCGGTGCGACCATCACACACATGTACATACAGGACTCTTGGAGAATTCATTCCCAACTGACACTGAACATCGGGTTGAGGACAGAAAGAGAAGTGATTCCCGCATTCAACGTCGCCGCGGCGGAGGAAGCGCTGGGCACGCAATATGCTATAAAGTTCGGCTTCTCGGATAAGATCGCGCCCAGGGTGGGCGCCAGCTTTGATGTTTTCGGTGACGGCCGAATGAAAATCTTTGGAGGTTGGGGGCGCTATTACGACTGGACCAAATACGAAATCACCCGAGGGGTTTTCGGAGGCGACTTGTGGCACACCTATTACAGGGCCCTGGATACCACCGATATCTACAGTATCGACCTGAACAATATGCCCGGAGAAAATCTCTGGCCCGGAGGAGAATTCCGTGACTGGCGAAGTCCCGGTTTCGAATTGCTGGACCTGAATATCAAGCCGATGAGCGCGGACCTGCTCAATGTAGGCGTGGATTATGAAGTGCGCCCACAGACCGTTTTTTCCGCGCGGTATACAAGAAACAAACTGAACCGTACCATCGAAGACATCGGAGCGGTTGACGAAGAGGGCAATTATTCCTATGGGTATGGCAATCCAGGGGAAGGGGTCAATAAATACGCCTTCGTCTCCGGAGACACATGCGTCGTTACAATAGGGGACGGCGTCTGCAGCTTTTCAATGCCGAAACCCGTACGCGTATACAACGCGATGGAGTTGTCGATATCCCGGCGGTTCTCCGGAGGGTGGCTCGGTAACATCAGTTACGTTTACAGCGACCTGCACGGGAATTACTCCGGAATTCAAAGCACGGACGAGATAAAGCCGCCGACGCTCGGTTCCGGCTTCGCTACCAACCAGATTTTTGAAGACACCAGCTACCGGCCCGGCGGAAACGCCAATCTTTATTTCGACCTTGATCAGGCGATGTGGGACGCAAACGGAAATGTCGGCATGCTCGGCCCTCTCCCGACCGACAGACCGCACGTATTGAAGATCTACGGATCCAAGCGGTTCTCAACCGGCACGGATGTGGGTTTGTACTTCAGAATTATGAGCGGGACACCGGTGTCGACACAGGTTCAAACTCTTTTCCACCTGCCTGTCTATGTTGAAGGACGCGGTGACATGGGACGTACACCCGTATTCAGCCAGACAGACCTATTGCTGTCCCAAGACATTTCAGTTGGCGAATCTCAAAAAGTTCGCTTTGAATTCAATATAGCCAATCTCTTCAACCAGAAGACCGCCACATTCGTATTTGACCGGTATAATCGGGAAGAAACGCCGGATTCTTCAGGCATCAATCTGACTAACGTGGACCTTTCCCAGGGATACGACTGGGAAGCCCTGGTGCTGCAGAGCGCGGACGGCATTATGGCGCTTGATCCCCGGTATGGAATGGAGGCCATATTCAACCCGGGTTTCTCCGGCCGCTTCATGGTCAAATACATTTTTTAGGGTCAATAATTGCATCCATTCGGTTGGATGTCGATTTTCAAGATGAGATTGGGACTCCCCTGCAGTCCGGGGAGTCCTTTTCCCATCAAGCATTCAGGATCCTAGAACTGTTCTTTAGAAATCCTATTCCTACCAGTCCATTCACCTCTTCTGAGAAACCTGTCTTAATTAAAATAATTGGCTTCGCCGTCGATGATGCTCCAGGGCCGGATCAGTCCCGGATTGTCAATCCACTGGGCGCCGGCCTGAATTTCGGAAGAATTCTGCGCCATTGTCGAAACGAAACGGACCGCTCCCTCCGCATTTAGATAGCCGTTCCCCTACTCCAAAATGTTGGGAACGGTCATCTTCTCGGCCGCGTAGGAATGAGTGCGGGGTTGGGAAAAGTCGTAATTTTAACTGTTATTTTTCCTAAATGAGCCGATAAATAGATATACCGGTTTTTGAGTTCGGATTGATAAGCATCGGGCGATCATCCTGAAAGAGGTAAACTGTGACGCAAACAAAAGTCCAGAACTCCATCGGCATATTGCTTGTAGATGACCACGCCATGATAAGATCGGCTCTGCGTCTCCTTATCGAGAAACAACCTGAGATGATCGTTATAGGGGAGGCAAGTAACAGCGAGGAGGCTTTAGCCCTAACAGCAAGCGAACAGCCCGAGATTATCCTTCTCGACCTTTGCCTTGGAGCGGAAAACGGAATGGATCTTATCCCCAAACTGCTGGCCGTATCCGAAATTTCACAGATTATCGTCCTGACGGCAGTAACGGAGGATACAATCTGGAGGCGGGCTATTCAAAAGGGAGCCATGGGTGTCGTCTGCAAAGAAGCGTCCGCCGATTTTCTGCTTCGGGCGATTGAACGGGTTCATTTAGGAGAGTTGTGGCTGACACGCTATGCGACGGCAAAACTTGTCAATGAGCTAAGACAGGCCAATCAACCGAAGAAATCCGAACCCGAAACGGATCTCGCATCCCAGTTGAGCGTACGGGAAAGAGAGGTCGTCGATCTGGTCGGAGAAGGTCTTAAAAACAAACAGATAGCCGATCGACTCTACATAAGTGAAACTACTGTAAGACATCATCTGACTTCAATATTGAAGAAGCTGCATGTGTCGGACCGGCTTGAATTATTGATATTTGCCTATCGAAACAATCTCGTGAGCATCAAGCGACAGCATGGTTGATGCCTTATATGAAGGTATAACTATCTGTAAGATATAGAGCCGTTTTATAGTGAATATTATTTCTTATGAATTTCGAGGTTATGGTGACTGTCACCGAAATTATTTAATTATCATCCACTCATTGCGGTCGGTGTTTTACTGCTGATGAGGCGCAACTGTGCACGTCCATCCTCAAGTCTGGCGGATAGAGAGCCGTCACTGCCGGACAGAATTCCGGATATTTCATCAAATGTGAACGCCTTGAAAAAATAAAATCCCTGGATCTCATTGCAACCCATTTCATTGAGGATACTCAACTGCTCTTCGGTTTCGACCCCTTCCGCCACAACGTTGAAACCCAGGCTTTTGGCCATCGCTATGATCGCGCTGATAATCGATCTGTCATCGGCGTTCCGGGCGCAATCTGTGACGAAAGACTTGTCAATCTTTAATGCATCCAGACGGAACCTCTTCAGCCGACTCAGTGAGGAATATCCTACTCCGAAATCATCGACGGATATTTTTACACCGAGGGACCGGAGTTCACTGATAGAGCCCACAATCCTCTGCTCATTTTCCATGATCGCGCTCTCCGTCAATTCAAGCTCAATCAAAGCCGGATCCAGCGACGTCTCGCTTATGATCCGCGCAATCATTTCGCTCAAATTTGCCTGTCTGAACTGGAGAGGTGAAAGATTTATGGCAACCGGCACGACATCCAGACCGTTTCTTGCCCATGTTGCGACATGGGAACAAACAGTCCGAATGACCCACTCCCCTATGGGTATAATCAAACCGCTTTCTTCGGCAATTTCAATGAATTCATACGCGCTCAGCAGCCCTTTATTCGGATGCTTCCAACGGATCAACGCTTCCAGGCCTGAAATTTCCCTATTGTCAATCCTTATCCTGGGCTGGTACTGGATCTCCAGCTCATTTAGCTCCAGCGCCTTGCGGAGCTGATTCTCTATCGACAGCTTTTCCGCGGCCTTTTCGCTTATAGATTGTGAATAGAGATGGCAGTTGTTCCTGCCATATTCTTTGGCATGGTACAAGGCCGCATCTGCATTTCTGAGCAGGGTATCGGCATCGGTTCCATCGAGCGGGTAGATGCTGATTCCGATCGTTGCGGCCGCATTGACCTGATGTCCATCCAGGGAATAGGGAGCCGAGAGCGCCTGCAGGAAACGCCGGGCAATTCTTAATGCATCCTCGTTTCGTTCGATGGCGTTCACAAAGATAGTGAACTCATCACCGCCGAATCGCCCAATGACTATATTCTGATTCTTACTTTCTTGGGGCCGTTCTGAATTCCTGCCGCGAACACTCGCGGTGAGACGCGATGCCACCTTTCTTAACAGCAGATCCCCGACGCCATGCCCGTAGGTATCGTTAATGCGCTTAAAATGATCCACATCCAGAAACATTAAGGCTAACTTTTGATTCTTATCCTGCGACACGGCTAGGGCATCTTCGAGCTGCTCTTTGAAGAAAGTCCGATTAGGCAGTCCCGTCAAACTGTCGAAGTAAGCCATTGATCGCACTTCTTCGACCTTTTTCAGATAGGTCTTGTAGGTGAAATAGACAGCCAAGAGAACGGGCACCGCGACTCCCAATACCTGCGGAGTTACGTCTCCAACCGTGATGGCTATAAAAGAAGCCGCGGCGACTCCTGCAAGATAGGTTATGGACGTCCAAAGGAAGTTGTCCTTCCAGATATGAAATATATTTTTTCTCTTCTCCAGCGCCACGATAATGGCGACGTTGCCTGAATTCATCATGTAGTGCGCAAACGCCAGGACTCCCAGGGGAATTAGTAGGTCTATGATCCCGGTATTGAATTCCTTAGAAAGCAAGCCGGTAGGACTCAGTTTGAAAAAAATGGTCCCGGCTATAAACGCCGAAAGTGCCATGGTTGCGCTATTGAATAGTATGTACTGAATCCTTCGGTTCCGTGTTTGCGAGCGAATAGATCCCGCGAATCCATCCAGCGCCGCTGTAATGACACCCGCCGGGATCCCGAACAGCAGCAAATTGGTGAAAAAGAGCGTATCTGCGATAGAGATCTTAGAGTTGATGCCGGGAATCCTGATGCTATAGGAGCTCGTGAGAATTGTAATAAACGCCAGGATAAGCCACTGAGGCCCAATGTCTGAATGCAAGAGCATAAAAATGGAAACAGCAACAATCAACAGCCCGGTCCATATTACAGCATAAAGATACGGCCGGTATGCCGGGTGTATGGATCCACTTTTTACCTGTTTTCCTGACTCTTTTTTTCTTCGCATTAGGTGCCTTGGCTTAATTTGCCCATATGCCTTCAATTTATCAATCTGTACTGAACTATTAAGATGAGGAGATTTTCTTCAACTTTGTGTTTTCACGCATAACGCGAATGATATGCCGATAGGACATGTAGCTAAGCAGAGGCACAACCGAAAGTAACGCAAGGGATATCGGACTGAGCACTTCTGTCGTCAGCGAAAGCAAACCCGCCATCAACCCCCCCGCCAGATATCCAGGCCCCATCCAGGAAAAGCTTTCCATCCATACCTTGACGGCATTTTTCCGTTTGCCCAGCGAAATCATCAGCGTCAGCAGCCCGGTGTTCAGAATGTAGTAGTACACCGCCAGGACGACCATCGAAAATACCACACGCTGCACTATCCCAATTTCGGCCAGCGAGTCTATTGTTTGTGGATGCAGGAAGTCGAATATCTTCCCTGCAGTATATGCCGAAAGACCGATGGCCGACATATTGAATAACGCAAAGCGAAACCTCCGCGCTTTCGTCCTGGCCCGCAACGACCCCATCAGCCCTTCCATGGCCGCCGTCAGAGCCCCGGCCGCCGGCCCGAACAGCAGTATGTTGCAAAAAACGAACACGTCCGGAACCGATACGCGGATCTCCGACTTCGGAAGCTTGAGCGAAAAGGCTGATGTGATAAGGGTCAGGAGGGCGAAAAGCGCCCAGCCCAACCCTACGTCTGAAGAAAAGACCCGATAGGCTGAATACACAAGAATCGAAGCCCCTGCTGCTGTAATCACACCCGAATATAAAAGGTACAGCGGGGGGTGAGAGCTGCCGGTTTGGCGTCCGGCCATTTCTAAAGATCCGGGGGATTGCTCTCTCGCAACGTCAATCTCAGGATTTGGAATCGATTGGGTATCCATGATCATTCCTCAGTGATGTTTCATGATACGTTCGTGGTTGTCCCTATCACTATTCACCATAGAAGAACGTATCGCCCCAAAGAACGCCGTCGCCCCAAAGAACGCCGTCGCCCCAAAGAACTCCGTCGCCCC